>Ga0066673_10000243_pt1 | contig 14597 bp, 10 predicted proteins | sample GraSoiAngelo_122_FD_62302 | JGI IMG/M metagenome (GOLD analysis project Ga0066673, IMG submission 62302) | Grasslands soil microbial communities from the Angelo Coastal Reserve, California, USA - 14_0927_02_20cm | ecosystem: Environmental > Terrestrial > Soil > Grasslands | place: USA...
CACCTCTGCCAGCTCGCCGGCGAGTCCCATCTTGATGACCGAGCACACCGGGTGGAGCGCGACCGACGCCGCCTTGCGATGCACGCGCAACGTCGGCAAGAGGTCGTGGGCGAGGGCAATCGAGTCGATGATCCGCAGCCCGTCGAACCTTTCCTGGTTGTCGAGGCCGAGCACCTCGCGCGAGTGGAGGAGCCCGTAAGTGCAGGGGCTCGTGTCGACGACGACGGGCAGCCGCCCGCCGTCCGACCACTTCCACATGCGCGCGATGGCCTGATTCGCGGCCAGGGCGTGCGCATCGGCGTATCCCTTCGACGAGAAGGGCACGCCGCAGCACGTGCCAGAGGCGTCGGGCGGGATGTGAACGGGAAAACCGGCGCGCTCCGCGACGCTGACGAGCGCGGCTTGCAGGGATCCGTCCCCGGGTTCGCCAGGCAACGCGCCCATCGTGCGCGAAATGCACGAGGGAAAGTAGACGGCCCGCGCGGAGGCGGACTCCGTCCTCGGCAAGCGTTCCACCCGCGCCGGCGTTCCCTCCCGGAAGATTCGCAGCGGCAGACCGATCTTCCGCAAGACCTGGCCTGCTCTCAGCGCGCCGCCGACGAGGGCTTCCACAGCCGCGAAATTCGTCGCCGCGCTGCACGCGAGCGCGTGCGCGGGGCCGGAGTGTCGAGCGCGCCGCAGCCGCTTCGTCAGCATCCCGGTATCGATGCCCACCGGGCACGCGGTCGCGCACAGGCCGTCGACGGCGCAGGTGTCGAGCGCGAGATAGGGCCAGTCCGCCTCCAGCTCGTCGAGGGTCGCCCCGGCCGATTCGCCGCCGGCGGAGAGCCGCGAAATCTCCCGCCGCATGACGATGCGCTGCCTTGGCGTCAGGGTCAGCTCGCGGCTCGGGCAGCGCGGCTCGCAGAAGCCGCACTCGATGCAGGCGTCCACCTCTTCTTCGACGGTCGGCATCGGCTTGAGGTCGTCGAGGTGCGAGCGCGCGCTGGCCGGCAGGATGACGCCGGGATTGAGCAGGCCGCGGGGATCGGCCAGCCGCTTGAGCCATTGCATGACCGAGAGCGCCTCCCTCCCCCACTCCGCCTCGACGAAGGGCGCCATGTTCCGGCCGGTCCCGTGCTCGGCCTTGAGCGCGCCGCCATGCCGCCGCACCACCAGATCCACCAGGTCGTCGATGAAGCGCTCGTACCGGCCGACGGAAGCTTTGTCGTTGAACGACTGGGTGATGACGAAATGGAGGTTGCCGTCCTTGGCGTGTCCGAAGACGATCGCCTCGGAGTAGCCGTGCCTTCTGAAGAGCACGGTCAGATCGTCGGCGGCGTCCGCCAGCCGTTCGAGGGGAAATGCGACGTCCTCGATGATCACCGTGGTGCCGCTCTTGCGCACCGCGCCCACCGAGGGGAAAAGGCCCTGCCGCACGAGCCACAGCTTTGCCTGCTCGGAGGAATCGCGAGTGAAGCGCGCGGGTTCGAGCAGCGAGAGCCGCGCGCAGGCGGCGTGTCCGGCGCGTTCGAGGTCCGCAGGGTCGGCGCCCTGCTCCGCCTGGAATTCCGCGAGTAGCGCGGCGGCGCGCGGGCCGAGCCCCTTGAACGAGGCGGGCATGCCCGGCTTGTCCTGTACCGATCGCAAGGAGGCCCGATCCATCAGCTCCAGCGCCTTCGCGCCCGCATCGCGCAAGGGCGCGATCGCGTCGCAGGCGGCATGGACGTCGGGAAAGAGGAGCAGGCCGGTCAGCTTCACCGGCAAGTCGGGCACCGTCGCGAGTACCGCCTCGGAGATGAACGCCAGCGTCCCCTCGCCGCCGATGAGCAGGTGGGCGAAGACGTCGACTGGGCGCTCGAAGTCCAGGAATGCGTTGAGCGAGTAGCCGGTGGTGTTCTTCATCCGGTACTTGGAACGGATGCGCGCGGACAAGGCGGCGTCGCCCACAAGGCGCCGTTTCAGCTCGAGCAGGCCTTCATGCAGGGCCGGCTCCCTCGCGCGAAGCTCGTCGTCCGCGCGCGGGTCTTCCGTATCGATGCGCGTCCCCGAGGGGAGGACGAAGGTGAGCGACCGCAGCGTGTGATACGCGTTCTGCTCCACGCCGCAGCACATGCCGCTGGCGTTGTTGGAGAGGATGCCGCCAATCCTGCAGGTGTGGATCGAGGCGGGGTCCGGCCCCATCTTTGTGCCGAACGGCCGGAGCGCGAGGTTGACGTGACCGCCGATCGCCCCGGGTCCGACGCGCACGCTCCGGCCATCCTCCTCGACGGCGATGCTCCCGAAGGCGCGCGAGATGTCGACCAGGATCCCGTCGCTGATCGCCTGCCCCGACAGACTGGTGCCGGCGGCCCGGAAGGTGAGCGGTAGCAAAAGCTCGTGGGAGGCGGCGAAGAGCGCCACGACCTCCGCCTCCGAGGCAGGGAACACCACTGCCTGCGGAACGAGCCGGTAGAAGCCGGCGTCGTGCGCGTGCGCGATTCGCTGCGCCGGCGAGCCGAGCACGCGGCCGGCGCCGACAATCGCTTCCAGCCGCTCGCAGAGCCGCGTGCGTGCCACGATGAGGTCCCCCCAGGGTTCAATGCAAACGGCCGGATCGCCCGGCATTCAGTCCCGCCAGCGCTCCTTCCGGCGTCTCGTAGAGGCGTGAAGCGACGTGTCCTCCTTCCAGGGCCGCCGCGAGCCGGGCCCGGTGGAAGGTGCTGCTCGTGTACCGCGTGACGTCCAGGTAGTGGCGCTCCACCAGCCGCCGGACCATCTCTACGTACGCGTCGAGGAGCTCGGGAACGATGCTGAAGTTGTCGTAGTTGACGATGGCGGCGACCTTGCGCCCGATTCGCTCGAGCCGCGCTTCCACCGCCTCTCGGACGTGCTCGATGTCCCCCTTGGTGCGGATCGCCACGCCCTCGAAGTTGAGGAAAAAGATGTTGCGGGCCTCGTCATAGCCAAGCCTCGTCTCGAGCGGCAGCGAGAGCAGATCCTCGCGCAGGCCCATCGGCCCGTCGGCGAAGATTCGCGCGTCCATCGTCGAAAGCCTTGGGCTCACGAGCGGCGCGAATTCCATCTTCGCGAGGATGTCGCGCTGGAGGTCGACTCCCGGAGCGATCTCGACCAATTCCAGTCCACCGGGGACGAGCCGGAAGACGCAGCGCTCGGTGACGAAGATGACGGGCTGCTTCCGGCCGATCGAGTAGTTGCCGCTGAAAGAGCGTTGCTCGACCTCGTTGACGAACTTCGGCATCCGGAGCTTGCCGCCGAGGAAGGTGCCCATGAAGACGACCTTCTTCGCGTTCTGGCTGATGTTGATGAACCCGCCGGCGCCGGCGAGGGTAGGCCCGAACTTGCTGACGTTGACGTTGCCCTGTCGATCGGCCTGTGCCAGCCCGAGGAATGCGATGTCGAGGCCACCGCCGTCGTAGAAGTCGAACTGGGCCGGCTGGTCGATGACCGCCTCGGCGTTGGTCGACGCACCGAAGCTGAGCCCGCCGGCCGGAATGCCGCCGATGGCGCCGGGTTCGGTGCTGAGGGTGACCAAGTCGGCCACGCGCTCCTCGTTGGCCACGCTGGCCACACCTTCCGGCATCCCGATCCCGAGATTGACGACCGCGTTTGCCGTCAGCTCCATCGCCGCCCGGCGGGCGATGATCTTCCGCTCGCCCATCGCCATCGGAGCCATGGACGACGCCGTCACGCGCACCTCGCCCGAATAGGCCGGGTTGTGGGCCTCGGCGAAGGTTTGCTGCTGGTACTCGGGCTTCTCGGCGACCACGATGCAATCGACGAGGATGCCGGGGATCTTCACCTGTTTCGGGTTGAGCGAGCCCTGTTCGCATAAGCGCTCGACCTGCACGATGACCACTCCGCCGGAGTTGTGGGCCGCAGTGGCGATGGCCAGCGCCTCGAGGAGTAGCGCCTCCTTCTCCATGGTGACGTTGCCGTTGGTGTCGGCGGTGGTGCCGCGGATGATGCCGACGTCGATGGGGAAGGTCTTGTAGAGGAGGTATTCCTCGCCGTGGAATTTCGTCAGCTCGACCAGATCCTCCGTCGTGACCTTGTTGATCTTGCCTCCCCCGTGCCGCGGATCGACGAAAGTGCCGAGCCCGACGCGTGAGATCTGCGCCGGTTTCCCCGCCGCGATGTCGCGGAACAGGTGCGCCAGCACGCCTTGGGGGAGGTTGTAGGCCTCGATCTTCTCCGCCATGGCGAGTTGTTGCAGCTTGGGCGCGAGGCCCCAGTGGCCCCCGATCACGCGGCGCAACATTCCTTCGCGGGCGAAGTGGTTGACGCCACGATCCTTGCCGTCGCCCTGGCCCGCCGCGTAGACGAGCGTCAGGCCCTTGGGGCTGCCAGCCGGCGATCGCGGGTCCTCGCCGACGAACCGCTTCTCCAGGGCAACGGCGATGTTCTCGGCAAAGCCGATGCCGATGAAGCCGCCAGTCGCCACCGTGTCGCCGTCGTTCACCAGCCGCGCAGCTTCCGCGGCGGTGAGGACCTTGTTCCGCCGCGACGGCTTTGCCTTGGCAAAGAGCGGGTGCAGGATCTCGTCGATCATGGGACGATCAGTGGAAGGGCGGCGATTGCCGGTGCCGCGATCACCAGCGGGGGCGATTCGAGCGGCGATGGGACAGGCACCGACGGCTGCACCTCGGGACCGATTCCGCTGTTGGCGGTCTCCTTCATGAAACCGACGGAGACGACGGTGATCAGCACCAGCGCGATCATGTAGAGGGACACGGCCACTCCGCTTGATCCGCCCCAGGCGAGGAGCGCCGTCGCGAGCAGGGGTGACAGGCCGCCTGCGAACACCGACGCAAGCTGGTATCCGAGCGAGGCGCCGCTGTAGCGGACGCGGGCCGGGAAGAGCTCGGAGAAGAAGGCAGCCTGCGGGCCGTACATCGCGGCGTGCCCGAGCGAGAGAGGGAGCACGATGGCGAGCGCGATCATTCCCGTTTGCCGCGTCTGCAGCATCCAGAAGAAGGGGAAGGCGAGCACGCCGCAGGCGACCGCCCCATAGATGTAAACCGGGCGCCGGCCGAGCTTGTCGGAGAGCAGGCCCCACAAGGGCCCGAGGAAGATGTTCACCCCCGCCGCGATGAGAAGGCCGTTGAGCGCGATGACCCGGTCCACCTTGAGCTGCGTCGAGACGTAGGTCAGCGCGAAAGCGGTAAAGATGTAGAAGAGGCCGTTCTCCGCGAAGCGCGCGCCCATCGCGAGGAGGATGTTCTTCGGGTGCTTGATGACCTCGAGGATTGGCATCTTCGGGATGCTCTTTTCCGCGCTCGCCTGCTCCTTGACCTTGAGGAAGACTGGCGACTCGGCGATCTTCATCCGGATGTAGAGGCCGACACCGACGAGGAGGAAGCTGAGGAGGAACGGCACGCGCCAGCCCCAGCTCAGGAAAGTTTCCTCCGGCATCTTGGAGAAGTAGCGGAACACGAGCGTCGAGAGCAGAAGGCCGATGTAAGCGCCGATCTGCGGGAAGGACCCGAAAAAGCCGCGCCGATTCGCGGGCGCGTGTTCCACGGCCATCAGCACTGCGCCGCCCCACTCGCCGCCGAGGCCGAACCCCTGGGCGAGGCGGAGCACCACGAGGAGGATGGGGGCCCAGATGCCGATCGCGCCATAGGTCGGTAGCAGGCCGATGCACGCGGTCGCGAGGCCCATGATGAGGAGCGTGATGTACAGCATCGTCTTGCGGCCGATCCTGTCGCCGTAATGGCCGAAGATGATTCCGCCGATCGGCCGGGCGATGAATCCGACTGCGAAGGTCGCAAACGCCGCGACGGTGCCGGTCAGGGGATCGAGCTGCGGGAAGAAGAGCTTGTTGAAGACGAGCGCGGCTGCGGTGCCGTAGAGGAAGAAGTCGTACCATTCGACGGAAGTTCCGATGAGGCTGGCCACGGCTACGCGGACCGCTTCCGATCCAGGCGCAGCGGTTGCGGGGATTACACGATCCGAGGGGGGCATGATGGTTCTCCGTTTGGGTCGCGCCGGCGCGCGAGGTCCTGGTTCCGGGACGGCGTCGTGCAGGAATTGATCCAGGAGTGGCCAGATCCCTTACCCATGCGCGTGGCTGGAATTGCTTTCCAGCTTGGCTTCGCCGTTTCGAGGTAGCCGAAGCAGCGGACGCGCGCACTCTTTGCGGCGGGGAGCCGCAGGAACGCAAAGCGTGCGTCCATTCGAGATTCGGCGGCGTCGCGCCTCGGTGGCACATCGCTTGCTCCACCGGCGCACGCCGCGAACCGTGCTCCAACACCGAAACCGAGAGGGGAATCATGACCTGGATCCAGAGCTACAACCCGCTCGGCAGCCTGTACCTGTCGGCGCTCGTCGCCGCCATTCCCGTCGTCGTGCTGCTGGCGGCGCTGGCCTTCTTCCACGTCAAGGCCCACTGGGCGGCGCTGCTCGGCCTCGCCATGGCGCTCGCCACCGCGGTGTTCGTCTACGGAATGCCCGGAAAGATGGCCGCGGCCACCGCGCTCAACGGCGCCGCCTTCGGCCTCTTCCCCATCGGCTGGATCGTGCTCAACGCCATCTTCGTCTACGACATCACCGTCGCGACCGGGCAGTTCTCGGTAGTGAAGGACACCATCGCGGGGCTGGCGAGCGATCGCCGCATCCAGGTGCTGCTCATCGCCTTCAGCTTCGGCGCCTTCATCGAAGGCGCAGCAGGGTTCGGAACGCCCGTGGCCATCTCCGCGGCCATGCTGATCGGGCTCGGGTTCCGGCCGCTCGCAGCCGCCGGACTGGCGCTCATCGGGAACACCGCGCCAGTCGCCTACGGCGCGCTCGGCTCGCCGCTGCTGGCGCTCGCCAAGGTAACCAACCTTCCGCTCGAGCAGCTCTCCGCCATGGTTGGCCGGCAGCTCCCGTTCTTCTCCTTGATCGTGCCCTTCTGGCTCATCTGGGCGATGGCGGGTTTCGCCGGCATGATCGAGGTCTGGCCGGCGTGCCTCGTGGCCGGGATCAGCTTCGCGATCCCGCAATTCCTTGTCAGCAATTTCCACGGGCCCTGGATCGTCGACATCGTCGCCTCGGCGGTGTCGATCACTTCCATGGTGGTCCTGCTGCGCTTCTGGCAGCCGAAGAAGGTCTGGCGCTTCGAGCATGAGCGGGAGTCCGATGCCGCTGCGGCGTTCGCCGGCGCCGTACCCGCCGGTTCGATCGGCGCGATGAAGTCGCGTGCCGTCGCAAAGGGTCCCACCTCGCGAGAAGCCTGGCTGGCGTGGATGCCGTGGATCATCCTTTGCGTGTTCGTCTTCGCCTGGGGGCTGCCCCAGGTGAAGACCTGGCTCAATGGAATCCACAACCCGACCTGGCAAGTGCCCTACCTGCACAATCTCGTCCTGCGCGCGCCCCCCGTGATGCCGAAACCGACACCGGAAGGCGCCGTGTACAGCCTCAACTGGATTTCCGCGACGGGCACCGGGCTGCTCCTCGCGGGCATCGTCTCGGGGCTCTTGCTCGGGCTCAACCCGCGCAGGCTCCTCGGCATCTACCTCGGCACGCTCCGCCGCGTCCGGTATTCGCTCTTGACGATCGCCGCGATGCTGGCGCTCGGCTTCACCACCAGGTACGCGGGATCGGACGCGACGATGGGCCTCGCGTTCGCCTCTACCGGCAAGGCGTTCCCCTTCTTCTCTGCGTTGCTCGGATGGCTCGGCGTCGCGCTGACGGGGAGCGACACGTCGTCGAACGTGCTCTTCGGCAACCTCCAGCAGGTGACCGCGCAGCAAGTAGGCATCTCGCCCATCCTCGCCGCAGCGGCCAACAGCTCCGGCGGCGTGATGGGGAAGATGATCGACGCGCAGAGCATCGTCGTCGCGGGAGTAGCGACCGGACAGGTGGGAGGCGAGGGATCCATCCTCCGCTACGTCTTCTTCCACAGCCTCGCGCTCGCGGCGCTGGTGGGCCTCCTCGTCTGGGCACAGGCGTATTGGCTCACGGGAATGATTCCGCACTGAGGGAGACGTCTTCGCTCCTCGACTGGAACGCTTCCGGCCCGGATCTTGAACCGGGCAGTTCTCTCGTCCTCGTCCTCGATGAGGGCACCTCGCAGAAGGTCGTCGGCTGTTGGCGGTGCGGTCGCGTCTAGCGCGACCTGATCTGTCGGCGCGTCAGACTTTGCGGACGTTGGTCGCCTGCGGACCCTTGGGGCCCTCGGTGACCTCGTATTCCACCTTTTGCCCTTCCGGCAGGCTGCGAAAGCCCTCCGCCTGGATGGCGGTGTGGTGGACGAATACGTCCTTGCCGCCGCCATCAGGCGTGATGAAGCCGAATCCCTTCGCATCGTTGAACCACTTCACCGTCCCGGTTGCCATCGATCACTCCTGGCGGCGAGTTCCTGCCGTCACCCTGATAATGCAGCTTCCCGCCCCACTTTGCGACCTTCCTTCGCTCCGGCTGTGTTCACTCGTCTTCGTCCGCCCGGCGATCGACGATGCAGGAGAGCAGATCATCGGGCGCTGCGTTCAAGCCGCGAATGCCGTCTTCGCGGGCTAGCGCTGCCCGACGCCTTCCAGATCGCCTCCAGCGCTGGATCGCGGCCGGCGCGGAAGTCGCGCAGTGTCAAAGGCGCCGGAAGGGTAGGCGCCGTCCAGGGCCGTTGGTCGCCGGGGAACGAATCGTTCCAGCGCTTGCGCGAGAGATTGATGCTGATTCCGGAGGAGGGCAGCTGGAGGAGTTCCGGATCGCCGAAGTGGTTGGGACTTTCCCCCGTGGGCTCTCCCACGAAGATGGCCTTCGTGTTGCGCTCCAGGAAGGTGGTCAGGTTCTGTGCCGCCGACTGGGTCAGCCGGCCGATGATCACGAAGAAGCGACCCCGGGTCTGGAAGGCGGGCAGCGTCTTGAACCGCTCCCGCAAAGGTTCGAAGAGCGTGTTGTCACCACCGCCGTTGAGTCGCAGATCGAGCACCACGATCCGGTTCTTGCCGATGGCGTCGAATGCCTCTCGAAAAAACGCGGCAAAGGACTGGCCACCTTCCTCGTCCTGCACCAGACGGTCCTGGATGTAGAGGGTGGAGCGGCCCGATATCTCTTCGAACCAGAACGGCTTGCCGCGGTCCTGCAACCACAGCGGCAAGGAGGCGGGAGCGGCGCTCACCCAATCGGAACCCCGCGAGGGAAGCGCAGTGACCGACAGGCCGCCGGTATCGGGCGAGCCGTCGGCCTTGCGTCCGAGCGTATGGAGCTTGCGGACAATCGCGCGGCCGTCCTTCTCGACCACGACATCGTACTCGTCGGGGCCCCCGGCAAGGCCTTCGTAGAAGAGCAGCTCAGGGCGGACCAGACGTGTAACGACGAAGGCCGACCGCGACATGTCGTTGGTGCCCTCGGTCAGTTGCTTCATGCGTTGAACAACCTCGGCCGCGGAATGGCCGTTGATCGAGACGATGGTGCCACCCAGGAGGTCCTGTTGCGCGGGCGAGGCGGCCACGACGCCAGGCGCGCCGGCGAAGAGGTAGACGCCGATAGGCACGTTGGCGAACCGCAGCCCTGGGGGAATCGAATGGATGCCGCTGTGCGAGTCGCCGATGGCGGAGGTGATGCGCATGAGCCCGGCCAGCATCTGCCGATCGGGAGCGTGCGGCGCGCTGGCGATCAGTGCGCCGATCATCGAATGGAGCTCACCGCGCTTGAGCGCGTGGAACAGGTCGACATGCGCCGAGGGAGCCTGCGCCTCGAAGAGCTTTAGATCGCCGGGCCAATCGATATTTTCCTTTTCCGCGGGCGCCGCCCCAGCGGTGATCGCGACCAGGAGCACGAGGGCACCGCCGAGCCATTTCATCCTGGCGAGCATATCAGAAACACATCCAGCCCCAGGGCGACTCCGCGGAGCGACCGCGTGCTCATGGATGCTTACGCCGGAAGAATCGGTCTTCGCGCGCGCCCTGCGCGAAGTTCCGCAAGCGCCTGCGGGCGCGTCGCGGCGCTCTCTCCTGACTGATGCGAATGCGCGGCGCAGATGATTTCGTGGACAAGATCTGGTCAAATTTGCGGTAGATCATCTCAGCGTAAGCTACCGACGCTCGCGCGAGCGCACTACGGAGGGGCAAGCATGCGCCACGTCTCATTGACGACGGTCGCCACGGTCCTCGTCTGCATTTCACCGTACGCCGCTATCGCTGACTCGCCACTCGACCGAATCCGGTCCAACGTGGAAGGCGTGTACGCTCTCGTCGAGTGGCACCTCGGCGATCGCATCTTGCGGCCGCCGGATATCGATGGGCGGTTCGTTCTTCGCGACGGCGTGGCGGTCGTGATGATTCGGAACTGGTCCGACCCGGCGAGCAAGGTGACCACCGCACGATTTGGCAAGTACACGCTGGAGTCGGCGATCTTCGCTTACGGCTATGACGACGATACGGTCGTCACCGAGACAACCTCGGGAACGAAGGTCACGCACCGCCCGGCGGAAGCGATGCGAGCCTTTACCGTCAGCGGCGAGGCCGACGGGGTGCACCTGCGCAGGACCGAGGGGCAGATTGAATTCTTCTTTTCGCGAGAGGGGCTCATCTACTCCGAGAACGGAAAGGCGTTGCGGGTGTGGCGCCGGATCAAGATGGGCGTTCCAGCGAACTGAGGATCCGCGCGACCTTCCTCGCGAGCTCGGGGATACTCCACCTTTACCTTCATCGCCTCAGATGGAGCGAGCGACGGGATGCGTTCCACGCATCGCCGGTACTGCGGGATCGCGAGCGGCCGAATCGTCTGCAAAACGAACCGGAAGGCTCCTTGCCACGTTCGACGCCTTCCGGATGGTTGGCGAGGTCCTTGCCCATCGAAGGAACACAAAGGGGTCGCGGAAGGACGTCATCATCCGAGCGTCACCGCGACTCCGTCCACCACGGCGGCGGCGTCCACTCGGGCCGAAAGCTGAAGGGAACGATCATCTTCACGGCGATCGGATTGTCGGGCCCGCGGACCGACGGCTTGAATCGGCATGTCGCCAGGTAGCCGTGCACGGAGTCGACCAACTTCTCGTCGCCTCGCCCCGTGTGACAGATTTCGCCGACGGATCCGTCAGATCGCACGACGAACTCCAACACGACGTCCTGCGCCGTCGGCATCGTCCCGCGCCAGGCCCCGGGGTCTCCTTGGCGTGCTCATGCGTGTCCTGCGCTGAAGGACCCCAAGGCGGGCGCGGCTGCATTCAGAAGGGATGGGCTCCGTGCGCGCCTATCGAATACTCGACCTGCAGATAGGTAGCGAACGACGTCGAGGGGACCGCTCCCGCCGTCGCGGTGGGAAGGAAGGGCCCTCCGCCCGATCCGACGTGCTCCGTCTCGGCGTAGATGCGAACGCGAGCGAACTCGCTGCCCTGCCAGGTAAGACTCGCCGATCCGCGCTGTGTCCGCCCGAGGACGCTAGAAGTGGGTAGACCGAGGACGTCGCCCCGCACGCCGATGAACCAGTTCCGCGCCACCTGCACGACGACCTGCGAGTAGAGCCCTCCGTCCCACTCCTCGCCGATACCGCCGGCGTTTCCGAGGCGGCGCCAGACCGCCTCGGTTTGCCACGCCACCGACGTGTATCCTTGCACGACATTGGGCGGTTTCCACTTCACGTAGAGATCGGCGCCGAAGAGGTCGCTGCGCCGCCCGGCGCCGGGGAATGTCCCCGCATCGTTCGCCCGCAGGAACCCCGGGGACACACCGGTGGCGAAGTTGAACCCGCCGTACACCGACCATTCCTCGCCCACCGGCACGAAGTATTTCGCCTCTGCGGCGTAGGTGAGATCGGTCGCGCTTCCGCCGCCGAAGCTGGCAACGGGATCGACCGGCGAATCCGGGCCGGGCGGTATGTCGGGCGCGGCGAGCGAGAACGCCTCCCCGTACAAGACGACATAAAAGGGCAGAGGCGCGAGCCAGCTCACTTCTGCGCCGGGCCCGCGCAGCCCGTCAGCGCCGAGGAAGGCGGCATTGAGGAGCGGCCTGCGCGTGAAGTCCTGCACGTGGAGGTGCTGGCCGTTCTGCCGCCCGAACGCGCTGCGGAACGATCCGACCTTTGCCTGCAGGTTGTAAGGCAAGCTGGTCGTGGTGGCGAACGCCTCTTCGACCTCGAGCCCGGAGAGGTTCGGGATGGTGAGGAAGACGTCGCCTCTGAAATACGGGTCGACGATGGCAGATAGCGCCAGCTCCACCTCCTGTGCCGTGAATCCAGCGCCCCGCGAGGCGGGTCCGCCGTGCAGATCCGGATCGTCGCCGTTCCGGTAAGCGACGCCGCGCCGCTCGTAACCGGCGTTGCCGTCGAAGATGGCGCTGATGTCGGGGTTCAACGACTGCGTGCCGCGCGCCATGGTGCCCTGCGGGCCTCCCGTCGAGGGCGGCGTCGTCGACGACGTGGAAGTGGTGCTGCCCGTCTGCTGCGCCGCGGGGGTCGATCGAGCGTCCTGCTGGAGCGACTTCTCCAGCTCCTTGCGCAACGCCTCGTCGTCCGGAGTCCCCGCGTCCGGCGCCGCGGCGATTCCGCCGTCAGGACCGTCTGCGGTTTGAGCCAAGGCGGTGCATAACGGCGCGCAGCAAAGCAGCGCGGCGAGCAAGCAGCGGGTCCGCGGCATGCAACCTCCTTCTGGCTTACGGCGGGATGCGGCCGTTCAAGACGCGGCGGCCAGGCGCGTGAGCACCTCTTTCACGAGATCGAACCAGTTGCGGACCTCGGGCGTGGCACCGACGTCCGTAGGCAGCGTCAGCATCTTCGCTCCCGCCTTGCTGGCGACGAGCTGCGCGGTGTTCTGGTTGTAGAAGTCTTCGACCAGGAGGACCTTGACCTTCTCCGCGCGCATCGCCTGGATGAGGCGAAGCAGGTGCTGCGGATCGGGCGGGATGCCCGGCTTCGGCTCGAGGTAGCCGATTTCCTTGAGGCCGAGCCAGCTCGATACGTAGCTCCAGCTCTGGTGGTAGGTGACGACTTTGTCGCCATGCACCTTGGCGATGAGGGGCTGCCAGGACTTCTCCGCCGCGTCCACCCGTGCCTGGAAATCGGCGAGGCGCTTCTGGTACGTGGCCGCGCCCTCCGGATCGAGCTGACCCAGCCGCGACGCGATCTCCTTGGCGATGATCTTCGCGTTTGCGGGCGGCAGCCAATAATGCGGATTGCCGAGCGGATGGATGTCCCCCATGGAACGGTCGATCTTGGTCGTCGGCACGTCCACCACCGGGATCGCGCGCGAGCAGTCGAGGCTGCCAAGCTCGCCGTTCTGGATCTTCGGGTTGCGCGAGCCGAGGACGAGCGGCGGGAGCCAGCCGATCTCCAGATCGAGGCCCACGAAGACGAGCAGGTCGGCCTTGTTGAGATCGACCATCAAGCTCGGTTTCGGCTCGACGAAATGGGGATCCTGGTACCCCTTGCCGAGCGAGACCACCTCGACCCGATCGCCGCCCACCTCCTTGGCGAGGGAGCCGAGAGTCGGAATGCTGGAGACGACGCGCAGGGCCGCCCGTGCGGGGGTCGCCGCAGCGAAAACCGTGAGCACGAAGATGAAACGGCGGATCATGCTGCCTCCTCGGCCTTCGACATTGCCTGCCCAGCGGTTCTTCAAACGGTTCCGCGGCGAAGCAAGCGCAGAAGGCCCGGAACGAGGAACAGGGAAGCGACGATCACCATGCTGGCTCCCGTCGGCAACGACTCGACCCAGCTGACGTAGTAGCCGACGGCCGCAGACACGATGCCGATGGCGACGGAAAGCGCGATGGTGGTGCGGAGCCGCTCCGTGACCATCAGCGCCGCCGCCGCGGGAACCACGGTGAAAGCGAAGACGGGCAGCGCGCCGACAGCCCGCGTCGCCACCGAGATGATCACCGCGATGACGAGGTTGAGGACCAGCTCGTACCGCAACACGCCCACTCCCTGCACCACGGCGGTCTCCGAGTCATAGCTGACGAAGAGCAGCTCCTTGAAGAAGAGCGCGTGGATGAGGAGACCCACCGCTCCCACCGCGAGAAGCGCCTCGATTTGCGAGAACGGCACGGTCACCGCATTGCCGAAGAGGATGTCTCCCACCGCGTGCGCTTCCTGCGCGATGCGGGGGCTGTTGAGGATGGCGAGGACCAGTGCGCTCGCCGCGATGTAGCCGATGCCGACGACGGTCTCGGGGGCGAGCTTTCTATGCCCGGGCCGGAGTGAGAAGAGGACGCCCGCCAGGCACGCGAAGAGGAGCGAGAACCAGGTCGGATCGAGGAGGATGGGGATGCCGAAATGGTGGGTGTGCGGGTCCACCCCTGCGACGGCCGAGACGTAGAAGGCGAACGCCACGCCGACGCCGCTCACCTCGGAGAGGGCGGCGGAGACGAACACCATCCGCTTGAGCACCACGAAGACGCCGAGGTACGAGAGCAGCGCCGCCGCGAGCACTCCCGCAAAGAGCGGTTCCTGCCATAGCTCGCGTCCTGCCCAGAAATCGTTGAAGGCGCTCACCGGTCTTCCTCGACCTCCGTCGGGCTGTCTCCCGATCCGTTGCCGGCGGCGACGGACCCGATGACGATGGCCGTCTGCCCGCCCACCTCCGCAACCCGGACCTCGCGTCCGTAGAGTCGTTCGAGCTTCTTCGGGTCGAGCATCTGGCGGACGGGACCCACCTCGAAGACGCCGCGAACGCGGTCGACCAGCGCGACTTCGGT
>Ga0066673_10000260_pt1 | contig 14290 bp, 13 predicted proteins | sample GraSoiAngelo_122_FD_62302 | JGI IMG/M metagenome (GOLD analysis project Ga0066673, IMG submission 62302) | Grasslands soil microbial communities from the Angelo Coastal Reserve, California, USA - 14_0927_02_20cm | ecosystem: Environmental > Terrestrial > Soil > Grasslands | place: USA...
ACCAACGCCGCGCCAGAGAGCGCGCAGGAGTCCGAGCTCCGCGTTTGCGTCACCCGTCAGCTCCCGTTTGATGCGCTCGGGCGTCGCCAGCAGTCGCACGACGACCCGGGCACGCTCGCCGTTGCTGATGGTGATTGCGCCGCCCCGGGAGAGGATCTTCAGCGCACCCTCCACCTCTCGCGCGTTAGCCTTAGGCTTGATGAAGCGTGCGACATCTTCGGGCTCGAGGTCGACGAAACCTTGCGGATTCGATTTTTTCCTGAGCGCCTCGTAGGTCTGCTCGACGACGGATCGCTCGGGATATGAGCCCTGAATGAAGAACTCGTGGGTGAATCGATCAGGGAATGCGTGGAGCAGGAATACGTCGGAGTGCAGGCCGTCACGTCCGGCGCGCCCCGCTTCCTGGTAATACGCCTCCAGTGTGCCGGGCATCGCGTAGTGGATGACCAATCGCACGTTTGGCTTGTCGATGCCCATCCCGAATGCGTTGGTGGCGACGATCGCACGAATTTTTTCCGTCATGAATGCTTCCTGGACTTCATGACGTCGCGCGTCGTCCAGTCCGGCGTGGTAGCCGGCGGAGCGGATCTTCGCGCGTTCCAGAACCTTCGTGAGCTGATCGACGGCACGCCGCGTTGAGGCATAGATGACGGCCAGACCATCTCGGCTGCGCAAAATCTCGACGAGCCTTTCTTCCTTCTCAGCGTCGTTTTTCGCCGGGACGACGTAGTACGTGAGATTTGGCCGATCGAAACCGGTGATGATCGTTTCCGGATCCTTTAGCGCGAGCTGGCGGACGATGTCGCGACGGACTTCGGGAGTTGCAGTCGCCGTCAGCGCGATGGTGGTCGGCGACCCGAGCGCAGCGTGGACCTTTTTCACCCGCAGGTAACTAGGACGGAAGTCGTGTCCCCACTGGCTGATGCAGTGCGCTTCGTCGATCGCCAGCAGCGATACGCCCGCTCTCTTCAATCTCTCGGCGGTGCGTCCGGCATCGAACCGCTCGGGGGCGACGTACAGCAGCTTGATCTCACCGCGATCGACCCGAGCGAGTCGATCGGACACCTGACCGGAGGTGAGCGTGCTGTTGATGAAGGCGGCCGGCAATCCTTTGGCCGTAAGTGCGTCCACCTGATCTTTCATCAGAGAGATGAGCGGCGACACGACCACGGTAAGGCCGGGAAGAACGAGCGCGGGTACCTGATAGCAGAGCGATTTCCCGCCGCCGGTCGGTAGCACAACGACGGTGTCGCATCCGGCCAGCACGGCCGAGACAGCCGCCTCCTGGCCGGGCCGGAAGTTGTCGTAGCCAAAGGCGCTCTTCAGCACTTCACGCGCGTCCTGAATTGTCGGGTTCGCCATCGGAAGAAAGTTAGTTAGCCGGATGGCAACGGCGTGCCGTTCAAGCGCGGGTGTAATTCAAATTCCCTCGACGAGCCTGGCGTAGAGCGCAGGATCGGCGTTGCCGCCGCTGATCACGCAGCAGACGCGCTGGCCTTTGAAGCGATCCGGCTGCGCCAGCACCGCTCCCAGAGCGAGCGCCCCAGTCGGCTCGGCCTTGAGATTGGCGAGCGCGAAAAGGAGGCGCACGCCCTCCTTGATCTGGTCTTCAGTCACCTCGATCACTTCCGTCAGACCATCACTCAGAATCTTCCAGTTGTTATCCCCGATTCTCAACACCCGGGCGCCATCGGCGATCGTATTGGACTCTTCGGCCAGCGCAACGATGTGTCCGGCGCGAAATGACTGAGCCGCGTCGTTCGAGAGGAGTGGCTCGGCGGCCAACACATCGATCTTTTTTCCGCTCTCCTCGACCGCCTTTACCAGTCCGGAGGTGAGGCCACCGCCACCAATCGGAGCGATGATGAAATCGAGATCGAGTTCAAGCGCGAACAGCTCTCTGGCCAGTCCCGCGTTTCCTTCGATAACGAGCGGGTCGTCGTATGGACTGGCCACATACGCGTCGGGGAATTGTTTGGCGAGCTCGCCCAGGCGTTCGAGCCGGCTTTTTTTCTCGACTTCGACGAGATCGACTTCCGCGCCGTACTCGCGCACTGCATCGACTTTGATCTTCGGCGCGCTCGCCGGCATCACCACCGTGCAACGTTTTCCGAACAGCGCGCAGGCGTAGGCGATCGCCTGCCCGAAGTTGCCGGACGACGCAGTCATGATGTGCGACTGCTTTACGTGAGACGCTACGTTGTAGGCCGCGCGGAACTTGAAGCTGCCGGTGTACTGAAGGGTCTCACTTGCCAGAACGAGGTCTACGCCGAGGTGTTTCGAGAGACGCGGTGCATCGACAATTGTCGTCGGCCGCGGCGGCCTCGGTGTCTTCGGCGTCACTGCAGACCGCGCGGCTTGCGCGGCTTGAAGAACCTCAGAATCAGGGCAATGAAGAGAAACAGAACTCCCGCCCAGCGGATCGCGTTGTCGTCAGTTCTGATTCCCCAGGCGAGCAGGATGGCAGCGATCACCATCAGCGCCAGCTTCGCAATAGTGAATGGGCTCACTGTTCTTCCTTCTTGCGACTGGTGAATCGGTTGACGCCTTCGCGAAAAGCGCTCGTGGCGCGGGCGTCGGCGTTGGCGACGATGCCGGCAGAGAGGCTCTCCACGAAACCGAGCGTATCAAGCTTGTAGAAGAGTGTCTTGGTGGCTGCCATCGCGCTGGGTGCCGCCTCGGTGAGCTGTTGCAGCACTCCCTCCGAAACCGTGTCGAATTCCCTCGCCGGAAACACGCGCGACACCAGACCAATCGACCGAGCCTCCTCCGCCTTTAGGACTCGGCCGGTACTGACCAGATCGAACGCAATCTTTTCTCCGACCGCCCTCCGCAGCATCGTCATCACCATCGCCGGCACGAATCCAATCGTCATTTCGGGATAGGCGAACCGCGCATCCTCGTGTGCAAGAACGATGTCGCAAGCCGTGGCGAGACCAGCGCCACCAGCGTAGGCGCGACCTTTTACCAGCGCGACGACCGGCTTATCCATTCGCCTGATGGTGTGAAAAACGTGGGCAAGCGCTTTGGCATCGTCGATATGCTGCTCGCGAGGGGCGTCGAGCATCTGCTCGAGAGCAGCGAGATCCGCGCCCGCGCAGAAGTCAGCGCCCTCTCCGTCGATGGCGACGACGCGCACCGGGGCTTCGCTCAACGCGAACAGCGCTTCGGCCAGCTCGTCGGCCGTGACTCGATCCAGCGCGTTTTTCTTTTCCGGTCGCGCCAGAGTGATTCTTCCAATCGCGCCGTCCAGGGTCATGCGAATGTTCTTCATCGCGTGCGCTCCAGGCGCTTATGCAGTTTCATGACATCGCGGGAAGTCCAAGTCGTTTTGCTTCGGCGTCCGACACGTCGAGCGTCATGCGCAATAAAGCCGTCGAATACACTTTACCCTGCGCGTCCGTTTTCAGTGACAGTGTACCGCCACCGTCCAGCGCGCCGTGCAACAGAAAGTTGAGCGCGCTCAGATTTGGCAGCTCGTAACGCTCGACTTCACCCTCGATCATGCCGCGGAAGTGCTCAGCGACGCGCTCGCGTGTAACCCGCTGCGCCAGCAGCTCGTACCACTGTGGCCGCAAAGCGATCAACCCGATATTGGCCGTGTCGCCCTTGTCACCCGATCGCGCGTGGGCAATGTCGACAAGCCTCACTTTCACTGGATCATCTCCACCGAAGTCCGCACGACAGACTTGTCGATCAGCGCCGGCCAGTAAGCCACGATCTCTTCCACTTTCGGCCGACCGCCGGCGAACCCTGTCACGCTCGGCGGGCCGTTGAGAACCAGCGGCGCGATTTCTCGCGTGAATCGTTCCACCGCCGACCGGTCGGACCCACGAACGCCGAATCGGAGCTGTACTTCCGGTGCGTTGGTCTGATCGCCGGCCAAAGGTCCGTGCGTAGCGTTGGCACCAACGAATTCAGTAAGTATGCGATCGAATCTGAGACCGAGGCGATCCAGTCGCTCGCGCAGGACCCTGTCCGCCAGCTTTGCTTTCTCGAGCGCGTCCGGCCAGGCGTATACGAGTGTACCGACTGCCTTGAAGCCAGCCTGATATGCGACCGACACCTTGAGCTTGTCGGTGGGCGGTCTTCCCTTGACTCCGGATACGCGTACACGATTCTCGCCGTCCGGCGTCAGTTTGATGGTGGTAAAGTCGGCGACCACGTCGGGTGTGATGTAGGATCGCGGATCACCCATCTCGTAGACGAGCTGCTCGGTGATGGTCTGAACGGTCACCCTGCCGCCGGTTGCCGGGTGCTTCGTCACGACGAACGACCCATCCGCACTTCCTTCGACCATCGGGTAACCAACATCTGCCAGATCCGGAACCGATTGCCAGTCGTAGAGACAATTCCCGCCCGAGCACTGTGCGCCACACTCGATGATGTGCCCGGCGACGATTCCCGCCGCCAGCGTGTCCCAATCTTTGGCGTTCCACCCGAACTCGTGCCTGAGCGGCGCCATCGTCAGCGCCGTGTCCGTCGAGCGACCTGTGATCACCACGTTCGCACCGTTAGCCAGCGCCTCGACGATCGGCTCCGAGCCAATGTACGCATTCGCCGAGAGAACCTTGTCGCGCACGGTCGATAAGGGTTCGCCCGTGTCCATGTTGCCGAGGTTATGACCGCCGGCAATCAGCACGTCCAGCCGGTCAAGAAGATCATCTCCCGTCACTACTCCGATGCGCAGCTTTCCTTTCGCGCCGTGTTTCTCGGCGACCGCCTTGACCGCTGCTGCGCAGGAGCGCGGATTCACGCCGCCGGCATTGGCGACGACTCTCACACCCTGCTCCAAGATTCCGGGCAGGACGCTCTCGATCGCACCTATAAAATCACGGGCATAGCCAAGTGAGGGATCGCGCTCCTTCTGCTTCTGCAGAATCGACATCGTGACCTCGGCGAGGTAATCGAGCATCAGGTAGTCGATGGGACCGCCTTCCACCTGCCGCCGTGGAGCATCGAGGTCGTCGCCCCAGAAGCCCTGACCAGCGGCGACCCGGACGATTTGCTTCAACTGCTCGCCTCGCTCAGGTGCGGCGGCAGCACGAATGGGCCGAGGTGTGGTCCCGGATTGTGGAGAGCCGCGCGCAGGGCGAGGCTAAGCATCTCGCGTGTGTTTTCCGGATAGACGACAGCGTCGACGTAACCGCGCGCGGCAGCGAATTTCGCGTCGAGCTGGTGCTCATAATCCGCGCGCATCTCGTCAACCACTTTTTCGAGCGCGGCCTCGAGCTGGGTGCCGGTTTTTTTGGCCGCCTCCAGCGTTGGACCGTGTACGGCCTGGACCGCCGACTCTCCTTCCATCACTCCCATGCGGCCAGTCGGCCAGCTGAGAATGAAATCGGGATCGAACCCTTGCCCGGCCATCGCGTAGTAGCCGGCGCCGGACGCGTGATTGATCGTGAGGACGATCTTCGGCACGCGCGCCGTCGCCATCGCCTCCACGAATCGCGCTCCGGCGCGAATGATTCCTTCCTGCTCCGCCTCGGTGCCAACCATGAAGCCCGAAACATCCTGGACGAAGAGCAGCGGGATGCCGAGTCGGTCGCAGCGATCGATGAAGTAAGCGACTTTCTCTGCGCTCTCGGTATAGACGATGCCGCCAAAGCGCGGCTTCTCGCCTTCCCGGCCCTTGATGAGGCCGCGTTGATTAGCAATGACGCCGACGGTAATTCCATCAATCCGGGCATCGCCACAGATCATTTCCCGCGCGATCGCTTCCTGGAATTCGTCGATCTCGCCGTTGTCGAGAATCACCCGCAGAACTGCGTGCATGTCGTAGGACATGCGATGATCCGCCGGCAGCACATCATAGAGCTCCTCGGCTTTGACGGCGGCGTTTGCGGACCTCGCCTTAGCCCGCGAGCCCGACGAAGTGCGGGGCTTCGCCGCACGCTCTTCGGCCTGCGCTCCCCGCGACATCAATGCAACGTCACGCGTCGTCGTCGGCAGACGCTCGATCAGGTCGCGAATTTTGGCGATGCACGCTTCGTCATTGTCGACGGCGTAGTGCGCGACGCCGCTGATCTCGGTATGGGTCGATGCTCCGCCGAGCGTCTCCGAATCGACGACCTGTCCAGTGGCGCCCTTCACGAGGTTGGGTCCGCCGAGCCCCATGAAGGAAGTTCCCTTCACCATCAGGATCACGTCCGACAGGGCCGGCAAGTACGCACCGCCGGCGATGCACTGTCCCATCACCGCCGCGATCTGCGGGACGTGCAGGTAGCGTCGCATGATGGAGTTGTAATAGAAGATCCGCGCGGCGCCGTACTGTCCGGGGAACACGCCACCTTGGTAAGGCAGATTGACGCCTGCGGAGTCGACGAGATAGACGATGGGAATCCGGCATCGCATCGCGATCTCCTGGGCGCGGAGAATCTTCTTGATCGTCTCCGGCCACCAGGAACCGGCCTTCACCGTCGCGTCATTGGCGACCACTACCGTTTCTCGTCCGTGCACTCTAATAATCGCCGTGACGACGCCCGCCGCGGGCGCCTGGTGGTCGTACTGGTCGTAGGCCACGAGCAATCCGATCTCGAGCGCGCTCGAGCCTTCATCGCGCAATAGCTCGACGCGCTCGCGGGCGGAGAGTTTGCCCTGCTGGTGCAATTTCTCGAGCCGTTTGGCGCCCCCTGCGTCGAGGAGCTTTGCCTCGAGCGCTTTTAATTCGCCGCTCAGCTCGCGCAGGCGATTGGTCACTACGCTTCCTGTTTTTCGCGCGTGGCGAACCACTCCTTGATGTACGCGATCAGCTCACTGGTGGGTGTTCCCGGGCCGAAGAGTCGGCCGATGCCACGAGTCTCGAGCGCTTCGACGTCATCCTTGGGAATGATCCCGCCGCCCGTGATCAGGATGTCATCCCTGCCTTGTGCGCGCACCAGCTCCTGGACGCGGGGAATCAATGTCATGTGCGCGCCACTCAGGATGGAAAGACCGATGACGTCGACGTCTTCCTGAATCGCGGCGGTCGCGATCATCTCCGGCGTCTGGTGAAGGCCGGTGTAAATGACCTCCATTCCAGCATCACGAAGCGCGGCGGCGACGACTTTTGCGCCACGATCGTGGCCATCCAGACCCGGTTTTGCGACGAGAACTCGAATTGGTCTCATAGTGAGTTCAAAGTTAGCGGCTGCGAAGCGCGAGCGGCAATTGGCATTAGTCCTTGCGAGCGACGAGCATCATCTCGGATGAAGTTCTTTGCAGCGGCTTTTCCGTGAATCCGTCGAACGCGCTCTCGACGATCAGACCTGCGTCGGCGAGCAACTCGGCGAGGCGGGTTGCCGTATAGAGACGCAGGCGGTGCTCACGAGTGCCGGTCCTGCTCCCGCGTTTCCACGTCGAACGCACGGTCAGCAACCCCGAAAGCGGGTCGAATGCCCGTTCCTGCGCGAACATTGTGTGGCCCGAGGTCCACCAGTCACGAGTGAGGAAGCGCGCCATCACCCCGTCACGACTTCCGCCGTGCCAGATCAGTATTCCACCCTGCTTCAGCACCCGTGCGAATTCACGAATGACACGAACATCGTCACTCGGATGGGCAAAGAAGCCGAACGAAGTGAAGAGATTGACGACCGCGTCGAAGCGACGCGTCCACCGCGCCGGCATTTTTCGCATGTCACCCCGAGTGTAGCGGAGGGTGCGGCCTTTGCCGCGGCGCCGAGCAACCGCCAGCAGATCTCGCGAGTAGTCGAGGCCGTCCACATCGTAGCCCGCTTCGGCGAGCAGATGCGCATGGCGACCCTGCCCGCACGGCACGTCGAGAATCCGCCCACCCACCGGCAACCCCAGCAAATCAAGGAGCCGCGCCGCTTCGTTGCGATCGCGCTCGGGCGTAAAGAGTGGACCGTACTCCAGGAGATAGTGGGCGTCGAAGGCGGACTCCCACCACTCGCGTTTCTTTCTCAGAAGAACACGGGCTCGCGGTAGGCGCCGAACACCGATTCCATCGCCGCGCGGATCTCGTAGAGGGTACAGTAGACACGCGCGCAGTCGAGGATGTACGGCATCAGGTTCTTCGACGTCTTGGCCGCCTCACGCAGAGCGGTAAGCGTCTTTTCGATGTGAGCGTTGTCACGTCGCGTGCGCATCTCCGCCATCCGCTGCTTCTGCTCGCGCTCAGTCTCTTCGGTAACCTTGAGCAGCTCGATCGAGAGCTCGGGCTCGTCGGTGACGAAATCGTTGACGCCAACGATGACGCGTCGTTGCTGCTCGATCTCCCACTGTTGTCTGGCAGCAGACTCGTTGATCCGCCGCTGCAGCCAACCGGTTTCCAGTCCGCGCACTACGCCGCCTATTTTCTCGATCTGCTCGAACAACGATTCTGCTTCGCGCTCCAGCTCGCTGGTCAGTGTCTCGACGTAGTAGGATCCGCCGAGCGGATCGATCACGTTGGGGATGCCTGTCTCATAGGCGAGGATCTGCTGAGTGCGCAGCGCCAGACGCACCGCGTCTTCGGTCGGCAAAGCCAGCGTTTCGTCCATCGAGTTGGTGTGGAGCGATTGCGTGCCGCCAAACGCCGCCGCCATCGCCTGGTACGCGACGCGCACGACGTTGTTCATCGGCTGCTGCGCCGTGAGCGTTACCCCCGCCGTTTGTGAGTGGAAGCGCATCATCAGCGAGCGCGGATCCTTGGCGCCATAGCGTTCCTTCATGTGTCGCGCCCAGATCCGACGCGCCGCACGCAGCTTGGCGATCTCCTCAAAGAAATCGTTGTGGATGTCCCAGAAGAAAGACAAACGGGGCGCGAACGTATCGACGTTCAGGCCCCGTGCAATTCCGCGCTCCACATATGTGAATCCATCGGCGAGAGTAAAGGCGAGCTCCTGCGCCGCCGTCGCCCCTGCTTCGCGAATGTGGTAGCCGCTGATCGAGATCGTATTCCACTGTGGGACGTGCTCGGCTGACCACTCGAAGCAATCTATGATAAGCCGGAGGGCTGGTTCTATCGGATAAACCCACGCGTGCTGCGCCATGTACTCTTTCAGAATGTCGTTCTGAATGGTGCCGCGCAGCTTGGTCGAATCCACACCCTGCTTTTCGGCGGCGGCGATGTAGAAGCAATAGAGAATCACAGCCGGCCCGTTGATGGTCATCGATGTCGAGACCTGATCGAGCGGAATTCCGTCGAAAAGCATCTCCATGTCGGCGAGGCTCGAGATCGCTACCCCGCATTTGCCAACTTCGCCTTCGGAACGGGGATGATCGGAGTCGTAACCCATCAGGGTCGGAAAATCGAATGCGACCGAGAGGCCCGTCTGCCCGTGATCGAGCAGGAACTTGTAACGCTCGTTGGTGTCGCGCGCGCTGCCGAACCCGGCGAACTGGCGCATCGTCCACAAGCGGCCTCTGTATCCGGTCGCATGTACGCCGCGCGTGTACGGATAAACTCCGGGCATCCCGAGCGCTTCTGCACTCGTCTCCATTGCGTCGAGCGGAGTATAGACGGGCTGGACTTCTTTTTCGGAATTGTTAAAACCGATATCGCGCAGCTCGCCCTGCTCGTACTTCTTGCGCCACTCGGCAACTTCCTTCCGCAGCAGACGCAGCTCGGCGCTTTGCTCTTCGATCTTTTCGATCAGCGCATTGTTGGGCGCGGCCTTGGAGGAGCTCGAGCTTTTCAGTTTCGTCATTTATCCTCTTCTCCACGTACGAGCTCGCCGCTCTGGCGCAATAACTGATCGGCGACGCCAAACGGGGTTGCGCTTCCTTCTTCGACGGATGGCAGCTGCAGCTCCAGCCAGCTCATCGTGCCGGTGTCCTTCCACAACCGGCCGCGGATTTTCTGCTCCACGACGTCCATCACACGCTCTCGCATTCTTTCGCGTCTGCGCGCGCGGAGGGTGCCGCTTTGTTCAAGATAAGCAAAGTGACGGTCGAGCGCGGTCACTATCTCGTCGATTCCCTCCTCCTTGGTGGCGACCGCGCTGAGAACGGGAGGAGTCCATTCGACCGGGTTGTTCTTCGCCGCGGCTTCCCGTGCTGCACGGGCGGGATTCGTTCGCTTGAGGTCAACACCGTGGTGCGCGGGTGTGTTGCCAAAAGAAATCCCCTTTCTGAGACCGAGCATCAGTTCGACATCGTTGCGCAGGCGATCGGCGCCCGGACGATCGGATTTGTTGACGACGAAAATGTCGGCGATTTCCATCACTCCGGCCTTGAGCGTCTGGATCGAATCCCCCGATTCCGGAACGAGAATGAGCAGCGTCGAATCGGCGGTTCGCGCGACGTCGAGCTCGGATTGGCCGACTCCGACCGTCTCGATCAGCAGTCGCTCGAAACCAAACGCATCGAGGACGTCAGCTACTTCCCGTGTCGCCGCGGCGAGTCCGCCGAGGGAGCCGCGGGTCGCCATCGAGCGGATGAAGACGCCGGGATCAAGCGCGACGCTCTCCATGCGCACGCGATCGCCGAGTAGCGCGCCCCCGGTAAAGGGCGAAGTCGGATCCACAGCAATAACGCCAACCGTCAGGCCAGCATCTCGGTATCGCTTGACGAGCAGCGAGGTGATGCTGCTCTTGCCCGCCCCAGGTGGACCGGTTAGCCCGACGCGCCTCGCCCGGCCTGTCCGCGGGTGCAGCGCCGCCAGGATGTCTTCGTACCCCTGCCGGTGATTCTCGACGATACTCACCACCCGGGCGAGCGCCGCCGGTTTTCCGGCGTTGAAATCATCGAGCAGACGGTCAGAGGACACGGGCGAGAATTCTCTCCTGTTTGCGCCACATTCCAGAGGTAGTGCGTGTCGCGCCGCTCGGATGATCGTACCCCAGGACGTGAAGCGTTCCGTGCACCACCAGCCTCAGCAACTCCTCGCCGGCGCCAATTCCCTGTCGTCTGGCGTTGTCACGCGCGACCTCGGCGCAAATATACACGTCCCCCACGACTGCTCCGCGCTTGCCTGTCCGAGCGAGGCCGAAGGAGATTACGTCCGTCGGACCATGGTGGCCCAGATACCGCCGATTCAGCCGAGAGATCGCCGCCTTGCCGACGAATGTGATCGATAGCATGGCGTCGCTGACCCGCTCAACGCGCAATGTTGCACTCGCCGCTTTGCGCACGAGCGCGCGCGACACGCTCAGCCGCCGCACGCTCGACGAAATGTCAATCGCGAGACCGCGCGGAGGACCCTTCATTCAGTCTCTCCGCGCAACAATCTCAGCCGCCAGAATCTTCGGCGTATGCCTTGATGATCTCGCGCACGAGTCGATGGCGCACGACATCGGCGTCACTCAGATACTGGAATCCGATGCCATCGATGCCGGGCAGGATACGCTCGATCTGCACGAGTCCCGATTCCTCGCGCTTGGGAAGGTCGATCTGGGTCTTATCACCAGTGATGACCGCTTTCGAGTTAACGCCCAGTCGCGTGAGGAACATCTTCATCTGCGCGGTCGTTGCGTTTTGCGCTTCGTCGAGAATTACAAAAGCGTCCGCCAGCGTGCGCCCCCGCATGTAGGCGAGCGGCGCGATCTCGATGGTCCGTGTCTCGAGAGATTTCTGTACCCGCTCGTGCGGCATCATGTCTTCGAGCGCATCGTAGAGCGGCCTGAGGTACGGATCGACTTTCGCCTGCATGTCTCCAGGAAGAAAGCCAAGGCTCTCGCCGGCTTCCACAGCGGGACGCGCCAGCACGATCCGGCGCACACGTTTGCGCGCCAGTGCGTCGACTGCGGCAGCTACCGCGAGATACGTCTTGCCCGTTCCCGCCGGTCCGATGCCGACGACAATGTCGTTCTCCGCCATCAGCTTCATGTACTCGGCCTGACCAGCGGTCTTGGCCTGGATGATCTTGCGAACGCCGGGAAGAACGATGCGGGTCTCGCTGTCGACGCCGTTCCCGTTGCCGTCGCGCGGACCTTCGATGCTCATGCGCAGCACATCGTCGGCCGTCAGTGGCATCTGCTGTTTCGCTGTGTCGATCATGCGCTGGGCGATGGGGATTGCGCGCGCTACTGCTTCCGTGTTTCCGCTAATTGCCAGCGTTTCGCCACGGAGGGCGATTTTGGCTCCCGTCTGACGCGCCAGCTCGATCAGATTTTCGTCGTTTACTCCGGCCAGCGTCAGCATGTCCGCGCCTTCGGTGCTGAGGCGCTGAATTGTTGTCTCTTCGCTCACGTCAACTCGTCATGTTCTGAAGATGGAGTTCCCTCAGGTCTTCGGGTGGAACGGTCGATGGCGCGTCCTCGAAGAGTGCCCTCGCCGCTGTGGTTTTCGGAAATGCGATTACATCGCGCAGTGATGTTGCCCCGGCCAGCATCATCGCGATCCGGTCGAAACCGAGGGCAATCCCCCCGTGAGGCGGGGCACCGGCTTTGAGCGCGTCGAGGAGGAATCCAAACCGCGCCTGCGCCTGGTGTGCATCGATGCCGAGCAGCCCCAGGACTTTGCGCTGTAGCGACGGATCGTTGATACGAATGCTGCCACCGCCCAGCTCGGTGCCGTTCAGCACCACATCGTAGGCGAGCGCGCGAGCTTTTTCCGGCGCCGAATCGAGAAGCGCGATGTCTTCCGGATTCGGCGACGTGAACGGATGATGGACGGAGCTCAAAGCTCCGTTTGGCTCACGGATGAACAACGGGAAATCAGTTATCCAAAGAAATGTCCTCTTGTCTTCGGACACCATCTGGAGGCGTTGCGCAACATCCTGGCGGACGCGATCCAGCGCGGGGCTGGTAACCTGTTCGGCACCCGCAACCAAAAGGCAGAGCTCACCCTCCCCAATAGCGAGTCGCTGTGCAGAGCCCTCGCTCAGGAACTTCGCGGCAGGACCTTCGAGGCCGTTAGCTCCTCGCTTGAGACGAATCACGCCCCCGGCGCCTGCTGATTTCGCGATCGCCTCCAGCTCGTCGACCTGTTTACGCGAGAGCGTCCCGCCGCCCGGTATCCTGATGCCGCGAACCCGACCGCCTGCTCCCAGGGCAGCGTTTGCCACGCCGAAATCGGATCCGCGGAACGCCTCGCTGGCGTCGAAAAGCTCCAGGCCGTAGCGCAGGTCGGGCCTGTCGATGCCAAACCTCTCCATCGCATCGGGATAGCTGAGGCGCTCGAACTTCGCCGGAATCTCGGCGCCGATTTCCTGGAACAGCGCGCCCAGAAGTCCTTCGGTAAGAGAGATGATGTCTTCCCACTCGATGAACGACGCCTCGATGTCGATCTGAGTGAATTCGGGTTGCCGGTCCGCGCGCAGGTCTTCATCGCGGAAGCACCGCGCGATCTGGAAGTACCGATCAAACCCTGCCACCATGAGCAGCTGCTTGTACAGCTGCGGCGATTGTGGCAGCGCATAGAACTCGCCCGGATGGACTCTGCTCGGTACGATGTAGTCGCGCGCGCCCTCGGGCGTCGGCTTGGTCAGAATCGGCGTCTCGATCTCGAGGTAACCCCGCTCGTCGAGAAAGCGGCGAGTCGTTTGCTGAAGCCGATGCCGCAGGATGAGATTCTTCTGCAGCTCGCCGCGACGCAGATCAAGATTGCGATGCTTCAGTCGCAGCTCCTCGGCGGGAAGCTTTTCGCCCTTTCCGCGGGCGACGGGAATCGCCGGCGTCTCCGCCGGACCAACGATCTGGAAATCGCGCGCTCTCACCTCGACTTCGCCGGTTTCCATCTCCGGGTTGCGCATCTCGGCCGGACGGGCGGCGACTTCACCATCGATTGTGATGACCGTTTCGAGACTGAGTTTGCCGGCGCGCTCGATAACGTTGGCGGAAGTCCATTTTGGATCGAACGAAACCTGAACCAGTCCACCCCGATCACGCAGATCGAGAAAGACTATACCACCCAGGTTGCGGGTTCTGTGTACCCAGCCGCCGAGTTTGACTTTGGCGCCGACGTGAGACGATCTGAGCTCGCCGCCCAGATGAGAGCGCTTTGCCGTAGCGAAGCGGGATGTGGATGCCGTGGAGGTCAGCGCCGGATCGTGTGGGTCGATTAAGGTGTCGAGAGGGGTTAAATTTAGTAGTTGCATAGACTTGGTGGAAGAGAGCATGAAGCAAAAAAACGCGCCTCAGGAGAAAAGGAACCTCCTGAACATGCTCCCTTCCGAGGCCGAGCAGCTGTTGCGCGCATTCGCGGTCGACCAGGGCGAAAAGGCGTTCCGCGGATCCCAGGTCGCGCGACATCTCTGGCAAAGCCCGGTCGACGGCTTTGCGGCGATGACCGACGTGCCCGTCGCGTTCAGGAATCTCCTCGACGAGCAGTTCACGACGCCGCGACTGACGCTGGCGATGCGGCAAACTTCGAGCGACGGAACTGAAAAGTTTCTGTTCCGGCTCGAGGACGGGGAGTTCATCGAGAC
>Ga0066673_10000262_pt1 | contig 14276 bp, 7 predicted proteins | sample GraSoiAngelo_122_FD_62302 | JGI IMG/M metagenome (GOLD analysis project Ga0066673, IMG submission 62302) | Grasslands soil microbial communities from the Angelo Coastal Reserve, California, USA - 14_0927_02_20cm | ecosystem: Environmental > Terrestrial > Soil > Grasslands | place: USA...
GATCACTACACGGATGTCGCGTTTGACGCCACCTATCAGTACACGCCCGATGGCCCGGGCGCGATTCTCGTCAACGCATCGCTGATTCACGAGAAGCAGCAGCTGAACGCGACCTTCAACGCCCTCTTAGCGGACAACGCCACCAATCACCTCAATGCGCTGGAGATCGATGCCTCCTACGCATATCGCCAGACCTGGAGCGCGGGCCTCGGCCTGTTCGATACCAGCGGCGGCCGCGATGCGACGCGCTACGGACCGGCCCCGTTCGAGGGCAGCAACAACGGCTCCCCGGACACGCGCGGTTACACGGCGCAGTTGGAGTACGTGCCGTTCGGAAAGATGACGTCCTGGGGGCGGCCGTGGGTCAACCTGCGCGTCGGCGTGCAGTACACCGGGTACCTGCGGTTCAACGGCGGTACGTCCAACTACGACGTCCCGAACGGGCGCTCGGCGAGCCAGAACAACTCGCTGTTCCTGTTCTCATGGATGGCGTTCTGAGAATGACAGGCGGGGAGGAAACTCCATGACTTACCTTCGAGTGATCGGCGCCGGCATGCTGCTGTTAGCGAGTGCAGGCGCTTATGCGGACCCCTGCAAGCTCGCCATCGACAGCAACGACATGATGCAGTTCAGTGCGCACGAGCTGGCCGTGCCCACGAGCTGCACCGACGTGGAGGTCACTCTGAGGCACGCCGGCCGGCTGCCCGCCAAGGTGATGGGCCACGACTGGGTGCTCGCGAAGGACTCGGACGTGTCGGGGATCGTCAATGCCGGCCTGGCGGCGGGCCTCGCGCACGGCTTCGTGCCCGAGAACGACAAGCGCATCATCGCCGCGACCAAGGTGGTGGGCGGGGGCGAGAGCACCACGGTGAAATTCAGCACCGCGGCGCTGGTGCAGGGGCTGCGCTACGTGTTCTTCTGCACCGCACCCGGACACTCGTCGGTGATGCACGGAAGATTCCTGTTTGGCGATGCCACGCGCGTGGCGCAGGCGGGAAAATAACCTGATACCGGCGCGCGGCGCGGGCGGGAACTGCCCGCGTCGTCGTCGTGCCGCACGTGCGAGACCAGCCGTCGGCTGGCTATTGCACAAAGCAAACCGAAATAGCGCCGAGCGTTCGAGAAACTCAGCGGCCGCGGGGCGAGTTGACCGGTGGCGACTGCGTATTGACCATGGCGCCGCGGCGGCGTGTCGACGGGACGGTCGGCCTTGTGAACTGGGCATTATCGAAAATCGGGTTGAGCGCGATCTTTTCGACGATCATCTTGTCCGTGTCGCGGCTCGCCGGTCCCCCGGTCTCGATCAGTAACGGCATCACGAGCCCGTTGACGGTCTGGTAATTACGCAGATACACGGAGACCATGCCAGTCGCGCCGACGGCGTTGCGCGTGGCGCGGTCGTAGCGCAGCTCCAGGAAACTCTGCGCGTCGATCCAATCGTCGCGCACCTGTCCGGAGGGGAGCGTGAGCTTGAGGTGATACGCGCGATGTCCCTCCACCGACCCGACGCCCTCGAGCGCGATGCCGATGCCTTTGGCCGTCGGGTCGAAGAGGGGACCGTCGAGTCCGCCGGCGTCCCGCGCAAAGCCAATTTCCTCGGCGCCGTACTCCTTCACTTCGAACGTGCCTTGTGAGGTCGGCCGCTGCTTCCAGCCCATGGTACCGTCGAAGACTCGCACGGAGCGCTGGCCCTCGCCGAAGATTTCGAAGCGTGTCGCCGCCGGCCGCCGGAACATCAGCAGAAATGGGTGCTTGGAAATGCCGCCGGGACCTGACTCGATGTGGCCCGTCCAGGTCATGGTCTGGATCCTGTGCCAGAGCTCCGCCCCGCCGCGCGCCGCGGCATGGCGCTCCAGGATCTGCTGCACCGTCAGCTCAGCGCCCGCGGTCGCCTTGGCGGCATCGGTCGCGGTCCCTTCGGCACCGGCCGCGCTCGTACCGATCGCCACTAGCGCAACCGCTCCCGCTCGCAACCATGGGCCGACTGGATTCTTACTTGGCATTGGTGAATCGGGCGTCATCCAGCGGCGGGTTCAAGGTGACACTGTCGATCGTGACCTTCTCGGCCTTCGGGACACCCTGCACGACCGTTTCCTGCAGGTGCGGAATCATCAGGCCCTGATCCCGCTTGTAGTCACGCAGGTACACCGCGACCGCGCGCACCTTGCCATCCAGCCTGCGCGGCGCGCCGTCCACCCTGAGCTCGAGAAAACTCTGGCCGTCGACCCACACCTGCCGAACCTGGCCGTCCTTGCGCGTCACCTTGAGCTTATAGGCGGCGTGGCCCTCGACCTTGTCGGTGCCGGCCAGCTGCACCTTGGCGCCCTTGCTCGCGTGGTCGATCAGATAGCCGTCAATACCGGGTTCGGCGGCCGCTTGCTGGAGCTCGTCGGCGGTATAGGCTTCCCACTCGTCTCGACCGAGGTAGGGGCGCCGTTTCCAGCCCTTGACACCGTCATACACCTGCACGGCGGTCTGGCCGTTGAAATCGAGCTCCAAGCGGGACTTCAGCGGCCGCTTGAATTCGAGTCGGTATGGCAGCTGCATTTCTTCCCGTTCCTTTTGCTGCAGCTTGCCCTTGGGAGAGACCGACATGTAAGTCGTGCCACCGGCGCCCATCTTCCCTTTCCAGGACATGGTCTGGACCGCCTTCCAGGCGGTGAGTCCGCCGCGCGCGGTGGCATTGCGCTCGACAATTTGCTCGGCGGTCAGTGGCGGCAGCGCCGGCGCGCGAGCCGTTGCGGGCGCCGGCGTGGCCACTGCCGCGGGTTTGGCGGCGGGCTTGGGTGCCGCGACGGCATGCAAGGCCGTGGCCATCAGAACTAGCCCGACGATCGTGGTTCCCGACGCTCGCATAATGGACATTACTCCTGCACTCCTTCATCGATTGGCGTGTCGCCGAATTAGCCGGTGCGCGCTCGTCCGACCCTCGGGCGGGAGGCGGACGCAGCGGCAGCAGGAGCACTGGCGCGCTCGGCCGTATCATCCGCCTTGGGCAGTTACATCAACGCCAGGGCCTTAGCCTGATACCTGTGATCACAATGCGTCAGTTTGCGCGCCCCGGTCAACACCGTCCGCGAGCCAAAGCTATGTGAGCGAACTCTACTTGTGATGCTCACCCGGGTTGGGGCGGTCACTCTGGCGACTTGATCCATGACCGTGCTCGGGCCTGGGGCCGGGCCCCGGCAGGAGATCGTTGCAGGCTCGAACCGCCCAGTCTCCCGGTGCCGATTTGAGCACGCTGCTGATCTGGGCAAACGCATTCTTATAGGCCGAAGTGTGTGTCGCCACCTCCCGGGCATGGTCGTCCTTGCCAAGGAGCGATTCCTTCAACGCCTTGTAGGCTGACGCGCCGGCGGGATTGACCTGGCGACAAAAGGCGAGTACCGCGTCCACGCTGCCCAGCGTCATGGGAGTGACAGGCGCAGCGGCCCCCGCCAGCGACGCCGTCCCGAGGCCGACGCAGAGACCAATTATACCCAGGGTTTTCATTGACACCACCTGCTGCTGCTACGAGGTTAAGTGCCGCACAGCCTACCCGCGAATGGTGCCGAGTCCACGAGCCCGGTACCGCTTCTTGTTCCTCGTTCTGCAACGAAGTTCTCAGTTTCATCCGAAATTTGCGTAAGCGCGTGTCACGCCGTGAGTCCGGAATCGCGGCGCAGCAAGCGGTGCCATCCGGGCACAGCCCATCGTGGGCGAACGCTATTTGCGTCGGTTGCCCTGGCGCGCGCGCGGGCTCAGCGACGCCGCAAGCTGGGTGCACTCTTTGAGCACCTTGTCATGCGGCTCGTCTGCGGACTTTTGTCGCGCGGCCTCGTATGCCCGGCGATACTCAGGCGTCTGGGTCAGGGCCTCGACGGCACCATCGGGCTGCTGGCCGATCAGCGTCTCTCGCAGCTTGTTGTACGCGGATATGCCGGCTGGATTGATCTCGCGACAGACGTTCAACATGCCATCGAAACTGCCGACCTGCGCGGGGTCGAGCGGCTGCTCGGCCCAGGTTGACGAGGATAGTGCGACGGCTAAGCCGATGCCGAAAATTATGCGGGTCTTCATTGCCTCACCTGCGATTGTCGATACTTGGGTCTGGCCCCTGCATTGCCTGCCAGGCTTACTTCGCTGCCGCGGCCTTCATCCACTCCTCGACGCTGGGCGAGGCGGCATTCCCCCCGGCCGCACGTGGTTTGCGGGCCCGGTTGTATTTCGCCTTCTGCCCTTCTGTGAGGATCGCTCTGATGCGATCCGCGGTCCGGTCGCTGATGATCCGCGTGGCGCTCACCCGATTGGCAGCGGCCAGCGAGCCGTCATTCCAGACTCTCATCACCTGCTCACGCTGGTCCTCGAGGATCCTGCGCACCTGGGCCTGCTGCTGCGCGTCGAGGCTCAGCTCCGCCGATAGCAGCGTGATGCGCTTCTCCAGGGCGGCGGACTCGTGCTGTATGGGCGCCGGCCCGGGCTGCGCGCCGGCGGCGGCAGGCTCCGCTACGGCAGTACCCGGCAGCACTACCAGGCCATAGGCGCACGCTGCGACAGTGAGCCAGGGAATCTTCCGACCGCCCAAGGACTTCATCTCCATATGTCTGCCGGCAGAACCGCTCGCGGGATTTCCCGCGAGCGGTCCAGTGCAGTATCAGACTTCCGTTAAGGCGTGGCAATCCCGCTCAGCGTCCCGACCTGCGAGGCGGTCGCCGCGCCGTTGTCGGTGAACGTGATCGTGCCGCTGCGAGTCGGGCCACGCGGCGACAGTACGTTCGTGAAATTAACCGATACGGTGCACGACTGTTGGGGCGCCAGAATGGCACCGGTGCAGTTGTTCGATCCCGCGCTGAAGAAATAGGTCCCCAGCGTTCCACCCGCCACATTGACAGCCGTTACCGCGACCTGTCCGCCGCCCAGCGCGGCGTTGTTCGTCAGCGTGACCGTCCCGGAACCGGTCACTTGCCCGGTGGGCAGCGTGATGGTCAGCGTGCTCGGCGTGACTGACACGGTCGGAACGCTCGCCACACCCGTGCCCTGCAGCTGCACCACTTGTGAGGTGATGCCAGTACCGGCAATGGTGAGCGTGCCGTTATAGGCCGTCGTCGGGGTCGTGGGCGCGAACACGCGATTGACGGTGCACGAGGCGCCGGCATTCAAAGTTGTCCCGCAAGTCCCGCCGCCCGCGCCAGTCGCCGGGGAGAACCCGGCACCGGCGGTGGTATACGTCAAGCCCGTGACCGCCACGTTGCCGGTATTGAGCACCGTCACGGAACGCGCCGGACTCGTCCCAAACGCCCAGGTGCCGAAGTTCAGCGGATTCGGACCGGCGCTCACGCTGGGGCCCCCGCCCCCGGCCCCGGCCTGGAACTCCACCGCGCCGATATCGGCCGGATTGGACGTCGTCCGTGCTCGAGCGTTCCCGAAGAAGTCCTGTGGCGGCGCACCGCTGTTGGTGCCCCCGTTGACCGCATTGGAACCGGCGCCGATCGAGTACGCACCGGCGACCACTGCGTTCGACCCGGCGGCCAGCATCGACTGCGCCGCGTTGTTGAACAACGCCAGAGGGCCGTAGCTCAGGTTGATCCAGTTGTTCCCTTCGTCCACCGTCGCCGCCGGCGTGATGTTGTTGAACACGAACAGCGTGCTCAGGCCGGTGGTCTCCGAGCGGCCCGGAGGCGAGAGATACCCGTGGCCGCCGTTCTCAGGTGGCACACGCGAGCCGTTGCAGTACTGCGCGTTGACCGGCGATGAGCTTGGGGCCCGATTGCCATTGCCCGTATACCCACCAGCCAGGCTGGTCAGGATGGAATTGCTCAGTGACAGCGTCGCGCCGCCATTGTGGTTGGTCGGGCCCGTGTCATCACGCACGCCGACATCCCAGTAGCTGGCGCCAGCGGCGCATTGGCCGGTAACCGTCTGATTCAACGTCGGCAGCAGGCTGACCAGGTTCTGCTGCGACTGCAGTCCGGTGCCCGCGCCGGTGATCTCGACGTGGAAGGCGCGGTTCTGCCAGAACATGTCATTGAACGCCCGCGGTAAGGACAGCAGTCCGCAATTGGCGTTGGCGATGCCGAGGATGCCGCCCGAGTAGCCGTAGCCGCTGGGGCACAGCCAGCGTACGCCAAGGAAAGACGGCAGGCCATTCATCGCGTCGACCAGGTTCGGCGTGTTCCTCATGGTCACCAAGCCGGCCGGCTGCGGAATATGCGCCGCGTTGTGGAGCAGGCAGTTCGGATCCTGCGGATTGGTGGTCAAATCCGTGGTCGGGTTGCAGCCCGGGGGCGGCGATGAGGCGTCGACCGCACCGAGGGTCTTGAAGAGCACGCCGGCCGATGCCGTCGTATCGTTCGAGACGATAGTGTTATTGACCATGGTCACCTTCAGGGCGTCTTCCATCGACACGCCCGCGCCGTCCCAACCCGCGACGTTGTTCGCGATGATGTTGTTCTGGACGGTGACCCCGTACCACGTGATCGACAGCAGGTTGTACGGCGCGGTGACCACTTCGGTACCGTTGACCTGTTGCAGCCGCACACCACCACCACTGCCGCTCTCGGCACTGTTGCCGATGATCAGGTTCGAATCGATCATGAGATTCGCACCCGTGCCGTCGCCGAGCCCTGGCGGGCAGTCGAGAACTTCTGCGCTATTGCACTCGTTACCATTCGCGAGCGTGCGCGTGCCGTTGGCACCGATGATCCCCAGGCCGCCACCGTTGGTCGGCAGCGTCGCGTCGGTGCTCTGGTTGAACAGGATGTAGTTGTGATCGATCGTGCCGTTGAAGCTCAGGCCGCTGTGCACGACACCGCCGCCGTCGCCGGTGCTCAAGTTTCCGGCGACCCAGTTGTGATCCAACCGGTAGTTGTCGGCACCGGCGCTGATCGTGACGCCACCCGCGCCCGAAGGCGTGCCGGAGAACAGCGCGTCGCCGAGGCTGGCGTTGTCATACACGGCGTTGTGGTGGACGTGCACCCGCGTGTTGAGCTGGAACGGAATGGCCGCATTCGGCAGCACCCCCGTCAATGGCGGGCACAGTGGCGCCGGCGCCGCAATGCCCGGGCCGCAGAGGGTGCCGTCATTCACGTACAGCGGCGGTGTCTCGCCGTTGCCGACATTGATGCCGCCGGTCAGCGTGCCGTGGTTGCCGAAGACACGGGTGTTGGCCACCTCTAGGTTGTGGTTCCAGCCATGCAGGAAGATGCCGCCACCGCCCTGCGAGCTGTTGCTGACCGACAGGCCATCGATGCGCGACGGGTTGCACAGGAAGTTGCTGGTGCCATAGTCGCGCCCGGTAGTGCTCGTCGTGCTGGACGTGCAATCCGACGTGCTGTTGGTCAGGTAGACGCTGCCATCCGGGAACGTACCCGGGACCGTGCCCGGGGGCGGGCCGCCATCTAGACCCCAGAAGTCGCTGCTGTCAGCGGGGATGCGGATGCCGCGGCCAAGCACCGTGATGCCCGCACCTTCGTAGGCGCCCATCAGCGTCGGCTCCTGCAGCTGCCCTGCCAGGTTGCCGTTGCCCTGTGCATCCCAGCCGACGATCGCTTCGAAGGGAATGCGATCGACACGCAGGTACTGCGAGGCCGGACAGCTGTACGTGCCGGTGGGGTCGAAGTCCGGGTTTGTCGTGCTGCGCGGCACGCCGTTGACCGCGAGACCGAACAGACACACCACCTGCCGGCGCCACGCGTCCAGCTTGCCCGCAGGATGGGCATCGGCGTTGATCGAGGTCGCGCCGGCGCCCACGCCCTGCAGGCGCACCGGCTTCCACATCAACACATTCTCGCGGTACGTGCCGGGGCCGACGATGATCAGGTCGCCCGGGGCGGCCGCGTTGATCGCCAGTTGCAGCGCGTTGCCGGCCGCGTTCTCGCCATTGACGTAGCTCGGCGGCTTGCCGGCCACGGTGACCGTGATCGCGTCGATCGAGCGCTTGCCGCTCGCGGTGGTGATGACCAGCTGGCCGCAGCGATAGCCGGCCAGGCCGGTGGTGAGAATAGCACCATTCGCCCCACGTTGCGGCGGGGTTTGGCCGGCCGGTATGGTGCTCGATGTGCCGTTGTAGCAGGTGGAACCGACACCGGTTGTCGTGTTCAGGTTGGCCGGAATGGCCGGCACCGTGCACACCAGCTGGGAGTTGGTCCACGTACCGCAGTTGGCCGTGACACCGGCGATCGTGACCGTGCCTCCACTGCCAAACCCATAGTGGCGGGTAATGGTCTTCTGATTGAACGGTGCGGTCGTCGCGCCCGGACCGGAGAAGGCCGGGTTCGGCACCACCTTGGTGCACGGGTTGGCCGTAGTGTCGTAGCCCAGGCAGCGGATGGTCAGCGCCTGACCCGCAGCGCTAACCCAGGGTCCCGCGCCACCACCACTGGCGGTGCCGGTCACGGTGGACACGGCTGGCGTCAGATCCGGGTACTCGCTGTCGGGCAGGTTATAGCCGTCGGCGAAGGCCTGGGTCGGGATCACCGGCGTATCCATGTACTGGGTCTGGCCCGGCATGAACGGCGTCTCGTAACAGAAGTTGCTATACGCCGGGCTGTAGGCGGGATCGGTGATCTGCTGGGCGAGGTCGGCCGTTGCCACGAAGGCGCCGGCGGCGTTCACGTAGCGTCCCGTTACCGGGTCGGTCCTCGCGATCGGGCCCGGATCGTTCATGCACGCGATCATCATCTGCGGCACGTAACCGGTCGGGTTCGGAGGGTTGACGCCATAAGTCGAGAAGTTGAGACCGTTGAAGATGCCCCACTGGTCGGCATACACGCGGGCGATCTCCTTGCCCGCAAAGTCGCGCACGCCAACCGGCAGGTTAGGCGGAGAGAACTTCTCGCCAAACTGCGGCGAGAACGGGTCGAATTCCGACGCGAAGTCATTGGTCATCGTGCCGGTGAAATGGCCGGCCACGTGCGTCGAGGAGAACACGTAGAACTTCGCCAGTGCCGCGTGCTGGTCTTCCAGCGTCACTTCCTTGCGATCGCACAGGTTGCGGATGGCGCCCGCAAAGGGCGAGTTCTGGCCCGCGGTCGGGTAGAGACTGTTCCAATCCGGCACCTGGCGCTTGGCGCCGACGCAGGGCCAGAAGGTCTCGATGCTGCCGGTGTCACCTTCGTGACGCGGCACGGCCCCGAGGCTGTTGGTCAGATTCAGCGCGCCCGGGTTGTTGCCGTTGTAGGCCGCGCCCACCTGCGCCTGGTCCGGCATGATGAAGATGTTGCCAAAGCCGGCGAACTGGGTGGTGACCGGCGCCACATATATGTCGCCCAGCAGAATGTTCTTGTCCTCTTCCTTCACCAGCTCCATGCCGGGCGGCACGATGACTTCCACCACATACTTGCCCGGGAACAGCATCGGCGTGCCGTCAGCTGGATTTGTGGTGCAGTGCGTGCAGTTCGACGTGGCCGGCAGGCCGGTAGTCGCATTGACCGTGGCCACACTCGGGAACTTGTACATACCGTCGTAGGGCGCCGGCTGCACCTGGTTCAACATGGCCCAGCCGTCAAAGCACTTGAACTGGGCGTTGTGCGGCAATGGCACGCTGGGGTTGAGCCACTGCGTGCTGCCCTGCAAGGTCTGGAAGAATGGGCTGGTCGGATCCTGCCCCGGGCAGTTCATGTTGGGCGTGCCAGCAGCCCGGCCACCGCCGCCAAAACCCTGCGCCCAGTCATCCCAGCTGCTGGTCGTCGTGGTATCCACGAGTCTCAGGGTGCTCGTGACGCCATCGGCCGCCGGGAGCTCCTCATACAGGTTGAGCTTCACGCGCGCCACACCCGGCTCCCAGCTGAGCTGCAGCAGCAATTGCGGGTCGTCAAAGGGCCGCGTCGAGGCGTAGATGACGTGGCCCTTGATGCCGCCGTTCTCTCCTGCGGCAAAGGGCGTCATGGCGAACTCGATGAAGCTGTTCTGGCCGAGCAGCCCCTGCCAGCCTTCCGTGGTGTTGCCGGGCGGATCGACACGACCCGTTGAGAGGCCCGTGGTGCCAGCGACGCTGTCGCCCGCCGGACAGGTGGCGTCCGCGCAGTAGCGCGCGCCCGGTACCCGCACGTCGGTCGGGAGAGAGTTCTGTTCGATGCTGTTCGCCAGGCCATCCGTGATGCCGTTCGAAGCGGCGCCACCGAAGGCGTCGGCGGGACCGCCGGCGTCATAGATGACGTGCGTGCCGGTCGACTTGAAGCGGGTGGTGTCGGTCTCGACTACCAGCCAGTTCAAGAACGGGAAGACTTCGTTGAAGCCCGCATAGCCGTCCAGGTCGGTGTTGTTGAAGAACGCGAAGCTGCCGTCGCGATAGCGCACGTTGGTCGCCACCAGGGGCAGGCCCGGTTCCTCGGGCTGCGACACGCCATCGCCCGCTCCCGCGGTGCCAGCACCCACGTCGAGGAAGGTGCGCGTGTACACATTCGTCCGCCACTGCGTGACGGGGAAGACGAGCCGGTTGGTGTCGCTCGAGCCGGGGCCGCTAGTGCCGACGTGAAGCGGCGAGACCAGGCCATCGACCAGGAGGTCGTTCCACTGATCGAAGACCGTGAGCTTGTAATCGCCGGTCGGCACGTTGTCGAGCTGGAAATTGCCGTCGGCGTCGCACTTGGCAAAGGCGAAATCGGCGCTGTCCGGCGGACTCATGCCCACGTAGCACTGCGTAAAGCCGTACGCGCTGTAATCGCCGCTGCTGTAGATGCGCTGATCGGGCGTGCGGCTCATGCGCGCGCTGGTGACTCGGCCATACACGCTATGGCTGCAGTTCAGCCCGCCGCCACCTACGTTAACGCCGCCTTGAACATTCGGCGGGTCGCACAGACCCGTGCCATCCGTCTTGTGCCTTCGGGCGTTGATGATGTCGCCGTTGGCAAAGCCGATCGCGACGTGGAAGCCGCCAGGGCCGAACTCCTGGAAGTAGGACGGTTCGTCCGGCTTGATGAAGGCCTCATGGGCCGGGGTGCCGTCGAGGGTATTGGTCTGCAGCCATTCCTCCCCGCGCGCGATGCGGTCCGCACTCGGACGCGCGACCACTTCGTACAAGCCGGGGTAGAGGTTGGCGATGATCGCCTGACCTTCGAGGGGCGACTCGGTCACGCCATCCGCCTCGAAGTGCGGGCAGGTCGGAATCATACCCACCATGCCATCGCCCCTCGCAGTGATCGGACACGCATCCTGCCCGGTAAAGGGGTCCAGGGTCCCCGCCAGCGCGTTGCTCACCGGCTGGTTGAACATGTCGTAGGTGATCTGGCCGGTGGAATCGCCGAATCCGCCCGCCTGGTCGAACAGCTCCAGATTGAAGCCGCCGAGACCCGGCTCATTCGCCGCAAGGCCCGTCACGCCCACGGCAGGACCACCGGCGTCATGCTCGCCGTTCAGCGGGTTGTCGTCGGCGAACACGAACGCCGTAATCTTGGAGGTCGGGAGCGGTGTCTGTTCCAGCGGGACCCTGACCGTGGTCTGGCCCGCTGCGATCAGCGCTCCGGAGATCTGCGCGCCGCCCATGGCGTGGCCGCAGTCGCCAGCGCCAGGCGCGAAGCTGGTGCAATCGTCCGGCACCTTAAACTGCCGGAAAACTCCGGATCCGGGCGATGTTTCCATCGGGCCGCCGGAACCGGCCAGCGTCGGATTGACGCCGTCACCGGGTAGGACGGAGAGGTAATAGCGCTTGGCCGGATCGAGATAGACAGTGCTCGGATTGAGCGGTGTCTTCTGGGCAGCGGGCCGGCAGGCGCCGTTGCCGACGTCGCAGGCGACGGGAGTTGTGCCGCCACCGAAGCTTTGTCCGGCCTCGCACGAGACCGCGCCGACGCAGCCCGCTGCGACGATGGGCATGTAGGAGGTGTGGAAGTTATAGCCCAGGCTCTGCACCGGCAGCGGCGGGCAGGAGGCTGGCCGCAGCGCTGGGTCGGTCGAATTGATCTGGCACTTGGGATCGACGTAGAAGGTGCGATCCTCTTCGATGATCCAGCGGTAGTCGTTGATCTGACTGGCATTCTTCGCGTCCCTGACCACCACATTGAGGCCCGAGGCCGGCATGAAGATGACGGTCGCGTGTCCAGTATTCGACAAGGTTCCCTGGGCGTTCTGCGCCTGATAAGGAAGGTCGCGGCAAACCGTCGCAGGGGGCAGCGCGGGGGTCTTGATCGGGCAAGTAACAGCTGCACCAGAGCCTGGTGTGGCGACAAACGAGCCGTCCGCGTTCAGGCCGGTTCCGACGGCCGTCAAGGCGAGGCCGCCTGCATTGCTCGTCACGCCAGCGAGGACACCCGGAGGGGAAGAGGCGTAACGCGTGGCCACGTTGCTTGTAAACTCGATAGGCCCGGCGACCGCCGCGCCTCCCAGTGAGCAGCCGCTCCCTTGTGTCCCAGCGTCGCACCGGGTGATCGTGGCCGTCGCCGTGTTGAGGCCATTGACCAGGTACGTGAAGCTGCCGCCGCAGGTCGTGTCGGTAGGCGCCTGCGCATAGGTAAATGTGCCGTCCGAATTGAACGTCAGGGAACCCAAAGGCAAGGTCGATGTGCCCAGGACCGCGCCGTTCGCGCCGGGATCGTTGCCGAGAACGCCCTTGCTCGGGTCGGTGACGGCCAGCGTCGTGCCTGCCACGCAATAGTAGGTTTCGGAGGCCGCCGTCCCCGCCACCGGCGCCACAAAACCGCCGGGCGCGCGGGCGATATTGGCCATCATGCCGCCGCCGCGACGATTGTTGGTAGTCAGGCTCAGGTGGCGATCGAATACAGCCAGGGCCGACGAGCCGGGGTCATTGACCAGCACGTCCTGCGTCTTGCCCGCGGCCAGGAACACTTCGGACTGGATCTTGGGAACCCCGGGGAGAACATTGCCGTCTTCTGCGATGAGCGAGACGCCCGGAACCGCTGCGATGCCGCCCGTGATCGCACCCACGATGGAAGGCACGTGCATGCGCAAGCCCGCGTTCACGAAGCGCACGAGGATCGAGCCGGCGGCCCCCGCCGGCGTGGTCGCAAACTGGGACTTCCAGCTCGCGCTCTGGTCAAAGGACACGCCATTGATCAGGAAGTAGCGCGGGTCATAGTTGACTGCTGGCGGATAGCAGGTATTGGCGGTCGCTGGAATCGAAGTCGCAGACGGCGGCAAGTCGCCGCACTGGCCGGGCTGGCCGTTCCACACGTTCGTCTCGCTGAATCCGGCCGTCTTCACGGCCGAATCCACAGCGCGGTTTTGCACCGGATCGATCTCGCTCAGCACCAGGGGCAGTTCCGAGTCGTAGTTGACGACAGCCGCGCCCGCTTTGTAGTAGGCGACGCCGGGAGTAGGACCGGTCGTGGGCGCCGTGGTCACAACGAGTACGCCATAAAGGCCCATCGCGCCCTGGATGGACGGATGCGTGCCGGATTCGATCAGATAGGTGCCAGGTTTGAGGTTGCTCCAAGTGAGAGGCGTAGCCGTCGTCCCGAACGGCACTTCAGTGGCGAACGACTGGACGCGGTTCGGTTGAGGCGGCGGGCAATTGGTGCCGGCGGCTGCCGCAGCGATCCGATCCGCGGGGGCGCTGCACGTGGTCACCGAGGGATCGGGGCCGCCACTGGCAGGCCAGGTAGGCCCTTGAGGTGCATGCGTCGGGCTCAGCGTCGTCACCGGCGCATCGCCCAGGCCGCCGCCGAGCTGGCCCACGATCACGAGCGAGGTCGGCAGCGTGTTCGTGCCGGTCCCTGCCGCGAACGAGAGATTGTTGGTCAGGCTAATCGTCAGGATCGTATTGCTGACGCCCGGCGCACTTTCCGTGTAGGGAACGGTGATGACGACCGGCGACCAGTTAGCACCGGCATTCGGATTCGCTGCCACGCAGGTGCCGGTGCCGGCAGTGACGGCGCCGCAGGTGTAACCCCACATCGGCACCGACTGCCCGTCGGGCAGCACGGCCTGGGTGGGTGCGGCGGTCAGGCCGACAGTGGTCTGCGCATACGACGCAGTGGCCGCTACCAGGAGAACGGCAGCCGCAAGTCCTGATCGGATCAGACTTGCCTTGGAATGGATGGCTCTCATCGAGGTTCTCCCAATTACTATTTCGATTCGTCGATTACGTATGCGCGCGGGTCTACGAGCATCATCATCAACATGCCGCCCGGGAAGATGTTGTTCGTGGTGATCTCGCGCTCGTTATGCGAGTGCCACATATAAGCAAAACCGGCTTCATCTGTCGGGCTGTTGGCCACAGTTCCGGAAGGCGGGATCGGCGTGCTGCCGACGGCGCGCGTCGTGGCCTCGCCACCGAGATACGGACTGCCGCTGTACCAGGGGCCGTTGGCCACGATGTTCGGGTCGGGGAGCGTCACCGGACC
>Ga0066673_10000265_pt1 | contig 14236 bp, 9 predicted proteins | sample GraSoiAngelo_122_FD_62302 | JGI IMG/M metagenome (GOLD analysis project Ga0066673, IMG submission 62302) | Grasslands soil microbial communities from the Angelo Coastal Reserve, California, USA - 14_0927_02_20cm | ecosystem: Environmental > Terrestrial > Soil > Grasslands | place: USA...
GGGCTTGAGCGAGTCCGACATCGTGGCTTACGATTCGCTGAAGTCGATCATCACCGGGACCTTGCGGAAACCCTGCGTAGTAATAGCGAGATAGGCCAATCCAATCGCGAACCAGATGCCGCCAATGCTTTTTGCAAGCACATTCAGATTCCACCAGATCAGCGCGCAGAAGACGAAACCTATCAACGGAAGCAAAACATCGGCGAGGATCATCCTGCGATATCCCTCTCGAGGAGTCACCGCAAACTGCCAAAAGGTAGCCAAATTCACGCCCATAAACGCAAGAAAAGCTCCAAAATTGAGGAGTTCTCCAGCATGCTCGTAAGCATTGCCGATGTAATTGAGCACGACTGCGCCGAGAAAGCTCAAAGCGCCAATGATAAGGATGTTGTATGTCGGAGTGCTGCTCCCGGGACTCAAATAAGCGAAGACGCGACGCGGAAGCACGTTATCGCGTCCCATGCCGAAGAGCAGACGCGCCGCCCCAAGACCACCAGTCAGCGCACTACCAAAGGCAGCAAGAATCAGAATTAGCCCCATCCCATTGAAAAGATAGACTCCTCCGACCCGCCTGCACACGTCCATGAATGCCGTTTCCAGATTCGGGAATGCATGCCAGTCTGGCCAAACAAGCTGTGCGAGATACACCAGCAAGCCACCAAACAGTCCGGTAAAGAGGCAAACCAGAACAGTTGCCAACAGCACGTTGCGCTTGGGATTCTCTACATCTTCAGCCAAAGTGGTTACGCCGTCGAAGCCGATGTAAGTGAGAGCAGCGAAAGATGTTGCGCTCCAAATCCGGTGAGAATCGAAGGTGCGCGGATCATAAAAAGGCTGGATCGAAAAGAGGCCCGTAACACCCCTGGCGCTAAGTAAAAATCGGACTGCAAGCGCGATAAACAGCAGCACAACTGCGGACATAACGGCTAATAATGCTTTGTTTGCAACCGCCGATGAGCGGATTCCACGCAGGTTCAATAAGGTAATTATTCCGGCAATCATCGCCGCCCATACAAAGAATGGCACAGCGTGGACGTAGCGTTCATGCAGCGCAGTAGATATCCAAATCGTATTAATAAGGGGTTGGAGCAGGTAATCGAGGAACATCGCCCACCCCGCAAGGAACCCCAAATGCGGATTTAAGCCCCGTCCAACGTAGGTATAAGCCGATCCGGCGGCCGGATAAAGCGCTGCCATGCGCCCATAACTCACTGCCGTGATCATCATTGCGAACATTGCGATCAAAATAATCGTCGCAAAGTGCCCGTTTGAGAGCTTTTGCGCGACGCCATAAAGCGGAACTGGCGCGATTGGCTGGATCAAAACGATGCCATAGAACACCAGATCCCACAGGGTAAGAACGCGGCGAAGCTTTGGAACTGCTGCTGTTGAGTCGCTCATTAAGTGCCTTTTAGAGGTTTCCAGGCCGCAGATAATTACTTAGCAAGCGCCTTAATATTCCATCCATCCACACGAATTACCGGTACAACACCCCCCAAATCGCGCAATTTGACGACTGCAGTAAGCGTTCTGGACTCGCCTGGAAGCAGCGAAATGTAGTTGTCGTCCCACAAAATCGGCGCGATATCGTCGTCTCCGTGCCCGCGTTTGAGCTCTGTATGCACCAGGAAAGCGATGTTTGTGCCTATGTTATGGAGGGTTACGCGCACGATTTGCTCCTCATTACGACGCTCTAACTGACTATTCCACTCGACATTTGTGGCAGGTAAAGTCGCCAATGCGGTCATATCGGCGTACTTCGCGGGCGTTATGTACCAGTTAGATTTCTCCCAATCGAGCTCTTCCAGCGTCGCTGGAAGCCAGTAAAAGTTCGTGCTAACGCTCTTCCCTGCCATGTCTGTGAGCTCCAAACGCACGAAATAAGGCGCGTTTTGACTACTAATTTGCGGGATAGTGAGCACTCGGACCGCGCTATCGGCGTCAATATCGACGCTTCGCGAGTCACTAAACAGCTCTTTCGCGGCCAAATCGAACACTCTGACGCGCAGTTTAAGGCCTTTCTGCGCCTCATAAAGGCTGTTCACGACCACTACCGAGGCGTCATCGTACGAGTATTGCGCGTGAACTAGCTCGTTGGCCTTCTTGGCTCCAAAGTAACCCCCGCCGGGAACGAGGTAATAGTCATATAAATGCCAGATCACCGACGGCCAGGCGTTGTTGAGCATCCACTGAATTACTCCGGTCGACTTGTACTTATTGCGAGCGTAGGCCTCGAACATCGCGCGCTCGTCGTCATACGTCATCGCCTGCGCCTTCTTCTCGTAATCGGCCAGGGAAATTGGCGCCCCGTACGTGACCGTCATCGCGTTATCGAAGATATTGGTTTGCTTGAATTCGCCACCGCCGGCATGGAAATTCCAAACATCGTCATGCGGCCACAAGTTCTGTTTTGGGATAAATTTCTGCAGCGATGCAATCAGCGGCGGCGCCGGTCCGGGACTTGTCTCTGTATTGAAGCCGTAGGCTCCTCCCCACTGGCCGGGATCGCGCAACCAATAAGAAGGGGGAACATAGTCATACGGCCCGGACATCTTCACTCCGCTCGCTCCGGTAACCGTGGTCGGCTTTGCGCTGGCTGAAGATACATAAGGATTCGGCCAGTTTCGCTCCTTCAGCACCGCAAGATAATCCGATTCCACGTCCTCTGGCGGGGGATTATCACTGCCATAAAGCCACACCAACAGGCTGGGATGGCTGCGGAGGCGACTTAGCTGGCTAGCCAACGAAGCCTTCGAGATCTCGTGATCTTCCGGCTTCCATTTATCCCAGTGTTCCCAGTGATCGCAGCAGCACCAGCCCGCCATCACCAGAATCCCATAACGGTCCGCCAGATCAAAGAACTCATCGGTCTCCAGCTTGCCTTCAAGCCGAATCGTGTTCAGCCCCAGGTTGCGGACATGGCGCATCTCGTCCTGCATGCGCTCGCTGTTGACCCGCAGAAACATATCCGGCGACCAGCCACCACCGCGGATCAGGATCTTGCGGTGGTTAACGCGAAAGAGCTCATAGCCTTCCGGAGTCTTCTCCGCGGTGATCTCGCGAATACCGAACTTCCCGGTAGCCATGTCGGACGCCGAGTCTACGGTGCGAAAACGCAAGTTCACCGTTTCGAGGTTCTGCGGGCCCAGGGGATACGGCCACCACAGCTTCGGATTCTTCACGCGCAGTTGCGGGTACTGATCAGGCAGGAATGTGACGCTCTTGTGCTCATTCGCGGCCAGCGTTACCTGCTGCTCGACAGTTCCGATTCCCTCGAGGGTCGCTTCCAGCGTTCCAGATATTTCCCGATCCCCGGCATTCTGCACATCGCCGATCACGGTCAACTCAGCTGTGGTGAGCGAATCATCTGGAAAATGCGTGCTCACCATGGGATAACGAACAAAAACCGGTCCACTGAAGGTGAGATACACGGGACGCCAAAGGCCCATAGCTTTGTCCGCCGGCGCCGGATTCCAATCGACGAAGTTGATTCCCAAATCGGTCTCAGTCTGGGTGAATACTTCCACCGCAAGCGCGTTCTCACCTGTGTGGACCGCCTCGCGGAGGTTGAACTCATACGTGCGATACGCTCCCGCCACCTGCGTATTGTTGGCGATCTGCTTTCCGTTTAGCCAGATATTCGCACGGTAGTTGATGCCATCGAAGTGCAGCCTGATATTCTTTCCCTGATGCTGCGGCCCAAGATGGAACTCGGTGCGATACCACCAGGAGCACTTGTACGGACTGTCGTCGGGCATCGGCAGCTCGGCAAAGAGTTTGCCGATGGGATACGTAGTTCCTGGGATCGCCCGCAGATTCATGCCATAGAACGGATCAGGAAACATCTTCGCGTCCACCTGCGCGCCGAGGACCGTATGGGGAACCGTAGTGGCAAGCCAACTCTGCAGGTTGTATCCCGGCCGCGAGATCTTCTCGCCGCCATCAGTCAACTTGCACGCGGACTGAAGGTGCCAGTTCTTTTCCAGCGACACGCGCTGCGCCGAGGCTGGAGCTTCAGTGGAATCAGGAACGAAGGCGAACGATAGGGCACTGAGCAGTAAGACCCACAGGGCGAGGTTCTTCATGAGCAAACACAAAAGCTAACATGACTTGTTGCTCGATCCTCAAACTTCGGGCAAGGGCGCCTCAGGATAACGGCTTTAAGATCGTCTAACTCAGCTGCAACTGATCGCAGCGCAGGCAGGAAGGCTCACCTGGTTATGAACGCTCAGCGTGGAAGTTCGAAACGGAATGCCAAGCGGCCGGTAGGTTTCCGCCAAGACATCGGCAATGTCGTCGCAACTCTGGCGCGCCAGGGCCACGATCGATGGCCCGGAGCCGCCAAGGAAGACTCCGAGAAGATCGGGATGTGAGAGCTTGAGCGCAGCACTCAACCCAGGCACGATCGATTCTCTCGCCGGTTGGTGAAGGCGGTCGCAAAGCGCTTCGGCCAAATCCCCATCGTCGCCGCTCTGGATGGACTGCAGCAGGAGCAACACTCGCTGCATGTTGGCCACGGCATCTTTCAAACTCACTGACTGCGGCAGAGCCTGACGCGAGGTCTGCGTTGCCAGCCGGACCTCCGGAGTTAAGACAACCAGGCAGAGCGACTCCGGCCATGGAAGCGAGAAAGCAGAGACGGAACCATCGTCTTTTTGGCAGCAGACCGAGAGCCCACCAAGGAGCGCGGCGGCAGCATTGTCAGCGTGTCCTTCCAACTGCAAAGCCGCGGAGAGTAGTCGATTCTCATTTTGCTTACCAAAGAGAACTTCATAGAGACGAAATCCGGCGATGGTCGCGGCGGCGCTGCTGCCGAGTCCGGCACCCATGGGAATGTCGCTGCTGACGCTGATCTTTAGGGAAGGAAAATTGCCGTTATTCTGCGCCAGCTTGAAAAATGATGTTTCGATGCGATTCTCGCCGGGCGGAGTCTGCGATTCGAAATAGAACTCCAGCTTTCCACGTCTTGCGTTGCTAACCCCTACAATGCGAACTCTCAGGTAAAGCTGCACGGCTACCGCTAACGTATCGAGGCCGGGACCGAGGTTCGCAATCGATCCCGGCACGCTAATTTCGATGCCTTCCAGGCAATCGCTCCACATCATGCTGATACCTCCGCTGCCAGCCGTTCACTGTGCGTCTTCAAGATGATGTCGGGATCCTTCAGAACGTGACCGGTGAGAACGGCGACGACTCTGTCGCGCTCGCCGATTTCTCCAGTTCGCCTGAGGCGCCGGATGCCGGCGAGAGTAGTCGCGGAGGCGGGCTCGCATCCGATGCCGTCAAGCCCGATGACGGACTTTGCTTCGAGGATCTCCTCGTCGCTGACGTCGAGAACGTTGCCCTTCGTGAAATTGAGAGCGGTGAGAGCTTTGCGCCACGATCGTGGAGCGCCGATCGAAATGGCGCTGGCACAGGTCTTCGGATCGACAACCGTTTCAAGTTCACCGCTGCCGGCAGCCAGTGTTTTCACCAGCGCATTTGCACCTCGCGCTTGGACGATCACGAGCCGCGGCACGCGATCAATCAACCCTGCAGCAGAGAGCTCCCGAAGCGCCTTCCCAAATGCGGAAGAATTGCCCAGATTCCCTCCGGGAACAACAATGAAGTCGGGCGGATTCCAGTCGAGCTGTTCCATCAGCTCGAAGATCGTCGTCTTCTGACCCTCAACGCGGAATGGATTGATGGAGTTCAGGAAGTACTCTGACGAGCTCTTTTGCTCGGTCATCATTGCGAGAGCCTGGTCGAAGTTTCCTTCGACCTCAACGATCTCAGCGCCGTAATCGAGAGACTGAGCAACCTTGGCAGCCGAGAGTCTTCCTTTTGGCAAATAGACCCGAGCAGCGATACCCGCTCGAGCGGCATAGGCAGCCATGGAAGCCGCGGTGTTGCCCGTCGACGCGCAAGCTACGACCTTGGCTCCTCGCGCATGCGCTTCGGTCACCGCCACGGTCATTCCTAAATCTTTGAACGAGCCGGTTGGATTCCAACCCAGGTGCTTGAACCGCAAATTACTTAAGCCGGCGAATGCCGCTGTCTTGTTCCCGGCAATGAGCGGAGTATTTCCTTCGCCGAGCGAAACTATCTGCTCAACGGAGTAATCAGGCAGGAACTCTCGAAACCTCCAGACGCCGCTGCGATCCGCAGGATCGTTAGAAAGACGGCGATCGCGCCACAAGGCCCGAAGCTGCAGTGGATCAGGCCGAAAGCCATTGCAGCTAAGCTCCAGCAGGTCGCCACACTTGGGACAATCGAAAGCTGCAAAATCGCGGGGTAGCGATTCGCCACAGCGTTGATTACTGCATTGCAGTTGCATATCAGCGTCCGAAGATCTTCAGTTTGACGGGTTGTTCAACCAGGAATTCATAGCGCGCAATTTCGTTAAGAGCTGCCTCAAGCTTTGCGCTGCTGCACGGCTCAACCGTAACTACAAACGGTAAGTGGGCTTTGTCGTAACCCGGCTTCTGGAACACGGCGTCTACATTGATTTCAAACTTCGCGAGAACCGCAGCAATTGCCGCGACGATGCCGGGCCGGTCGCGGACGACGAACCGCAAGAAATATGGCGCGGTATATTCACCCGAGACAGGCAGGGCTCGCATCTTGCGAATTACTGGAGCTGAAGATGCAGAAGCAAGAGTTACGAGGTCTGAGATCACAGCAACCGCGGTCGCGTCGCCACCAGCACCTGGACCAGAGAACGCAGTGCTGCCTCCAAACTTGCCTTGGGTAAGAACCACGTTCTCACAGCCCTGCGCTCGGGCCAGCGGTGAACTCGCGGGAACCAGCATCGGCTCGACGGCGGCACAGCATCTGTCTCCTTCGAGCTCGGCGTGTCCAATCTGTCGGATGGTGCAGCCCAACTCCCGCGCGTATTCGAAATCAACTGGATCGACGCTGGAGATCGGCTGGCAAACAACCTCTTCGATCGCGATTTCCGTACGCAAAGCCACTCTCGCGAGGATTACGAGCTTGGCGCGAGTGTCATATCCGGCAATGTCGTCAGTGGGATCGGCTTCGGCGTAACCCAGCCGTTGCGCTTCCTCCAAAGCAACGCGAAAAGATTCTCCGCCTTCCATCTTGCTCAAGATGTAGTTGCAGGTGCCATTGAGAATGCCGCAAACCGATTGGAGCTCGTCGCCTGCGAGTCCGTGTTCAAGGGCAGTGATGACCGGAACTCCACCAGCTACGGAAGCGCCAAAGAGCAATTGGCAGTCGTGTTCCTGTGCGATCTCCAAAAGTTCTGCGCCATGACGCGCAATCAGTTGCTTATTTGCCGTAACCACTGATCGGCCGGATTCCAGAATGGCTTCAACCCATTGCTTCGCGGGTTCTACACCTCCCATGACTTCGACGACAAACTCTGCGTCGCTCGCGAGTACATCGTCGATGTTCTCGGTCCACTGAACCTTGCGGTTCACCCAGGGAACACGCTTTCTCTCAACATTGCGATTGAAGACCTGGCTGAGTTCCAGGGCAGCCACTCTTCCTTCCGACAAAATGCGAGCTACCGACTTGCCCACGGTCCCGAATCCAAGGATTGCTACCCTCCGTGAATTCAGCGACGCAACCAGGTGCGCGCTTTTCTCAATGAGTACGCTTTGGGTTGCCATGTCTCTATGCCTCCGCCTGGACTAACGCTGGCTCTTGCGACTTGTTCGGCGGAACCTGAGCCTCAGCTTGGCGAGCTGCAGGCTGGCGCGGGAACAACGCGGCATGCAGACAGCGCACAACCTTATCGGCATCTTCTTCGGCCACGACAAAGCTGAGATTCATGTCAGAGGCGCCGTGGAAGATCATCCTGAGGGGCAGGTCGGGGAGGGCATTCAGAGCACGGGCACAGATGGCAGGATTTCGCGCGACGTTGCGGCCAACGAGCGAGACCAGCGCGCTGCCATCGACGACGTTGACCGATGCCTTGTCTTCGAGAAATTCGCAAAGCGCGTCTGCCGAGCTGCGAGAGTTCAACAGCAAGGAAAGGTTCGAGCGCGACATCGCGGCGAGATCGACGAGGCATTTCTGCCGTTCGAGGGCATCGAAGATCGCGGAGGTGAGTTTTGCCTCGAGTCCCTGGCGTGCGAATACCTCTGCCAGAGTGATGCCGCGCTTACAGGCGACGGATCGAACCCGGCCTTCTTCACTCGGCTCTGCAACTTCCACGCGCGTCCCGCAGTTCTCCGGATGCCGCGAGTTAAGGACATAAACGGGAATGCCACGATTCACGGCAGGCTGCAGCGTCTTCGGATGCAATACTTTGGCTCCAAAATGCGCAAGTTCGGCGGCTTCATCAAAGCTGATGGATTCAATGTTTTGCGCGTCCGGACAAATGCGGGGATCGGCGGTCATCATTCCGTCTACATCGGTCCAGATCTCGATGGAATCGGCGTCGATGCTGGCGCCGACAATCGATGCTGTGTAATCGGAGCCGCCGCGACCTAGCGTAGTGGGAATACCGTCCTCAGTTGATCCGATGAATCCGCCGAGCACGGGAACGCAGCCGCTCTGCACTCGCGGACGAATCTTGGTGGCTACGCGGGCTCTGATGAGATCCACCAGCGGCGCGGCATGCGAATAGTTCGCATCGGTGATCACGACATCGCAGGCATTCACGTGAACCGCGCGAAGACCTTCAGCGCGAAATGCTTCCGCAACCAGACGGCTCGACCAGCGTTCGCCAAAGCCGAGCAGCCGATCGAGGGTACGCGGAGTCAGCTCCTGAACGGCGAAGACGGCTTTGAGCAGAGCACCAGCCTCGTCAAAAAGCGGCCGCAGGTCGTTCTGCAAAAATGCTTCGCTCTTGTTCGAGAGCAATGCTCTAGCGGCTTCGCAATGGCGATCTTCGCAGACTTGAAGAAGCGATAACGCCTCCTCAACTTCGCCATCACGACTCAGCGCACCCATCCTCTGCAAGCCGTCGGTAACCCCGGCCAATGCACTGACGACGACCACAGGTTGGAGGTGAAGCCGTTCGCGCACGATTCTCGCGATGCGAGCGATGTTTTCCGCGCAAGCTACCGAGGTTCCGCCAAACTTCATTACCAGCATGGCAACTCCAGGTTCACAGTTCCGGGAAATAAAAAACCCACCGCCTTTTGGCGGTGGGTTTTGGTATCTCTAGAACTTATTAGTGCTTAGATATCCCCCTCCGCCGGTCGAGCAGTGGACATAATTGTCCCTGTTGTTGTCATCGACATGGTAATTCGGCGGGAGTTCATCAAAGTCTCGTCATCCTAGTGCACAATTCGCGAGCCGTCAAGTGCCGCTTCGTAACTGCCCGGCTTCCGGAGTGCTGGGTCTCGCGTACTGAAACCCGTAACCAGGATCAATAATCACGGTGTGTAAGACTAGATGCTTCGCGCAATCAGCATGGTAGAGACGCAGCATGCTGCGTCTCTACTGCCGAGGAGAAACCATGAGGGTCGTAGTGACTGGTGGCGCCGGCTATATCGGCGCAACCACCGTGCGGGCTCTGCTCGATAGCGGACATAAAGTAGTTGTCTACGACAACCTAAGCAAAGGATATGCCGAGGCACTTCCTGCAGAGGCGAAGCTCGTTAGGGGAGAGATCGCTGACCGCGCTCAGCTCGATGCCGTCTTTCGCGAACATCGTCCCGAAGCGGTGCTCCATTTCGCCGCACTCATCGAAGCCGGCGAATCGATGCAGGTCCCAGAACGGTATTTTCGGAACAATTCCGCCTCCACTCTCACGCTCCTCGAGGCAATGTTGGCTCATGGCGTAGGGAAATTCATTTTTTCTTCTACGGCGGCGCTCTATGGCAATCCGAAGCGAGTTCCAATCCAGGAAGATGACGAGCTACAGCCTACCAACGTCTATGGCGAGTCCAAGCTGCTGGTGGAGCAGATGCTTACCTGGTTCCATCGCATCCACGGCCTGCGTTACGCGAGTTTGCGGTACTTCAATGCCGCCGGTTCGGACGGACGCACCGGTGAGCTGCACAATCCTGAATCACACTTGATTCCGTTGATACTTCAGGCGGCCTCGGGAAAACGGGAACAGATCTCGATCTTCGGGACGGACTATCCGACCAAAGATGGAACCTGCATTCGTGATTACATCCACGTGAGCGATCTTGCCGACGCTCATGTCCTGGCCCTGGAAGCTCTCGGCTCGCGCGATCGGCTCATCTACAACCTGGGAAGTGGGACTGGGTTCTCCGTGCGCGAAGTCATCGAGTCCGCTCGGCGGGTCACCGGGAAACCAATCAGGGAGGTCGAAACCGGACGGCGTCCTGGCGATCCGGCGGTGCTGGTTGCCAGCTCGGAAAAAATCAAGCGAGAACTCGGATGGAAACCCAAACGCCCGAAGCTCGACGACATTGTTGCCAGCGCCTGGGAGTGGATGCAGCAACATCCTCAAGGGTATGCCGAACTCGCCGGCGCGAGATCCTCTTAGGCCGATGGACATCGAGGCTCTGCAGAGAGACTTCCGCAAACTCTATGATCAGGAACCGCAGATTTTTCGTGCTCCGGGACGAGTGAACCTGATCGGCGAGCACACGGACTACAACGAAGGCTTGGTTATGCCGGCTGCCATTGACTTCTACACGACCGTGGCGATCGCTCCACGCTCCGATACAAAGGTCAACGTTCGTTCGCAAAGCTTCGAGGAAACGGTTTCGTTTGATCTAGACCACGACCTTCGGCCAAAGCACAGCTGGTCGGACTATGTGGTGGGAGTCATCGACCAGATCAGGCGCTCGGGCGAATGCCTGCATGGTGCGGACATTCTGATCCGCGGTGATGTGCCGATTGGCGCCGGCCTAAGTTCGTCGGCTGCCATCGAAGTTGCAGTCGGATTCGCACTGCTCAGCGCAAAACACTCAACGATCGAAAGGACGCAATTGGCGTTGCTCTGTCAGAGAGCCGAGAACGAATTTGTCGGCATGCGCTGTGGCATTATGGACCAATTCATCTCCTGCAATGGTCGCCGTGACCATGCGTTAATGCTTGATTGCCGCAGTCTGCAATTCAAGCTTCTGCCACTCGCACCGAGTGCGCGCATGGTGATCTGCAACACCATGGTGAAGCACCAGCATGCCAGCGGCGAGTACAACCAGCGGCGTACGGCCTGCGAAGAGGGCGTCCGAATTCTTCGGAAACAACTGCCCGGCGTTCGTTCACTTCGAGACGTTACTCCCGAGCAGCTTGAGCAGCATCGCGAGGCGCTACCCGCGGTCATCTACCGCCGCTGCCGCCACGTGGTAAGCGAAAATGTGCGGGTGGAGAGTGCCGCCGAAGCGCTTGAAGCGAATGATCTTCCCGCTTTCGGTAAGCTGATGGGCGAATCCCACAAAAGCTTGCGAGACGACTATGAAGTAAGTTCTCGCGAGCTTGACGTCATGGTGGAGATCGCGAGCAAGCAAGCGGGAGCATATGGCTCGCGTATGACCGGAGGCGGCTTCGGCGGCTGCACGATTAATCTGGTTGCCAGTGAACAGGCCGACGCCTTCCGCAAACGCATCGCTTCGGAATACGAAAAAGCGACGGGGCTCGCACCTGACGTGTACATTACTCCCGCTGCGGATGGTGCCAGCCGCGTGGCATAGCCTTGATGCTCGATCTCCATAAGACACCTCACCGGCGCTGGAATCCACTGTTACGCGACTGGGTGGTAGTTTCTCCTCAGCGCACACAGCGACCCTGGCAAGGGCACATTGAAAAACTTGCGGCGGAGCCGACACCGAAATACGATCCAAACTGCTATCTCTGCCCGGGCAACTCTCGCGCTGGAGGCCACAAGAACCCCAATTACAGCAGTACTTTCGTTTTTGACAACGATTACGCAGCCCTGCTTTCCGATTCTCCAGCCGCCAGGGTAAATGAATCCTCGTTGATCATCGCTGAATCGGAACGAGGGATTTGTCGAGTAATCTGCTTTTCTCCCCGGCACGATCTTACGATTTCCAATATGGGACTCGACGATGTTACAACCGTCGTTCGCCTATGGAGCGAGCAGTACCATGAGTTAGGCGCGACGGACTGGGTTCGCCACGTGCAAATCTTTGAGAACCGTGGCGAGATAATGGGCGCCAGTAACCCGCATCCTCACTGCCAGCTTTGGGCCACCGAGACGGTTCCTAATTATCCAGCCACTGAGCAGAGCGCCCTGCTGGAGTTCAAGAAGGCTCATGGCGAATGTATGCTCTGCGAGTACTTGCGCCTGGAGAGGGCGCATGCCACTCGCCTGGTTTGCCAGAACGATTTCTTCACCGTGGTAGTTCCCTTCTGGGCTCTCTGGCCGTTCGAGGTTCTGGTTCTTGCGAACGAGCACGTCACTGCGATGGACCAATTTTCACTGGATGCTCAAAAGGGACTCGCAGACATTCTCAAGCGCATTACCTCTCGCTACGACAACATCTTTGCAGTTCCATTTCCCTACTCAATGGGATTCCATCAGCGTCCGACGGACGGCGAGGAGCATTCAGAGTGGCATTTCCACGCGCACTTCTATCCGCCACTTCTGCGTTCGGCGACGGTGCGCAAGTTCATGGTTGGCTATGAGATGCTGGGCGCGCCCCAGCGCGATATCACGCCGGAGAGCGCTGCGGAAAGGCTGCGGTCGGCCGCTGAGAATCCTCTGAGGTGAACTGAAGACTTACTGAGCGAAAATGAAAAACCTCCTGCTAGCAGTCCTTTTTTCCTCACTGGCGTTTGCACAAAGCGAGAGTCAACGATCCACGAATCAAAGCCCGCAGGCGCACAAAGATGAAAACCGCCTTCAGGGGCTGAAGCGGAACGACGGTTTCATTCCCTTCTATTGGGACGCCAAAAAAGGCGTTCTGCTCTTTGAGCTCTCGCCGCAGCGGTTGAACGAACAATTCATCTACTTCACCGGATTGAGCAGCGGCGTTGGCTCCATCGAGATGTTCGCCGATCGCAGCAGCGTTGGAGGGTCGCAGCTTTGCCGGTTCGTACGCTCGGGGCCCAAGGTACTGATAATCGCCGAGAACACTCGCTTCCGAGCGGAGAATGGCAGCGCCGAGCTAAAGCACTCTGTGGAGCGCAGCTTCCCTACTTCAGTTCTCGCCTCGCTGCCGGTTGAAGCGGAGGACGGCGAGAACGTGATGGTGAACGCCAACCCTCTAGTGGTACGTGACGCCTCCGGATTGCTGGGACAATTGCGGCGCCCATCGCGCGCGATAGGCGGCATGATTCGCCCCGCTGCGGCCGAGAACGCTGGGAACTGGCGGCTTGACGAGCAGCGCAGCGCAGTCGACCTGGATCACACTCGCGGCTTTCCCATGAATACCGAGATCGAGAACATCCTCACCTTTGCGAGCGATTCGGCCGGACGTTCGATCAATAATCCGGAAGCGGGCGTGGTCACCGTACACCAGCACATCTCGCTTTTGGCTCTGCCCAAAACGGGATACCAGCCGCGCGTCGCTGATCTGCGGGTTGGATTCTTCGGCGAACGCTTCGAGGATTTTTCCACTGCCTACAAGGAATCGTTAAATCAGCATTACATCGATCGCTGGCGGTTGGAGAAGAAGGATGCGACGGCCGCGGTCAGCGAGCCGGTCAAGCCCATTACCTTTTACCTCGACCGCGCCATTCCTGAACCGATGCGCTCAGCCGCGCGCCGGGGGGCGCTCTGGTGGAATCAGGCATTCGAGCAGGCCGGGTTCCGCAACGCGCTTGTAGTCGAGGATCTTCCCGAAGGGGCAGATCCCCTGGACGTCCGTTATCCGACGATCCAATGGACAAACCGCAGCGGACGCGGCTGGTCTGTGGGCATGGTGCAAACCGATCCACGCAGCGGCGAAATACTGCACGCGGTCGTGCAACTCGATTCGCACCGCATGCGTACGGTCAACAACTATTGGAATGTTGTCGCACCTGCGTCCGGACGCGACGACTCGGGTATGGATCTGTTTGCGGAATTCGATAGCGCCGATCCGCAGCTTGCTGAAGACGAGGTGATGGTGCGCCGAATCGCTCTGCTCACCTGTCATGAAATGGGACACGTCCTCGGCCTCGAGCACAACTTCGCGGCCAGCACCTTCGACCGGGGTTCGGTGATGGACTACTTCGCGCCACGAATCCTGGTCCGGAACGACGGCAGCGCAGACTTGAGCGACGCGTACATGCAGGGCGTCGGCAGCTACGACAAGTTTGCGATCGAGTGGGGATACAGCACCAGCGATTCGGCGCAAGCACCAGCATCACAAGATCCTCGCGAGCGAGCTCGACTTGAAGCCATAGTTCAGAAGGC
>Ga0066673_10000267_pt1 | contig 14188 bp, 13 predicted proteins | sample GraSoiAngelo_122_FD_62302 | JGI IMG/M metagenome (GOLD analysis project Ga0066673, IMG submission 62302) | Grasslands soil microbial communities from the Angelo Coastal Reserve, California, USA - 14_0927_02_20cm | ecosystem: Environmental > Terrestrial > Soil > Grasslands | place: USA...
GTTTCGAAGTAGCGGAGATAGGCGGCGACACGGTCTGTACTGTTGTGAACTGCGAAGAAGTCAGGCAGTAGGTTGATGAGCATCAACGACCAGGTCGCGGGGTTGGAGCCAGTCGCGTTTTTGCGATGCGAGAAGATACAATCGACCCAATTTCCCAACAAGGCCGATCTCCTCCACCAGAATTTTCAGATCTTGGCACAATTATTCCCTCTCCATTTCCTGTGAGGGGTTCTAGGATCGGATAGGAGGAGTAGCCCATGACAACGCTGCGTCAGATCGAGCTTCGTTGTCCCGTGTGTGACAATGAGTTCAAGTCCCAGAGCGTAGTCTCGACGAATGCTTTCGGCGGGAAGCGCACTGATTTCCATGAGCGAGCTGCCGGGACTCAACCGCTTGCCTATCTGATCCACATGTGCAGCGAATGCGGCTACTCTGGAGGAGAAGCCGACTTCACGGCAGGAGCCGACGTCAGTCCGGTTCTCAAGCAGCAGGTCTTCAAGGAGCTTGCCCCTCTCCGGCCGTCAGTCATTTGTGGCTCGGAGAAGTACGAAGCAGCCGCGAAGGTTGCTCAGTGGCAAGGCACGGATCCTCGGCACATTGCCGATCTCCTGCTGCGCGCAGCCTGGTGCTGCGTTGATGAGGGCGATGTCGAAGCCGAGCGGTACTTCCGTCGCCACGCAGCGTGGATGTTCGAAGAAGCGCTGAAAGCCTATGACGGTGTGCCAAGGGAAGAGCGCGCCATCCTGACCTATCTGGTCGGTGAGCTCTGGAGGCGCATCGGCGACACCAGGAAGGCGGCTGTGTGGTTCGAAGCTGTAGGGGGTGAAGTCACCGATTTGCAGAACCAGCAGTGGGTAATCGACGCCGCCGAGCAGCAGCGCCTGAATCCACGGGAGTGGTTCGGCTAGGCTATCTCGTTCCGAACAGTCTGTCGCCAGCATCGCCCAACCCTGGCAGAATGTAGCCCTGGCTGTTCAGCTCGCGATCGAGAGCTGCGCAATAAATCTGGACATCGGGGTGTTTCTGGCTCAGATGCCGGACTCCTTCGGGGGCCGCGACCAGGCAGAGAAAGCGAATTCGAGTCGCGCCAGCGCGCTTTAGCGACGTGACTGCTGCCGCCGCGCTGCCTCCCGTCGCGAGCATCGGGTCGAGGAGAAAAAAATCGCGTTCAGCCGCGTCTCCGGGCACTTTGAAGTAGTAGTCGACCGGCTGCAGTGTACCGTGATCGCGATACAGCCCGATGTGCCCGACACGCGCCGATGGGACCAATCGGAGAATCCCTTCGACCATTCCAAGCCCGGCGCGCAGAATCGGAACTAGAGTGAGTTTCTTACCGCTGATGTGCCAGCCAGTGGTTTGCTCGAGCGGAGTGCTGACTTTGTGGGATTCGAGCGGTAGCTCGCTCGTTGCCTCATACGCCATCAGCATCGCGATCTCGTCGACGAGCTCCTTGAAATGCTTCGTTTCCGTTTTCTGGTCGCGCAGGATCGTCAGCTTGTGCTGAACAAGCGGATGCCGGATAATAGTCAGAGAGGGGAATTCCTTTACGCGCTCGATCATCCTGACCCCAGAATTCCGGCAACGGGCATTGTGGGACGCTCACCGGCTCATAATCTCTAATCCCCGATGAAAGAATACCAGGCTGTGGTGGTCAAGCTCACGCGGCACACGCGGGAGGATGAAGACACTCTCACTGATCTTCTCAATGAGCGGAGCCGGGGTGGCTGGGAGCCGGCACTGATGTCTCAAGATGAGCAACGGCTAACGATTCTGTTTCAGCGCGATGCGGTAGCAGAAGGATAGCTCGTTGGAAATAACGTTCGTCGGCGCTGCACGTGAGGTCACGGGCTCCTGCCATCTCCTTCACGTGAATGGCTATACCGTGGCCCTCGACTGCGGGATGTTTCAGGGAAGGCGCCATGAATCCGCAGAGAAGAACCGACAGCTTCCGCTACCAATCGCGGATCTCGACGCAGTAGTCCTCTCGCACGCTCACATTGACCACTCCGGACGACTGCCGTTTCTGATTGCCGAAGGATATTCCAGGACAATCTGGGCGACATCAGCAACTCGAGATCTCTGCGCGATCATGCTCGCCGACTCGGCGCACATTCAGGAGAAAGACGCCGAATTCCTGGCCAGGCACAAGAAGGGTTTTATCGAGCCGCTATACGGGATGCGACACGCGGTGCGGACAATGGATCTAATGGTGGGAGTGCCCTACAACAGGCCCTTCGATGTCGTGCCCGGACTTCGCGCGACCTACATAGATGCAGGCCACATCCTCGGCTCGGCGTCGGTTCTGCTGGACTGCACCGAATCAGGCAAGACGAAACGCCTGGTATTCTCCGGTGACATTGGCCGTAACGGTCTGGCGATAGTGCGCGATCCCACTCCGCCGGAAGGCGCCAACGCGCTGATCATGGAATCGACCTACGGCAACCGGGATCACGAGTCGGTAGAAGGGGCGCGTGCTCAGGTAGCTCAGGTTATTCGTGAAACAGCCGCGCGCGGTGGACGCGTACTCATCCCTGCGTTCGCGGTTGGAAGAACGCAGGAAGTGATCTACGTCCTACACAGCCTCGCTCGCGAGGGGGCAATTCCGGCGATTCCGATCTACGTCGACAGTCCGCTGGCGATTGATGCAACCACTGTTTTCGAAATGCACCCGGAGAGCTTCGATCACTCGGAGGAGATGGTGCAAAAGGCCAAAGAGCTCTTTCAGTTCGATCTCCTTCATTACACCAGGGAGGTAGAGGAGTCGAAGGCCTTGTCACGAGCGCACGGACCGATGGTAATCATCGCCGCTTCGGGGATGATGGAGAATGGCCGCATACTCCATCACCTCGCGCAAGGCGCAAGCAACCCGCGGAACACGATTTTAGTGGTGGGCTATCAGGCGGAGCATACGCTCGGTCGCCGGGTGGTAGAGAGACAACCGGTTCTTCAGATATTCGGCGACGATGTTTCACTGCAGGCGCAGGTTGTAGTCATCGATGGATATAGCGCACACGCCGACAGAACCGAGATGATCGACTGGCTGGGAAACGTTAAGGACAAATCACCCCAACTTGGCCCGATATGGCTGGTGCACGGCGAGTCAGCGGTTCAGGACGAGTTCAGAATAGCGCTCACCGCAAAGGGGTATTCGGTGGCATGTCCAGAACCTCACACGAGGCATGTCTTCTAGCGTAGCTTCTACGGATGAAGCGCGCGGCGAAGGCAGCAGCGGCGAAGGCAGCAGCGCAGGCAAGACGGGCAGCCGCGCAGGCACGAAGGATAGCAGCGATCATCAGACGCGTTCTGACGATCACTATGGTAGTCGTTTTCGTCCTCTGGCTCGCGTCGGTTTCGGCAGTAGTGATGTGGAGCGGGCGCGACGAGGCGAGGCCGGCACAGGCGATCGTCGTACTCGGCGCGGCACAGTATGCGGGCAAACCCTCACCGGTTCTCCGCGCACGACTAGATCATGCGCTGGATCTGTGGAACCGCCACCTCGCTTCGCTGTTAATAGTCACAGGTGGAACGGGTGCCGGCGACACCACGAGTGAAGCTGACGTGGGAAGGAGCTACGTCACGAGGCACGGCGTTCCCGACAGTGCCATTATCGTCGAGAACGCGGGTCGCACAACGAGCGAGTCGATGCGCGCCGTTGCCGGGATGCTGGAAGTAAGAGGCCTGCAAAGCGCGCTGCTGGTGAGTGATCCATTTCACATGCTGCGGCTGCGGATCCTCGCTCGCCGCTTCGGTTTCACACCGTACACATCGCCGACACAAACGAGTCCGATCTCACCGAACCGGGAAGAACGCTGGAAGTATATTTTCAGTGAGTCTCTAAAAGCACCAATGGCTTTCTTTTTCGAGAGGAAGATGTGAACAGGAAGAGTTGGACCTTCGGCTTAGTCACTATTGGCTACTTAATAGCCTTCGTGACAACGAGTGCCCTCGGGGCACAATCGATTCCTCGCATCCAGTTCGAGAAGTACAAGCTGCCTAACGGGCTCGAGGTGATCCTGCACGAAGACCATTCAACGCCAATCGTCGCGGTTGACACGTGGTACCACGTTGGCTCCGGTGATGAGCAACTCGGACGGACGGGCTTCGCACATCTCTTCGAGCACATCATGTTCATGGGTTCGCAGCACGTGCCGGTAGGAGCGTTCGATCAGCAGCTTGAAGCTGCGGGGGCCGACAATAACGGCTCGACGACTGAGGACCGCACAAATTATTACGAGACCCTACCCTCGAATGCGCTAGCACTCGCCCTCTGGCTCGATTCCGACCGCATGGGATTCCTGTTGCCGACGATGGATCTGCCAAAGGTCAATCTGCAGCGAGATGTGGTGAAGAACGAACGCCGTCAGCGGGTGGACAACGTTCCATATGGGCGTGCGGACGAAACTATTCTCGCTGCTCTCTACCCGAAGTCACATCCGTACTCCTGGCCGGTGATCGGGTCAATGGCGGATCTCAGCGCGGCATCGCTGACTGACGTGCAGAACTTCTTCAAGACCTACTACGCGCCGAACAATGCGACGCTCACCATTGCCGGGGATTTCGATCCCGCAACCGTGAAGAAGCTCGTCGCGCAGTACTTCGCCGATATTCCGCGTGGTCCAGAGGTAAAGCGCCGGGTCACTGTTCCGGCTGTTTCAGTTCCGCGCGATACATTCCTCGTACTCGAGGACAAGGTGCAGCTGCCACGGCTCTATTACGCCTGGCACTCCGTCAAGGGGTTCTCGAAGGATGACGCCGCGCTGGATCTACTGGCGCAGATCGTAGCTAATGACAAGAACTCACGTCTCTACAAGAAGCTCGTTTACGAGTTGCAGACGGCGCAAAACGTCAACGCATTCCAGGACGGATCACGTCTGGACGGGAAGTTTGAGGTCAGCGTAACGCCGAAACCCGGGCAAAAGGTTGCCGACATTGACAAGGTCGTCGAGACCGAGATCGCTAACATCATCAACAATGGTGTCACTCAGCGTGAGCTGCAGCGAGCACAGAACGTGTACAAGGCCAGCTTCCTGAACCGCCTGGCGAGCGTGCTCGGAAAAGCCGAGGTCCTCAACTCGTACAACTATTTCATCGGGAACCCAGATTACGTGCAGCAGGATGCCGCGCGTTACGATAGAGTGACTGCTGCCGACGTACAGCGGGTGGCGAAGACCTACCTCGGCCGCCCCAAAATTGTGCTGACAGTGGTTCCCGAGGGGAAGAAGGAAATGATGCTGACTGCCAGTGGAGGTGATCGATGAAGCAGCACGTGCTTGCCGCCTTCGCGGCGTTTGGGCTGATTGGAACGCCGCTTCGCTCGCAGGTGATCGATCGCACCAAGCCACCGGAGCTCGGTCCACCGCCGCGCGTGTCGCTTCCACCAATCGTGACGCGGCAGCTCGCCAATGGACTGAAGCTAATGATCGTCGAGCAGCACGAACTTCCGCTCGCGGATTTCGTTCTACTGGTAGGAAGCGGTGGTACTGCTGACCCCACTGGGAAGACAGGCGCCGCGAACCTTACGGCGCAGATGCTCCGGGAAGGGACGACAACGCGCAAGAGTCTGGACATCGCGGACCAGACCTCATTCCTGGGTATAAGCCTGTTTCCCCAAGCGAGCTGGGAATCGAGTACGCTGTCGCTGCATACACCAACGGCGCAGCTGGACAGCGCACTGGCACTGTTCGCTGATATCGCGCTTCATCCTTCGTTCCCGGCGAACGAGTTCGAGCGGATCAAAAAGAATCGCCTGACCGAGCTACTGCAGCTGCGCGATCAGGGACCGGCGATCGCCAATCTCGCGTTCCCGGCGATTCTCTATGGCAAAGCGCATCCCTATGGCGCTCCGCTGATTGGCACAGAAGCGACGGTGACGGGACTCACCACCGCCGATTTGCAGTCTTACTACCAGGCGAACTTCAAGCCGAACAACTCGACGCTGATCATCGTTGGCGACGTGAACCCCGGCCAGATAGAGCAAAAGATCAATGCGTTGTTCGGCGGGTGGCAGCGAGGTGAAGTTTCGCAGCTCACGTATGGAGAGCCACCCAAGTCGAGCACCACGACGATCTATCTGATCGATAAGCCCGGTGCAGCGCAATCCTCTTTCAGGATCGGAGCAGTTGGCGTGCCGCGCTCTACCAAAGATTATTTCGCGTTGACGGTAATGAACACGATCCTGGGTGGATCCTTCAGCAGTCGCCTGAATCAGAATCTGCGCGAAGCGCGCGGGTTTACCTACGGAGCCGGGTCGCGTTTCGACATGAGACGTGCAGCTGGTCCATTCACGGCTTCAGCGGAGATCGTCTCTGCAAAATCCGATTCAGCGCTGCTGGAATTCATCAAGGAGTTGAACGGCATCAGACAGGCGGTTCCTGCTACCGAACTGTCTCGCGCCAAACGGTATTTGCAGCTTCAACTGCCCGGAAACTTCGAGACGACGCAGGAAATCGCAGCGGCGCTGGTACCTGTGGCGCTCTACGGACTGCCTCTGGACTACTACAACAACTACGTGCAGAACATCGAGGGTGTTACCGGGGCTGACGTGGCCAGAGTTGCGCAGCAATACATCAATCCCGGCTCACTGGCGATTGTGATCGTCGGTGATCGCAAGACGATAGAGCAAGGCCTGAAGTCAACCAATGTCGGGCCCATTTCCATCAGAGACATGACGGGTCAGCCAATACAATAAGAGTCCGATCCCGAAGAGCCTGATTGGACAGGAGGGCGCGACGATCCAGTTCGTCGTGCCCTCTTTCTTATTCTGTGGATACAGCCTCGCCCGCGTGCAGTGCGTTGCGCATCCACCGCCAATACTCTTCTCCTGCCACATGGGTCACGTCGTTGTGTCCGGCCTGTTCTACGATAAGTAGCTCACCCTTGTTGCGTGCCGCCTGATAAACATCGAGTCCCATTCTTACCGGCACTATCCGATCTCGTTTTCCATGGGCAACCGAGACTGGAACGTCGAGTTCCGCGACAGCTTGTCGGGTATCGAAGTGGATGCGGGAGATCGCGCGCCAGACGAGCACTACTGGTGGGTACACGATAAGCCGGGCCATCGCCCGTGCCGACGAGAAGGGCGACTGCAGCAGCAATGACGATGGCGGATGGACCTCTGCCAGTTCAGTGGCGACAGCGCTGCCGAGCGAGTGACCGAAGAAAGCTACACGCTGGCGATCAACACCGAATGCCATTCGCACATGGTCGTACGCTGCGCGAGCATCGAGCTTGGTGCTGGCATAGGTCGGTGATCCGCCCAGTGACATGTAGCCACGGTATTCCGCGAGGAAAACCGCGTAACCGGTGCGATGCTCAACCGCGCGAGCCCATTCGATTTGCCATACCGCGAGGTCTGCGTTGCCATGGAAGCAGATCAGAACTCCAGGTGCCGCCAGCGGATCTCCGATGATGAAGCCGACCAACTGTTGTCCATCTACAGCTTCGTAGGTTACGCGTCCGCTAACCGATGGTGACTCGATCAGGCGCGGCGGCTGGAAGAGAATACGCTCCTGCTTGTACCAGAGGAAAGCGAGCGCGCCCAGAACAAGCGCGATAACCACCAGTGCAATGGTCACTCGCGAAGTGCAGGGGGGTTCCAGCCGGTTTGCATGGCGGGCAATTTACGACAATGCGAATTCCGGTAGAAACCTTTCACCTCGACAACGGGCTGTTTGTCACCCTGTCGGAGGATCACACCGCACCAATCGCAGCAGTCAATCTCTGGTATCACGTTGGCTCAGCGAACGAGAAAACCGGCCGAACCGGATTTGCGCACCTGTTCGAGCACATGCTCTTCCAGGGATCGGCGCATGTGGGATCGAACGAGCACTTCGAGCTGATTCAACGCGCGGGAGGGACCCTCAATGGCTCTACCTGGCTCGAGCGGACGAATTATTTCGAGACAGTCCCGTCGAATGAACTGGCCTTGGCACTCTGGCTCGAGGCGGACCGGATGGGGGAGCTACTCCCCGCCATGACTCAGGAGAAACTCGACACTCAACGCGATGTCGTGAAGAACGAGCGGAGGTGGGCGGTGGATAACCAGCCCTACGGCACCATGCTCGAGAAGATGCAGGAGCTGGTCTTCCCTCCGTCACATCCGTTTCAGCATTCACTGATTGGATCGATGGAGGACCTTTCTGCCGCTTCGCTCGATGACATCGCGCAGTTCTTCGCAACCTACTACACGCCGGACAATGCAGTGCTCTCGATTGCCGGCGATTTCGATTCCAAGGAGGCGCTTGCTCTGATACGTGAATACTTCGGCCCGATTCCGAAAGGGAAAGGAAAACCGCCTCTGCCGCCGATGAGTCTGCCGCCAGTCTTTGGAAGCAGGAAGCGTGAAGTCGTTTACGACAACGTGAGCCTGCCGCGCCTGTTCCTGGCGTTCCGATCACCGATTTTTGGCAGCGACGAGTATTACGCCGCGAGTGTTACCGCCGCGCTGCTGGGGATGAGGAAGGGTAGCCGGCTGCAGCGCGCCCTTGTGCGAGAGCGGCAGATCGCTGCCGATGCCGGCGCCTTTACTTTCGACCTGGCCAAGGGCTCCGATATCCTCGTCGTGGATGTCACGGCCAGACCGGAGACACCAGTTGCACAACTCGAGGAAGAAGTTGAGCGCGAAATCGATTTACTCTGTCGTGAGGGAGCTTCAGGCGAGGAAGTTCAGAGAGCAATCGCCCTCATCGAAACTGACCTTGTCGCCTCACTACAATCCGCAGGTGAGAGAGCGGACAGGCTATCGATGTTCGCCACGTACTTTGGAAATCCGGAACTGATCAACCAGCAAGTGGATAGCTATCGGCGCGTCACTGCGGAAAGAGTCAACGAGCTGGTTTCGGAACGCTTCAGCGAAGCTAATCGGGCCAGCCTCATCTACGTTCCCCGTGAAGGAGTGGAATCCGAGAGCATGTTGGCAGCAGCGGCTGGCGCGAGCTGATGGTTACTGCGCTCCGCCCCAAGCCCGGGCCCGTCCGCAGCTATCGATTCCCGCAGTTTACCGACGAGAAACTGGCGAGTGGAATCCGTCTCGTTACGGCGCCGGTAGAGAAACTACCGGTAGTTACGGTATTGGTGGTTGTCGATGCAGGATCGGCCAATGATCCTCCGGGTAAGGAAGGGGTCGCCGCGTTGACGGCGGCGACGCTTCTGGAAGGAACCTCCCGGTTGAGCGGCTCGGAGCTGGCGGAAACCTTCGAGCGCCTTGGAACGTCGGTCGACTCGGGCGCGGACTGGGACAGCGCGTTCGCAAAAATCACAATGCTTTCGGAAAGGCTTGACGACGCGGTCAGTCTACTCGGCCAGGTGCTGAGCGAGCCCAGTTTCCCCGATCGGGAAGTGGAACGACTGAAAGCCGAGCGTCTGGCGGAAATTCTACAGCTGGAGACGGAGCCTCGCGGTCTCGCCGATGAGAAGTTCTCGGAATTCCTGTACGCGGCGGAGTCTCGCTACTCGAAGCCGGACGAAGGAAGCGCTGAAAGTGTCAGTGCGCTGTCGAGAGCTGATGTAGAACAGTTCTATCGCGCCAGGTATCGAACTGAATCGACGACGGTGATCATTGCCGGTGACGTATCTCTCGAAAACGTGCGTGCGCTGGTGGAAAAAGCGTTCAGTGGATGGGTGTCAGGGGCTACACTCGATCAGCAGCTGACTGCAACGGCGCGGACATCGTTAAAGAGTGTTCATATCATCGACAAACAGAACGCGCCGCAGTCGGAACTGCGGGTTGGTCACGTAGGACTGCCGCGAAAGAATCCAGATTTCTTTCCGACGTTGGTGATGAACGCAGTCCTGGGCGGGCTCTTCGGGTCCCGGATCAACCTCAATCTTCGCGAAGCGCGAGGGTACACATACGGCGCTTCTTCCTACTATGACTGGCGTCGCGGTCCGGGCCCCTTCGTGGTCTCGACGGCAGTGCAGAGCGAAGTCACTGCGCCCGCTCTACGGGAAATATTTCTCGAACTGGAGCGAATGCGACGCGACCTGATATCGGAAGATGAGCTGTCACTGGCGAGAGATTATCTCGACGGAGTCTTTCCGATCAGATACGAGACTACGGCGGCAATCGCGTCTGCACTGGCTAGTCTGGTGATCTACGGACTTCCCGCGGACTACTACGACACTTACCGGAATCGGGTTCGAAGCGTGTCGGTGGAAGATGTTCTCCAAGCCGCGCGTGCCCACCTCCATCCGAGTGAACTGCAGACTGTCGTCGTCGGCGACGCGAAAGTGATTCGTGACTCGCTAGCGAAGCTGCAGATAGGGGACGTGAAGGTGCACGAGGCCTAGGAAGTTCGTGGACGAGAAAGTCTCTCCAGGCCGTGTGAAGTCCATGCGGGTGTACACCGGTAAAATCATCACGCTCGACATGGATACCGTGCGATTTCCTGATGGATCGACGGGTGAGCTGGAGATGATCAGGCATCCCGGTGCGAGTGCGGTCGTTCCATTCCTGAGCGATCCGCGCGGGGATGATCCCCAGGTTCTACTAATTCGACAGTACCGGTATGCCGCTGACGGCCACCTCTATGAGATACCGGCCGGCAGGCTCGACCCGGGTGAAAATCCACACGACTGCGCCGTTCGGGAGCTCAAGGAGGAAACCGGTTGTACCGCTGAGCAGTTGGATTATCTGCTCACTATCTACACGACGCCTGGATTCACGGACGAAAAAATTCACCTCTATATGGCAACCGGATTAGCCAGCGGAGAGACTAAACATGAGGCGGACGAATTTTTGGATCTCCAGCCAATGCTGCTGTCGAGAGCGTTGGAGATGGTGCACGGCGGCGAGATCCGGGATAGCAAGACTGCAGTCGGTCTCCTGTTCGCCGCGGGGTTTCGGGCAGGTCATTAACCCTTTGAGCCAATTTGGCGTCTAATCAATGAAAGACGCTGACATGTCATGTAAATAGGACGGATTGGCAGAATCTGGACAAGCTCAGGCTTGCGCTAACCAAGCTAAGTCTTTTACAGGTAAGGGGTTAGCGTTCTAGTACGCCGGGCATACCCCGTGCACTACACCGTTCTAGGAAAAGTTCCATCGGTAGTGATGTGCACGGCTGAGAGGCTGTGAGAGTCTCTTATATAAGGAGAGAGGAATGGCTGACATCGTCCGTAAGCAAATAGTAGCGGTTGAGGGGTTGACCGTCAGGGAGCGCCTGCAGGCGATGGATGACTCAGCCGTCGTCACAGCATTCCTTGGTGGAGAGGAGCGCGCCTTCTCGGAGCTCGTAACGCGATACCAGACCAGGCTACTCAACTTCGTCTACCGCACCATTGGGGATCGGGAAAAGGCAGAGGATCTGGTGCAGGAAGTTTTCATCAGGGTCTATCGTCACCTGCATCGGTTCGATCGCTCGAAGAAATTCTCGACCTGGGTCTACACGATCGCCTCGAATCTGGCGAAGAACGAGCTGAGAAACCGCTCACGCAACCCGCTGGTTCTCTTTCAGACGGTTCAAAAGAACTTCCAGGATGAGGATCGTCCGCTTCAGTTCGAAGACACGACTTCCCGTCCGGATGATATGTACCGGAAGCGTCACCTGAGAGAGATCGTTGAGGAGAGTGTGGCAAAGCTCCCCGAGCACCACAGGAACGTGTTCATTCTGCGCGAGCTCGAAGGCAAGTCCTACGAGGAAATTGCGGAGATCACGGAGTGCAACCTGGGCACGGTAAAATCGAGACTTAACCGGGCCCGAAACTCGTTCGCGGAAATCATCGCTCCATACGTAGATTAGGTTCGTCGGTTCGGGAACCGGCACCCCAGTGGCGGGTACCTGTTTCCGAACCCTCAACCTATCTCCATGGACTGTCACGAGTTTTGTGATAAGCATCTTGCCTTTGTAGACGATACGCTGGCTGGTATCGAGCTGGTCCGCATGCAGCGACACATTGCTGAATGTGATAGCTGCGCGAAGCATGATGCGAAAATCCGTCGGGCGCTGCTCCTTTTCAGGAATCTCCCCTCGATCGAGCTATCAGCCGACTTCTCCCAAAGGCTCGAAGTACGCCTCAGAGAGTGTCACACCGAGCAGCTCGCCAGCACGCAGCGAAACCTGAGGTTCGGGGCCTTCGCGGCCACTCTCGCGAGTCTGGTTATGGTCGGCTACATAGCGACGACGCTATATGATCACGCGAATGGCCCGCGCGATGTGCTAATGCCGCCCGTAGTGGCGACCGTTCCCGAATCGGAGTTCACTCCGATAACGACGTCGGCACCGGCCATCGTCGCATCGGTTTCAGCCGGGCTGACCATCTGGCCAGCAGCGTTGTTTGCTGAGCAGGTGCCGGTGACGTTTGCCCACTCCAAGCTCGAGCTCGCGAACTACACGCGATAGACTCTCGGACGAACATCGGCTCCCGAGAGCCGACCTATATTTCTGAGGATGTCGGCATCCTCCCTCAAGACACTTCGTGATGCAATAAAGCGCCGCTCTTTCGACGGCGCTTACTACATCACCGGCGAGGACGAGTACCAGAAAGACGAAGCTGTCCGCCAGCTTGTCGAAGCTGCCATCGACCCGACCGCGAGGGACTTCAATCTGGACATCAGGCGGGGAGGGGAGCTCGACGGCGAATCACTGGGGGTTCTGCTTTCGACACCTCCGATGATGGCAGAAAGAAGGGGAGTTGTCATTCGCGACGTAGGTGCGCTCCGCAAGGATGCACGGAAGGTCCTCGACGACTACCTGAAAAAACAGGCCTCCGATCTGTTACTGGTCATGGCATCCGGCAGCGGCGCAAAGACCGATGACGGACTGTCTTCAGCAAGCACCTCCCTCGAATTCGATCCGCTATCAGGCGACAGAATTCCAAAGTGGATCGCGCATCACGCGGATAGCGCGCTCGGTGTGAGGATCACCGAAGCGGCTACGGAGCTACTGCAGGCAGCTGTCGGAAACGATTTGCATCAATTGTCTGGTGAGCTCGACAAGCTGGCGAGCTTCGTCGAAGGACGGGGTCAGGAGATCGGTGAGGAGGCAGTGGCAGCGGTGGTCGGAGTAAGGCGCGGAGAGACGCTGTCTGATCTTCTGGATGCTGTCGCCGACCGTAATGCAGCCCGCGCGCTGGACCTAATTCCGCACGTCCTGGCGCAGCCGAAAACAACGGGCGTTTCAGTCGTCATGGCATTGTCGACGCAGATGCTCGCGGTCTCGTGGGGGCGCGCCAAACTTGACGAGGGTCTTCCAAGGGCGCGGCTGTCCCAGGAGTACTTCAATCTGCTGAGGGAGACCGGAGCCTTTACCGGCAGACCGTGGGGATCGGCCACCGCGGTCTGGTCACGCGCCGCAGAGCGCTGGACCCGCGAGTCTCTCGATCGGGCGCTTGATTCCCTGCTCGAGGCTGACGTCGCTCTGAAGGAGAGCAGAGTCTCGTCTGAAGAACAACTGCTGGCTTCGGTCTTACTGAGCCTCTGTGCAGGGGAAGTGAGCGCAGCGGCATGAGTGAATAGGAGAGTAGTGAGATGTTCAGATGGATGGTTTCAGTCGGCGTGTTGTTGTGTTCGGCAGCGTCGACGAGTATTTCGCAGGTTTCAGCCAAGCCGCCCGATCCCGTTTTTGCCAGAGCGCAGGCTCTGGTCAGTGACGGCAATGGCGTAGCGGGAAGGGCGCTGATCGACTCCGTAATTAGAGCTACGCCGCCAATAGCTCCGCTCTATCCACAGGCGCTGTTCTGGCGTGCTTCGCTCGCTGCCAGCGCAGCCGACGCCGAGAGTGATTACAAGCACATAGTCGTTGATTATCCGCTGGCCCCGCAGGCGGCGGATGCCTTGCTGCGCTTGGCCCAACTCGAGCTAGCCCGTGGAGATCGCGATGGGGCGCTGGCTCACCTGCAGCGAATCCCTCGCGACTATCCCCGCAGTAAATCGCTGGCGAGAGCGAGCTATTGGATGGCGCGGGTGCTGTTTGAAAAGAATGATATCCGTAACGCATGTGCGGCGAACGCGAGTGCGCTGGCGCAGGCAGATCCGACGGAGATCGAGCTCCGAAACCAGATTCAGTATCAGGGACAGCGGTGCCCGGCGCCGGCAACTGTGGCGAGCGTAGCGGCAGTTGCGCCGGGAAGTACTTCAGTGCCACCGACGACCTTGCCCGCACCAGTCAATGAATCGACCGCCGTGCAGCCCACAAAGCCAGCTGCGGCGAGGCCGGTGAAACAGCCTCCAGAGTCGACCCAGCAAGCGACC
>Ga0066673_10000268_pt1 | contig 14171 bp, 9 predicted proteins | sample GraSoiAngelo_122_FD_62302 | JGI IMG/M metagenome (GOLD analysis project Ga0066673, IMG submission 62302) | Grasslands soil microbial communities from the Angelo Coastal Reserve, California, USA - 14_0927_02_20cm | ecosystem: Environmental > Terrestrial > Soil > Grasslands | place: USA...
CTAAGTTGTGGTATCGCACGCGGCGAGGTAATCAGACAGAGCTTGCTGCCAGGGCTGCATGTGGATGCCGTAGGCATTCAAGCTTGTGGCCGAAAGCACTGAATAGGCAGGCCGTTCAGCTGGACGCACAAATTCGTTGCTGGTGGTAGGACGAACGCGTGTAGCTTTGCCGGATTGACGGATGATTTCAGTTGCGAAGTCAAACCATGTGCAGTCGCCAGTGTTCGTACAGTGCACGATGCCGTGCGCGCCGGCACGGCAGAGCGCGATGATTGCGTCCGCGAGATCACGCGTATAAGTTGGGGACCCGCGCTGATCGTTCACTACCTTTATTTCCGGCTTTGTATCGCCTAATTTCAGAATGGTGTCTGGAAAGCACTTTCCGCCCGGGCCGAACAGCCATGAGGTTCGCGCGATGCAGAAGTCAGCCAGCATTGCGGCGATCTTCTGCTCGGCATCGGCTTTGGACCGGCCATAAGCGTTGATGGGACTTCGCGGGTCAGTCGTTTCGTATGGAGCATTTGTTTTGCCGTCGAAAACATAATCGGTACTGACGAAGAGAAGCTTTGATCCGGTTCGGGCTGCGGCTTTCGCGACGTTGACCGCACCATGAGTATTTATGGACGACGCTAGCGTCGGATTGATCTCGCAACCGTCAACGTCAGTGTAGGCGGCAGCGAGCACAATCCAATCCGGTTTGGCCTTCGCGACCGCAGCATCAACCTGTTCGGGATCTCGCAAGTCGGCGTCGGCACTGCCGAGGGCAACAATCTCGTCGCCGCGCCATTGGTGCACGAGTGCCTTGCCCAACATTCCGGTCGCGCCGAAGATCAGGGCCCGCATTCTGTTTAGATTACGCCTTCAGGGTAGGCTCGTCTTTGTCAATTCGAGGGACACCTTCATTGAAGGTGTAGGCATAGAGCACCCGCAATAGTTCCTCCGGACTCCGTCCTACGGATGCCGAGGTCGCGTACTAATTGAATCACACCGTCTGGATTCACCGGATGACTTGCGCTGCCCCGGCTATTGGATGCTGGCGACAGGATCAATCCGAGTCCGCCGAGTTACTCTCCGGAAGGCCGCGAAGCCGGCTTGACGCAAGTATCGCGGCTGTCCAGAACAGCTGCCTCAGCGTGGGGTATAGAATTAAATGTACCTACCCAATCGTTCCTGAGGTCTTAACCATGGCAACCATTGAAGCTGTCCGTCCGCATACGCATGCGCGGACTTCGCCTTTTCGCAACGTGGCAGCAACCGATTTTTCGCGCAGCGATGTCGCGCGCGAAATGCGAGAGGCCCTGCGGCGCGTGCAAGGCCAACTGGGACGCGAGTACGACTTGATCATTGGCGGACGCCGCGTACAAACAGCTGAGAAGATCCGGTCGTTGAATCCGGCACGGCCGTCGGAAGTAGTTGGCATTCATCAGAAGGCAGGCAAGGAACATGTTGAACCGGTCATGGAAGCCGCACTGCGAGCATTCGAGAGCTGGAGCCGGACATCGTGGGATGAGCGCATCTCTCTTCTCTTTCGGGTTGGCGAGATTCTGCGCGAACGCAAATTCGAAATGATGGCGTGGCTGGTGTTTGAGGTAGGAAAGAACTGGGCAGAAGCAGATGCCGATATCGCGGAAACGATTGACTTCTGCGAGTTCTATGCACGCGAAGCCCAGAAGCTTTCGCATTCAAAAGCGCCGGTGCAATTGCCCGGTGAGCATGATCAGTTCTTCTACATCCCGCTGGGCGTGGGCGCCGTGATTCCGCCGTGGAATTTTCCCTGCGCGATCATGGCGGGAATGACGCTGGCTTCGATCGTGTGCGGGAATACCGTCATTTTGAAGCCATCGAGCGATTCGCCGACGATTGCCGCTAAGTTTTTTGAAATTCTGGAACAAGCCGGGATGCCGGAAGGCGTCGTGAATTTCTGTCCAGGAGCGGGCGGCAGTTTCGGGGATGCAGTGGTGGCGCATCCGAAGACGCGCTATATCGCATTTACGGGATCACGCGAAGTCGGGTTGAGAATTAATAAGGTCGCAGCCGATGTTGCCGCTGGCCAGATATGGATCAAGCGCACGATTCTGGAGATGGGCGGAAAAGACGCAACAATCGTAGACGCAGATGCCGACCTGGATGCGGCGGTCGAAGGTGTAGCAACGGCGGCGTTTGGATTCCAGGGGCAGAAGTGTTCGGCGTGCTCGCGGGCAATTATTGACGAGCGAATCTATGACAAGTTTCTCGAGCGACTGAAGGCTCGGGTTGAACGCATCCAGATGGGAGATCCAGTTGAGAATGCTTATATGGGCGCGGTAATCAATGAAGGCTCGATGAAATCGATCCTCAGCTATATCGAAGCGGGCAAGCGCGATGGCCGAGTGATCACTGGAGGCGAGAGAGCGACTGACGCCGGCGAGGGTTATTTCATCAAGCCTACGGTTATTGCCGATATACAGCCGGGATCAAAGCTGGAGCAGGAAGAAATTTTTGGGCCGGTGCTGGTCGTCATCAAGGCGCGGAGCTTTGAGCACGCGCTTGAGATTGCAAATGACACGCAATTCGGTCTGACCGGCGCGGTCTATACAGGATCGTCGGAGAAGATCGCGCTGGCCAAACGCGAGTTCCACGTGGGAAATCTGTATGCCAATCGCAAATGCACCGGCGCAATCGTGGGTGCGCACCCATTCGGCGGATTCAATATGTCAGGAACAGACTCAAAAGCAGGCGGGCCGGATTATCTACTCCTGTTCACGCAGGCGAAGTCGGTGGGGGAGAAGATCAGGTAACAGGATTATCAGAATTAATGAGGACGTTCTTATTTTCCCTGTTATTCGTCGGGATATTTATCGATTGGGTACTCGCATATCGACTGCGTTCTCAGGTCAATGCAAAGTGTCCCGAGAACCCTGCTCGCGTGTGGCCTTCCTGGAACTATTGGGAAATGTGGGTGCGGCATCGTGATTTGTATCCCCGCAGTCGAACTCGACTAGCTACTTACCTATGTTCTCTCATATTGCTTGGGATATTCCTCGCCCTCCTCTTTCAACATCGATAGATAAAGGAGAAGCCAACACGTCACTTTCCCATCACCAGCTTCGCAATCGTTGCCAACTGCATGTTCGAAGTGCCTTCGTAGATCTTGCCGATCTTTGAATCGCGCCAGTATTTTTCGACGGGAAAATCTTTTGTGAATCCGACCCCGCCGTAGATTTCAATGGCCAGTGACGTCACCCGCTCGGCCACTTGCGACGCGAAAAGCTTGGCCATTGCCGCTTCTTTTACGAACGGCATGGAAGCATCTTTCAGGCGAGCGGCGTTATAGACCATTAGGCGCGCAGCTTCGATCTCTGTCGCCATCTGCGCGATCTGAAACTGGACTCCCTGGAATTCGGTCAGTGCTTTGCCGAACTGCTTGCGCTCCTGTGCGTATTTAGCAGCGTATTCCCATGAGCCCTGCGCGACCCCGACCATCTGCGCGCCGATTCCGATGCGGCCTTCATTGAGGGTCTCGATCGCGATCTTGTATCCCTTGCCGACTTCGCCGAGAACATTTTCTTTGGGTACGTGGCAGTCTTCGAGAATTAACTCGCAAGTGGATGACGCGCGGATACCCAACTTGTCTTCTTTTTTGCCGACGGTGAACCCAGGAGTATTTTTTTCTACGATGAATGCGGTGATGCCTTTGTATCCCGCTGAGGCGTTCACAGTGGCGAACAAAACAAAAATGCCAGCTTCTTTCGCGTTGGTGATCCACAGCTTGCGGCCATTCAGGAAGTAGTCGCTTCCGTGCAGGTCGGCGCGGGTTTGCAAGGCAAATGCGTCCGATCCTGATGCCGCTTCGCTCAGAGCATACGATCCGACAGTTTCGGAGGCCATACGCGGTAGATATCGTTTTTTCTGCTCGGCGATTCCCCAGCGCAGCAGCGCGTTGTTGACGAGCGTGTTCTGTACATCTACAACCACTCCGGCAGACGCGTCGGCGCGCGAAAGCTCTTCGACTGCCAGTATTGCTTCGAAAAATTTTCCGCCGGCGCCACCGAATTGTTCGGGAATCTCGATGCCCATGAGTCCCAGCTGAAAGAAGTGATCGATGAGCGACTTATCGAAGACACATTTTTCGTCCATTTCGCGCGCTAGAGGGCGGACCTTCTCCTCCGCGAATTGGCGCACATTCTGGCGGAAAAGGAGCTCGTCGTCCGATAGAACCGTGAGGGGAGCAGCAGGGGACTGAATCGCGGTGTCAGGCATGGCGAACTCCTGGCCGGTATGCCGCAGGGGGAAACCGGCAAGCCGAGATTTTAGCACCGCAATTCAGAGTCGATGCGACAGGTCAGGAGAACCAATGAACGATGCTGGCGAACAATGCAACGATTGTGAAAACCACGAGGCTCAAGATAAGGAGGTATTCGACCATTCCCTGAGCCGATTCATTCGTAAGCAACCAGAGAAAACACCTGACGAAGAGACCGCACATACTCACATCCTTTCGGACAGGGGACGATTGCTTTTCGAAAGCTACTGAATTTGCGCACTCGTATTCCCGCCGTGGACCAACCTCAGCGAGTCGGTTTTCAGGATGCGTTTGATCTGGGTGCGGGCATGGGTCGACCACGGACCGGTGGAGTCGAGCTTCACGTACGCCTGCCAGTGTTTGAGCGCCTTGCGCGGCTCTTTTATCTTTTCGTAGGCGAGGGCGAGATTGTAATGCGCGTCGGCATAGGTAGGCGCGAGTTGCAAGGCCGTCAGGTAAGTTTGAATTGCATCGGCAACGCGTCCGGTTTCATCGAGCACGTTACCCAGATCGAAATGGGCCAGCGCGTAACGTGGATCGATTTCGATCGCCCTACGATAGTGTTCCTCGGCAGCCTTGTAGTCCTGGCGGTTGTAGTAAAGGGTGCCAAGGTTGATGTGGGCCGCGGCATGTTGCGGATCAAGTTCAAGCACGCGTTCGTAGGTTGCAATTGCCTGCATCTGATTGCGAGGATCTTCTTCGAGCGCGACTCCTCGCGAGAACATCTCGGCCACGTTGGCTGCTTCTGGTTCGGTAGGCGCGGGCGCGGCTAGATTCCTGCTAACGGGCACGCTAGCCACGACCTTCTGGTCGGGCGAAAAATCAAACATGAATTGTCCGGCGATCGGCTCCAGCAATCGGCCGTCATGACGGAATGCCACCCGATGCCGGCTGCTGATTTCGGCAGCCGCCTCGAGCAACGGATTCTCCATTCCCGCAGCCTGTTTCTGCATGGCAACAATCGACTGGCGGATTTCAGCAGGACGCACGCGACGAGCGCAAAGATCGCGAACTTTTTTAACTTGCAGCAGGTCGAAGAAGGTGTAGCTGTCGGCAGAAGTCACCAAGCCGGACTTCTCCCAGGCCACCAACTGGTGGGCGCTGATGCGAAGAATGCGAATCAGATCTTGCCGAGTGTATCTATACACATTTGCCCTTATACTCTGCGCACATTATCGGAAGGCGCGACTCAGACCGCAAGAGCAAAGTACCGGATTTGTTACCCTTTCTGACGATCTTTGCCACGTAATAGGTGCATTTAGTTGTGGAAACTTGTGGAATTCCAGTACAAGCAGGATTGGATGCCTAAGCACGCACAAAGTCGATGTATCCGCGCTGAACATCCGTCCGAACCAGTTTGACGCGGAATCTGTCGCCAACGTCCGCACCTTCTTGCCCCTGAATCAGCAAGCCCTCAACATGGGGTTTGAGGATTCGGACGAAAGTGCCGTGCTCGGTGACACCGGTGACGATGCCGTGGAATGTCTCGCCAATACGTCTGCTCAGCGCTATGGCTGCCATGCGTTTGGCCATCTCGCGTTCAACCTTGTTAGCGGCATTTTCTTTTAGGGTGCAGTTACTGGCGATGGCCTGCAGTTCGCTATCGGAATACGGATTTCGCCATCCAGCAGTCACCCCCTTCAGTAATCGTTGGGTGACTACATCCGGAAAGCGCCGGTTAGGTGCGGTTGAATGGGTGTAATCCTGCACGGCGAGACCGAAGTGTCCCATCTCGGGATCGCCCGGTCGCTCGAGCACATACTCGCCGGCACCGATAAGCTTGATTACTGCGAGCGAGAGATCGGCAAAATGATCGGGATCAGCGGCTTTGCGCTTGAGCAGAAAATCGTTCAGCGCTTTAGAGTCAGGATCAGCAGGCAGCGTAACACCCCGGGTGGCAGCGAGCTGCACGATACGGTCCCAACGTTTTGGTGTCCGTACGATGCGGCGAAGAGATGAAACATTGAGCAGGAGGCGTGCTACGACGCCATTGGCCGCGATCATGAAATCTTCGATCAAATCGGTAGCGGGATTACGTTCCTTCTTTTCGACGTCCACAATCTGGTCGTCAACTATTACGGGCTGAATTTCGTTACTGTCGAGGTTGAGGGCACCGTGCTCTACACGCTGTTTTTTTAGAGCTTGCGCAACTTCGTTCTGGAGCTTGAGCTGCTGCTGCAATTCAGCATTGGCTGCAACTTTTGGCGGAGGAACCGCTTTTCCATCGAGCCACGCACCGACGGCGTTATATGTAAGCTGCGCTTTGTTGCGAACGAGGGCGGGATAAACTGTGTCACCGCTCAGAGTGCCATCAGCGGCTACCACGAACTCGATGACCATTGCCGGTCTGTCCTGGTTTTCGAGCAGCGATGAAGAGTCATTGGAGAGCTGCTCGGGCAGCATCGGGAAGGTCCGCACTCCGGTGTACACGCTGGTGGTCTCTTTCGCTGCGTGGTCATCGATGGGCGATCCCTTGGGCACGAAGGCATCCACGTCGGCGATGGCGACCATGACCTTAACGCCATTCGGAGTTTGCTCGGCGAACTCGATCTGGTCGAGATCGCACGAGGTGTCGTTGTCGATTGACGACCACAGCAGGCCACGCAGATCATTCTTCGCAATTGCGGCAACAGGATTGTGGGATTGAATCGTCTGCAACTGCTGCTGAACAGCGGCAGAAAAGTCAGGCTCGAAACCGTGTTCAATCATGACTTGCCGGGCCATGGCTTGCAGATCAACTTTCTGGGATTGAGAATTGCTCATCGGCGATGAACTCAAAGTGAAGAGCTTAACATCTTTCGACCGCGTGGCCGTGGTGCTGGTCTCGACGCGAAATCCGTTGAATATTGGCGCAGTTGCGCGGGCCATGAGCAATTTCGGATTCTCGCAGCTGCGCCTCGTCAATCCCTACAACCCTGCGTTCCGAGAGGCAAAATCGGCGGTTGGCGCTTCCGATCTGCTGGCGGAGGCGCGTGAATATTCCAGCGTTGCTGCTGCCGTCGCGGATTGCGCGCTGGTGGTCGGGACAACAGCCGGGCGAAACCGGCAACTCAGGCACGAGTTGGTTCCTCTGCCGAATGCGGTGCGACGGGTTCGATCTGAGATTGCGTCCGGGGTTGCGCTGCTCTTTGGATCCGAAAAGCGCGGCCTTTCAAATGACGACCTCAGTCATTGTGATTGGGTGATACAGATTCCGACTGCCGCGAAGAATCCATCCATGAATCTGGGGCAGGCGGTGGCATTGTGTCTGTATGAACTGGCCAGGAGTGTAAAGCCGAGCGGCAAGATCGTTTCACGGACCCGCGCAAGAAGCTCTGATCTGGATCGTCTGACCGCAACTCTGCTGGACGCTTTGGAGACGAGCGGATATCTGACAACGTCAAACACGCGATCTGAAGAACGGGTACGGCTTTTTGTGCGGGGGCTGGGATTATCAGCCAAAGACAGCCAGACGCTGACAGGAATGGTCCGGCACATGCTGTGGAAGATGCGGCAAAGCGGCTGAGCTAGCCCGACTCACAGCGCTCCCAAATGGGCCGGATACTTGGCTCGTGGGTGTTGGGAGATGCAATGCGAGAGCAACATCCATGCCTTCGAGCTTCTGTGCGGTTCCAACGCTGAACTTACAAGTCGTCGCGAATCACTGTAATTTTGCCTGCGCAAACGTGACCTGAACATCGCCGTGCTGGTATGACACGTTTCCGGCATTCTGCACTGAGGGATCAATCACAACCCTGTAACGGCCCGGAGAAATTTTCTCGAACCGGGCGCCCTCTGCGTGATCGATGGTCCACGGCGTATGAAGTTCGAACGTGTCAACCGCGGTGGGGAGGTAGTCGTAATCGATGGAGTATGTATGTCCCCGCAAATTCACTTTGGTGACCTTAATTCCACGGCTTCGGTCTCCGACGGCGACCGGTTGAGTGGCAGGCTCGATTTCGACGCCGCCAGAGGAGGCGATGGTGATCGATGAATCGCCATGAGGGAGTTCGAGGTCAACCCTCGCGTGCGTGTCTTGTGGATGGGTTTCGAGCACCGCAGGAATCGAGCGGCCTCGAAAACTTGCTTTCACGAGCTGTGCTCCGAGCGGAATTTTCGGGTCGAACGTGAGTTTCAGCGGAGCGCCTGAGTTCTGAATATTGAGCTTGATTTCGTTCAGCGAGGTTGAAAGTTCGAACTGAAGACCGGCCGATCCAATCCGCACGTGGCGCAAGCTTATTTCATGCCAACTAGGTGGCAGATGCGGCGCGAAGACAACGTGATTTGAAGCCGCGTCTAGGCGGAACCCAAGCAGTCCGTTCACTGTGGCGCTCAGGAACGTAGCCGAAGACCAGGTCTGCTCAGGAACGGATTCGAATTCTTCGTGATAGTAATCTCCGGCGAGAGTCTCGTGCATGTGGCCGAGTGAGTCGAGAGAACTCCACGGAACCAGCGAGTTCCAAATCGGAAATGCAGTGGCAGGCCGGTGGGCGGACCAGAAGGCAGCTGCAACCGCGGAAGTACTGACAGCCCAAACGCTGCCATTCGCATAAGAGTTCGGGTCGTAGGTGCTCGATGTGGAGGCCCGTCCGCGAGTTCCCCAGTCAGCCTGGAAATCAGAGGTCGCAAGCTGCTGAAGGATCGAATCGCGTTGCGCGTCAGAGAATATTCCTTGCGCGAGAAGATGAACGGGACCGATTTGTCGATCCAACAGCGGCGTGCCGGAACGAGTGTAGCCACTAATCCAGAAATTCTGTTCGGCGTCCCAGTATCTTCGAGGTATCAATTCTCGCGCTTTTCGGCTGGCCGCGGAGGCTTCTGCTGCTTCGGCAGTGTGGCCGGTTGAGTTGGCAAGCTCGGCGAACGTTTGCGAGGCACTAACCCAGTTTGCGGACAACGCTAGTTCTTCACTCAGCGCCTCTTGCTCACGGCTCCCCTCTTTGTCAGGCGGAATGTGTGGCAGACCATCGTTCCGATCAACGAGGGAGCGACAATAATTGTAAGCAGATTGAATTGCAGGCCAGTGCGCGACGAGAAAGTCGCGATCACCGGTTACAGAAAAATATTGCTCGACTGCAGAAAGGAAGTCGAACGTTAGCTCGACGTGCACGAACATATAAGGATACCTGTTCCAGTCGATCCATCCGGCGCTTTGCGAGAGTTCATGCCAGATCATCCCGGTCTTCTGGTCCTGATATTTAAGAATGAATTCGAGTTCCTCGCGACCGCGAGTGTACTGCCCGGCAGCAAGCATCACCGGAAGATCGACCATTCCGTCTCCCGCAAAGAACCAGTCATATTGAGGGCGTCGCGCAATACGCGATGGGCCGTAGCCAGCGGCAAGACCGCAACCGAGGTTGGGATTGCAGACCCACGCCTGATCGAGGGCGATTTCAGACCACGCCAGCGCGCGATTGACCGCCTCATCCGGCGTTTCAATCTGAAGCATGTTATTCAACAGCGCCGTGTAGTGATCTGCAGCTACCTTTTCCAGAGAAGTTTCGCTCTGTTGAAATTGTTTTGCGATTGCACTCGCAGTTTGCTGTGGGCCGCCGGTGATGAAGACTCGAGCAGGGTGATCGCCACCCGCGCGAATGGTGAAGGCAAGTCCGCCATCGCGAGTAAGTTGACGATTCTGATTGGGCGTTTCATCGTGGGCAACGATGTCGGGTGATCCGATGCTGCCGCTGAAGCGACGGGTCTCCTCAGCGAGCACATAAGCTGAGTCTGCTGCGCGCCAAAACGTTCCCTGCCCACCAATGCCGCCGGGCCACATTAAATTCAGAACTGGAACGAAGTGGATATCGATATCAATCGGCTGCCTGCTTTCGACTTCGTAGCGGATGATTGCGCCAGGCTCGTCGATGGGAACAAAAATGTGTTCGCGAACGATGAAATCCGGCCCGGCATAAATCCTGGTCACAGCTTCGGGACCGTAGATGATTCGGCGCAGTAAATTTTGACCGTCGATTGCAGTAGCGCTCCCCTGCGGATGAAAGCTCACCTTATAAGAGCTGACTATCTGAAAGGGATAGACCCAGAATTCAAGACCATCCTGGGAGTAGCCGAGGACTGCGGCGCGATGACCATGCGCAGAAATGAAACGGGCAGACCCGACGGAATCGGTGCTCCACGCGAATCTGCTTAAATTATCTTTCGATTGCGCGGGTGCTGAGGTTGAGAGTGCAACCATCGCAGCAATCAACAACAACAAGGAAGCGCGAGTTCGGCATCTTCCACTCGGTCGTAACATTAGTCAACCGGTTACCTGCATGTAGGTCGAGTATTGCTCGGCATTAATCGCAACGTATGGCAGAAACTTCTGAGAGCCGGTTTCCCAGAGTTGCGGTCCACTTTTCTTGGCAACAAGCAATTGGGCTCTAGTCAGCGACGGCAGGCTATTCTCGTGAATTGGGAACAGCACGAGAGGGCCGCAGAGCAATGCGACAGTATCCGCGTGCTTCGAATCGACAGGCTCGAGACGCACCTTGCGCGGTATTTCAAGATCGATTTGATCTCCGCTGCGCCATGGGCGGGAGATCGTAGAGAAAGTTCCGGGTTTTGACTCTTCCGGCCAACGCTTTGCGTTGATTTCGATGCGAGCGCCTTCGGCCCACTCGGGAATGCGAAGATTGATGGCGAACTCTTTTACCGCCGACGTAAGCAACTCGAAATGTATGGTGTCCTCGAAAGGATATTCGCCGGCCTGCCTGAGTACGGCTACCCATGCCCCACGGCTCCAGCGCAAGCTGGAAGGCACGTAGAGATTGACGAAGATACCGCGATCGTCGTGGAAGTAGGCGTTGATGCGATAATCGGCAGCCACTTGCGGCAGAGTTCCCGAGCAGCAAGGGAAGAGATGATTTGAATAAACTTTCTTGCCGGCGAAGTGGTAGTCCGCATAGTAGAAGGCACGTCCGTCAGGGTGCATCGGCCTGGCGCCGAGCACGGTGTTGTACATCATGCGCTCCATGCTGTCGCCGTAACGAGAGTCGCGCGTGACCCGCAGAAGATAACGCGTGATCTTGAAATGCGCGTACGATCCGCATGGTGTCTCGAAGCTATTGTGGGTCTTGGTCAAGCTTTGGAACACGTCGTTGCTGCCGGGAGCGCGGAGCATTTCATCGGGTCCCCAACCGCCGGTGGCGAAGCTCTGCGCCGTAAGCATCTCGAATGCGTTCTTTGCGGCGAGGAGATGTTTGTCGCTGCGCAAAGTAAGGTACGCCTGCATCGCCGAACTCAATGAGTTCACGTAACTGTAAGCGTGCTTCCCGGCGAGAACATTTTCATTCCGTGAGAGCGGATCGAACCAGGTCGCGTCATCCAAATACTGAACAGCCAAGTCGTGATATTGATTGCCCGCACCACGCTGATAAGCAAGAAACAGATTCTCCGGGTTGGTGTACGACTCATCCCAGCGATAGGACTGATCTTTGCCCGGCCTCCACGCCAGCTCACGATCAACAGCTTTACCCGGGAGATGAGGCAAAGCTGCTTTGGTGGTGCGCTCTAAAATCTCGAAAGCATCGGGGTCGTGAACATATTTTTGGGAGTCGATGAGGCCGAGAACGAGTTTGTCGAAGCAGTAGGCAGGGAAACGGTTTTTGTCGTAGAACTCCTCAGATATAGCTTTTGCGTACAGGCGGTTGAGGCGCAGAACCTTGTCGCGGGTTTCTAACGACCCGGTGACGGCGTAGTAACGCGCCAGAGCGGAAATCCATTGGCCAAACGTCGCGGCAGGAGCAAATCCAGCATCGTCTTTGTGCCAGTCGTAGTTCGGATCGTAGTTGTACCAGCCGCCGAGATCAGCGCCGGGAGCGGGTTGTCCGGCCATCTGCCGAAACGGTTTGAGCAGACTATCTTCGCTCAGGTTCATCAAGACGTCGTGAGTCTGTCGAAGTTGAGCTTCGTGGAGGTCGCTGGTAATGCTCACGTCGCTGTATCCGAATTCAAGCAACGGAGAATTCGATGATGAGTATTCTGCGAGGGCACGCGGAAGGCGACACACAGCCGCGCCGGCAGCCGCACCAGAGAGCTTCGCAAACTCACGGCGGGAGATCATCAGAACACCTCAGTCTTCTTTCCGGATTCGATGCGCGGTTTCGGCATTTTGGCCCCGGCCTTCGAGCAACGTGATGAAGCGATCGGCGGCGCCGCCGGGAAACGTTTCAGTATCACCATTAGGCCAGCGAACTTCAATGCGGCCTATTACTGCGCTACTTCCAAGTCCGAAGTGCAGGCGCATATCGTTATTGGAGATGTAGCTGGAGCCACTGCGAACCTCCTGCTCGTATTTGTGATCATTCGCAACAACCATGACCTTGGCGCCGATACCATCCCGATTCGACTTCGTTCCGCGGGTGATCACGCCGAGCCAATGATTCTGGCTTCTCGCTTCATTCACAAGAAGCATAGACTCGTCGTTCATATTGTTCACCGCGACGGACAGGCGACCGTCATTCCAGAAATCGGCGACGGCGAGACCGCGGCTTGATCGCGGCTCAAAGCATCCGGGGCCACACTGCTCGCTAATATCCTTAAACTTTCCGTCGCCTGAATTCCAGTACAAGAGTCGCGGTTCTTTATATGACGAACCCAGATGCGCGGTGTCAACTTCGGGATAGACGTGCCCATTTACTGAAAAGATATCGAGACGGCCATCGTTGTCCACGTCGAGAAACATAGTGCCCCATCCCAGGAAGCGAGTGTTGAGGCGCAGACCGGCTTCGGAGATTGCAGATGAGAAGGTTCCATCTCCGTTGTTGTGATAGAGAGAGGATGTGTCGTCAGAAAAATTAGTTTTGAAAATGTCAGGCTGGCCATCGTTGTCATAGTCGCCGACAGTCGAACCCATGCCGGCTTGCTCGCGGCCATCTTCGTCGAAGGCAACACCGACTTCGGCCGCCACGTCAGCAAAAGTCCCATTTTTCAGATTGTGATACAGAATGCTGGGCGTGCTGTCGCACGCGACATAGATGTCAGGCCAACCGTCATCGTCGTAGTCGAGAGTGGAGACGCTCAGGCAATAATGGCCGTACGTTTTCTCAATGCCGCTCGATTTGCTGACATCTTCGAACTTTCCTCTGCCCAGATTGTGATAGAGAATGTTCGGCGTCGAGGGCAGGCCGCGCGGCCCGCACATCACCGGCGTGCCTTTCCAAATGCACAACAAACCTTCGCCTGGCTTAGGTGAGGTCTTGATGTCGAAGGAGACATAGTTGGCGACCATCAGATCGAGCTTGCCATCCCGATCATAGTCAACGAAGGCGCACCCGGAGCCCCAGGCTTTGCCGTCGCCAGCGATACCGGCAGAGGTGGCGACCTCCTTGTATGTTCCGTTGCGCTGGTTGTGATAGAGGCGGTGCTTGCCGTAATAAGTGACGTAAAGATCGTCGAAACCGTCGTTCTCGTAATCTCCAGCGCAGGCGCCTTGGCCCCAGCCGGTGAATTCGAGTCCCGCGGCGCGAGTGACATCAGTGAATGTTCCGTCGTGGCTATTGTGAAACAGATGGCTGGTGGGCTGTTGCTTCCTCTGTTTCGCGGCGTCGAGCGTGGTGCCGTTGACGAGAAAAATGTCGGGCCAACCGTCGTTGTCATAGTCGAATATTGCAACGCCACCGCCGGTGGTTTCTATAATGTATTTCTTAGTGTCCACTCCGCCATTCACGTTTTCCATGCGAAGCCCAGCTTGGGGCGCGATGTCAACAAACCATGCCGGGCCCGGATGAGCGTCCGCGGCGGGGTAAGGGAAAGCCTTCGATGGGCTGGAGACCTTCTGCGAAGACGCTGGCATATCGGCAATCGGCGGGAAGATGGTGAGCATGAACAACGTACTCAGAAACGTCCCGACGAACTGCATCAAAGAATCGTAACAGTTCTTGAGCGGTAGCTTTGCGGTGTTACGGTGCCA
>Ga0066673_10000269_pt1 | contig 14168 bp, 10 predicted proteins | sample GraSoiAngelo_122_FD_62302 | JGI IMG/M metagenome (GOLD analysis project Ga0066673, IMG submission 62302) | Grasslands soil microbial communities from the Angelo Coastal Reserve, California, USA - 14_0927_02_20cm | ecosystem: Environmental > Terrestrial > Soil > Grasslands | place: USA...
GGGCCACTGTTCCGCAAGGTGGTTCCCCACGCGGCGCCGGTTCCCGTGGCGGGACCGGCGCAAGTGGCACCCGTCGCGGTGACTTGACATCGGCCGTTTCACATCGAAGGGTGAGAAGACTGATTTGTCGTCGCCGCGCTGCGGCGCCGGAGCAGCGGTAGCTCCAGGCTGTCGCGCAGCGCCTGCCAGCTGGCCTCGATGATGTTCTCCGAGCACCCCATGGTGCTCCACCGCTCGGCACCCCTGGCGGACTCGACCACGACCCGGGGCTTGGCGGCGGTGCCGAGGTGCTCGTCCACGATGCGCACCTTGTAGTCCACGAGGCGCACGTCCGCGAGCTCGGGATAGTGCGGCAGCAGCGCTTTACGCACGGCATTGTCGAGGGCGTTCACGGGACCGGCGCCTTCGGCCGCGGTGTGCATCACCGCGTCTCCCACCCGCAGCTGGATCATGGCCTGCGCCGTCATCTCGGCACCGCTGCGCCGCTCGACGATGACTGTGAAGCCGAGCAGCTCGAAGGGCGGCCGATAGTCGGCCTCTGAGCGCCGCACGAGCATCTCGAACGACCCGTCCGCCGCTTCGAACTGCAGCCCGGCGTGCTCCAGCTGCTTGATGTGCTGCAGCACCTCTTTGTCCTGAGCGCCGCCGGGCGTGAGGCCCAGGGCGTCCGCGCGGAGCCGGATGTTCTGCCGGCCCGAGAGCTCGCTCACCACCACGCGCATCTCGTTCCCAACGAGCGCCGGATCGATGTGCTGGTAGCTCTCCGGCAGCTTCGCCACGGCCGCGACGTGGATGCCCCCTTTGTGGGCGAATGCGCTGGCGCCGACGTACGGCGCGTGGGCATCGGGATTCAGGTTCGCGACCGCCGCCACGAACAGCGCCACCTCCCTCAGGCGTTGCAGCTGCTCGGGCGGCAGTACCGGACAGCCGAGCTTGAGCTGCAGCGTGGCGATGAGGGGTATCAGGTCGAGGTTGCCGCAGCGCTCGCCGTACCCGTTGATCGTGCCCTGGACATGGACGCACCCCGCGCGCACCGCCGCCAGCGCGTTCGCCACGGCGAGGCCGCTGTCGTTGTGGGGATGAATGCCGAGCGGCGTGCCGAGCTGCGCGCGGACGTCGCGCACGCGCTGTTCCACGACCTCCGGGAGCTCCCCTCCGTTCGTGTCGCACAGGACGATGCAGTCCGCGCCGGCGCCCGCCGCTGCCCGCAACGTGGCGAGCGCGTAATCCGCGTCCAGGCGGTAGCCGTCGAAGAAGTGCTCCGCGTCGTAGATCACCTCCCGGCCGAGCCTTTGGAAATAGCCGACGCTCTCGGAGATCATGCGGAGGTTCTCGTCGCGGCTCGTCTCGAGCACGCGCTCGACGTGCAGCGTGGAGCTCTTGCCAACGAGCGTCACCACCGGCGTCTCGGCTTCGAGCAGCGCGGTGAGATTGGGATCGTCCTCGCACCGGCCGTTGGCCCGCCGGGTCATCCCGAAGGCGGCGATCTTCGCCTGCCCGGGCCCCTCCTGGCGGATGCGACGGAAGAACTCCGCGTCCTTGGGGTTCGAGCCCGGCCAGCCGCCTTCCAGGTAATGAATGCCCAGCTCGTCCAGCCGCCGTGCGATTTTCAGCTTGTCGTCGACCGAGAGCGACAGGCCCTCGCGCTGCGTGCCGTCCCGCAGTGTCGTGTCGTACAGGAACATGTTCCGCCCCTCGCGTGCCGCCATCAGGGATCACACAAAGCGGCGCGGCCTCTCGAGTTTCTCGAGAGGCCGCGTCGCGCACTATCGGGTCCTACAGTCCGTCAGCCGAGTGCCAGCACGCCGCCTCTCAGGAAGAGTCGGATGGTAATGGTCGTAATCGGCAGACTGCCGCAACGGACGCTCATACCTGGGATACTAACCGCCGGGCGGGATGCGTCAATCCCGTCGCTTCCGCGCTGAGGAGCTCGCGGACCCGCACCACTTCACCGACCACCACCGTAGCGGGAGGTTCGAGACCTTCCTCCGCGACCCGGTCGGCGAGCGTCGCGAGGGTGGCGACCACGGTCCGCTGCGTCGGGAGCGTACCGCTCGCGATCACGGCGGCCGGGGTGTCGGGATCCGCGCCGTGCTCGAGCAGCCGGGCCGTGATCTCGGGCAATGCGGACAGCCCCATCAGCACGACCAGCGTCGGGACCCGCGCGAGCGCCTCCCAGTCGAGGCTCGATACGCCATCACACTCGTGTCCCGTGACCACGGCGAAGGCCGATGCCACCCGCCGGTGCGTGACCGGAATCCCGGCCGCTGCGGGCACGGCGATCGCCGACGTGACGCCGGGGACCACGTGAAAGGGGACCCCCGCCGCTTGCAGGGCTTCGCACTCTTCAGCGCCCCGCCCGAACACGAAGGGATCGCCGCCCTTGAGTCGCACGACCATCAGCCCGCGCCGCGCCCGGTCGACCAGCAACGCGTTGATCTCGTCTTGCGCCCGATCGGCTCCCCCGCCGTGAGGCGCCTTGCCCACGAACACACGCTCTGCTTTCGGCGGTGCTTCGGCGACCAGAGATGGAGCAACGAGGCGATCATACACGACGACGTCGGCCGAGCGCAGGAGCTCGAGGCCCTTCGCGGTGATCAGGCCGGGGTCGCCAGGCCCGGCCCCGACCAGATAGACGGTCGCGGGTAAACCCGCGACTCGGCCCTGCCGCTGAAGCGGCAAATGCTGTGCCCGTTTACGGGTAGAGCCGAGCCGCGGCTTCAGCCGCGACTCGAGCGGCCCGACTTCGCTAACCAGCTCGTCTATCCTGCGGCGAGCCCCTTCTATATCGCCCCGGCGCACGAACTCGATCACGTCCGAGTCGACGATGCGGTACCACAGCGTCGTCCGGGCGGGCGGGTCCGGGACGCGCGCGGCCAGCTCCGGCCGCAGCTCGCCCAGCAGCGCGCACAGGCGCGCCTCCGCAGGCCCGATCAGTCGGGCGACGCGTTGCCGCAGCCGGGCGGCGAGCGCCGGGCTCTTTCCCGATGTCGAAACCGCGACGGTGATGTCTCCCTCCCGGTGGATCGCGGGAGCGATGAAGCTGCAGTGGTCCAGATCGTCCACGGCGTTGAGCAGGACCCCTTCCCGCTCGGCCTCCGCCCACACTCGGGCGTTGACCGCGCGGTCGTCGGTCCCCGCGATAGCGAGCCAGGCACCCGCGAGATCGCCCGATCGATACGGCCGGCGGCGCAGCTCGATCTCTCCTCCCGTCGCGAGATGAGCCAGGCGAAGCGTGGGCTCGGGACTCACCACGGTCACGTGCGCGCCGGCCGAGAGCAGGCCGAGCACCTTCTGCTCGGCGACCGCGCCGCCGCCGATCACCACGGCACGGCGCCCCCGGAGGTCGAGGAACACGGGGTAGAACGTCACGAGCCGACCGGGATGGAAGCGCGCACCGCCTCGAGGCCCACCCGATGGCAGAAATCGCCGAACCGCTCGTCCTCGAGCCGCTCGTCGCGGTAGCGCTCGAACAGCGGCCGGACGGTCGCGACGAGCCGGTCCCGCGGCACGAGATCCGCATACAGCGTACCCAGCCTCGTCCCGAGCATACTGCCGCCCACGAATACGCCGTACTTGTGGAGCGAACGGCCGACGAACGCGAGGTCGGCGGTGTAGGGCCGCGCGCAGCCGTTGGGACACCCGGTCATCCGGACCGTGAGCGCTGCATCCGCCACACCCAGCCGCTCGAGCTCGGCCTCGAGCTCCGCGATCACGTCCGGCAGCACCCGCTCCGCTTCCGCAACCGCGAGGCCGCAGGTGGGGAGTGCCGGGCACGCCATGGCCCAGCGCCGCACCACCGACAACGCGCCGTGCGGAGCGACACCGTGGTCGGCCAGGATCCGGTCCACGAGCCGCCTCTGCCCATCGGGGATATCGGTCAGCAGCAGGTTCTGCTGGGGGGTGAAGCGGACGCCGCTGCCGACGGTCTCGACCACGCTCCGCAGCGCGCTCCGGAGCCGGCGGTCCGTGCCGTCCCTGATGCGGCCGTTCTCGACGAACACGCCCAGGAAGGAGCGCCCGTCGCCCTGCTCGTGCCACCCGAGATGGTCCTGGATATCAGAAACCTCGACCGGTGCGGCCGGCGCGAGGGGGCGGCCGAGCTGCCGCTCCACCTGATCGCGGAACCAGTCCAGGCCCTCCTTGTCGATAAGATACTTGAGCCGCGCGTGGCGCCGGTCGCTGCGGTTGCCGTGATCGCGCTGAACCTTAACGATCGCCTCCCCAACCTCCACAACCTCCCCCGACCTGACGAATCCCAACGTGTCCGCGAGCCGCGGGTAGGTGTCCGTCTTGCCGTGCGTACGCCCCATGCCGCCGCCCACCAGCACGTTGAACCCTGCGAGGCGGTCTCCTCGTGTAACGACCAGGAAGCCCAGGTCGTTCGAGTGCACATCGCAGCAGTTGTCGTCCGGGAAGGCTAACGCGATCTTGAACTTGCGCGGCAGATAGCGCGTCCCGTAGATCGGATCGGGCTCAGGGGCTCCGCCCGCCACCGGCTCGCCGTCGAGCCAGATCTCGTGATACGCCCGCGTTTGCGGCAGCAGGTGATCCGACAGCTGGCGCGCCACCCGCAACACCTCGGCTCGCAAGCCCCCGGCGAGCGGGGCGGGGCATGCGATGACGTTGCGCACGACGTCACCGCAGGCGCCCAGCGTCGTGACGAGCACTTCGTTCACGGAGCGAATCGTCGCCTTGAGATCGCCCTTGAGCACGCCGTGGAACTGGTTGCCCTGGCGCGTCGTGACGCGCAACGTGCCGTTGCCGTAGCGGTCCGCCAGCTCGTCGATGGCGAGGTATTGCGCGCCGGTGAGCACGCCGCCCGGCAGCTTGCAGCGAACCATGAACTGGTGCGCCGCCTCGCTGTCGGTGCCGCGCCGCTCGCGGCGCTGGTCTCGATCCTCCTGCTGGTACGTCCCGTGGAACTTGAGGAGCTGAGCGCCCGCATCCGAGAAGTGGTCGGTGCCGGCGGCGAGCTCCTCCGCGAGATGCCCGCGCAGTCCGCGGCTCTCCTCCTTCACCTTCTCGACCGCGCTCAGCGGTTTCTCGATCATGCAACCACCTCCCGCAATCCGTCGGCAAGCACCTGGCCGACTTCCGGCCGGCTGAACTCGGGCGGCGGCAGCTTCCCGCTCCGCAGCAGCTCGCGCACCCTGGTGCCGGACAGCGTCACGTGGGACCCGGCGTCGTGCGGGCACGTCTTGGGTGACGCCATGCCGCCGCAGCGCTGGCAATAGAACGTGTGCTCGAAGCAGATGGGGTGGATGCCGAGCTCGCCAGGCGCGAAGCGCTCGAAGATGCGCTGCGCGTCGTACGTGCCGTAGTAGCTTCCGACCCCCGCGTGATCGCGGCCCACAATGAAGTGGGTGCAGCCGTAGTTCTTGCGCACCAGCGCGTGGAACACCGCCTCCCGCGGACCGGCGTAGCGCATCGCGGCCGGGAAGCCTGCGAGCAGTACGCGATCCCGCGGGTAGTAGCGCTCGAGCAGCACGCGATAGCTCTTGACGCGCACGGCGGCGGGGACGTCGTCGTCCTTGGTGGGCCCGAGGAGTGGATGCAGCAGGAGGCCGTCCACCGTCTCGAGCGCCGCCTTCTGGATGTACTCGTGCGCGCGGTGCACGGGATTGCGCGTCTGGAAACCGACCACGGTGCGCCAGGCGCGCTCGGCAAACGTGCGTCGGGTCTCCGCGGGATCGAGCGCCAGCTCCGGGAACAGCGGCGCGGCGCGGCGGAGCAGCCGGATGTCTCCCCCGACCAGAAAGTCGCCCTGTCCGTACAGATGCGCGACGCCGGGGTGCTTCGGGTCGGTCGTCCCGTAGACAAGCTGCGCCTCCTCCTCCTTGGAGTGGGTGAACACGTCGCGGACCTCGAGGAGGGCGACGGCACGGCCGTCCGGCGTCTCGAGTGCCACGGTGTCCCGGACCCTCCTGGCGTCCGTCACCCGCAACGTGATCGGGAGCGACCACGGGAGACCGTCGGCCAAACGCATCTCGTGGAGGACCCGCTCGTAGTCGGCCAGGCCCATGAAGCCCGTGAGCGGGCTGTAGGCGCCGGTCGCGATGAGCTCGAGATCCGCCACGGTCCGCGAGTCGAGCGTCAGAGACGGCAGCGCGGCCGCCAGCTCGAGGGCCGCCGCGCGCTCCTCGCCCGCGATCACTCGGCTCACCAGCGTTCCGCCGTGTGGCGGGATCGTCGTGATGTCACCGCTCACTGCTCACCTCTCGCTTCTCACGCTTTACGGTGAACGTGTGCAGGCCGCACTCGGTCTTGCCGGTGCCGCTCCACCGCCCCGCGCGCTCGGCTTCGCCGGGGGCGGTAGGGCGGGTGCACGGCCAACACCCGATGCTCGCGTAGCCCTGATCGAGCAACGGGTGGTATGGGACGCCGTTTTCCCGGATGTAGCGCCACACGTCCGCCCGACCCCAGTGCGCCAGCGGAAACACTTTCACGATCGGCCGGCCATCGATTTCGTGATACTCGACGACCTTCGTCAACGAGCGAATGGAGGACTGATCCTGCCGCACCGCGCTGATCCACGCGTCGAAGCCGACCATGGCGCGCGCCAGGGGCTTGACCTTGCGGATGAAGCAGCAGCGGTCCGGGTCCGTCGCGTAGAGCGGGCCAGGGTCGGTCAGAGGCTTGAGCTCGACGAGATTGAGGCCGTAGCGCTGGGCGAACCGCTCCTTGAACGCGTACGTCTCGGGGAAATGGAACCCGGTGTCGAGGAAGATTACCGGCACGGTCCGGTCGATGCGGCTGAGCAGGTGCGCAAGCACCACGCCCCCTCCACCGAAGCTCACCGTCAGGGCCGCCCTTCCCGGGAATGCGTCCACCGCCCAGGTAAGCGTCGTCTCGGGATCGGCCCCCCTCAGGGCTAGAGCCCGCTCGCGAACTTGCGCGGCGCTAAGCATCGCTCGCGCTCCGGAGGTGGCCGAGCTCGACGAGGCGGTCGATCACGCGGGCGGTGCTGTCGGGGACCTCCTCGCGCTCGGTGTCGATCACGAGCTCTGGGCACACCGGCTCCTCGTAGGGATCCGACACGCCGGTGAACTGAGGAATCTCCCCGGCGAGCGCCCGACGATACAACCCTTTGGTGTCGCGGCGGATGCACTCGTCGAGCGAGGCCTTCACGTACACCTCGATGAACGCGCCGATGCTCTCGCGCACCTCGTCCCGGATCGCGCGGTAGGGCGAGATCGCAGCCGTGATCACCGCCACGCCGTTCCGTGTGAGCAGCTTCGCCACGTAGCCGATCCGGCGGATGTTGATGTCGCGGTCCTCGCGCGAGAATCCCAGACCCTTGGAGAGGTTCTGACGTATCTCGTCCCCGTCGAGCACTTCGACCGCCATGCCCAGACCACGCAGCTCCGCGCTCACCGCTGCTGCGAGCGTGGATTTGCCCGCGCCGGATAGACCGGTGAACCACAGCGTAAAGCCGTGCGCCTGCGCGATACGCCTGTCCGTTACCAGGTCAGGTTGAGTCATCGCTCTCTGGTCCCTCCCTTTCGTCCCCCCTCTCCGCAACGCGGAGAGGGGGACCGGGGGTGAGGCAAAGGGGTGAGGCAAGAACAAAACGGGCCCGCTTCCCAAGGGAAGCGGGCCCGATCTGCGTCGCGCGTGCCGATTACAACCTAGTCGAGCATCATCCGATGCCGGCAACCACAGCGCCACAACCGCGTCCGCTCCCAAAGGAGCAAGGACACATCATCCGACAGGGCGGACAACAGCGGGTGGTGGTATGGCGCACGATCATGATTCGGTTATTTACCTGGCACGTGCTGCCGTGTCAATCGCACGTTCGGGGGGGCCCTGGGTGGTTGACACGGGTCGAGTCGGCCACTTAGTTACTGGTCATGCGGCGTACCCGTTTGCATCACCGGAACCACCATCACCACCCCGTTGGATGGGGGAGCCGGAGGCGTACGCAAGGTAACCAGTAGCATGTAGACCTTGAGTCCATCGCCGACGCCGGCCCCCCGGGGCCGGCGTCGTGCTTTTTGGGACGCTCGAGCTCCGGGGCCTCGGCTCGGCCAACGCTCGGAGCACGACACGATGTCTCGACCATCCGGTTCTTCGACACCCCTGCGCCTCGGCCTGCCCAAAGGCCGCATGGAGCAAGGCGTGATGACCCTCCTCGGCGATGCCGGCATTCGGATTCGCCCGGGCGCCAGGGGCTATCGCCCCGACGTGTCCCTGCCGGACACCGAAGCCAAGATTCTCAAGCCCCAGAACATCGTGGAGATGCTCGCCCTCGGCAGCCGGGACGTGGGCTTCGCCGGTGCGGACTGGGTAGCGGAGCTCGAGGCGAACGTCGTGGACCTGCTCGACACCGGCCTCGATCCCGTACAAGTCGTCGCGGCGACGCCCAAGACCCTGCTCGTGGACGGGCACCTGCCGGCCCGTCGCCTGGTGGTGGCGTCCGAGTACGAGCGGCTGGCGCGGCGCTGGATCGCCGAGCGCGGGCTCTCCGCCGAGTGCGTGCGCTCGTACGGCGCGACCGAAGTGTTCCCGCCGGAAGACGCGGACGTCATCGTGGACAATACCGCCACCGGCGCGACGCTCGAGGCCAACGGTCTCGTGGTCGTGGACGAGCTGATGCGCTCTTCCACGCGCCTCTATGCCAATCCCGAGGCGCTCGAGGATCGCGCACGGCGCCGGCGAATCGACGACCTGGTGATGCTGCTCGAGTCCGTGCTCGTGGCCCGGCGTCGCGTGATGCTCGAGGTGAACGCCTCGGCGGAGTGCCTCGAAGCGGTGGTCGCGGTCCTCCCGTCGATGCGACAGGCTACTGTCGCACCGCTGTTCGGGAACGGTGGCTACGCGGTGAAGGCCGCGGTGCCGCGCGACGCGTTGCCACAGGTGATCCCCGCCGTGAAAGCGGCGGGGGGCACCGATCTCGTCGTCTCCACCTTCTCGCAGATCGTCCCATGACGGCCACGACCTCCGCTTCTCCGACCGGTCCGGTGTCGCGGATCGACCCGGCCACCGCCTACCGGCGTCCGGCGAGCGGTCCCGGCATGCTTCGCCTCGACTCGAATGAGGGTATCCTGCCATCGCGCGCCCTGCTCGGCGATCTCGCCAACGCAGACCCGGAGCTGTTGCGCCGTTACCCGGACGTCTCCACCCTCGAAACCGCCCTCGCCGCCCGGGTCGGCGTCGCGCCGGACCGCCTGCTGGTGACAGCCGGGGCAGACGAGGGGATCGATCGCGCGTGCCGGGCCTTTCTCGAGCCCGGCCGTACCCTGGTGCTGCCGGACCCCAGCTTCGACATGTTCGATTGCAGTACCGCACTCGCCGGCGGTGAGCTCGTCCGCGTCCCGTGGTGGGACGACGCCTTCCCGAGCGGCGCGTTCGTGGGCCGGCTGGACGCGCGCACTGCCGTCGTCGCGGTCGTGTCGCCGAACAATCCGACGGGGAGCGTCGCGACGCTGGCCGATGTCCGGCGCGTGGCCGCGGCGGCGCCGAACGCGCTCGTCATCCTCGATCACGTGTACGTCGAGTACGCCGACGAGGACCTCACTCCCTCGGTGCTCGATCTTCCCAATGTCCTGGTACTGCGTACGCTGTCCAAGGCCTGGGGCCTCGCCGGCTGCCGGGTGGGGTACGCCGTCGGGAGCCCGTATGTCATAGCCGTGCTGCGCGCGGCGGGCGGCCCGTATACCGTGGCGGCGCCATCGGTTGCGCTCGCCCTCGCCCAGCTCGGGCGCGGCGCCGAGCCGCTGCGCGTCCATGTGGCTCGGGTCCGCGAGGAGCGTCGCCTCCTCAGCGCGCGGCTGGCCGCCGCCGGCCTCGCGCCCCGGCCGTCGCAGGCCAACTTCGTGCTCGTCGAATGCGGACCGCGTGCCGGCTCGATCGGCGCGGGCCTCGCCGCCCGCGGCGTGCTGGTGCGCGACTTCCCCGACCGCCGGGGGCTCGAGACGGCGCTGCGCATCACGCTTCCCGGGGATGCTGCCGACTTCGAGCGGCTGAGCGAGGCCCTGGAGCGTACGCTCGACGCCGAGGGACTCGCGCCATGACCGCGCGCACCGCGACCGTCACTCGCGCCACCCGCGAGACATCGATCACCGTCACGCTCACGCTCGACGGCACGGGACAAGCCGACGTGAAGACGGGCCTCGGCTTCCTCGATCATCTGCTCGACGCGCTCAGCCGCCACGCGCGGTTCGATCTCACGCTTGCCTGCGCGGGTGATCTCCACATCGACGACCACCACACCGCCGAGGACTGCGCGCTGGCGTTGGGCCAGGCGCTGGACCGCGCCCTGGGCGAGCGGCGCGGCGTCAACCGGTTTGGGTGGGCGTACGCCCCGCTCGACGAGGCGCTGGCACGCGCCGTCGTCGATCTGTCGGGGCGGTCGTACGTGGACGCGACGCTCGGATTGCGCCGGGAGGCGATCGGCGAACTCGCGTGCGAGAACATTCCGCACATCCTCCGCTCGCTCGCCGCCGCGGGGCGGTTCACGCTGCACGTCGACGTGCTGAAGGGCGAGAACGACCACCATCGGGCCGAGGCCGCCTTCAAGGCGACGGCCCTCGCGCTCAAACAGGCGGTGGCCTGCTCAGGCTTCGACGACGTGCCGTCCACCAAGGGGACGCTCGATGCCTGACGTCGTCATCGTGAATTCGGGCGTCGCCAATCTCGCGTCGATCACCAGCGCGTTCCGCCGGCTCGGCACGAGCGTGGTCGTGACCGACGACCCGGGCGTCGTGGCAGCGGCACGCCGTGTAGTGCTGCCGGGCGTGGGAGCCTTTGGAGCGGGGCTGGCAGCGCTGCGCGCTCGTGGGCTCGACAGAGCAATCGCAGAGGCGGTGGCGCGAGGCACACCGCTGCTCGGCGTGTGTCTGGGGATGCAGATGCTGTGCGAGGGGAGCGAGGAGACCTCCGCCGTGGCGGGGCTCGGCGTGATCGCGGGCGCGTGCCGCCGGCTGCCCGATCACGTGCGAGTGCCGCACCTCGGCTGGAACGCGGTGACGGCCGTAGCGCAAGCCGGACTCGTCGACTCCGGCGTCGCCGCGTTTGCGAACTCTTATGCCTTGCAGGAGGCACCCCCGGGGTGGACCCCCGCGTGGACGACGCACGGCGTGCGGTTCGTGGCGGCACTGGAGCAGGGCCGCATCCTCGCGTGCCAGTTTCACCCGGAGCTGTCCGGCGCTTGGGGGGCGGCGTTGCTGGAGCGCTGGCTCGCAGGGGCAACGGTCGCCCCGTCCGCTACGGCGGGCGAGGGTCCGGCGCCCGGGCTCCTGCCGCGCGTCGTGCCCTGCCTCGACGTGAGGGACGGTCGGGTCGTAAAGGGGGTCCGGTTCCAGCACCTGCGGGACGCGGGTGATCCGGCCGCACAGGGGGCGCTGTACGAGTCTCAGGGCGCGGACGAGATCGTCGTCCTCGACGTGGCCGCGTCGCCCGAAGGGAGGGCCACCCAGATCGAGACCGTGGAGCGGGTGCGCGCGGCGATCCGCATTCCCCTCACGGTCGGTGGCGGCGTCCGGAGCGTGGATGACGCCCGGCGGCTGCTCGCGGCGGGTGCCGACAAGGTGAGCGTGAATACCGCCGCGGTGCAGCGCCCCGCCCTCCTCGCCGAGCTCGCGACCGAGTTCGGCAGCCAGTGCGTCGTGCTCGCCATCGATGCGCGTCGCACGGGAGGAGATCGGTGGGAAGCGCTCGCGTTCGGCGGCCGCGAGCCCGGGCGACCCGATGCGGTGGCGTGGGCGCGGGAGGCCGCGGGTTTGGGTGCGGGGGAGATCCTGCTCACCAGCTGGGATCGCGACGGCACGCGATCGGGGCCCGATGTGGAGCTGTTGCGCGCGGTGGCGGGAGCCGTACGCGTGCCCGTGGTCGCCTCCGGCGGCATCGGCGAGCGGGCTCACGTCCTCGAGGCGTTTCGCGCGGGCGCGGACGCCGTACTCGCGGCGTCGGTGTTCCACGACGGCGACGACACCGTCGACGGCATCAAAGCGGATCTCTCCTTGCACGGGCTCCGGGTGCGGCGATGATCGTCCCCAGCATCGACCTGATGCAGGGCCGCGCGGTCCAGCTACGACGGGGCCGGGACCTGGTGCTGGACGGCGGCGACCCCTTGGCCCGGCTCGAGCAGTTCGCCGTGGCCGGGGAGGTGGCGGTCGTCGACCTCGACGCCGCGCTCGGCAAGGGCTCGAACGCGGGGCTGATCCGCGAGATGGTGCGCCGGGCACCGTGCCGCGTCGGCGGTGGCATTCGCGACCTCGACACGGCGCGCGCCTGGCTCGATGCCGGCGCGACACGAATCGTGGTCGGCACCGCGGCGAGCCCGGATTTCTGCGGCGCCCTCCCACGCGACCGCGTGATAGCGGCGGTGGACGCGGACCGCGGCCAGGTCGTCGTGGAGGGCTGGCGGACCGCCACCGGCGCGTCCGTTTTGGACCGGATCCGCGCGCTGGCACCGGTGGCCGGCGGGTTCCTCTTCACGCAGGTGGAGAATGAAGGGGCTATGGGCGGATTCGATTTCCAGGCCGTGGCGGCCGCGGTGCGCGCGGCCGGTGACGCGCGGGTGACCGCGGCCGGCGGGATCACCACCGCGACCGAGATCGCCGAGCTGGACCGGATCGGCGCCGACGCGCAGGTCGGCATGGCGCTGTACACCGGGCGACTGTCGCTGGGGGACGCGGTGGCCGCGCCGCTCGCGAAGCCCGTCGATTCCCAGGGAGGGGGCGGCGGGGGCGGCGTCTGGCCCACGGTCGTGTGCGACGAATGGGGGCACACCCTCGGACTCGTCTGGAGCACGCGCGAGTCGCTCGCGCGGGCGATCGCGGAGCGCCGAGGCATCTACTGGTCGCGCTCGCGCCAGGCGCTGTGGGAGAAGGGCGCGACGTCGGGCAACACGCAGGCGCTGGTGCGCGTGGACCTGGACTGTGACCGCGATGCGCTGCGCTTCACGGTACGGCAGTGCGGCGCCGGCTTCTGCCACCTGGAGCGGCGGTCCTGTTGGCCATCGGGGTTTGATCTCGACGACCTCGCTCGCACTATCTCGGAACGCGCTGCCCGGCCGGAGCCGGGATCGGGAACCGCGAAACTGCTCGCGGACCCCGGGTTGCTCGCGGCCAAGCTGCGGGAGGAGGCCGAGGAGTTGGGGCGGGCCCGGGAGCGCGCTGAGGTGGTACACGAGACCGCCGACGTGCTGTACCTCGCTCTGGTCGCCGTGGTGCGCGGCGGCGGCACGCTGGCGGACGTGGTGGCAGAGCTCTCCCGCCGGCGCGGCGCGGTGACCCGCCGGCCGATGGTTGCGAAATCGGAAACGGCCCGATGAGTGACCGCCTGCTGCCCCTGCGCTCGCTCGCCGACCTGACGCGTCGCCGGGGGGACGCCGTGTCTACGCAGGCCCTCGCAGAGGCCGCGCCGATCGTGGACGCCGTGCGCGCCGGGGGCGAGGCGGCGCTGCGCGAGTACGCCGAGCGGTTCGACGACCTCCGGCCGGAAGGGCCCCTGTTTCACGGGCCCGCGGCGCTCGGCCGGGCGCTCGCGCTCCTCCCCAGAGGCGACCGCGAGCGGCTCGAGCGGGTTGCCGAGCGGATTCGCCGGTTCGCGGAGGCCCAATACCGCGCGTTGTGCCCGGTGGCAGTCCCCGTCCCCGGGGGGGTCGCGGAGCAGCGGATTGCGCCCGTCGAGCGCGCCGGCTGCTACGCACCCGGGGGGCGCTATCCCCTGCCCTCCTCGGTACTTATGACCGCGGTGACCGCTCGGGTGGCGGGCGTGCGAGACGTATGGGTTGCAAGCCCTAAGCCGCAAGCCTTGAGCCTCGCCGCCGCCGCAATTGCGGGCGCGGACGGCCTGGTCGCGGCTGGCGGCGCGCATGCGATCGCGGCGCTCGCCTACGGCGCGGGACCGATCGCGCCCCGCGACGTGATCGTCGGCCCCGGGAACCGCTACGTCACGGCGGCGAAGCACCTGGTGAGCGGCGCCGTCGCCATCGACCTGCTGGCCGGCCCGTCCGAGCTGACCGTGTTCGCGGACGACACCGCCGATCCGGGCAGCGTCGCCGCGGACCTGCTCGCCCAGGCCGAGCACGATCCCGACGCCGTGCCGACGCTCGTGACCCTCGATCCCACCCTGCCGGATCGCGTGGAGGCGGAGCTCGCCCACCAGCTCAGCGACCTGCCCACGGCCGAGACGGCGCGGGCGGCACTCGCCAACGGCGG
>Ga0066673_10000272_pt1 | contig 14141 bp, 11 predicted proteins | sample GraSoiAngelo_122_FD_62302 | JGI IMG/M metagenome (GOLD analysis project Ga0066673, IMG submission 62302) | Grasslands soil microbial communities from the Angelo Coastal Reserve, California, USA - 14_0927_02_20cm | ecosystem: Environmental > Terrestrial > Soil > Grasslands | place: USA...
TTGATTTCGCGGATGCCGAAGATTTCGGTCATTCAGGCGGAAGGCGCCAATCCACTGGTACGTACAATTCGCGAGAACGCAGGCGAAAAGCTTATCCCGGTTCATGCGGAAACTATGGCGACAGCGATTCGCATCGGCAATCCAGCTTCATGGAAGAAAGCCCTGCGCGTGATCACCGAGAGTGAAGGCACTGTGGAACAGGTGAGCGAAATCGAGATCGCTCTGGCCAAAGCCGAAATCGGGTCAGAAGGAATTGGGTGCGAGCCTGCGTCAGCAGTCACGCTTGCAGGATTAAAGAAGCTTGTGAAGCAGGGATTCGTAAAGGCGAATGAAAGCGTGGCTTTGATTCTTACGGGACACGTGCTGAAAGACGCTGATTTCACCTTGAAATTTCATAGGGGAGATCTCTTCGAAGGCATGCCGCAAGAGGCCGAAGGCAGAACGTTGAAGTCTCACCAGCGTGCCCCCCTCATACTGGAACCGAGCGTTGAGGCCGTAGTCGAATTACTGCATACATCAGAGAAGTAGATTTTCCTTCGCGCACCTTAGTGTCCTTTGTGGTTAGCGGTTTTCAAAGACCCATGACTGAATTCAGCATCAGCCTTCCGGCCACCTCGGCAAACCTCGGCCCCGCATTCGACGCGGCCGCCTTGGCACTTGATCTCGCACTTCGGGTGCGCGCGACTAAGGCAAAGAAGCTTTCCATTACAGCCAGCGGCCGCGACCTTGATATCTGCGGCCGTGCCGAAGGCCATCTGATTCTTACTACTTACAACGAGGTACTCAAAGCCGAACATAGGCCAGCGTCCGCTTTAGCGTTAACCATCCACAACGCCTTTCCGATTGGCAAAGGTTTTGGTTCTTCGGCCGCTGCGCGTCTGGCCGGCATCGCGTTAGCAGTCCATTTTGGACGTCTGCGCTGGACCAGTGCGCGCATAATTGGCGAGGCCTCACAGCGCGAGCATCATCCCGACAATGCCGCCGCCTGTTGGATGGGCGGAGTCACTGTCGCTCGCATGATGGGAGAAGCAGAAGCCCAAGTGGCGCGATTCGTGCCAAAAGGGAAGTGGCCGCTCATGCTTGCGATACCCGACGAGGCCCTCGCCACGGAAAAAGCCAGATCGGTTTTGCCGAAGGAATATTCCCGCGCGGATGCCGTAGCCAATATTCAGAATTCCATGTTGCTGCTGGCCGCGCTGTTTCAAGGCGACCGGAAGCTGTTGGCCACCTCTCTCGACGACCGTATTCATCAGCCGTATCGGGCTGATCTATGCCCGCTTCTCCCGGCGCTGCAGAATTTTCGCTCGGGAGACGGAGTGCTCGGGGTCGCGTTGAGCGGTGCAGGCCCTTCAGTATTACTGTTTCTTGACCCGGAAATTCCCGCGGAGAAGGCGCAAGCCAAAGTCGCAGCAAGATTGAAGGATCGCGGCTTAAGAGCGGAATTGGTGCTTACTTCAATCGCTAAACGCGGCGGAGAAGCCACGTTCCTTCGGCGGGCTTCGTAGAAGCCAATTATCAGCTTTTCAGTCGTTTATCAACTAAGACCTCATCTAGTGCACTAAGTAGCTGGCTTGTGCGTTTCGAAGAGTCTGAACTCCCGCCGTCCATCCTTCGCTTGAGCAGGTGGTACTCATCGGCGATGTTAATGGCGGCGAGAACAGCCAGGCGAGCGGTATCCACCGTATGCGTCTGTTCCGAGACGGCGCGCATTTTCGTATCTACGTATTCAGCGAGACGGAGAATGTAATCAGGATCGGTTCCGCGCAAGTTGTAACCCTGATCGAAGATCTCCACGCGGACACTGCTGTTCGTGGCATCTTGCATGTGCGGAGGTTTTGTCGCCGTTGCCATAGGTGCTCCCCTCTCGGTTAGCTTGCCGCGGGTTCTTCGATGCGGTCGATCTGTGCAAGCATCTTTTCTACCCGCCCGCGGATTTCTTCCCGCTCTTTTCGCAAGCCGACCATCTCGCGGCGCATGCTCTCAACTTCTTCTTCACGTTCCTCAAGTTGCTCGCGGAGGCGTTGTGCATCGCGTTCGGCAATCGCACGCGCCTCACGGGATGACTTGTATAGCTCAATAGTGCGATAAACCTTGTCTTCCAGCGCCTGAAAATCGTCTGCGGGAACCTGCGTGGATACCTCTTCGACTGTCCTTAAGCTCATGATTGCTGCACCCTGGAAAGAAAAATTGAAGTGTTGAGCGCAGTATACTCCAGCGAGGCTGTGGAGAAGTCGGAAGAAAAAATAGGCAGGCCAGGGAAGAACGAAGACGTTAGAAGTTGTTTGTACTTCTGCCTTCTACCTTCTTACTTCTGCATTGCTTTCCAGCGCCGCTTCCATCGCATCGAGAGAAAGAGATCGGAGCAGGTTTCTTCGCATGCCACGCTCGACTTCTGCCAGGCGATCTGAAGCGGACGCCAGCCACTCGAAACTGGCATTCTGTCCCAGCTTTTGAAGTTCGGCAAGAATGTCGGTATTGCGCACCAATTCTGGTGATCCCGAATTCAGAAAGAGTAAATCCTGCAACAACGAGTATGTGCAGCGCAGCAGGAGATCCAACTTTGCGCGGCCCTCCGCTCCTGCTCGATACGTTTCCGTCATCTTGAATAGTTCACTGTGCTCGCCCGAGCGCAAAGCCGTTCGCAAAATAGTTAGTGCATGCTCGCGCGCTGCGGAATACGCCGGCAAGTCGAAGCTTCTCGCGCGCCCGACCGCGCCTTCCGAAAGCCGCGCTACCAGCGCCCGCTGAGGCGGTTTCCATTCCGGGCGATGCGTGGCGAGATAGCTCTCAATGTCCGCTGTCGTGAGATTCTGAAGCGGCAGAACCATGCAACGCGAGCGGATGGTTGGCAGCAACTCTCCGGCAGTTTCAGCCAGCAAAAATATCGTCGCAAATTCCGGCGGTTCCTCAAGGACCTTGAGCAGGGAATTGGCCGCTTCCTTCATAAACGCCGCGTCGGTAAAGATGAAGATGCGTTCACGTGCTTCTGCCGGTCGGTAGTAGATCGTGTTAATCACGCGCCGCACCTGGTCCACTTTGATCATCATCTGCGGCGGATCGGGAGGAATGATCAGGACGTCAGGATGCGTCTGGACAAACAGTCGCGTTTCTTTCTTCTCAGTTTCCTTGAGTCCTTCCCGCATTTCGGTAGCCTCAGCGCAGCGAGCGTCTAGATCCTCTGATAACCCGATGCGCACGCAATTCGAACAACGGCCACAGAAATCCGGCAAGGTGTCGCTCGTCGGACGCTCCAGGCAGTTCATCGCGCGAGCGAGCATGGTAGCTAGAGTGTATTTGCCGGAACCGGAGCGTCCCGCAAGGATCACACCATGCGGAAAACGGTCGCGCGCCAACATCTCGCGCATACGATGTACTACTTCAGAGTTGCCGTGAAAGTCAGAAAATCCCAAATTGCGTCTCCAAACACCTTAGCCTCTCGAAACCGCCCACTTGAACGCCTTCCCATTCCCGCCGGTGCCGCGCATTTCAACCGCATCATCTATCACCCGCGGATGATGCACTCTTTCGCCATTCGCTTCGACTCGCGCAAACCGTTTCGCTTCGCCGGTTGTGAGCCTGAGGCGAACACTCCACGTATTCTGCGCACTTGGGTTGTACCAGCCTTCATAACCGTTAGCGGACTTAATCAAGCCCAGCAGCGGCGATTCAAATCGAAATGTCGCCAGCGGAATCTTGGGCGTCCATATGACACCGGCTTCAAAGAACTCCAGTCCCAACAGTTTGGCAAGGGAATACAACGAGCATGCATGGGCATGCATATTCAATACCGGAAAATCTGTCCAGCCGAATGGCACCCCCCCTGTGGTTTCGCCAGGACGCTTACTGTTCACCGAATTCAGTACGTCCGGACCGCTCCATGTTCCATACCACACGTCAGGATAAGTTTCTGCGTGTCTTGCGAACGAATTCTTTTTCCATTCATCCCATGCCATCTCGCCATTCACTCCGGCGAGCGCCCAGATCAACGTTTGATTTAAGGACAGCCACACCCCGCCGTTCACTGATGTCCCCGGTTCGGTCTTCCATTCTCCGTGCGTTTCCTGGTCCGGCCCCGGCGTAAGCTGGATGGCGCCAATCGGAGAAGGCCGACGCAGTTCCTGATCCATACTCTGCACTAGCGTCTTCGTCTGCTGCTCGTTGGTGATTCGGCTGATCAGCGCCCACGGTTGCGGCTCTATCCACATGCACTTCTCGCCCAGCCATCCGATGTCCGGTCCGAGCCACGCTCGCCGGAACCATGTCCCGGCCCATTGTCCCCGTACTGCCGCACGATGTTGCTCGGCCATCGCGCGAATCGGCGCAATCACGTGTTCTCCATCACCGGCGTACGCAAGCATGCGAGCGTAGTAATCGAAAACATAGGCAGCCATGGCCGAGTTGACCACGCTCTCGCCTTTATCGATGCACTCCTTCACATCAGATTGCGGGACCCATGCCGTTACGAGCGCGTCGTTCCAGTCTTCCTGCAGCATGCGCATCAATCCGTGTTCGCCGGTTTTGACGTCCTGCGTCAGGTGCTTGTAAGAACGCGCAAGCAAGTTGCGTACTGTGTCTCGACCTGAACCCAAGCCACGGATCGCGTTAGGGTCAGAGCCGTAAACAGTCACCACTTCTGAGTCGAGGAAGCGCACATCACGGGTTGCTAGGATGTATTCGCACACTACCCAAATCAGCCACAGCGGCATGTCGCTGGAATTGTCAGAAACAGTCGGCATGATCATGCCGTGACCAACAATGCCGTATGGAATTGAACCGTCGCCTCGTACTTCCTTCAACGTGTAGCGCAGAACTTCCTTGACCAGATCGGGATCGCTGAACAGGAACGGAAGCACGTGCTGCAAGGGATCGCGCGCTGCTCCTTGAAATCCCATCACATATTGATAAATACTGGCTTGCGAAATGATGTGCTGGTGGAAGAAGTCGTCGTAGGTTAGCCCGCTACGAAGGTAGTAATGATTCCACGTGACCTCGCGCTCAACCCACGGTTCGGCTTCTGTGCTGAAGTGCAGGCCGTGCTTCTTCCATTCGGCGCTGGAATCGCGCAGGGCTGTGGCAGCGGTTTGGCGATACTTGGTGATCAGCCCATCCAAGTCGAAACCGGAAGGGATATAACCGTATAAAAAAGTCAGCGTGCGACTCTCGCCCGGCTTGAGAGATAACTTGCGTTCCAGCAAGAGTCCGCTGTCAGTACCCGATTTTTCGAGATTCCCATCCAGTGGCTGATTGAGTCCGCTGGGGTGATCCATTCCCCCGCTGCCGAAGAAAGTTTTCGCATCGCTGCTCATCGCGTCGGCGGGAGCATCGAGGGAAATCAGGAACGTCGGCGGAGGCTGCAGGTCATCAAACGCGGCATTCTTCGGGACACCTTTCGACGGAGGCGCCAAGAAGGGATTGGGATGCTGTTCCAGGTTCGCGAGCACGGCCTGAAACTGTCGTTCTTCATTGGGGTCGCGACCTGCAAAATCCTTGGCCTCCATTAAGCCTGAGTTGCCTGCCACCTGCTGGAACCGATGCGAAAACCGTGCCCCAAAGTCGCGGCGCAATTCGTGCATGCTCTTACCGCCAAAGCTTTCCATGAACGAGCGAAAAGAAAACTGATACAGGTGACAGCCCCAATATTCAATCCAGCGCAGGTCGGCGACGCTGGAAGTCATGTTCGAAACTTTTACTTGCGAAACCAGCACTGGATCGTCGCCGAACGGCGCGAAAATGACTTGATCAAGCTTGTACCGCGTACTCGAAATTCTCTTGCGGAAATATCCCACTCCGAATACGCGCTCAAAATTCGAGTCTCCGGAATACGAGGTGCTCGTAACTTCTTTACCATCGGTCAGATATCCGAATCCGCCCGCATAGATCCCGCGTTCCGGTGCGTGGTTGTTCAGGAATTTCGGCGCGCCTTCGTCCTGCCGCACGCGAACATGGCCATAGTTCGATGCGATCGCCACGATCCGATTGTTGCCAACTTGATGAATGTGCTCTGTCGAGGAAAGCATGCCGGGATTGACCTGAGTTACAGCCTTGGGATCCTTGGTCTGATTGCAGCTGTAAGCAAACGCCGGTAGTCCAAATTCGTCTTCAATCCAATTGCCGAAGTAACCCGAGCCGTAGGCTTTAGTCGCTGATGCAACAGAATTCTGCTCTGCGAACGCAGGCAGACGTGGCAAGGTCTTGAGGGCAACTGCACTCAAGGCTGCATTTTCAAGGAACTTGCGCCGGTTAAGAGACATTCTGCGCCTTGCTCGGTGCGAGCCTCAGCTTCTTGAAAACGATGTCAATAATATTTGCGTGCGTTTGGTCGGGCGTTCCACGCGCATCCAAGACGAATACCCGCTCCGGCTCGCGTTTTGCGATCTCCAGATATGCAGTGTGCACACGGGTGAAGAACGTGCGGTTCTCACTTTCAAATCGGTTTTCGTCGGCACTATCGGAAGAGATCTGAGCTTTATTGCGCCTGCGAGCCCGCTGCACGCTGGCGGCTACATCCGAATCCATCAGAATTGTCAGATCGGGTTTTATGCCTCCGCAGAGCACGCGATGCAGTTCGAGCACTGGCAGGCTCCCGAGTTTGCGGCCCCCGCCCTGGTACGCTTCACTGGAATCGGTGAAGCGATCACAGAGCACTGTCTCACCTGCTGCTAACGCCGGCAGAATAATTTCAGACAGATGTTGCGCCCTGGATGCGAACATCAACGCAAGTTCGGCCCTGGGATCAAGATTTCCAGTTCGCGTATCAAGCAGGAGTTCACGAATCTTGTTTCCGGTCGCAGTCCCTCCGGGTTCGCGCGTGGAGGTCACCGAGACGCCCGTTTCGCGAAGCTTTCCCGCAAGCCGCTCCAGTTGCGTGCTCTTGCCACATCCGTCGAGTCCTTCAAATGTAATGAAACTGCCGCGCCGCGATGCCACGGTGACGATGATAGCAGCCGAGACCTTCTCGATTCAGGCGCCGCTCGCTCCGGCGCAACGCGCGACGGGGTGACGAATCGCCTTCTCACTGCTATATTCAAACGTTTGCCTCACCAACTTTTGCCTCTGAACTCAAGGAGCACCTCGTGACCTTTGCACGGTATGTTTTCGGTGTGGTGTCTTCGATGCTGACGATCTGCGTAATTTCAATGGCAGCCGTCGCGCCGCACCTGACCATTGCTGTGGATGCAACCGACGCTCCGAGAAAAATATTTCATGCTCAATTGACCATCCCGGCGAGTTCAGGAACTCTTACTCTTTATTATCCGAAGTGGATTCCTGGCGAGCACGCGCCGAGTGGGCCGGTCATCGACGTTACGGGGCTGAAATTCACCGGCAACGGTCACTTGCTGAATTGGCGGCGCGCCCTCGACGACAACTGGACCGTAAACGTCGAAGTTCCAGGCGGTGTCAACGAGGTTCACGCCAGTCTTGATTTCGTGTGTGCCACGCCTGAAGACAACAATTTGTTCTCATCTGGCGCATCAGCTACGGACAAGCTCGCAATCATCAGTTGGAATCAGGTAGTGCTTTACCCGAAGGGCTGGACTTCTGACCAGATCACTTATTCTCCTTCCGTGCGCTTCCCCTCAGGTTGGAAGTTTGGGACCGCATTGCAAGTCGCTTCCCATACTGGCGACGAAGTTCAATTCGAGCCGGTTTCGCTCTACACTTTGCTGGATTCGCCGATCATCACTGGCCAGTACTTCAAACTTTTTCCGATGAATCCAGGACAGGAATTTCCTGCGGAAATGGACATTGCGGCCGATAGTCCTGCCGCGCTTCAGGCTCCGCCCGAGCTTTGGGAGCATTATCAGAATGTGCCTAAGCAGGCGCTCGCTTTGTTCGGCACAACTCACTATCGTGACTACCACTTTTTGTTTACGCTGAGCGACTACGTTGCACATTTTGGATTAGAACATCATGAATCCAACGACAGTCGTACCTATGAGCGCACCATGGTCGATCCTCAGCTGAGAATGCTGCACGCCTCACTGCTGACTCACGAATATGTGCATTCGTGGAACGGCAAATATCGGCGACCGGCAGACCTGACTACGTCGGACTATCAGCAAATCATGCAGGACGATCTCCTCTGGGTATATGAAGGATTGACGGAATACCTTGGGGACGTGCTTGCGGCGCGCAGCGGATTGTGGGATGCGGATCAGTACCGGCAAAATCTCTCTGCGGTTGCCGCTTACATGGACCATCGTTCAGGAAGAACCTGGCGCAACCTGCAAGACACCGCCGACTCCGCCGCGCAACTCTATTACGCGCCCCACCAGTGGGATTCCTGGCGTCGCGACACCGATTACTACGATGAGGGCGAGCTTGATTGGCTCTGGGCTGACAGCATCATCCGGCGCCAATCGAATGGCAAGAAGTCGATTGACGATTTCTGCAAAATCTTCCATGGCGGTCCGCATACTGCTCCAACGGTAAAAACGTACAACTTTGACGATGTGGTGAGCACCCTCAATCAGGTTGTCGCCTATGATTGGCGCGGCTTCTGGGCCGAGCGCCTAGCCAATCACGGTCCCGGCGCGCCGCTTGGAGGAATAGAAAATGCCGGATGGAAACTTGTCTACGACGAAAGCCGCTCAGACATGTTGCGTGCCTGGGAGGACGAGCGCCGAGGCGTGAATGCCTCTTATTCTGTTGGCTTGCTTGCGGCAGAAGACGGTGTCATCGAAGACACGATTGAAGGCCTGCCCGCAGCCCGCGCTGGAATCGGGGCGGGCATGAAGATCATCGCCGTGAATGGACGCCGCTTCACCATTCAGGTTTTTCGCGATGCGCTCACCGCAGGTAAGAATTCGAAAGAGCCCTTGCAGCTAATCGTCGAAAACACAGACTATGTCCGAACCTTCAACCTTGATTACCACGGAGGCGAGAAGTACCCGCACCTGGTTCGAGATGAATCGAAGCCCGACATGCTGACTGACATCGTTCGGCCGCGCTGAGGCGTCAGTCTTCCGCGATCCCGGCGAAGAGATCAGTTTCCATTTCCAGCGGCGGCTGCTTGACTGCTGCCGCCAGGTGAAATGTTTCTTGCGGCCCACGCTTGCGGACATTTCCTTCGAACACCGACCACAGCGGTTGTTGGGTGATGTGCGCCTTGAACGCTGCTACCTTGGCTTCAAGGACAGCACCAATCTCAATCGCGGCAGTCGCGGGAGCGAAGGTGACGGGCTGACGTCCGGGTAAAACGAAATCAGCAGTGCTGTAGTAGAGCTTCTGCCCAGGGTTGGGCTGCAGGCCAGACTCGAATTGATCCGTGTAGCGATTCGATCTTCCTGCCCACTGAAATGCCAGCGTCGCAAAAATTCCTGCCATCGAGTGATCGGGATGTCCGGTGACGCCCCCATCCGAGCCGTACGTGAGTATGACCTGAGGCCGAAATTTGCGGATTTGCGATACAAGTTCGTACACAACACGATTCAGTTCCTGGCGATAGAGCTGTCCGTCGGCATAGTCCAGAACCACAGGCTTCGCCACTCGCAAAATCGCGCATGATGCCGCGAACTCCTTCTTGCGCAATTCCGCTAGCTCCTGATCATTTGCTGCGCCGGCGCGATGAGATCCCGCCTGTCCCGGAGTGAGGCAGACGACGCTGGTCTCCACTCCACGATCCGCGTAGGTGCGCAACGATCCGCCGAAACTGCCTGCTTCGTCGTCGGGATGGGCAGTGATGCACATGAGCCGAAACATGGCGAAATTGTATCGGATGTGCAGAGCTTCGCAGAAATGGTGCAACTGGTTGCGCGTATCTCCCTGAATTGACGGCCTGTTTGCTGCGCTGCCACACTTGTCTTAGAAAAAGATTCGTGAAAATCGGCATCCAAACTAGAATGATGATGCATTCGAGTCTCTGGTAAGAGCTGAAGGCCGGTACCGGGTTTTATGCATGTTCTCATTACATCCGACACGCTGAACGGGAACTGGACCTACACACGGGAATTGGTGTCGGGACTGATCACACGTGGTCTGCGCGTCACGCTGGTCAGCTTCGGCGAGATACCCCTTCCAGAACAGACTGCGTGGATGGATCGGTTGCATGGACTTGCCTACCATCCAACCGCTTTTCGTTTGGACTGGATGGAGGAAGGCCAGCACGATTTTGAGGATGCGTCGGCCTATCTTTGTTCCCTCGCCAAAGAAATCAAGGCGGACGTTTTCCATTCGAACCATATCGGCTACGGCGCGCTGCCTATGAACATTCCACGCGTAGTGGTTGCGCAAGGAGACTTGATCACGTGGTGGAAGTCGGTCCATGGACGTGAACCGAAGGACACTGCATGGCTGCGCTGGTACAAGCGGACACTTGCGCACGGTCTCGCTGGCGCCTCTGCGGTCGTAGCACCCAGCGAGTGGATGTTGAACTCAATTCGCTCCGCTTACTCCGGCGGCACGCGCGAACTCGTAATCCATAACGGACGCAATCCGATTTTCTTCAATCCTTACGTCACCAAAGAAGACGGTGTGCTTGCAATCGGTCGGCTGCTCGACCCCGCGAAGCAGGTCAACTTGCTGACGCAGGAACTGCACCCGGTGCCCATTTGCATTGTGGGTGAGGACCCCACCAGCGAACAGAGTTCAAAGGTGCCAGTCCGCGCCGACGTACGCTTCAGCGATGGAGTCACAGGCGTCGCGCTGCGTGGGCCGCAATCGGAGTCACAGTTGCGAATGCTTTACAGCAAAGCCGCGATATACGCCGGCACATCGCGATATGAGCCTTTTGGGATGTCGGTTCTCGAGGCTGCACTGTCACGCTGCGCGCTGATTCTGAACGATATTCCTTCTCTGCGTGAACTTTGGGACAATGCCGCCATTTATTTCTACACCAATGATCCGGCAAGCCTGGCTGACGCTGTTCGTATGGTGAGCAGCGATCCGCAACTCCGGCGCAACTTCGCTAATCGGGCGTTTCAGCGCGCACGCGAGTGCTTCAATGCTCACCGCATGACGGACAACTATATTCAGCTTTACCACGCTGTTCTCTCCCGCAAAGCGTTTGCTGCTTAGCATCACCATCGGTAACACGTGCTCCTCTGAAACTGATATCTTTCTAACTTGCCTTATAACTGTGGAGGAATCATGGCTTCAGTCAAAATCACTGTCCGTAAAAATGGCCCTTATCGCGTCGAAGCCCCTGAAGGAACGATCGAACTGGTTGATGCCGACGGCAATAAATACGATTTGACAGGCAAGCCGGCCTTCTCGCTTTGCCGTTGTGGTGGTTCGGTCAACAAGCCCTTTTGCGATGGAACTCATAGCAAGATTGGCTTTCAAGGTGCGGAAATTGCGGTCCGCAAAGCTGACGAGTCGCAAACGCCCAAGCTCTGAGGCGCAGTCCAGTTCCTTCGTCGTGCTGGAAGGCGAATTAGGAACGAGACCGGGAAGTTCTCATGGCAGACTCAAACGATAAAGAACTGGGAATGGATCGTGGCATGACTCGCCGCGATTTTCTAAATGGCGTCGCGATCACCACCGGCGCATCTCTTGTTCCTCCTCACGTAATCGCGGCTCTCGCAAACGAAAAAGATCCCGAGAAAGCAGCTGACTATTATCCGCCGATACTTACCGGGCTTCGTGGCAGCCATATCGGTTCCTTTGAAGCTGCTCACACCCTGCGCGACGGAGATTTTTGGAAGGCAGCCCCGACGCCGATTGAGACTGGAGAGAAATTTGATCTCATCATCGTCGGCGGCGGGATCAGCGGTCTCTCTGCCGCGCATTTCTATCGTAAGCAAAATTCTAATGCGCGCATTCTGATTATCGAGAACCACGACGACTTCGGCGGCCACGCCAAGCGAAACGAATTTGAGGTTGGCGGATACAAACGCCTGGCCTTCGGTGGCACATTTTCCATTGAGAGCCCTGCGCCCTATAGTCCTGTGGCCAAAGCGCTGGTCGAAGAATTGGGGATTGATGTAAGCGCTTTCCCAAAATATTTTTCCAAAGGCTTTTATCGCTCCGAGGGGCTTCTGCCTAGCGTGTTTTTCGACAAGCAAACCTTTGGCAGCGATGTCCTGGTACCCGGAGCAACTCCGTTCGAATCGGGCGAAACAGGTGAGTCGAGCTTCACGAACTCCACCGATGCTTGGAAGCGTTTTCTGGACGCTGCTCCGCTTTCAGCCGCCGCCAAGCAGGATTTGGAAGTGCTTCGGCATGACCGCAAGGATTATTTTCCTGGACTAACGTCGGACGAGAAGAAAGCAAAGCTCGCAAGAATCAGCTATGCGGATTACCTGACGCAAACCGTGGGAGTCAGTCCTGAGATCGTGAAGCTGTATCAGGCCGCTCCACATGGATTGTTCGGTGTCGGTACAGACGCCATCGCCGCCCAGGACGCATGGGGTCTTGGCTTTCTCGGCTTCGCCGGTTTGAACTTGGCCGCCGGTCCAGGGAAGGGAATGAACCGCGATTGCATTGCCAACGAAGAGGCGGAGAAATACTTCTTTCATTTTCCCGACGGCAATGCATCCATCGCGCGGCTACTGGTGCGCCGGCTCATTCCAGATGCGATTCCAGGATCTTCCGCCACTGACGTTATAACAGCGCGCGCAAACTACGCGAAACTCGACGACGAGTCCTCGCCGGTGCGCATCCGGCTGAACAGCACTGCGGTACGCGTTCGCCACGTTGGCGAGAGTAGCAATTCGAAGCAAGTTGAACTCACCTATTCGCGGTTCGGAAGGCTCTACACCGTGCGCGCTCCGCACGCTGTGCTTGCTTGCTGGAACATGGTCATTCCCTACATCTGTGCCGAACTGCCCGATACCCAAAAACAGGCGCTGAGTTCGGCTGCCAAAGTTCCGCTCCTCTATACCAACGTGGTGCTTCGTAATTGGACGTCATTCAAAAAGCTGGGTGTGAGTTCGGTGTACGCGCCCGGCTGCTACCACTCGGCGTTTACGCTCGATCTGCCCGTGAGCATCGGCGATTATCAATGCGCCAAATCTCCCGATGAACCCATCGTGATTCACATGATGAAAACGCCATGTAAGCCTGGGCTTTCGGCCCGCGACCAGCATCGCATCGGACGAATTGAGCTGTTCACCACCGATTTCGAAACCATCGAGCGCAAGATTCGCGACCAACTGGCGCGCACACTCAGCGCTGGGGGCTTTGACCCGGCTCGCGACATCGCTGAGATCACTGTGAACCGCTGGCCTCATGGTTACGCGTACGAATACAACTCGCTCTGGGACAAGTTCTGGCTTGAAGGCGGCGAGACTCCATGCGAAGTAGCACGCAAGCCCTTTGGAAAAATCGCAATCGCCAATGCTGATGCCGGCGCTTACGCCTATACGGATGGTGCGATGGACCAGGCCTGGAGGGCCGTGCAGGAGCTCGCAAAATCGTAGAGTAGTTTGCGGTTTATCGCGGCTTCGGCTTCAGTCGTCGGACTCCTGTCCGGCATTCTTTGCCAGCTGTTCCGCCTTGTGCTTGGCATCGTTTGCTTTGATCGCGAGACCCTTTGCCGTGTACGCCTCAGCGAGGCCTGTCTCGATATCCTCATCATCGCCGTTTAACTTCTGCTCGTTTGTGAACGAGTCGATTGCGGCGTCCCACTGTTTTAGCCGGTTGTAACATTTGCCAATCTCGTAATAGACACCCTCAGCCTGCTCAGCTAACTGCAGGGCAGTGTTGTACTCGTGAATCGCAGCCTCACAGTCGCCCGCATTGCGGAGCGTCACGCCTAGGCCATAATGCGCGTCCACAACTTTCGGAGCGCGTGCAATCCAGCCTTCAAAGAGCGTCTTCGCGTCTGCCAGCCGGTTCTCATTGAGGTAAGTCATTCCAAGTTCGTAAATTGCTTCTCCATTGTCATGAGCAATATTCACGACCCGTTTCAACTCGGCTTCTGCCTCCGGGTATCTCCTCATAATGAAGTAAGCGTGCGCTAGCCCAAAATGAGCGCTCACCAGCCGTGGATTGCGTTGAACTATCTTCTGCAACTCCATGATTGCCTGATCGGGTTGGTTTCGTCTAAGCAGGTCATTCGCCTTGTCAACGCGCATTTCAAGGCCGTGCGCCTGTTCCACCCAGAAACCTGCGCCTGCAACAACGGCGATACCTACGGCGACAATGCCGATCCGCACGCCGATCGCGCCCCGATGCGGCGCAGCCAGAGCGATCAGCGC
>Ga0066673_10000277_pt1 | contig 14097 bp, 6 predicted proteins | sample GraSoiAngelo_122_FD_62302 | JGI IMG/M metagenome (GOLD analysis project Ga0066673, IMG submission 62302) | Grasslands soil microbial communities from the Angelo Coastal Reserve, California, USA - 14_0927_02_20cm | ecosystem: Environmental > Terrestrial > Soil > Grasslands | place: USA...
TTGCTCTTGGATCAAAGCCCGAACCCTGCCCTGAATCAGAATATTCGCCCATTATCATTGCCAGACAGGAAATTTTCTCCAGAAAAGAGAGGGGGGGTATTGCACAGAGCACCTTGCGACACAAGAGTAGTTGAGCGGAAGGATAGATTGCCCCTGTCCGAAAATAGCTCATAAATCCCTGGTTTATTGGACGACTACGTGGTCAATGTCGAAGTATCTCTTCACAAGCAAACGCGTCTTGTCAATCGTCCGACCATTCTTTCCGATCGCTATCGCCTTGTCCTGAGCGTCTACCTCAACGACCACGATTTTCTTGTCCGGCCTCTCCGTTACCCGGATCTCTTTGATCCTTGCTGGCGATAGGCTGTTACGGATCAAGCCTTCAGGAGTATCCGCGTACTCCACAACTTCGATCTGCCGGCTTGTCATCCGACGCAGCTGGTTGATGTTCTTCCCGCCCTTCCCGATCGCGAGACCCATGTCGCCTGGCTTTGCTACGAAAATGATCCGTCCCAGCTTCTCGTCGATCAAGCAGTCTTGTGTGGTAGCGCCTGTGGTGCTCTCGAAGAGAGCCATGTACTTCATTTCTTCACTAGTTAGCTTGATCTTGGGCTGAAGCATCACTTGTTCTCAGCCAGCTTCAAGACCTCAGAATCACCGGGTTCTCTAACGACCATCGATGCGACTGGGAAGGGTTTCTCGCATAGCGCCCCTAAGTCGAGGCTGCTGCCCTGGAAAACGTAGATTGGAACCTCTGATTGTTCCGCGTCATATACGATGTTCTCTCGAAAACTCGCTGGGCAATTGTTTGCGAGGATCAGGAGCTTGGCTCTGCCGACGGATGCGCTGGAGAGTGCGACTTTGCTTCCGAACTCGACCTTCCCGGTCTTGACCGCCATGCGGATCTGTTTGTTTACGTCCAACTAGTTCTACTTGCTCCCTTTCCGGGACATTGACATGGAGACCTCTATGAGACCTGTGCCCATTGGTACTTGTTGACCGACGATCACGTTCTCCGCAACACCTCTTAGAGTATCCACGATTCCTTTGACGGCTGCGTCGACAATTGTAGGGATGGTGATCTCGAAGGCTGCTTTGGCGAGAGTGCTCGCTTTCTCTCCGCTGACACCGTGGCGTCCGACCTGGAGGACCTCGCCAGATGATGTCATCATGTCGGCCACTAGCATCACGTGTCGAATGTCCACGTCTAGACCCTGTTCCTCCAACACTCCAAGCGCTTCTTTGATTATCACATTACGGGCCGCTTCGATCCCGAGAACAACAGCGGTCTCGTTGATGTTGTTGCTTACCGTCCGGCTTGTATCAACGCCGGGAACCTCGAAGGCCAGTGCGAGGCTGGACCCTTCGGTTCTGACTATCCATTCGCCTTTCTCCTCGATAACGAGAGCTCTTCGGACTGCAGGCAAACCTTTGACGTGATGGACCAGGAGTTTGCTGGCTAGGCGTCTGAACTGGGGGATCTCGAGCTCCTTCGATTTGATCTCCACATGGTACCCCTCGACTTTCACCTCGCAGTTCGGCGGTTTCACAGCGTCCCGCACGTCCTGGACGGTGATCTCTCTCTCACGCATCGCCTGCGGGTTCAGTTTCACATCTATTCTCATCCGTGTAACATCGGACTCGAATGTGCTCGCGATGTCTCCCAGTGTCGCGTGGGTGAGCAGTGTGGCTACTTCCTGAGCTTTCTCCCTGCTCGCTCGGTGTTTCGGATCAAGAAACACTGTCATGTTTGGAGTTGAGGGGATCTTGCGAGCGTCCACGATCTCTATGAGTCTTGGAAGTCCCAAAGTCACGTTTTGCTCTCGGACTCCTGCAAAGTGGAAGGTTCGGAGCGTCATCTGCGTACCAGGTTCGCCGATGGACTGGGCGGAAACTATTCCGGCAGCCTCGCCGGGCTCCACGAGAGCACGCTTGTAATTCTCTATAGCCTCAAGTACGGTCTCGTCAACGGCCGGCTTGGGCAGTTTCGCGTTTACCAGGCTCTGGCGCAGCTTGTTGAGTATCAAGGGCGAGAGGGTATTGTTCGCCTTGTCAACTTCATCCTCAACGTACTCCTTGGTCGCGGCAGTTCCCTTCTTCATCGTAAGCCGGATACGTTCTATCAAACGATCAATGTTGACAGCCTTGCCATGATCACTCTTGGCCGTATCCACACCATCCTCGCCATAACGGATCTGGATTATGTTTCCTCGGGAATCTCTGACGGTCGAGTCGTATTCGACTCTGAGGTGCTCAAGGGCGTTGATTAGGCGTCGTTGCATGTATCCGCTTTGCTGGGTTCGGACCGCTGTGTCTACCAGTCCTTCTCTACCCCCCATCGCATGGAAGAAGAATTCGATGGGTTCAAGCCCATCTCGGTAGGAGTTGTAGACGAAGCCTCGAGCCGCTGCTCCGGCGTCTCCGGGCTTGAAGAACGATAGTGCTCTGCCGCGATATCCTCTGAGAATTCTTTTTCCTCGGATCGATTGTTGGCCGACGCTAGCGGTCATCTGGGATATGTTGAGTGTTGAGCCTCGGGCCCCTGCCCTGCTCATGATCACGCCGCTGTTGTCCATCTGGAAGTATTGGTCGGCGAATTCGCCTGCCACATCTCGCGCTCTTGAGAGCTCGTTCATGATGTAGAGTTCCAACGATTCTTCCAATGACTGCCCCGGCAACCGTTCTAGCGTCTCTTTGCGGTAGCTGTCGATGTACTCGTTGACCTTCTCCTCTGCCTTGGCGATGGCTTTAGCGATCTTTTCCTTGGTGGCTGAAGGAATCTCAAGTTCGTCGAACGCGTACGTGAAGCCTCGAAGAACCATGTACCGATCGAGAAGTTTTGTAACAGCATTGAGAAAGGTCCTTGCATCTTCCGCTCCATAGTCTTTGACTATACGGTGGAAGAGGCTCTCTGATTTTTCGGCGCCGATAGACGCCTTGTCGATCACGCCTTGCTCGAGAACACCATCTTTGATCACGATGAAGGCATCGTACGGGCAGTCGTGAAGAACTCCCTTGTCGCAGTCCGCGCACTTGTAGTAGCTTGAAAGGTTGGATTTCGATATGAAATTGAAGCCCTTCGGGATGACGATGCTGAAAATCTGTTTGCCCGTCCATTTCTCTTCAGGTTTTGTTACTCCCGGTTCTGGCATAGGTCCCTCGAACCCGGCCGCCGCCAGTAGCTTCGAGACAGTAGGACGATCCAGAAGTGTTGATTTCTGCGTCAGAAGGAAAGCCGCGGTTAGAGAGTCTCGGATAGCTCCAATGATCGGCCCCCCGTATCTCGGAGACAGGATCTGATCCTGAACCTGCATCAGCAGGCGGGCCTCGGTCCGGGCCTCTTCCCCTTGTGGAACATGGAGGTTCATCTCGTCTCCATCAAAGTCCGCATTGTATGGCGGACAGACGGTTGGGTTGAGCCTGAAGGTCTTGTAGGGGAGGACTCGCACGCGGTGTGCCATGATGGACATTCTGTGGAGGCTCGGTTGCCGGTTGAAGAGCACAATGTCGCCATCTCTGAGATGTCTCTCGACGACGAAGCCTGGCTGAAGCGCTTCCGCGACAACTTTTCTATCCGTAACGAATTCGAGCCGGACCCGTCGGCCGTCGGGACGGACGATGTATAGTGATCCTGGGTAAGTATCGGGGCCGTTGCTGATGAGTCGCTTCATCTCTTCGAGATTGTAGTCAGTAGCCTTCTCAGGAATCGTTAGACGGCTTGCAACATCGAGGGGTACTCCTACTTCATTGATGTCTAGGTTCGGGTCAGGGGACACGACTGTTCGGGCTGAGAAGTCAACTCGTTTGCCTGATAGGTTTCCTCTGAATCTTCCCTCTTTTCCTTTCAATCGTTGAACGAGCGTCTTCAGCGCCCTTCCCGACCTGTGTCTCGCGGGGGGCAGGCCTGAGACTTCGTTGTCGAAGTAGGTGGTTACGTGGTATTGGAGTAGTTCGTGGAGTTCTTGAATAATGTTGATGGGAACTCCGGACTCAAGCGCTTCTCGCAGTTTCTGGTTGATCCTTATGATATCGACGAGCTTGTGGGTTAGATCGTCCTCCGACCTAATGCCAGATTCTAGAGTTATCGAAGGTCTGACCGAGACGGGAGGGACGGGCATGACTTGGAGGACAGCCCACTCTGGCCGCGCGGCTTTAGGATCCATTCCGAGAAGAATCAGATCATCGTCAGGAATTCTCTCAAGCCTCTCCCGTACCGTACTAGGAGTCAATCGCACCGCGCCTCCCTCGGCCACAATCTCGTGGAAGGTGGTGGGCTTGCCATGTTCGATCGGGTACTGTTTTTGCCCACAGTGGGGACACTGTTGGGCCTTTTTGGCGTCTTTGATGATCTCGTCCAGGAAGGCGTCAGGTATGGTGTTAAGCCGTTGTTTGAGATCGGCGTGGCGTACTCTGAATTTCTCGATCTTCTCTTCACTGAGTAGTATTCTGCCGCAGTTTCTGCAGGTAATTGAGAGAAGTCGATGGATGAGTTTTGCGAAGCTGACGTGGATAACAGGTTCTGCCAGCTCAATGTGGCCAAAGTGGCCGGGGCAGGCAGAGGCGGTGTTGCCGCAGGTCTTGCACTTTTGGCGAGGCTCAAGAGTCCCTAGTCTGCCGTCCATCAGCCCTGATACAATCGGGACTCCATCCTCATCGTAGGTGTCTGCAGCCTGAACGTCTACTGCTGATAGTTTTCGAAGCTCTGAGGGCGATAATAGTGTGAATCGGATGCTCTGGATTACCTTGTGAGCTTCTTCCATTGTCGCGAGAGACATTGCTATGCCCTCTCCTCTAGGTTCAGTCGGGGTGCGATTCCGAGAGCCATGAGCTCTTGAACTAGGAGTTTGAACGCGTAGGATATTGCGACAGGGGAAATGACGGCCTTCTCAGCATCGATGCGGCAGATGTACTTGTTCTGCTTGATATCGTGATAGGCGAGAGTGCCGCAGGTCTCGCATACGTAGGCGATGTATTTGTCGGATTCTTCTAGCAGCCTGTCTCTAAGTAGCGCGGATGCTCCGTGTCCGATGAGGCAGTCTCTCTCCATTTCTCCAAATCGTAATCCTCCCCCTCTGGCTCTGCCCTCGGTGGGTTGACGTGTGAGCATTTGGACTTGGCCTCGGGCTCGGGCGTGCATCTTGTCGGCTACCATGTGGTGTAGTTTCTGGTAGTAGACGACACCGATGAACAGGTCGGCTGCGAGCCGTTCGCCCGTAATCCCATTGTAAAGTGGTTCTCGTCCACTCTTCTCGAAGCCGAGCTTGGTCAACATGTCGCCGATAGCCTGCGGCCCGATGTTTTCGAAAGCCGTTCCGTCCATGATCTCTCCCATTTGAGAGGCTAGTTTTCCGCCAAGTGTTTCTACGAACTGGCCTATCGTCATTCTTGACGGTATGGCGTGAGGATTGATGATGACGTCAGGCACGACGCCGTCGACTGTGAAGGGCATGTCTTCTTGTGGTACGAGTAGTCCGATGACTCCTTTCTGTCCGTGACGTGAGGCGAACTTGTCGCCGAGTTCGGGGACACGGAGGTCTCGTACCTTCACCTTGACGAGCTTGCTTCCTTCGATAGATTCGGTTACGAAGACTTGGTCAATGGTTCCCTGTTCTGAGGGTCTCATCGTAACTGAAGAGTCTCGCTTTGTTGGGCCCTTGGCTTCGAACTCGCGGTATTCTTCCATGAATCTTGGCGGGCTCGTTCGTCCAACAAGGACAGTATTGCCTGTGGCTTCAGCCTCGGGAGAGATCATTCCGTCTTCCTCGATGAGTCGATAGTAGCGGTCTCCGCGGTATCCTCTGATCCCTGCCTCTGGAATCTCAAACTTGTCTCGCAGACCTCCGAGGTACTGTCTGCTCTCGGCTTCGTAGATTCGGTAGAAGGTCGAGCGGAATAGGCCTCTATCAACGGAGGATTTGTTGATGATGATCGCGTCTTCCATGTTGTAGCCTTGGAATGATAGGATTGCAACGACCACGTTTTGTCCGGAGGGGCGTTCGAGATAATTGAAAACCTCCATCGGTTTCGTCTGGACGATTGGTGTCTGCGCATAGTGGAGGAGATGGGATCGCGAGTCAACCCTAGTGAAGAAGTTGGTCGAGAAAACGCCCAAGGCCTGTTTCGCCATAGCGGATTCGTAGGCGTTTCGTGGAGATTGGTTGTGTTCTGGGAATGGGATGAGGCTTGCAGCTATTCCGAGCATCACGTAAGGCGCAATCTCTAGGTGAGTGTGATCCTTTCTGAGGTCGTGTTCGTACATGGCGATCAGAGCGTTTTCTTCCTCGTCTGCATCCAACATCTCTACGACTCCCGATCTGACCAAGTCTTGCCAGGCGATTCGTCCCTGTTCGAGCTGGATAAGGTGGTCTTCAGTCAATCGTGGTCTGCCACTGTCAACCACGATGAGAGGACGCCGGACTCTTCCAGCGTCGCAGTTGACGTGTAAATCGGCTCTTCCTCCGCGTGTTTCTGGGGGGTGGAATGAGAAGTTGACTTCGGAGCTCAGTTTTCCTTCGCGTCTGAGTTCGCGGAGTTCGCCGGCGAGTGCTGCCGGATCTTTAGAGTATCCCGCTAGTATCCCGTCTACTATGACCTTGCCGCCAGTTGACCTGAGTTTCTTGTCGGAATCTTCGATCGGGGTCACGCCCATTCTACGAAGCTTCTCGACCATTTCTCCGGGCTCGATTCCGACCGATATACTGCTGGAAAGGGCGAGGTTCTTTACAAGCCCGCAGTTTGATCCTTCAGGTGTCTCGTCGGGGCAGAGTCTACCGTAATGCGTTGGGTGAAGGTCTCTAGCTTCGAGGTTAGGCTGGCTGCGGCTGAGGGGGGACTGAAGCCTCCTCAGATGGCTTAGAGTGCTGACGAAGTTCGTCCGGTCAAGTAGCTGCGTTACTCCAATTCTTCCCCTCACCCAATTTCCGGTAGCTATTGCGTGCTGAACTCTCTCGGTGATTATTCCGGGTCTGATCGCATTTGCGATGGAAAATTCTATGTGTCGTCTGATAGTTATCCTCTCAAGCTGATACTTGAGATCCCGAGTGAGGTTTCGGAAGGATATTCGGAACAGTTCAGCTAGGAGGGAGCCGGCTAGTTTCAGTCGCTTGTTCGCATAATGATCCTTGTCGTCGGAGGTCCGTCGTCCTAGTTTGACTTCTATTATTCGAGCCGCAATCTCTGTGAGGAAGAGCCCTTTTTCCCTTCGTTCGGAGGGTAGTCTGCCAAGGTGTGGTAGGAAGTTTCGGTCCAAGACAGACTCGGCTTTCTTTAGTCGGTATTCGTCCACCTGTCCTGGAGCCAAACGGTTGCCGAGATACAAGAGGGCATCGTGACTGTTGTTGGCTTCTAGCGATTTCTCGTACGAGGCTTCGAGTTCATCTTGTATGTCGGGGTCGGTGCTTACCAGCTCTGCAATCTTCGCGTCTTCTTCGAACCCGAGCGCACGCATGAGGATCATGAGGGGAATGTCGCTGGGGATTCCCGGCATTGTTACGTAAGTTCCTCCGTCGCTCTTCAGGGCAACCTCGATTCGTGCTCTAAAACCAACCGTTGTGGAGAATATTTTGGCCTTGTAAGTTGGATTGACACCAGTGTGCTCGACATCGACGAGAATCCTGTTAGCAGCGAGATCTTCCAATGCGACTATAACCCGCTCTGAACCATTTACAATGAAGTATCCACCAGGGTCCAGTGGATCTTCACCGACGCCAACAAGATCGTCGGGCGAGAGTTTGGAGAGAAGACAGATTCTGGATTTGAGCATGACTGGTAGGTCACCGATGTAGACCATCTCCGGTTGACCTTCCCGCTCACCGATCACCGGAATCATTTCCATATGGAGCGGTGCTGCATAAGTTAGATTCCTGATTCTGGCCTCGGCAGGATAGATTGATCTCTCTGTGCCATCGACCTCGATCACCCGGGGTGCTCCAATCTCTATCTTACCTAGCTTGATCCTTAGTGGATAATCCCCGATTTCGATCGGTAGTTCTCCGACCTCGTCTACGATTGCTTGTAGTCCTCTCTCGACGAAGTCGTTGTATGAGTCGATGTGTTGACGAACAAGCCCGCTGTCCTTGATGAACTCCTTAGACAGGTTCCAAAGCTGTTGGGTTGTTACCGCCATTTCAATTTTCTCCAAAAATCATTTCAAAAATCTTCCACGACATATCTGTAAAAGTCGGATTCGCCTGCGGTCGCGCTTCTCCGGATGACCTTGATTATGTCTCCCGGCTTGGCACCGATGGTCCTCGCTGCTGGATCGCTCGACTTAATGTATGGCAGCTGGAAGGGTTTTATGTGATAGCGGCCTAGGATTTCTTTTGCTTCTTCAGGTTTGAGGAGGACGTGTTTGGGGACGAGTTCGTGCTTGAATACGTCGTAAGAGAGTTCTTTCTCCTTGTCTTGCTTCTTTACCAATTATTAGTAGCTACCTCGGGAGCGGGGGACGGCTTAGGGTCCGACCTACCACAGGTGAAAAGCACACTCGCCGGAAACCCGTTAATAAACCTAGTTTCTGGTAGGAGATCGAGGATAAAGCTCTTGCTAGCAAAAGACGAACTTCGCAAGAATCGCAAACCAACGAATCGATTGAACGATCTCTCGGGCAAGGATTGGATCAAGTTCACAAAATCTTGGTTCAAGCACAGTCCACCGCGCCGGGATAGAACCAAGCTCGTCCATCCTGCCGGCTTTCCGGAGACTCTCATCCAAGAGTTTGTAGAATTCTTTACTAAACGGAACATGTGGGTGCTTGACCCTTTCTTAGGAACGGGGAGTACTCTTCTCGCCGCAAGAGCAGCAGGGCGTAACGGGGTCGGAGTTGAGATCAACCCTCGATATGCCTCAATGGCAAGGTCGAGGCTCAAGGAGGCTCCATCCTCTAATGAAACCCGGCAGCTTGTGCTGCAAGGGGATTCTCGTGACTTGCGCGAGATCTTGGAAAGAATTGAAATTGAGCAATTCGATCTCTGCATCTCATCACCTCCATACTGGAATCAATTGAAGCGCGCTAGCCTTCGGCAACGTGAGCGTGCGCAAAGGGGACTGGACACGGTCTATAGTGACGATCCGCAAGATATTGGAAATATCAATGATTATGAAGAATTTCTGAATGCCCAAAAACGAATCTTCGACGAGGTTCACGAAGTCATGAAGGTTGGAGGATACTTGGTGGTCGTGACGAACAACGTTTTCTCAGAAGGTCGGCTTTACCCACTCGCGTTTGAAACATTGACGAGCCTGGCCAAGACGTGGGTCCCAAAGGATGAAAGGGTCTGGTTGCACGATGACAAACGGCTACTTCCACTTGGAATATACAACGCCTGGGTTGGGAACCGCTCCCACCAATATTGTTTGATCTTCCGCAAAGAGTCATAGAGCTCTTTCGGGAGCGCGTGTGTCGAGCAGGTTCGTGAGTGTCAGGACCTAGTATCTGGATGTCAGTTGGCTCTAGAATCAGGCATGCTTGAGACTCCGAACCTTTCTAACGGCGAACAGAATAGTAGCTAGAGAGAGCGCTCCAACGGCGCCCGCGCCCAAGTAGGTCAAAGACATGAGCCCAAGAATTGTATTCGAAGATGGGCCTTGAGTAATAGTCAGCGTTAGAACGATAATATGGGTCACACTAGCACCGATGGATGTAGTGCCAACGGCAGTTAGGGTTACATTCCGATTTCCGGGTTCTGAATTCGCATCAGTTGTCAGTGTCATTGTCGATGTCGACGAATTGCCGAAATCGAGGGCAATCGTAGAAGGGCTGAATACTTCCTCTAACCCGAGCCGGGATGAAGCAAAGAGAAACAGTTGGCCTTTGAAGTAGTCGACGCTCGTCATCGCGAGGGTAAATGTTCGGGACTCGCCCGCTTGAACCATGTGACTAGTGCTGCTCAATAGGAAGCTAAAATCGGGTTGGGGAGGTATAACGATGACAGTTACTGTATGACTTGAGAACTGGTTTGTCGCTGTAATATTTACCCGATAGACGAATGGGATAGGTGAATCTGGGGTTTGAAAGTCAAGATGTGTCGTTGCGGGGCTGCCCGATGAAACCATTAGATCTTTTGCTCTTAAAGATACATTCAGGCCAGGAACAAGGGGTACAGTCACGCTTAACCGAATTGAACTGGAGAAATCGGATTGAGTGCTAACACTGACAATGGAACTGCCTGAACTAGCGGCGTGAATTTCGAGGACCGAGGGCGAGACATCGATTACGAAGTCCGGCTTATCAGTTGTCAAAATCGACACGATTGCGGTGCGAGAAAAACCGTTGCTTGTCGCCCTCACCGTGATCACATACTGGCTAGCTTGAAAGCCTAGGTCGGTCGCGATAGTCAGCGTCACGTTGCTGGGGCGGTTCGGTGATAATGTAATACTAGTCGCATTGAGGGATAACCGGAGGCTGCTAGGCAGTCCTTCTAAGACAAGTTCTGCGGTTCCAGCGTATCCGCCGTAGCTCGAAACGGTTAGTGTAACATTTGCTTTTGACCCTATCACTATTCTCGGAGAATCTGGGGAGGCTGTTAGACTGAAGCCTTGACCAAAGGGGATGCCGTAGGTTCCATCGCGGGTTGTTACCGAGACGTTATCTTGGCCGTTGAGGATGATGGCTCTCAGAATCTGTAGGGGACTGTACAACCCTATGCGAATCACTGTGTAATTAATTGTAAAGAGTAACCCGTAGACGGAACCAATGGTTGGAGGATGGATCTGGTGAGCAACTGCTGCAGAATGCACAATGCCAGGTCCGTCGGACGGGTCGCAGTGACTTGTGGTATAATTCACGCCGTTTATGCAGCTCACTATCTCAAGGACCTTCTCGCTGTAGTTAGCTTCTAGGGCGTTCCCCCTTACTGACAAAGAAGTGGGACTTATCACGGACCTATTGGATTGGACCTGAATATCCCACCCATTGAAAGGGTCAACACCAGCAACCTGTACTTGTACGGTAAGGACTGCACTCGCAGAGTCTGCTGCCGTCGTTGGATCATTAACGTAGACGAGTCCTGCGGCATGAACAGAGTGGAAAATGCTGGGCGAAATCGATACTAGCGATGCTAGAGAAAGCGCGATAAGTAGCGTGCTCAGCCGCCGTGATGGGACGACCATATCATACGGTGTGATCATTAGTCACTCTCCTCACTCTCGGGCGGCATCATCATATCAGACATAAGGATCATTGCTAGAGGAGGGAGTTGGGGGTCTTCAGCCTTGTTTCAACTCTTGCTTATGCGGGAACCACAGAGGTCGTGCGCTGTTCTGAAAGTGATCTTGTGTTGTTGAACAGTTATTTAGACGAGCAATTTGTCTCAGCTTGGTCAGCCGGGGTCGCCTAGCCTGGTAGGGCGTCGGATTGCTAAGCCATATTGTTGGTTGCAGAGATCCGATGGGCCTTAGGCCCTCGTGGGTTCAAATCCCACCCCCGGCGCCATTACCGTCAGAAAATCATCACTCCTGCCAGTCGCTTCTAACCTTGTCCCAAGACATGATAAACTATCACTGAGATTCAGGTATCACGGCGAAGGCTATTCCGACGACTAGGCTCGCGTTTCATCTTAAATAACTGATTTGCATCAGAGAAATATCGGGGGAACCTATGAGCATAAGCTGTCCAAAGTGTGGACTTGAAGTATCCGGCCCGCCTGAGCGCGAATGGAGGTTCCAGCAATATCGGGTCTCAAGGTTCCGATGTCAGCATGGAGACAAGTTCAACCTCTATTCTGGGTCAAGTAAGACGTTTACTATTCCAAGACCCGCTACAGATCGGAATGAATGCAAAGCTTGCGCAACACACAATCCGCGCGAAGCAATCTATTGCAAAGACTGTGGAACCAAACTCTAGCCTGAGCTGGAGTACTCAGAAATGCAAATCCAATCGTGACGACATCTCTCTGGTAATAGCTAATTAGAACAATACTTGGAACATGGCATAGGTTAGGAGCTTGAGGATTCCAGATTGGAAGTGGATTCTCAAATGGAAGATTCTGTATCCTATCCGCCATGGCAAGTTGTACGGTTCCGACTACGAGGAATCCGTACGCCGAGCGATCACATCATTTTCGGGTGATGTCTTTTGGGACATCGGAGCCAATACCGGATATTACACGCTACGCGTGGCCCCCAAATTCGGTCACGTAAGAGCCTTTGAACCAAATCCAGATGCTGTCAAGATCTTGAGGAACAAGATTGCCAAGGCGCGCATACAGAACGTGATGGTTGAGCCTTTCGCGCTCGCCGACACCACAGGAACATCCAGACTATACTTGTTTACTAACGTCAGAGAAAAGACCGTTGGCTCAAGAAACAGCCTCATCGCCGACCCATCGACACCCTGGAACAACTCTCAGAAGAAGGAAAAGACTACGACCCCCAGTTTAGAAGTTGAAACCAGAACTATAGACAGTCTTCTTGAAAGCGGCAGAGTTGACCTCATGAAGATTGATGTTGAGGGGGCGGAGTTCATGGTCTTGCGCGGAGCAAAGGTAGCGTTGAGTCAAGGCCGCATACAGAACCTTGTAATAGAGTTACACGACAAAGCTCGGAAAGATGAACTGGACTCAATCTTGGTGAGTAGTGGATATACAACCGAATGGCTCGATTATGGTAGAGCCGGCCAACTCAGCCACGTTCTTGCAAGGCACAACTCCCTGATTTCTCAAAGAATAAACTGAGTATGCGCCGAGGCCGATGAGGAGGTATCAGACTGCCCTGAGATAGCTATTTATTGAGGGAAACTGCGCTCTGCCTAATGAGCCTCATGAATCAGTTCTCACGGGACAACTTTGCTAGATTATCGAAAGCACCACTAAGCACCTGGATAATAATTTCATTCGTCTTGGTTGCAGGGATTTTCCCGTCAAGCATCAAAAACGTCTCAGCAGCCACATCGCAAATGCCGCTCGCGGTGGATGGTTTCACCAGAACAAGCTGCCCTAACACCACGAGCTTCTGTACCACGAGTCTCAGTACAAGTCATCAGAACGACATTATCATAGTCTTTGCTGTTGAGACGCTAGATCTTCAAAGCTCATGCCAGTTCAACGTTTCTGACACCGCAGCCCTCTTCTGGGCGGCTAGATCTGGAATTGTGTTCAGTGCCGACGGTCGTAGTCAATTTCAGGAATTTTGGGCCCGAAGTGCGAGCCCTCTTTCCTCTGACGCGATTACAGAGTCGATAATCAACTGCGGAACCAACTACAACACAGTGGTGGTCTTCGGAATAAGCGGAGCAAACTTCGTCGAGCCATTCGACCCCAATAACGCCTTGCCGGGCACCGCAAGCGATTCCAGCGGCAATACGTCAGTCCAAGTCTCAACGAGTAATGCCAACGACATGATCTTTGCCGGCGTCACGCATGGAGATAATTGTTGCTTCCCTACAGCTGGGCCTGGATTTTCTCTCATACCTTTTGGTCCTGGGAATGAACAGGTTGAATACAAGGTCGTCAACGCCACGGTCAGTAACACGGCGGTGACGTTCAACGACACGGCCGTAGCACCTTGGCTCTCAATTGGAGACGCCGTACAAGCATTGAGCACGACGCCAGATTTTTCCGTCCTGGCTAGTCCAACCAATCTGATTTTGATCCCTGGATCCGTCGGCAGGTCGATGATTACATTGTTCAGTTTTAACGATTTCTCTGGCACGATTGCCCTTAGCGCGACGGTGTCTCCGCAGACATTCTCGGGCCCGTCTGTCGATCTGAACCCGGTCTCGGTATTTCTCTCAGCGAATGGAACTGCATCATCGCTTCTTACGATAAGGACTCTCAACTCTACCCAACCAGGAACCTACGCCGTAACCGTCGGAGGATCAAACGGAACAGTAACCCGCTCAGCTGTTGTTTCTGTGTTGGTGCCCACGCCAGCTCCGCCAGACTTCAGCATGTCAGCGTCAACACCGTTCGTGCTCCTTCAGTCTGGAACATCCGTCAACGATACGATAACTCTTGCAGGCTTCAACGGATTCAGCGGCGACATAACCCTCAACCTCGTAGTTTTCGGACCCGGAGGTTTGACCGCGACGACCACGCCGAGCGTAATCTCGCTAGTTCCGAATGTCAACGAAACATCGACCTTGACGCTTTACGCTGGCTT
>Ga0066673_10000293_pt1 | contig 13696 bp, 13 predicted proteins | sample GraSoiAngelo_122_FD_62302 | JGI IMG/M metagenome (GOLD analysis project Ga0066673, IMG submission 62302) | Grasslands soil microbial communities from the Angelo Coastal Reserve, California, USA - 14_0927_02_20cm | ecosystem: Environmental > Terrestrial > Soil > Grasslands | place: USA...
CCATTGAAAACACCCCCGCACCGCTCCGAGGCGGAGCGCACCCTGCTCGAGCTCGCGCAGCGCGCACGTCTCGGTTTCGCGCTCGGCACGATCGGAATCGTCGCCGTCGCGCGGCAGGTCGGTGGCATCCCGGACGATCTTCTCGTTCGGGCCATCGCCGTTGCGGGCGCGCTGTTGCTGGCTGCAGCGGCGCAGGAGGCGACCACACGGCTCGGCCGGTTTCCCGTCGCGCTCACCCTGGGCATCGCCGGCGATGTCGTCGCGAGCTCGCTCGCGGTCGTGCTGCTTGCGGACCGCGCGGCACTCGCTCCTGCCGCGCTGCTCTGGCCGATTTTCAGCGGCGGCCTCGTGCTCGGCGAGCCCGCATTGCTCTTCGTCGCGTTCGTCGAGGTGCTCCTGCTCGGTGGAACGGCCATCGTCCTTGGCCCGGGGGCGCTCCCGCTGGAACAAGCCGTGGGCTGGGCGCTGCTGCTTCTCGTGGCGGCCGCGGCGAACGGCGAGCTCATCCGGCGCTTCCGCGCCGCGCAGCGGGTCACGGAGGTCGGCTTCGCACGAGCGGCCGATCTGGTTCACACGCTGACGGCAGACGACGTGGCCGACGTGCTCTTTCCGTTCGTCGCCGAGGTGATCGGCGTGGGCGCGACGCCTCGGCTCCTTCTCCGCGAAGCTGACACCGGGCAACGCCTCGACGTGGTCGCGCACGCGCATCTCGGCGCCTCTCCGGCTGCCGGAGCCAAACGTACTCTGACCGGAAGAGATCTCGCGCAGGATCAGGGCGTTTGGTTCGAGGGCGGGCGGCTTGCCCGCGACCTCGGCGTGGACGACCTCGCCCGTTATCCACGCGCGTTCGCGCAGCCGCTTACGGACGGTCACGGCCTCGTTGGGATCGTCGTCGTCTCGGCGATTCGCCACCGCCATCTCGGAGAGGAAGCGCGACGGAGCCTCGAGCGTGTCGCCGCCCACGCCGCGTCCGCGCTCGCGCGTATCGACCTCGCCCGCATGGTGGAGCGGCAGCGCGAGGCGCTCACCGTGCTTCTCGATACGCGCGACGTGCCTCGGGACGACGCCGGTATCGCGCGGTGGGCTCTCGACGCGGTCCGACGGATCAGCGGCGCCGGCACGAGAGCGTTCGTCCGCCGGCGCGCCGGCCAGCTTCTCTGTGAACGCGCGGAGGGGATCGAGCCGGACGAGCTCCTGTCGCAAGCCACGCAGCTGCTGGGGTCCGCAGCACAGCGACCGGTACCGCTGGTCATCCCCGACACGTCGACCGATGACCGCTACGCCCTCGGTCCGCGCTTCGCGCGCGGGTCGATCGCCGCGATCCCGGTCGCCGGTGCCGGCGTGGTCCTGTTCTTGTACGACGAGCTGGTCGACCGCGTCTCGAGCAGCGACCTCGAGCTGCTGGTCATGCTCTCGCATCAGCTCAGCCTGCTGCTCACCCGCCCGCGGAGTGACTGAGCTCGTGCGTTAGCGCCAGAGGGTAACGATCCCTGCGACCACGACTTCGGCGATCACGTCGTGGATCGCCTGGATGCCCCAAACTCCCCACGGCCGCCGCTCGAAGGCCACCTGCGCCGCCTTGAATGTCGCGCCGAACCCCAGCCACACGAGCACGCCAAGCAGGATCGCGTCGACGACCGACGAGGCTCCGAGACTCAGAGCAAGCACCGCGATGACCCAGGCGTTGACCAGCCCAACGATCAAGCCCGTCGCTCCCTGCACCGGGCCGGGCCGCGCCTGGCTCGCGCCAAGCATTCGACTCTGACGGTCTCCCACGCCGAGGACCCCGTAATAGAGGATGCCGATGACGACCGCCGCGATCGCGGCGACGATGACCGCGAGGTAGTTGACGCCGAAATTGATGGTCACGATCCGCCCTTTCCGCTGTGATTCGGCCGGATCGTAGATGGCCTCGGAGTCTCGAGCGTCTAGCCTTCCTCGCATTCGTAGCGCCGACACACGCTCCGGCTTCGCGCGATCCGCCTGGGTGTGGCTCGGACTTGTCGCGTTCCTGGCGATCGTCGAGCTCTTCATCGTCTTCGTTGGCGCCGGCCTCGAGAACGATCCGCGCGCGACGCTCTTTTCGTGGCCCGCGATCGCGGTCATCGGCGTCGTCGGCCTCGCGGGTGTGTGGCTCTCGCATCGCACGGGATTCCCGGCCGCGTGGGACCCAGCGGTCCCGCTCCGCTGGCGGATTGGCTACCCCAGCCTCATCGGCATCGCGCTGGGGATCTTCCTCGCGGTCGCCGACAGCCTCGTCCACTGGACGACGACGTTCGCCGAAACGAGCGGCCTGCCGTCGTTCAACGCGCCGTTCCCGGGATCGCTCCTCTTCTATCCAGGCGGCGCGATCATCGTCGAGGTCGTCTATCGGCTCCTGCCCATCCCGCTCCTCATGTGGCTCACTGGTTTCGCGCTACGGGGTCGGGGCCGGGAGATGATCTTCTGGATCCTCGCGGTGCTCACCTCGGTGATCGAGCCGGCGAGCCAGGATCTTCCCTCGCTGCGCGCTGGGACGGAGCTCGCCGTGGCCCTTAACTTCGCACCGGACTACCTCCTGAACTTCGTGCAAGCTGTGTTCTTCCGCCGTTCTGGGTTCCTCAGCGCGATCATCGTGCGGGTCGCCTTCTACCTGGTCTGGCACGTCGCGTACGGCAACTTCATCTGCCGCTGCTGACGATCCGTGCGCTGGCCTCAGGTATTCGCGCCGCTCCGCCATCGCGATTTCCGTCTTCTCTGGACCGGCCAGACGGTTTCCAGTTTCGGCAATTCGGTGCGCGGCGTCGCGATACCGTTCCAGATCCTCGCCCTGGGCGGGTCGCCGCTGCAGCTTGGGATTGCGGTGGCGCTCAACACCGCGACGAGCATCGTTTTCTTGCTACTCGGTGGCGCGATCGCCGATCGACTACCGCGCCGCGGGCTCATCCTCGCGAGCGACGCGCTCGGCGGCTCCGTCGTCGCGACGATCGCGGCACTCTCGGCCATCGGCCAGCTGCGGATCGAACACGTCTACATGGGATCGGTCGCGCTCGGAGCGGCCGACGCGTTCCTCGGACCCGCGTACAGCGCGATCATCTCGGAGCTCGTTCCCGGAGAGATCCTTCGCGCAGGGAATGCCGCTCGGCTCCTGGGTCGGAGTCTCGCACGGATCGTCGGACCGACCGCCGGTGGTGTGATCGTCGTGCTGGTGGGTCCTGCGTCCGCCTTCGGGATCGACGCGATCACGTTCTTCTTTAGCTTCGCCACACTTCAGTTCGCCAAGCCGCCGCACCTGGCCCAGGCGGCCCATGCTTCGATCCTTCGCGACATCCGCGAAGGATTCGGCTACGTCTTCTCAGTCCCGTGGCTCTGGACGACGGTCGTCTACTTCATGGTCGTGAACATCGCGTACGTCGGACAGTCCGGGGTGATCACGCCACTTCTCGTGCGCGACAGTCTCCACGGAGACGCGGGCACGTACGGCGCGATCACGAGCGCGTACGGCGTCGGAACGATCGTCGCGAGCTTCTTCGTCGCGCAGATCACGACCCGCCGCCCCGGCCGGCTGATGTACGCGTTCGAGCTCCTCGCGGGAGTCTCGGTGCTGGGCATCGGGCTTCTCCCAAACCCTCCGACAGTGGTGGCGCTGATGGCCCTCATGGGCGTGGGCCTCTCGTCATCGACCGTGATCTGGCAGGCGCTTCTGCAACGCCAGGTGCCCCGGCGGATGTTGGGCAGGATCTCGAGCATCGATCTGCTCGGCAACTCTCTCATCAATCCGGTCGGGCCGATCGCCGCCGCGGCGCTGGTCGTCTCGCTCGGGCCAGCGGGCACCTTCGCCGTCACGGGTGTTTACGCCGTCGTGCTCGCGTCGATCGGTTTGCTCGCGTCACCGGTCAGACGGCTGAATGAATCTGAGCAGATCCACCTACAGCCCATGGCCCTCGAGTCGTCCGGTGACGACGAAGGATCGGGCGGCTAGGGTGACTCCGTGCCGCGCCGACGGGCCCCCAGATTCGGGACCCGCCGGCGGCTCGGGCGCTATCCAGCAGCCGGATAGAAGCGGAGCTGGAGCAGCTTGAGGCCGAGGTTCTGGTAGTTCCAGAAGTAGTTCTGGAGGCACCCGTTGAAGAGCGGTACCGAAACTGTCGATGTCGTGGCGATACCGAGGCACCCCGCGAGCGCGGTATCGACGGCGGGGTCCACGGCGATGGTGACGAACAGCAAGGAGGACGACACGTTCATGAACTTCGCGTTCTTCGTCCGCTGCATCGTCAGGGTGGCGACGGAGCAGATCACTTCCTGAACTGGAAGGCCCGTGGCATCGAGAACCGTCACGGTGGCGCAGGTCGTCGTGAGTGATTTCCCGCCTGGCTTGCCGAGCGCGCGGGCCCAGACGGTCCACTTGGTTGAGACATCAATGGGAAGCTGGAAGAGTGCACCGTTCGCGTCGGTCGCGTTCGCGTCCAATACTTGGAAGCTCTCGCCCGCGGGTGCCGGCTGAAGGAAGATCTTGTTCACCCTCGTGATCTCGCTGAAGAGCTTGCCCTTGAGGCTCGTGGCATCCTCGCCGCCTGTGAGTTGAACGAAGATCCGGTGGCCGTCGTTGTTCGTCATGTCGGCCGTCTTGTCCTTCGGGACACCGATGAGGTTGAGGTTGTAGTGCGCGCCGCTCGGCGCGCCGTTCCCGGTCGTCGCCACTGAAGCGGCGGCTGTGGTCGTGGTCGTCGCGGACGTAGCCGCCGTGTTTCCGCTCGGAGCGCTCGTCGTCGCTGGCGCGACGAGGACCGCGCCCGCGACCAATGCCGGCGTCGCGGCGATCGTGAGGGCCGCGACGAGGGTCAGGGTCCGTAGCATTGCTCGTTTCCTTTCTCCCCTCACCCACATCGAAGCTGATACGCGGGCCGACGCGCGGACCTCCCTCCGACCCCGCAGTCGATTTGCGGCCTCGCAGTACATAACGGCCAGAGTTCCGTTCGAGCATCAGGACTCTCGGTCAGGTCGACAGTGACTTTCGGCATGAAGAGATCGCGGGCCGGGGCCGGCCCATTGTTCCGAGCAGCGACACGCGCACCGCGCCATTCCGAGTATCACGGAGCGCCTCGAGCCGGCGATACGACTTCGCGCTCGGATCGTCAGGGGAGGGCGCGTGACCACGCAACCGATGTCGAGAGACTCGGTGCGACGCCAGTCTGCTGGTCGAAGTAACCGTCCCAGCCAAGCCCGGTTGCGACTCGAACCGCGGTGGGTGCGGCGGGCGGGTTGAGCCGGTGCAGCCAGAGCTCGAATACGTCACTCGTTGCTCCCGATCGGCGGCAGAGCAGCAGAAGCGCATCTCCGTCGCGCGACCAGCGAACGCCCTCGACGACTCGCCCAGGACAGCGAATCTCCGTCGTGTCTCCAGCCAGGTTGGAGATCACAACGCGACGGTCACCGACACCGATTCCTGCAAGGTACCCGGCGCCATCGCCCGAGGGACCCTCGATCCAGGCAAGCCGACCGCGCGCCGGGTCCCACGCCGGGGCGAAACCCACGAAGCCTTGCGGGGTGAGGACGCGTTCGCTCCCGTCCCGCTCGCGAACGACGAGCTCCTTGTCGCGCCAGGTCACAGAACCCGAGCCCCGGACGAGGGCGAGCCGGCCGTCGGCAGCCCACGCCATCGATTCCGTAAGCGTGGGCGCGTTCCCGAGATCGGTGACTTGGCCGGACGCGACCTCGAGCAGCAGCAGGCGCAAAACCGAGTCGCCCGGCCGTGCCTCGATCCCGGTCAGGTACTTGCCGTCGAACGACCAACGAAGCGGCAGGCCCCTTCCAGGTGCCGGCCGGTAGAGCAGCCGGGCGACGCCATCGGCCTCCACGATCCAGAGAGACATGCGAAAGGGCTGGTCATCCGCCGTCGGATACGGGGCTTCGACGCGGGCGACCGCGAGACGGGTGCTCTCTGGGCTCAACGCGGCGCCGACCGCGCCCCAATCTGCGGGCAGGACGATCCGCGGCCGCGAATCACTCGGCAGGCGCACCGCGACCGGCGCCGTGTGAAAGACGGTTATCGGGAGCGGTCCCGGACCGGTGTGTGACCCGAAACTCACGCACGCTCCCGCCGCATTGAACGAGGTGAAGCCCCCTCCCCCGCAGTCGTAGGTTGGGTCGAGCGCGCCGTCCCACCGCAGCAGCGCAGCGCTGCCCTGCCCGGCCAGGTAGATCCCCTGCGACGTCTCGGCCTGCACGGACACCGAGGCATACCCGATGTCGGTGAGCCTTCCCGAAGCGGCGTCGAGGCGAGACCAGCCCGCCTTGGAACCCGAGAAGAAAAAGAGGACGCCCGCATCGGCGATGCCGGCGGTGCCCGTCGTCGGCTGAGAAGATGGACCTCCGGATTCCCGCGGCGGGACCGTCGTTGAAGCGTCGGGAGATTCCGACCGCGTCGTAGTGCCGGGGGCGGCGCACGAAAGAGCGATAAGCGCCGTGAAGAGGACTTTCCGCATCGCAAGATGCTAGAGGCGCCTTGTATGCTTATCACAGACATTCGGGCGTCTAGAAGAGTGATGTGACGGGTCGCGAACGCGACCCGCTTTTTTTGGCCCCACGGAAGGACCTCGCCTTGATCACACTTGCCCCCGACCTCGAACGCACCACACGGGACCTTGGATGGACCAGCCTGACGCCCATCCAGGAGCTCGCGATCCCACACCTCCGTGGGGGCCGTGATCTCCTGGCGCAGGCGCAGACGGGCACTGGAAAGACTGGCGCCTTCGCGCTCCCGATCCTCGAGCTGGTGAAGGGTCACGCGAGCGCGCCTTTCGCACTCGTGATCGTCCCCACGCGCGAGCTCTGTGCGCAGGTCGCCCTCGAGTTCGGCGCGCTGGGAAAGCGCCGGTCCGCGCGTGTCGTCGCGGTGTATGGAGGGGTCGGATATCGCGACCAGGAGAGTGCACTCCGTCGCGGCGTGCACGTGGTGGTCGCCACGCCCGGCCGCGTCATCGATCTCGTGAACCGGCGGACCCTCGACCTCTCGAAGATCCGCGTCCTCATCCTCGACGAGGCCGACCGATTGCTCGATCTCGGCTTCGCACCGGACATCGCGAGGATCGCCGCGTTCCTCCCGCGCGTCCGGCAGACGGCCTTGTTCTCCGCGACCCTAACCGCCGAGGTGCGCGCGATCGCGCAGCGCTACACGACGAACCCCATCAGCGTCGCCGTGCGCCCAGAGGAGCCAACGCTCGACGCGATCGATCACGCATGGATCGACGTGAACGAGGCGGACAAGGTGAGCGCGCTGCACGAGCTCCTCGGCAGGGAGGGCATCGAGCGGACCTTGGTGTTCCGCCGTACGAAGCATGGGGCCAACAAGCTCGTGAAGGCGCTCGAGCGACTCGGCCGTCCGGCGCGAGCGCTCCACGGCAACATCGGGCAGCGCGAGCGCGAACGCGTTCTCGAGGCGTTCCGGCGCGGGGCGATCCCCACACTCGTCGCGACGAATCTCGCCGCGCGCGGGATCCACGTGGACGACATCGGACACGTCGTGAACTTCGATCTCCCGGAGAACGCCGAGACCTTCGTGCACCGGGTCGGCCGCACCGGACGCGCCGGCCGACGGGGCGTGGCATATACCTTCGTCAACGAGACGCAGCGCCGGGATTTTGACGAGATCAAACGGAAGGCGAAGGTCCGCTTCCGCCAGGAGCGCCTCAGTTTGCCAAAGGTGACCCCCTCTTCGCACGCCTCACCAGCTCCAAGAATCGGTGGTGCGGGAAGGAACCGACAGGTCACCGCCGCGCGCCGCAGAAGGTGGCGATAGCTTCTACCTAGCGAGCACCATCAGTTGGCCGCGGCGGCGGCTGCGCTCGGTCCGGTGATCTTGATCGCGCACGCGTACAGACGCTCGAACGTGGATTGCTGGCGCATGCTCCGCTTCGAGTGGCCGATCGGCATCAGATGGCAGCCACGCAGTGGGACGTTCCTCGCAAGCCACTCGAGTTCCCCATCGAGATACGCCCAGTAGCGCTCGGCTGCGTCGTCCTCCGATGTGGCTCCGTCGAGGAGATCGAGGAGGCGATCGGGGATCACGATCCCCGGTATCCCGGTCAGACGACGGGCGTGATCAGACGATCGGACCGGGGCGAGGCCCATGATGATCGGAAGATCTCCCAGCGCCGCCGGCATCCGATCAACGGCCGCCGCAAGGGCCCTCGCGTCGAACACCGGTTGCGTCTGTACGAATTGCGCCCCCGCCGCTCGCTTCCGCACAAGACGCTCCAGCTCGTATGCCGGGTCGTCCGCGAACGGCGACCAGGCTGCGCCGACGCAGAAAGGCTCGGCCTGGCCGAGGAGCTCCATCCCGAGGCCCGCTGGGAATGCCCGTGCCATCTCGATCAGGGCGAAGACATCAACGTCGTACAGATCCGTCGAGTTCTCAGGGACGTCTCCAGTCATGCAGTTGAGATTCCGAACGCCGAGCGCCGAGGCGCCGAGAAGATCCGCGACGAGGCCGTTGCGTGGGCGGGAGCGCGCGGTGAGCTGGAGAATCGGCTCCACGCCGAGGTCCGCGTGCGTGATGATTGCGGCGGCCGCGATCGAAGACAGCGCCGGGCGACCCCGCAGCCCATCGGTGATATTGACCGCGACGATCTGCGGACGCAGCAGCGCCCGCGCTCGTTCGATGACGACCTCGTGCGCGACGGTCGCTGGGACCGCGAGCTCAACGGTGATCACGGCACGCCCTTCGTCGAGCGAGCGCTGCAAGCGCGAGCGCGGATCTCGGGCGAGCTTGCCCGATTCATCGCTCGCTGGAACCGGCGTGTGGACGATCACGCGCGGATTAAGGCGGCAGGACCCTTGAGAAGGTATGTAGAGCGGATGAACGCTCAGGAGCGACGCTCGGCATCCCGTCGAGCGTCGCTCCCAGGCCAAACGCGCTAGCGCTTCGCGGCCATCTGCTCCGCTGTGGGCACGACGCCGAGTTGCTGCAAGAGGCCGAGCTGGTCGGAAATGGCCCAGTCCTCGACGATCTTGCCGTCCTTGAACCGGTTAATGACGATCGCCGTCACGCTCGCGCGTTTTCCGGTCGCGGGAAGCGCCGGCAGATCGCCGCGCTGCGTCCCGGTCGCCACGACGCGCTCCACCACGTAATCACCGTCGGCGATCTCCTGCTCGATCGCGAAGTGAAGGTCCGGGAACGCGCTTCGATACATCGAGATGAGCTGCTTCAGACCCTGGGGACCCGCTGCGATCGGATTGTTGGGGTCGTGGTGGACCGCGCCGGGCGAGACGTACTCCTCGAGGATGCCGAGATTCCCCTTGTTCCACGCTTCTTCTGTAATGCGACGCGCCGCTGCCTTGTTCTGTTCGGTGGACATCGGAACTCCCCTCCCGTTTGGTCCGTCGGCCCGCATGGTCGGGCGGCCGGCCCCATTCTCCCCCTGGGTACAACCAGTAACGGAGACGTGGCATTTCGCCGATGCCAAGACACTGAGACCGCTCTTGGATCGTGGCACCGACCATGCTTTCGGGTGCCCATGGAAGAGCTGCCCGAGCCGGTCGACACGGAGAGCGCCGATCCCGAGGACCTCGCACTCGGCGCGCTCCTCGCGCTGCAGGCGCGCTGGCGCGAGGCGGAGGGCCGACAGGTCACGCTGCGGGCGCTCGGCCTCGAGCTCGGTCCGCAGGAGCGCTACCTCTCCGCGGTCTGTGCGACGCATGGGCGCTTCCACGTTCTCTGGCGAGGCGCGGCTTCGGCCGATCGCCCCGAGCGCATCGCGTGCCCGGGCAGCGCGCAGCTGCGCTGCGACGACGGCTGCGCGGTGGACTTCACGTACGAGCCGGCGCGACCGACGAGCTAGACGCGCAACCCGCGCGTCAGCGGGCGGTGCGGTTCAGAGCGATCAGCGTGAGGAACTCGTGGAGCAGTGTGCCGGCGAGCAGCGAGGTGACCTCGCCGTGATCGTACTGAGGCTGCACCTCGACCAGGTCAAAGCCGACGAGATCAAGACCCCGTAGCCCACGCACCAGCCGGAGCGCATCGCGACTGCTCGGTCCTCCGACTTCGGGCGTGCCGGTCCCCGGCGCGAAGCCTGGATCGACGAAGTCGATGTCAAAGCTGAGGAAGACCGGACCCTTGCCGACCCGCTCGACGACCTCCGGCAACACGCTGTCAACGCCCCGCTCGAGCAGCGTCTCGGTCGGGATCAAATGAAGCCCCAGCGCTCGCGCACCGTCCCGATCTTCCGGCCCGTACAGCGATCCTCTGATGCCGAGCTGGACCGCTCTCGCCGTGTCGATCAAGCCTTCCTCGATCGCGCGGCGGCACCAAGTGCCATGCGTATAGCGCTCACCCCAGTAGCTGTCCCAGGTATCGGTATGCGAGTCGAAGTCGATCAGGCCGACCGGCCCATGCCGTTTGAAGATCGCGCGGAGCTCTCCCAGCGTGATGGAGTGGTCTCCGCCGATGGCGAGTGGAATCACGCCGGCATCCAGGATCGATCTCAGCCCGGCCTCGATGACCGCGTACGAGGCCAGCACGTTCCCCGGGATCACCGCCACGTCCCCCGCGTCGACGGCAGAGACGTGTTCGAAGATCTCGATCCCCTGCTCGACGTTGTACGGTCGCAGCAACCGGGACGCTTCCCGGATCGCCGATGGGCCGAATCTCCCGCCGATGCGATAGCTCACCGCAGTGTCGAACGGGATCCCGATGAACGCCGCATCGACGTCGGCCATGTCCGTGACGTTGGGCAGCCGCATGAAGGTCCCGATCCCCGTGAACCGTGCGGCCCGCATCGCGTCGACCGGCCGGTAGCGCGTTGGTCCAGCTCGCTTGCGGCTCTCAGGCACGGGCTAGCTCGGACTCCACCGCTTTCAGGCTCTCCTCGTGGATGACGCCGACCACCTGATTACGCAACTCGGCGAAGCGGGGGCCGCTGAGAGTTTCGAACGTGCGCGGCCTTGGGATGTCGACCGCGAGAGTGGTCCGGATCCGGCCCGGCCGATGGGTCATTACGTAGATGACATCCCCGAGGAAGATCGCCTCCTCGATGTCGTGGGTGACGAAGAGGACGGTCTTGCGATAGCGCTGCCAGATGTCGGTAAGCAGCTCTTGCATGATCTGCCTCGTCTGCGCGTCCAGCGCGCCGAAGGGTTCATCCATGAGCAGCACTTCGGGATCGCCGGCCAGCGCGCGAGCGATCGCGGCCCTTTGCTTCATTCCGCCTGAGAGCACCTTGGGATAGGCATCCGCGAAGCCGTCGAGCTTCATCAGGTGGATCAGCTCGCTCGATGTTTCGCGACGCTCCGCCGCGGGGACCTTCTTGATCTCCGGCCCGAACTCGATGTTGCGCCGCACCGAGAGCCAGGGGTACAGCGAGTAGGACTGGAACACCATGCCGCGGTCGGCTCCCGGCTCGAAGGTAGGCTTCCCGTTGACGAGGACCTCGCCCTCGGTCGGCGTGATCAGGCCCGCCGCGACCATGAGCAGTGTCGACTTGCCGCAGCCCGAGGGACCGACGATGCACGCGAACTGCCCGTCCGGAACGGTGAGCGAAATGCGCTCCAAGGCGCGCACCTCTCCGTGGCGGCTCCGAAAGCGCATGGCGACGTCGCTGATCTCGATCTCGCTCACGCGCGGACCTTCTCCACGTAGGGGAACGCCACCCGATGCGCGACCGCGAATAGGGCGTCCGTGATCAGCCCCAGGACGCCGATCGTGATGATGGCCGCGATGATCCGGTCGGCCCGCAGATAGCGCTCGGCGATGAGGATGAAGCTCCCGATGCCGTGCTCGGCCGCCACGAGCTCAGCGACGATGAGATACGTCCACGCCCAGCCCATCGTGATTCGGAGCGCGTCGACGACCTCGGGGAACGTCGCCGGGAGAAACACCTTGTAGAAGACGGTCCAGCGGGAAGCGCCCAGGGTGTACGCCACGTTCAGCATCTCATCGGGAACACGATGCGCGATGTCCATCACCATCAGCACCAGCTGGAAGAACACGCCGATCCAGATGATCGTGATCTTCTCGTCCTCCCCGAGGCCTTGCAGCAGGATGAGAAGAGGAATGAAGGCGGAGGCGGGCATGTAGCGGATGGCATTGATGGGTGGGTTGAAGAAGGAGCGCACAGCCTCGAACGATCCCATCAAAAGACCGAGCGGCACCGCGACCGCGGCCGCGAGCACGAACCCGGCAACGATCCGGAAAGCGCTCCAGCCCACGTCGTTGTAGAAGCCGAGATTCACCATCATGTCCCACCACGTGACCACCACCTGATAGGGGCTGGGCACGAAGAGAGCGTTCTGCACCAGGACCGCAAGCAGCCACCAGACGCCGACGACAACGACGAAGCTGCCCACCGCGAGGACGAGCCGGGCCCGCCCGGGAATGGCTTGCTTCGGCGTGAGGTACGTGCGGATGAAGCCCCGGCGTCGCCGGGGATGAGCCACCGGCGGCGCCGTAGCCACTCGGGCCGCAGGGACCCGGCTCAATTGGTCTCCTCTACAACGAGTTGATGAAGTCGGGATTCACCGCATCAACGGGCTTGACCGGGCTGTCGATCTTTCCCTGCGACTTCCAGAAATCGCCGGCGGCCTTCACGTTGTCATTGATCTTGCCGGGAGCGCTCTTCGTGCCCATGATCGTCTTGCCCGTCTTCAGATCGAACAGCGTGAGCGTATCGAGGTCGGCCTTCACATCGTCCGCAGTTTCGCTGGTGGCCTTAGCCACGATGCCCAGCCCCTCGGATGTGTTCTTTTGGAACCAGTCGAAGGCGTCGTAGTAGGCCTTCATGAATTCTTTGACGGTAGCGGGGTACTTGTCGACGAAGTCCTTCCGGAACGCGAAGCTGTCCATGATCAGGTCCGGATACTGCTTCGAAGAAACCAGCACGACTCCATCGGTTCGTGCCTTGGCCTTGCTCAGCCACGGCTCCCACGTGACCGCCACATCCACCTGCCCGGCGACGAAGGCGGCACCGGCCTCGCCGGACTTCATGTTCTGCTCCTTTACGTCCGCCAGGGACAAGCCGTTCTTCTGGAGGACCTGCGCCAGGAACCACTCGGAGACCGAGCCCTGGTTGACCGCGACCTTCTGCCCTTTGAGGTCCTGCACCGACTTGATCGTGTTCTTTGCCAGGATGCCGTCACCACCGACCGAGGCGTCGATGGGGAACACTTCCACGGCGGGCACTCCGTTCGACTGAGCCCTGGCGAAGGCATCGACGGTCGATGCCATTCCTTCCAGCCTTCCGGCCGTCAGCGCGATCAGGCGATCGTTGGGGTCCTCGACATCCTGGAACTTCACGTCGAGGCCATGGCTCTTCCACGTGTCCCTGGCGTTGGCGATGTAGATGATCGCGTAGCCGGTCCAGGTCGAAGACGCGATGTTGATCGTGCCGTTGAACTTGCCGTCTGTTCCTGTCCCGGCGGTGCCGCCGCAAACCGCGACCAGCAGTCCGAGCAGCACAGGAAACACAAGGCGGGATGGACCGCGCGATTGACTGAACATTTTCGACCTCTCCCCCTCTCGCTTGGGCGCATGTACGGCGAGCGGCTCCGGCGGCGCCCCGTGGCCAACGAACGACCCATCCTACCGAACGCCCGTCGGGAACGGTCGAGCGATGGGCGGCGAGCAAATCGGGGACTAGGCTCTCGGTCCAAAGGGGAGGGCGCTATGAACCTTAGACGGCTCGTGCTTGTGGTCGCCGTGATCGTGGCTTCTCAAATGCTCTCG
>Ga0066673_10000295_pt1 | contig 13668 bp, 9 predicted proteins | sample GraSoiAngelo_122_FD_62302 | JGI IMG/M metagenome (GOLD analysis project Ga0066673, IMG submission 62302) | Grasslands soil microbial communities from the Angelo Coastal Reserve, California, USA - 14_0927_02_20cm | ecosystem: Environmental > Terrestrial > Soil > Grasslands | place: USA...
TTTCCCAATCAAATTTGTAACGAGCGTAACTCAGCGCGTTGTCTCGGTCCTGGGCGCCCGGACGGTGCCGCGCGAGATCGGCCGCATGCGCTGCGATCTTGTAGGCAATAATTCCATCCTTCACGTCTTTTTCGTTAGGCAAGCCGAGGTGCTCCTTCGGTGTGACATAGCAGAGCATCGCCGCACCGTGCCATCCGATCATTGCCGCGCCGATCGCAGACGTAATGTGGTCATATCCTGGCGCAATATCGGTTACCAGCGGACCCAGAGTGTAGAACGGAGCTTCGTAGCAAAGCTCGCGCTCTTGATCAACCTGCTCTTTTATTTTGTCGAGCGGAACGTGGCCGGGCCCTTCGATCATCACCTGCACATCATGCTGCCATGCGGTCTTAGTAAGTTCGCCGAGAGTCTTCAGTTCTGCAAACTGGGCTTCGTCGCTGGCATCGGCAATGCAGCCGGGACGAAGGCCGTCGCCGAGTGAAAATGAAACATCATGCTTGGCAAAAATCTTGCAGATGTCGTCGAAACACTCATAGAGAAAATTCTGTTTGCGATGATGCGCCATCCACTGGCCCAGAATAGCGCCCCCGCGGCTCACGATCCCGGTAATCCGCTTCGAGACCATTGGTAAATACTGAATAAGAACGCCTGCATGGATGGTCATGTAGTCCACCCCTTGCTCAGCCTGCTCTTCAATCACTTCGAGCATGATTTTGGCGTCGAGATCTTCGATGCGCTTCACCCGCGAAACCGCCTCGTAGATCGGTACCGTGCCAACAGGAACAGGCGAATGCCGGAGAATAGCTTCGCGAATCTCGTGAATGTCACCACCGGTCGAAAGATCCATCACGGTATCCGCACCATAATGAACCGCGGTGTGCAGCTTGTTCAGTTCATCGGCAATATTCGAGGTGACTGCGCTGTTGCCGATATTCGCATTGATCTTGCATAAGGACTGGACACCAATCGCCATCGGCTCCAGCTCAGGATGATTGATATTCGCGGGAATAATCATGCGCCCACGGGCGACTTCATCGCGCACCAACTCGGGCACAACTTTCTCGCGGGCCGCCACATACTTCATTTCTTCGGTGATTACACCGTTCCGCGCATAGTGCATCTGGGAGAAATTGCCGTCGCTGTTCTCTGCCTTGCGGTGCGAAATCCACTCCGCCCGTGGCCCCGGAGCTTCATGGCTAGAGTGGCCGTTTCCGTTGTGACCATTTCGGTTGTGTCCGTTGCCGGAAGGCATGACTTACGATCCTTTGATGTTCGAGATTAGGAGTCAATTATACGCGGGCAGATTCAGCAGAAACTCCGAATCGACAACTTACGCTTGTGTCATCTCAGCAGCTTGCCGCGCGCGCATCGGCCAGGTAGCGCTAACGAATCCTAACGCGTAAACGAGACCGATGACCGAGAATCCCGCGGTAAGATTGCGCTGCGCAACCGCGCCTACGAGATAGGACTGCAGAATCTGCAGGGCAGTTCCAGCCGCATAGAAAGCATTCTGAACACGTCCCATGAAGTGCTGCGGAATCTGCTCCATCAGGCTGGTATTCATGGCAACACCGGTGATGCCCCGTCCTGAACCCATCAGGGCATAAATGAGCACCGCGAGCGCCAGAAATGGCATAGTCGGAGCGGAAATCATCAGAACTGTGAGCAGACCAAGCGAAATCGCAATTGACCGACGCGCGCCGAATTTTTTAATCATCAGCGGCGCATAGAACGCGCTTACAAACGCGCCCACACCCCAGCCTCCATTCAACCATCCGTAGCCGACGGCGCCGGCATGAAAGACTTCGCTGAGAGGCGGCGTAACCACGACGCCTGTCATCATGGCTGACAGAAATAGCGCCCAGCTCAGACCGAGCATGACGATCTCGCGGTGACCGCGTAAAAAGTCAATTCCCTCGCGCATCTCGCGGAAGAACTTCGCAAATGCAGACTCGGCAGCAACGATGTCTGCGTGCAACTCCGCCGGACGCGGCACAACGTGCCGTCCCTTCCGCACCGCGAAGTAGCACAGAAACGAAACTACATAGGTGCTGACGTCAATCAGCAGAACACCGCCAAGGCCAATCTTGTTGAAAACGAAGCCGACGATCGAACCCGCGATCAGCCATCCGCCCTGCACCCCGGCAAGCAGAAAAGTATTGGCGTGAACAAATTCTTTGCCCGGCGTCAACTCCTGAATGAGGGCGGTAATGGTTGGCCAAAACATCCAGAAACCGGCAGCCACCAGCATGTTCATCGCATACAGTTCCCAGATTTTCACTCTGCCAGCAAAAGCCAGCAGCGAAATCGCCAGAATGATGATCGCGCGTAGCGAATCGAGCCACATCACCAAACGGCGACGGTCTTCACGATCGATGATGACACCTGTAAAGGGCAGGAGCAGCAGCGCAGGAAGCGTCTGCACCACGGCGAATGTGCCTAAGGCAATCTCGGAATGGGTAGTCTGCAGAATGTACCACGCAACGGCGGCGGAATTCATGCCGCTGCCGATCATGGATACAAGATTCGCGGCGAAGATGAAACGCAAACCTTTTTTCTGCAGGATTGAACGCATGAGTTACTGTATGCGATCACCGCGGGAATCGCCAAACCAGAACAATCCGTCTCGTAATTTCAGGGGTTTGAGGCATAAAATTCTTACATCGGAGGGTTTGTGATGAACGCTGGAAAAAGAATAAATCGAGAGACGCTTAAGGCGCTCTACCGCAGGGTACTTGAACGCCTGCGACGTAGGCGTGAGCCGCAAGAACCGAAGGACCCATTTGCCTACGTCGCAGCGCCGAAGAAACCAAGACCTTCTGCGGGCAACGCCGCGGCCGTCGCAGAACTCCCTGAAGAGTAGCCCTTTTCTTCACGTCCTTCGCGATCTTTGCGGTTAGACGATTACGGCCCTATGCCGTTCGTGGTGATGCTTTCTTTGGGACTCCTCCGCCTAAACTCTGTTCTGGCGCAACCTAAAACGCACTCTATTCGCTTCCGCAATCACGTAAACAATCAGAATCAACATGATCGGCTCAATTGGGTGCTTGTATCGAGGAAATGGATTCACCAGGTAATACGGCAGCGGATATATGACGAGAAACGGCGCGAGCAGCCATCGGTAAGGGTTGCTTCGCAGGAACATCAGCGCTATTCCAGCAAATGAAAATAACGCTGCGAGAAAAAACTGGGTGTGACGTGCGACGCGAAAATCATAGCCGTGAACGACAGTTGCCTGCGGCGGCGCAGCCCAAAAGTACCACACACGTTCAGCGGTGAACCGCAAAAATTGTGCGGAATGCTCGCGAATGAACTCCTGAAACTGTTTTTTCTTTTCATCCATGAAGCGAATCTCGCCGAGTTCCTGAAAACGACGCATGGTGGCCGGATCGTTTCCCGGATGTTCGCTGCGCGTCCACAGTCCGGATGAAGAATTATTATTCGCTTCATAGAGTTCCAACGGCAGGTTGTCCCGGATCAGGATGAAACGGCCAAATGTCGAGTAGTTACGAATTGTCCAAGGCACGAGGCAAATGACGAATACTGCAAGGCAAATCGCAGCACCGACGAAGTTTGGAGATTTTATCTGAGGCAGAAATAACATCCAGCCAAGAAGAAATGGCAGCAAAATGATGAGAGCTGTATTGGTGAGCGCGATCAATCCCCAGAGCAAGCCAAACCAAATCCAGTCCCGTCGTTTTGTGGAGGTTGCATCGGCCATGCTCATTGCGAGCCAGAAAGCGAGCGTCAACAGGAAGGTTGAAAAGCTCGCCTCCCACACAACTCGAACGGGCCAATAAATCAGGTATGGAAATACTGCCCAGGCCCACGCCGACCAACGCGCGACTGTGTTTCCAAAGATTCGTTCCGCGATCAAAAAAATGGTCCAGCAGGTTAATGCAGCGAAAATGCTGTTGAAGGCGAGAACCATCCACGCTGACGCGGCACTGTAAACCCCGAAAACTTTGAAGATCCAACCCAGAAGGTACGGATAAACCGGCGCCGTCCATGCGCTGGGGCCAGAATCGAGATCAGTAGGCGAACTGAAGCCATGCCCCTGCGCGATGGAACGCGCAAGTCGCCCCATTTCCCATCCGAATTGAAAATGGTCGCGGCGAGGCGTGATGCGATAAGTGTGGCCAATCGTAATTACAGCCAGCCGTAAAAGAAGCGCGACCAGCACAATAAACCAAACTGAGTGTCGGAACGTACGCGGCCGCGGCGATGGCGCGATTGTGGCGGAGCCTACGATCCGGGACACGCTCGTCGGATTCACCTCGCCAGAGTACCGCAAAACAACCCCTTTCCGGATAATCGTGCTTGCAGGCGGGGCTGTTCAGAGATACGATTTCCGGCGCAACACAGGAGTCGCCCATGACCCGCGCATGCCCTTTGATCTTCGCAACCCTTGTGTACGCCAACCTCGCTTTCGGTCAGGTTCAGACGCTGACAATTCCCGCTGGTTCCCCCGAAGACAAAGATCTGACGGCAATCACCGCCGAACAGGACAATCAGAAAAAAATCTCGATGTACCAGGATTACATCCAGAAATACTCAGCCAACAACACGGCCGTCGCCTATGCAAACTGGCAACTTGCGCAATCGTATCAGGCGGCAGGCGATCTGCAGAAAGCATTCCAGGCTGGCGACCAAGCCGTAGCCGCTGCACCACACAGCCTCGACATTCTGGTTTCGCAGGTCACGATTGCCCAGCAACTCAAGAATAGTTCGGCAGTGTTCAAATACGCGATCGCCGGCGGTGAAGCTTATAACTCCATTGACAAAGAAACCAAACCCGCCGAAATCACAGCCGAACAGTTTGCTTCCGATCAGGAGACGCAGAAGTCGAATAATAAAAGCTCGTATGAATTTTTTCAGAACTCCGCGTTCAGCGCCATCTCTGGTGAGACCGACGCGAAGACCCGCATGGATGAGATCGAGAAGTTCTCGGCGACCTTCGCAAAGTCGGGCTTGGATGAACAACTCGCGTCTTATGCGATGCTCTCGCTTTCCCAGTTGAAGGACAATAAGCGATTAGTTACGTTTGCAGAGAAAGCCCTGGAAACCAATCCTAATAATTTGGCGGCCCTAGTAATGCTGGCCAACTCTTACGCGGATGCAAACGAACCGGTGAAGGCTATTTCTTATGCCCAGAAGGCCATCGTCGCAGCCAAAGCTGATGCGCCAGATGCGGACCGGTCACGCAAGATTGCCGCTGGTTCTGCTCACTGCACTCTGGGGCGCGTTTACGCAAACCAGGGCAAAACCTTGCTTTCGATCACAGAGTTAAAGTCAGCTACGGCCCTGCTGAAAGGCCAAGACGAGCAACAATTCGCAATCGCCGGATACTATCTCGGGTGGGATTATGCAAAGTTAAGCAAATTGACCGAGGCACGTGCGGTGCTGACCGAGGTAGCAGCGATTTCCGGCCCAGTCCAAACTACCGCAAAGGATTTGCTTACGAAGGTCAACACTGCGCGAGCCGCAGGCAAGTAATCTACTTGCGTGCCAATTCGTCGGAAAGCAAGTGTGCCTTGTACGCCAATGTGTGTGCCCGGCGCAGGTCGCCCGCATCTGATGCATCCTTGGACTGCCGGACGTAAGAGCGAATCTGATCAAGCATGCTTTGCTGTGGGTCCGAAAGTTGACGTCCAGTGATTGCTTTTAGATTCGAATCGGTCGTGGCAAGTAATTGGGCTGTGTTTTCGCGGCTGTGAAATTCCTGTTCCTGGGTCATTGCCGGCGCTAGTTGCCCCCAGTTGTCTTTCGTCCCTCCGTTCCGCACCACGACCTTGCCCGACTGATTCGCAGGAGAAGTCTTCTTCGCCGGAGCGCGTTTCTTTGTTGAATGTTTGCGCACAACCGGCTTTGCAGTGGGCTTTTTCTGTTCCGGTGTGCTTGGTTGCGGAGCTTCGGTTTTTGGCTGCTCGGGTCGCTGCGCAGGTTGGGTAGTTGCGTCGGGTTGACTCGCCGATGGAGTCTGTTCGTCAGTTTTGGGTTGACTGGAAGAAGATGGTGGCGACTGGTCCTGGGCCGGAGAAACCGAGACGCAGATCAATATGTGCAGAATGAGAAGACTCGGCCACCATAGAGCTCTCGAACGTTGCACATTGACCAGTTTTTTCATGTCAACCCTTGTGAGAAAAAATAACGTTCTCGTTCGCATCGGCATTGGCGACCGTCTCCAGCGGCGCGGGCCGATTCTCCGCAAGCGGCAACTGCAGCCGGAATGTGGTCCCTTTCCCTTCCACTGAATCGAATTCCACTGAACCGTAATGCCATTGCATGATCTGATAGGTCTGCGCCAAGCCGATGCCGCTGCCTGTTTTCTTCGTCGTGAAGTAGAGTTCGAATACTTTGTCCTGCACGGCTGCTGGAATCCCGGTGCCCTGATCGCGAATTTCAGTCACCACTGTACCGTCATCCTCACGCACAGTGATCGAAAGTGTGCCGCCGTCGGGCATAGCCTGAACACCATTAAGCACCACGTTAAGAATCGCCTGTTTGATCAGATCCACATCAACTCTAACCGGAACATGCGCGTTCGGCAGTTCGCGAACCAGCTTGACCCCGTGCTGCGCCGCATCGGGAGCGGCTAACAATGAAACTTCATCCAGAATCAGGCGCAGATCGGCATCTTCGATATGAAGGTCGCGTGGACGAGTGAAGTCCACCAGAATCTGCACCACTCGATCCAGCCTATGGATCTCACTATCAATAATATCAACGTGCCGGGTGGTATTGGGATCCACCTGCTGAAGCTTGTTGCGCAACAATTGCAGGTGCAAAACGATTGCGTTGATGGGATTCTTAACTTCGTGCGCCACTCCGCGGGTTACACGGCCACTGGCAGATATACGGCGCGATAATTCGATTTCATCTTCGATGCGCCGCGCTGATTCGGCATCACGCATAGTCAGAAGCGCGCCGATCTGTGTTCCCTTCTCGTGAATGAAGTCCACGGAAATTTGCACGCGGCGTCCGTTCGGCGTCTCAATTTCTTGCTGCTCGACGCTGTGACGCAAATGAAAGGCATCGAGTAACACCGATCCCAGAGCGGATTCTGCTGAAAATATTTCCTTCGCGGTGCGTCCGAGGAGTTCGCCACGGGAGCGTCCGAGAAAGCGTTCAACCGAGGCGCTGACCAGCACCACGCGAGAGTCGCGCGTGAACAACATCAGTCCGTCCTGCAGGCTTGACATGATCTGATCGACATTGTTCTTCAACGCTGAAAAAATTTCCCGGGCATCACGCATCTGGCGGCCGAGGTTTGCGATTTTCTGACTGACCTGTCCGTATTCATCCACTGCCCCGGCTTCCGGGCGAACGTCGGCTCCATGCCCGGCCGTCATGCTGTCAAGACTGCGGCTGATATGTTCAAGGGGGCCCAGAGCGATATGCGAGAGAACTGCTGCAAGTATCAAAGAGCAGAGGATTGCGATTGCGGATAGCACGACTGCATGCTGCAATCGCGGCGTCAGTTCGTTCCGCAGGAAGACGGTCGAGACGCCGACACGAATGCTGCCAAAAACGCTGCCGTTCAACATCAGCGGCATACTGACTTCATAAACTACCGGTGGGTTATAAATCAGCTGGAGCTGACGCCGGAAGCCGGCCCCCTGCAGTAAAGAAAAATCCGGCCGCGCGGTGATCTTCTTACCAACCTGATTAGGATCAGTATCGAGAATGGCCTTTCCGTCGGAATCAAGGATGGCGGCGTCATAAATAGTCGGCCAGCTTCCGACTACCGAATCGAGCATGGTATTGAGATCGCGGTCCGTGCCCAGATAGTAGGCAATTCCGCGCCGCACAGATTCAGGATTGCTGGTATCGACACGCGTGCTGCTAAGATCGGGGGCCGCGCTGGTGGCCAGATACGCCAGATTTGAATTTAAATTTACTGCCGTGTCATACGCTGTGGCGATTCGCTGACGAAGAATCTGCGAGATGTAAATATATGAGGCGCCGGATACCAGCGCTGCCACCATGAACGTGATGGCAAGGACGATTTGGGTTCTACGCCGCATGCTGATTCGTTTTTAAGTCAACCAATTCGTCTTCCGCCGAGGCGCAGTGCGAAAAACCTAAGGCTCTTTTACTTCCTCCGCTTCTTCTCTGTCACTGCGCCCGTCGCCCGCTGCGCTGCCATATTCCTTCAGTTTGTTATGCAGAGTCTTCAAGCTGATTCCGAGAATGTCTGCGGCGCGGGTTTTATTGTTATTCGTGGATTCGAGCGTCTTCAGGATCAGTAGCCGTTCGGCCTCGCCAACTGTCGTTCCAACCCCAACTCGAATCGAATCCGTGTCGTCGAGCGAGGGACGAAGGCTAGTATGACCAAATCCGGGAGGCAGGTGCTTGGTCTCAATCACCGGACCTTCGCAGACAATCACCGCTCGTTCGAGAGTATTGCGGAGCTCACGAACATTGCCAGGCCATGAATAGGCGCGAAACGCGTTCAGCACCGCTTCACTAACTGTCGCGACGCGGCGGCCGTGCTTAGCGCTCATGTCAGCCAACAGAGACTGCACCAGGTCCGGAATATCTTCACGGTGATCGCGCAATGGCAGCATGTGAATGTTGAAAACATTCAGCCGATAGTAAAGATCGTTACGCAGCTCGCCGCGCGCAACGGCTTCTTCGGGCACCTTGTTAGTGGCCGCGAGTACGCGGACGTCAACTGTGGTTTCAACCTTGCTTCCGAGGCGGCGCAGCTTACGATCTTCCAGTACTCGCAGCAACTTGGCTTGGGTTGCGATGGGCATTTCCCCAATCTCGTCAAGCAGCAGAGTTCCGCCTTCAGCCAGTTCGAAGCATCCGGTGCGACGTTCAAGAGCGCCCGTAAACGCGCCCTTTTCGTGACCGAAAATTTCGCTTTCGATTAAGGTCTCGGGAATCGCTGCGCAATTGATCGCGATGAATGGCTTTGGTCGTCTCGGGCTAAGTTCATGGATAGTGCGTGCGACCAATTCCTTCCCGGTTCCACTGGCTCCGGTGATCAGAACTGATGCCGTGCTGGGCGCCACCAGTTCGATCAGCCGAAATATCTCCTGCATTTTTTTCGAAGGCCCGACGAGCGATCCCAGAGATCCCGTGTCGCGCAACTTACGACGGGTAAGTTCCAGCTCTGTGCGCGCGCCCAGGAGCGCCGACGCATTCTGAAGGATGGTGCGCAGCCGGTTCGTATCAATGGGCTTGGTGATGTAATCGTACGCGCCCATGCGCATGGCCTGAACTGCACTGTCGATGGTTCCCTGGGCGGTAACAACGATTACCGCAACGGTCTGACTGTCACCAGCAATTTTTTCCAGCAGTTCCAAGCCACCCATGCGCGGCATCTTCAGATCGGTGATGACAATAGACGGCGACCACGTGCTGACTTTTTCATAGCCTTCCTGGCCATCCGCTGCCGTCGCGGCGGTATATCCCCAGGAGTTGATGATTTCACCAAGTCCGGTACGCTCGTTTTCTTCGTCTTCGACGATTAACACCCTACTCTGATCCATTTGGTATTCATTATTCAGGCAGTTTGCCTTCGCCGCAAGCTGCCGTGAAAACTGCACCATTTGAAGGGCACAAGCTGCCGATTACGTCCACTATCTATCAATTACTATGGATGCACCGAAAACCATGCCCGAGTCTTTGTGGGGAGCAAAAGACCAAGCTGCAAGGCTAGCCGAGCTGACTGCCAGCACGGATGATCGAGCCAAAGAGCACCCTTTGCGCCGAGACGTTCGTTCGCTCGGAACCCTGCTCGGAAGGGTCCTCGTTGAACAGACGGGCGAACCCCTGTTCCAAACGGTGGAGCGGCTGCGGCGGCTTCTGATCCAGGCGCGAGTCGGCCTCTCAGGAACATCGGGCAGCGATCTTCAGAACGCCGAAATGTCGCAAGCGCGTGAAATCATAGCCGCGCTTAACGTACAAGACGCATACAAAATCACCAAAGCGTTTTCTATCTACTTCGAACTTACGAATCTTGCGGAAACCAATCATCGCAAGCGCCGCCGGCGTGCAGCAAAGTTGTATTCGGGCCATCCACCGCTGCCCGGCTCTTTTCGTGGCACCTTACTGCGCATGCGCAACGCAGGCATAAACGGAGAGCAGGCATTGCAGGCGCTACGACAGGTGAAGATAATGCCGGTGTTCACTGCTCATCCGACGGAAGTTGCACGTCGTACGGTGCTGCAGAAACGCCGCCGAATTTCGCGATATCTGGAACTGCTTGATCGCCTGCCACTGCCGGAAGCTGATGCGCTCGCATTTGAAGCTGCCATTCTCACTGAGATCAGCGCTCTCTGGGAAACCGATGAGGTCCGCGTCCAGAAGCCGCTGGTGACCGACGAAATCCGCATGGGCCTAGATCACTATCCCATGTCGATTTTTGAGAGCTTACCGCGAATCTATACGGAAGTCCGCGATTCTTTTCAGCAAGTTTTCGGAATGTCATTGAATCCCGAAAACATTCCGGAACTTCTGTATTTCGGTTCTTGGATCGGCGGCGATCGCGATGGCAACCCTTTTGTGACTGCGGAAACCACGCAAGAGGCGCTCGAACGAGCGCAGAACACGATCCTCAGCCACTACGTCACGGAACTCGCCAGCATCAACGAACAACTTAGCGCTTCCGCCAAACAGGTTTCAGTTTCTGACGTTTTCAGCAACAAGCTTAGGCAATATTCGGGCATGATCGGCGATGAATCGGCACACGCGGCGCACATTTCAGGCACGGAGCTCTACCGCAAGTTCTTGAGTTTTGTCAGTGTCCGTTTGCGCGAAATCAACGCAGGAGGCGAATACGCCTATCGCTCCGCCAGGGAATTCGAATCCGACCTGCTGTTGGTATGCGAAAGCCTGAAGCAAAACCGTGGCGGGCGCATGGCGGAACTTTTGATTGAGCCGCTTTTGCGAAAGGCGAGAACATTTGGTTTCCATTTGGCTACGCTCGACCTTCGCCAGCATGCTGCGGTGCACCGCAAAACTCTTGCCGGGCTGCGGGGTGGCGACTCGCCGGACAGCGATGCTGCAGGCGTGCTCAGCGTTTTTCGTTGTGTTTCCGAATGGAAGAAAAATTTTCCTCCGGCCTGCATTCGCAATTATGTGATCAGTGGAACCGAAGCGGACCGAGATATTCACGAGTGTCTCGAACTCGCGCGGCGCGCGGGAGTTCACGTAGCTGCATCCGGCGACGATCCCGGGCTGATGCCCGTTCCATTATTCGAATCCATTCACTCATTGCGTAATTCCGCAAGCGTGATGGAACGAGTATGGACTGACCCGCAGTATCGCAAGTTGCTCGATTCCTGGTCGGGCTGGCAGGAAGTCATGATTGGCTATTCCGATTCGAACAAAGACGGCGGCATGCTGACCAGCATTTGGGAACTCTACAAAGCGCACCAGGCGCTGCATGCGGCCGCCCGCAGACACAATGTGAAGCTCAGGCTTTTTCATGGCCGCGGAGGGACTGTGGGCCGGGGCGGAGGACCGACGCACGCAGCAATTCTGGCCCAGCCGGCCGGAGATTTTTCCGGCGAGATTCGCATCACCGAGCAGGGAGAGGTCCTGAACTGGAAGTATTCCGATCCGGTACTGGCCGAGTGGAACCTGGAAATTCTGATTGCAGCATGTCTTGAGGCGCTGACGCGTCCTGATGGTCCGAAGCCTGGCGCTGATCAACCGTGGGCGGAAATCATGGAACAGATGTCGGGTGATGCATTCGCATTCTATCGCCAGAACATCGCGGAGAATCCTGATGTGCTCACCTACTTTGACCAGGCCACCCCCGTCAACGAACTGGAGCATGCCCAGATCGGATCTAGACCGGCACGCCGCTCGCAGAGTCGAAAACTGGAAGATTTACGCGCCATTCCCTGGGTCTTCGGTTGGATGCAGAGCCGGCACGCTCTGCCGGCTTGGTTTGGAGTGGGATATGCACTCGAAGGCTTCGCGGCACAAAGCAGCAACCACGAAGGTCGGCTGCGGGAAATGGTGATTCAATTTCCTTTATTTTCCGACTTGATTCGCAACGTCGAATTGGCCATGGCAAAAGCAGATATCGCAATCGCTCGGCTGTACGCGTCTCTTGTCACGGACGAGGCCTTGCGAGATCGGGTGTGGAAGATGATTGTTGAAGAATTTGAGCGCACGAGACGAATGTTGCTCCTCATAAAACAGCAGGAACGGCTGCTCGAAAAAAATCCAGTGCTTTCGCGGTCGATCCGGCTGCGCAATCCCTATGTTGATGCTATGAGTCTTATTCAGGTGGAATTGCTGCGGCGCAAACAAGCCGCTGATTCTTCTGGAGATTTGAACTACGCGATGGGTGCCACCATCAATGGGATTGCGGCAGGTTTGCACAATACCGGCTGAATCGCGCCGTGGTGGCCAATCCCGGCTTTGTTTCGCCATTATTTCGCCTGTACTTTCCATTACAAAACTGTGACGTAGATCTCACGAATTTTGTTGCTCGTAAGTAGATGGGTACCTAGTCTCATCCCAACGCAATACAGTTCTTGCTGGAGAAACCTTAAAAATGAGACGGTATCGACTAATCCTATGTCTGTTCGCGGCGGCTGTGTGTTCCGCTGCATCTGCTCAAACCACTAGCCCCTATTATCACAAGTTCTGGAACTTACAGAAGAATTACTGGGGACCGGGTTACGCCCTGCTCTCACCCAGTTGGTCGATTTGTAGCTCATGTTCGCCCACTTCAAGCAGGTTGAATTGGAGCCGAAACAGATACGTTTCGTCCCCATCGCTGAGCGGCAGCGCCACCAAGCACTCAATAGGTGGAACGCGCGCATACTCGGACATTCTCTGGAATGACCACCTCGTAGGTTCTTTCTCTACACAAAGACTTCCGGACTATAAAAACACGCTCACCAACAACGCTCACAACTTCATCTATGACGTTTATTTTTACGCTAAAAACATCTCTTATTCTCAGGCTCTCGAGTTCGACATTAATCAGTTCACAGGTTCGCAAAATGGCAAGGGCTACATTTGGGGACACGAATGCCGCATTGTTAGCCATGAATGGGATACTTACGACAACGTGAACAAGAAGTGGGTTGCTACGGGGATTCCATGCAATCCGAAAAACAACGCCTGGAACCACTTAGTAATTCAGGTGCAGCGGACCTCGGGCAATCGCCTACTCTATAAATCAATCACTCTGAATGGAGTGAAGCACACACTGAACGTCTATCGGTACCCTGGCAAGACGAGCTGGAGCGGAATCACCATTAACTATCAGCAGGATGGCAACAGCAGCATGTACGATTACGCTATCTGGCTTGATAAAGTTAGCTTCACAATGTGGTAGAGCAACTCAATATGTAAAGAAAAGGCGCCTTGCTGGAGAGAGGCGCCTTTTTCACGAGCTTTTGTTGGGAAGCTCAAATTCTTGATGTAGTAAGACCGTATCAGTAGTGCACGGCGACCGACTATCCGGTCGTCACTGTAGAAGAAATCAGGTTCTCTCGTATATCCTATGAATCAGGAATTTTGACGGGGAACTTAGCTATGCCCATCTTCGAATACGTCTGCAATCAATGCCAGCACAGCTTCGAGTCGCTGGTCTTCGGTCGTGAGAAAGCTGAATGCCCAAAGTGCAAGAGCAAAGACCTGGCGCCACAACTCTCAGTTTTCGCCGTTTCGGCGAAATCCGCTTCC
>Ga0066673_10000303_pt1 | contig 13575 bp, 9 predicted proteins | sample GraSoiAngelo_122_FD_62302 | JGI IMG/M metagenome (GOLD analysis project Ga0066673, IMG submission 62302) | Grasslands soil microbial communities from the Angelo Coastal Reserve, California, USA - 14_0927_02_20cm | ecosystem: Environmental > Terrestrial > Soil > Grasslands | place: USA...
AGACGCGTACAGTGGATGATCAGCGCGCACACCGCGGTTGGAATCGCCCAGATCGCCAGTTGCGCCGGCTCAACATGGATTCCGTTCTGGTCCAGAAAACCGCGGATGAGAAGAATGGAGCCGATGGCGATGAAGATGTCCTCGCCAAAGAAAAGAGCGATGTTGTCTACCGCCGCGGCGTTGGCTCTGATGCGATATCGTGTCTTCTGTGGCAGCTCGCCGAGTTTGTTCTCGGCTGCGCCTTCAGCCATCGGCGCAATCAACGGCCGCACCATTTGCGCATGACCACCAAGCGAGGTCAGTCCAAGCGCAGCCGTTAGCTGACGAATGGCGAAATAGACGAGCAGCACGCGCGATGTCGTCGCCGCCTGCAGACGCGCGACGACCGACCGCGCGCGTTCCTTGAGGCCTGCATGTTCCAGCAATCCGATCACGGGCAGCACGAGCCAGACGATCGCCACGTAACGGCTGGTGATGAACGCCTTTCCAAACGCCGCTACAACCTCCAGCGGACCGAGGCCACCGGCGATACCTGTCGCCAGTCCCGCGACCGTGACGACAAGCAACGGATTTATACGCAGGACAAATCCGATGACGACTATTACTATCCCGATCAGGGAGAACATGGGCACATAAAGTAGCACTCGGCGTTATGTTGATGCTCCTCATGACTATGTCACTGAGCTCTGCGCGCTCGATCGTTATCGCTGGGCTCTTCCTGATTCCCGGCGCGGTACAGGCAAGTGCGCCAGCGACTGATACCCTCGCGGTTGGCAGTGTAACTGACACAGTTCACGCGACGAGCGATCCGGCTCAGACCTACGCCCTCTTCCTCCCTTCGCGCTATGACGCCAGCCGCCGCTGGCCGCTGCTCGTGCTGATGGACCCGCGCGGACGGGCATTGATACCGCTCAAGCTCTTTCAGGCTGTCGCCGAGCACTACGGCTACATCGTGATGAGCTCTTACCAGACCCGGAGCGACGGCCCGGTCGAGCCCAACGACAAGGCGATCAATGCTCTGCTCGCCGATGCGCAGACTAAGTACTCCATCGATCCCCGTCGCTATTACTTCGCCGGCTTCTCAGGAACCGGACGACTTGGCTGGTACTATGCCTTTTCGGTTCCCGCCAATGCTGCCGGCCTCATCGAGGTCGGAGCTGGACTTCCCGAGCCCGGGCTTCTCTTGCGGGAAAGAGTCGGCAATGATTCCACGGCTTCATTCGCGGTTTTCCTGAGCGTCGGAGCTACCGACTTCAATTACGAGGAAGTATTTGCTCTCCACGCGAAACTGAAGCTTTTCGGCATCCGCGATCATCTGCAGGTCTTCGACGGCGGGCACAGCTGGCCACCGGAATCCGTCTGCACCGACGCGATCACCTGGATGCAGTTACAGGCAATGCGTGATGGACGTCTCGCTACCGACCGCCGCTGGGTCGACTCTCTTTTCTCCGCTGCGGCTCGACACGCCGACGACCTCGCCACCGTGGATCGCTACACTGCATTTCTGCTATACCAGCAGCTGGAATATGACTTCGCAGGGCTTCACGACGTTGCCGGAGTGAAGCTCCAGGTCGAACGGCTCGCCGGCTCGGAGTCGGTCAAGCGCGTGATCAGCCGCCTTACATATCTGAGTGCCGCCGAGGAGACCTTCCATCGACGGGAAGACTCTTTCTTTTCCACTTTTGCGAAAAACTCACAACGAGGCATCGACGAGCTGCGGGAGACTCTCGGCCTTGATGCGCTGGGGGACCGTGCGGCACAAAAGAAGGACACGCTCGATGCTACCGCGGCGGCTCGTCTCCTCTCCTCTGTTTTCGTACGCGCCTCCTTCTACGAGCCGCAGCGTTTTCTCGTGATGGGTGATACGCTGAGCTCACTGCGCTTGTATCGTCTCGCACAAACCATCCATCCTGACGACCCCGCCTTGTGTAGTCAGCGAGATCGTCTCTATCGCGCATTCGCCGCCAGCCGGTCGGTCCCGCGTGAGCTGGGGTGCGATCCCAACCAGAAAAACTCTGGCTCGGCGCGTTAGAAGTTCCTGCCGGCGGTCAGTGCCAATCGGCAAGAGACTCGGTTATGCGTGTCCTTGATGCGGCTGACGTCACACGACTGCTCGACATGCGGGCGTGCATCAGCGCGGTCGAGCAAGCGTTTCGCGCCCGCGGCGAAGGCCGACTTGCGAAAAGCTCGGTGGCGGGTCTGGAGCTGGGCGACGGGAGTCTTCACGCCAAGCTCGGTGCGCTCGCGCTCTCCCGCGTCTACATAGCAGCCAAGGTCAACGCCAACTTTCCCGAAAACCCCGGCAGGTTCGGCCTTCCCACAATACAGGGTCTGGTCGTCCTGTTCGACGGCTCGTCCGGCTTGCCTTTGGCCTGCATGGATTCAGCAGTGATCACCGCCACCCGGACGGCTGCGGCATCAGCGGTTGCCGCCAAATACCTGGCGCTACCCGACGCATCGTCAGTGTCGTTCATCGGTTGTGGGACTCAGGCTCGTGCGCACGCTTACGCGCTTCCCTGGGTCCGGCAGATCCACCGCGTGGTGCTGTTCGACGAACAGATTGGCGCCGCCGAGCAACTCGCGAAGGAGCTGAAATCGAGTCGGCTCGAGGTTAAAATCGCGGCCAGCGTCAAAGAGGCGGCAACCTCCAGCAAGATCATTGTCACGTCCACCCCGTCTCGCCGACCTTTAGTCGACGTCGGCGACGTTAGTGAAGGAGCGTTCGTTGCCGCCGTCGGAGCTGACAACGAGCACAAACAGGAAATAGCGCCCTCTTTGCTTCGCGCCGCCGCCGTGATTGTCGACGATCTCGAGCAATGCGCGAAGATCGGGGACCTGCATCACGCGCTCAGCCTCGGCGTGATGCAGCGAAAGGACGTCCGCGCATCGCTCGACCAGGTCGTCGCCGGACTTGCAGCAGGGCGAGTCAACGACCAGGAAATAGTAATCTTCGACAGCACTGGTGTCGCCATCGAAGACGTAGCCGCCGCCGCTCTCGTCTACGAGCGCGCTGAGGAAACCGGCGTCGGCACTGTTATCGGGAAAGAATCAGCGGAGCACTAGCGGCCGATCCAGTAATTCACTTTGACCTGGAACACGTTCGTCGGCCGATCGCGGAAGATTGCGCTCTTCTGCCCGCTAAAATCGAAATTGCCGTTGGTGTCGAACCCCGTGCGGCTCTGTGTCCACACGAAGAAAACCGTCGAGCCGGGACGATACTCCCAGCGAACCACGGCATTGCCGATCAGCGACCTGAAGGTGAAATCAGGATCGTCGAAGCTGAAGGGCGAGGCGGGACCTGCGCCATCCGGATCGACGGTGTACTGCGCAGCCGTGGTCGGAGTAGACGGCGTGCGCACGATGGTGCCGATGTCCTGCCCATAAACCAGCTTGTGATAAGTGCGCGGCCGCGCGAACTCCCGGAACGATGAGTAGGCGCCGCTCGAGATGAAAGGCTGCGCGAAGAGCTGCAACGTGAGATTTGGATTGAACGTCCAGTTCACTCTCGTGTCGAGCGACAGTGTCCGCGTCTTGATGAAGGCGAACACGTATCGATTGCCGTAGAAGGACGTCGCCGTTGGATCCGCCTGTGTCGTCACGTACTGCGCCGCATCTTCATCGGCCGTAAAGCTCGGAGAGAGACTTACGAAGACGTTGGGCGAAGGTTTGAGACCGAGACCGGGTTGAAGGATCAACGTGCGCGTGTTGGAGTTGACTCCTCGTCCTACCTGCACCGTGAAATCGCCGACGGCGCTCTTACGAGCATCGGTTGAAACCTCGAGCATTCCGAACTTGTAGCCTGTCCTCATTACCACCGGCCCGCCGCGAGTCAGACGATCATCCAGCACAGTCGGGTGATAGATCGCGAAGCTGCGAACCTTCCAGTAATTGAGAAACATGTTCTCGTAGTAGGTCTGGATCTGCGAGTCAGTGCGATCGCCGTCGTAGTTGAATTGCTGCTGTCCGCCAACCAGCCAGGCGATCTCACGATACCACGAGCCCGGCGTCACCCACTGGCTGCCGACGTTTGCGTTCATCCACTTGTAGTCGGCCCGGCTGAGGAAAGAAATGTCATTCACTTCGAAGCCCGGGCTGCGCCAGTTCTGCGCCGCCTCCCACAGCCAGAACCCGTTGTCTTTGGCGACGCGGGTGTAGAATCCGTATCCTTGCAGCGAATTCGCGTTCGGCCGGTACGACGCGTCGAACAGTCCGTCAGTGGTGACTCTCCGGTCGGGACGCTGGAAGTAGTGCGCGCTCGATTGCTGCGTTGCATTCATCACTGCAGTCGAGCCGGCAACATCGGACAGCAACACCGATCCGATCCACGAATAGGTGCGCTGGCCCCACCTGTGATTCCAATCGATGCCGCCCGCCTCGGCGTGGCTGCGCAGCCTGTCGCTCACTATCGTATCGCCCAGGTGGCGCAGCGTCGACGTGAATGCGCCCCCGATTGTGGTCGCGCCCTGGTTGAGATCCTTCTTTATGCGGCCGACGAAATAGTTCGTCAGCGGTTCGACTTGCTGCGTTTGCTCGAGTGCGCCCGGCGCCGTCACATAGCGCGCTGTCTCGCGTTGAGTAATGGCATCGAGAAGTCCCACAGTGTAGCCACCGCTCGTGCGGCCCGTGATCTTTCCCGCTCCCAGAATTGTCGTGTTGTCGGGAGTATCGGCGAAATCAGCGACGCTGCTGACATAGCCATTCAGCTGCGGCGGTCTGCCAATGCGACGAGAGTAGAAGAAGTCCAGGCTGGAGGTATTGCTGCAGAAGAAGCAGTTCATGCCGCCGAAATCGAAGGCATTGCTGCCAGCGACGAAGAATGGCCGCTTCTCCTGATAGTACGTCTCGTAGGCGGAGAGATTGATCGTCGCTGGATCGACCTCGACCTGGCCGAAGTCCGGATTTATCGTGGCATCGAGGGCGAGACTCGGAGTGAGCAGATACTTGATGTCCGCGCCCGCGCTCACACGCCCGTAACTGTTGCTGTGATAGGGATCGCCTGGCGTTGCGTATTTGTACTGCTCACGCGATTCGACGTAAGGAAGCAGCTCGAGCTGACGCGGCTGCGCGCCGATCGTGAGCCCGGTCAGCGATCCGTAGTACGCCGGCCCGCCCGCCTCACTCATTCTCCTGAACGACCACATGTCCTGCTCGTGCAGTCGGTCGGTATAGCGCCAAATCTGCAATCCCCACGTCTGCAGACTGTCCCGGGAGAAACGCAGCTGCGAGTACGGGATCCGCATCTCAGCTGTCCAGCCGAGTGAGTCGACACGAGTCGCCGCTTCCCAGATCGGATCCCACGAAGGATCTCCGTTGAACTGATCACCGCGCACCCCGGCAGGGTTCACCTCGAACAAGGCCTGGTCGATCTTGTTGTGATAGGGATCCAGAATCACGATCAGCTTGTCGGTGGTGAGAGAATTGAACGAGCCGTTGTTTCCATTCGAGTCGAGAAGCTGGTCGCGCCGCGAAACGGGCGCGTGAATGCCGCGGCCGCCGAGGCTGTCGTACATGCGCGCACCGATGTAGATCGCGCGCTCGTCGTAAAGAACTCTTACTTCGGTCCGCTGGCTGGCCGGCGCGCCTTCGCGCGGCTGCTGCTGCCGGAAATCAGTGATGGGTGTCGCGCTTGCCCATGCTGCTTCGTCGAGCTTGCCGTCGACGCTGATCGAGCCCGTCAACGAGAATGCCTTGGCGACTGGAAGAGAGGTTGAGCTTGTCTGAACCGTCTGCGCGCCAGTCGAAGCAGCGCTCGCGCAGATAGCGAGCGCGATCATGAATTGTCGATTCAGAGTTGGAGGCCTCGGCTGCTTTGTACGGGAACCGGTTGGCTACTTGGACAATCCTACCTTACGGTAAGGTTTTGATTCTGTTTCGTACGATGGGTTACACTTAGGAATGCAGGCACTCCAGACCGAATTGCCTTCACTGGTCGATCTCGAGTCGGCGGCGGAGCTGATCTACCGCTCGATGCCGCCGACCCCACAATATCGGTGGCCGCTGCTCGAGGCACGAGTTGGCACGACGGTGTGGGTGAAGCACGAGAATCACACTCCTACCGGTGCATTTAAGATGCGCGGCGGTCTCGTCTACCTCGACGACCTTTGTCGGAATGGAACGAAGCCGGCCGGAGTAGTCTCCGCCACGAGGGGCAATCACGGTCAGTCGGTTGGCTTCGCCGCCCGCCAGTTTGGAATTCCCGCCGCTGTCGTGGTTCCGGTTGGCAACAGCGTCGAGAAGAATGCCGCCATGCGAGCATTGGGCGTCGAAGTGATCGAGCAAGGGCACGATTTCCAGGCAGCGGCCGAGGCCGCCGACGAAATCGCTGCCGCTCGCGGCTGGCATCGCTTCCCGTCCTTCCATTCGTTGTTGGTGCGAGGCGTGGGCACCTACGCCCTCGAGCTCTTTCGCGCCGTTCCTGATCTCGATACGGTTTATGTGCCCGTTGGAATGGGTAGCGGACTCTGCGGAATGATCGCGGCGAGAGACGCTTTGGCGCTCCGCACTCGCATCGTCGCTGTCGTGTCGACCCAGGCGCCCGCGTTCGCTCACTCGTTCGAGCAGGGCCGCGTTATTTCTCACGAGGCCACGACTCTTGTCGCTGACGGAATGGCGTGTCGAACACCCGACGCCGAGGCGCTGGCGATTGCCCGACGCGGCGCCGAGCGGGTAGTTCAGGTGAGCGACGAGGAGGTGGAATCAGCGATGCGCGCGCTGTTCGCCGACACTCACAATACTGCCGAGGGCGGCGGTGCTGCCGCTCTCGCCGCCCTGCTTCAGGAAAAAGACAAAATGCGCGGCAGCAGAACTGCTGTCGTTCTTTCCGGCGGCAATGTCGACACCCCGTTATTCAGCCGCATCCTCACCGGCATCTGACTCTCCGATCGAGAACACACAGTTCGTCGCATCGATGTGTATTGCGCCAAACCGCGCCACGTCACTGCCGAGAATGCCGTCGGTGTCGATCAGTCCCGAGGTAGCGGGCCCATAGACGAGTACGTTCTCGAGCCGCATCAAGGTTCTGCCGACAGTGAGAGACAGGTATGGGACCACGCGGTCGGTCTCCCGTCCCGTGCGTGCAATTCCAAAAACGTGGTTGTTCGAGATTCTGGTCGAGGCGCCTGCTTTTCCCAGGGCGGCCGCGTTCAGGAATGTCGTCTGAGCACCGGTGTCGAGCGCGAAGTGGAGCTTCGCGCCCGCCTTCGTTCGCACTTCCACCAGCGGCCTGCCCATCCAGGCCAGTTTTTGGCGCGGACCTCCAACGAGACGGTGACGCTCGGGACGCCTGAGCGTGATCGTGCCGGCCGTGTAATTCATCGTCAGATCGAACTGACGGAGCGTATCCCAGCCGATGATGCCGTCCACCCGCAATCCGCCGCCAGGTACGCCTTGTGCCGACGCGCGCAAATACATCAGACCCTGGTCGATGATTACCGCCGGCGAGTTGATGATGACGATCGAGCCGAGTTCGATTCTCGGTATCGTCGCCGCTATTACCGGAGCGGAGCCAGCGAACGTGCGAACCGTGAGAGTGTCGTTCGATAACGGAGCTATCTCCGCCTCCCTCGCCACCGCGGAGCTGATGACCGTCATGCTCGAGCCGGTGTCGAGCCAGAATTCGTACTGCTTGCCGTTTACCTGAACGCGCACCGTCGGGGTACCGACCGGTGTGATACGGAGCCGTAACGCGACCGGCTTTTCCGGAAAAGTCATCACCTCTTGCTCCGCATCGGCGAATACTTTGCCCCAGTGCTCCAGATCACGGGTGATCTTGCGATCGTCTGGTCCGAGACGAGAGTTGAGCGGAAGATCGCGCAGCGCAGACCATTTGCGCTCGTAACGGAGCGTCGATGCCAGCATGATCTGTGAGGCGACGGCGACATTGATGTCCGTTTGCTGCTGACTCACCGCAGCGAAAGCAGTCTCCGCGCTTGCGAGTTCTCCATCGGCGAGGAGAGCCATTGCTTCGGCGAAGTGCGTCTCGGGATCGCCTTGCGCTGCATTGCGCAGAGTGCTTAGGTCGAGCTCAGCAAACGCAGTCCAATAGGTCTCGGAATAGAGATTTGGCGCGGCAGCAATCGCCAGTGCCGAGTCAATCGCGCCGACCCCTCCCCCGCCGCCGCCCCCCGCGGGCACGCTGGGACCGGGCTGGAAATTCGCCTGGCGGGTTATGAAGCGTGCGTACCGCAGTGAATAGTTGGACGCGGCCGCCAATTGCGCCCGACCACACATCAACCACAAAAGAAATGCAACGACCCAGACGCGCACGCGAAGCTGTGGGAGTAGAGCAGGGATGCTCTTCCCGGTCGCGCCAATGCAGGTTTGACGCATACGGCCCCTCCGAAATGGAATCGGAGCTCAGTGAGCTGGTGGGCCGTAGCTGCGTCTCCGACGTACTGTTGGATGGTGGTTTGGCCAAAAAGGTTTATCAGAACGACATCCATCTCGTCATTTTCAGCAGAAAAACGTTTTCGGGAACTGTTCGAAACAGATCATTGACATCGCTGGACAGCCGGAAAGGAGTCGCATCGGCATCCGAGTGACGCCCCTGAGACCAGACGACGAAGAATGTCGAGCCGGGGCGATACTCCCAGCGCAACACCACGTTCGATCGAAAATCCTTCACGTTGAACGCCGGATCGTCGAACTTTAGATCCGTGATTCCGTCTCCGTTTGTATCTGCTGTGTAAACGTTGTCGGTGAGCTCCGGCACGAACCGCAGAAACCTGTCGGCGTACTTCGCCGCCCGTGGTGCAATGACTTCCTTGAAGTCGGAGTACGTTCCCGCGGAGAGAAATGGCTGCGCATACAGCTGGAGTGTCAGTGCCGGAGAAAATGCGAGATCGAGCCGGGTCGTCAGCGACCCAGTGGTCCGGTTGAGTGCACCAAGGACATATCGCGGATTGGCATCGGTTCCCGCCTGCGCGACGTAGAAGATGTCGCTCGTCTCACGCGCGATGCTCGGCCCCAGCGTCATCGTCGCGTTACTCAGTGGCTGCCAGGTCAGCGTCGGCGAAAACGAGATAGATCCTGTACCGCGGTCGTCCGATTTCACGACACCGTAGGATCCATTGAGTCTCAGCGCTTTCTGCTGTGGAGAATAGAAGTTTCCGAACGCGACCCAGGCGCCCCCTTCATCGAACAGCGGCCCTCCACGCAGTCGCAGTGTATGCGCTGACAATCGCCGCCCGACGCGCAGGAACGAGCCCCAGAAGTTGCGCAGCTCACCCGAGAGGTCGACATTCAGCTGAGAAAACGTGCGCTCGCCGCCGTAGGTCCACCACGACCACGTGTTAGCGAAAAGACTCCAGTTGTTGAAGACGGAATTCGGTGTGTTCTGTGCCGTGCCTACCCAGACAAAATCCTCCGACCAGTCGGCAACCTTCTCGATTCCGATGTCGTTCACATCGAATCCCGGTGTTCGAGTATAGAAGGCATTTCCATAGCGAAATCGGCCCGCCATGCGATCGAACTGAAGCCGGGCGCCGTAACCGGTGAGAGATCTCTGAGTCGTATCGTACCGAATGTGATCGGCGTCGGGACGCTGGAAATAGTGTGCGGACGATCGTTCAGTCTCCGCGATTGAATGCGCGGAGCCGTGAATAGCGGATGCGAACAGCGCTCCGAACAGCTCATACGTCGAGCCATTATCTCCACCGAAGCGGTGTCGGAAGTCGAGGCCGGCGCCATACGCCGCATCGTGTAATTCCGACGCGACCGTGCCGACATCGAAGCGCCTGGTGACTGTCAGCATTCCCCCAATCGCGCTCTTCCCCGCTCGCAAATCCTTTTGCATTCTCGCGACGGAGTAGCTCGTTGCCGGCTCGACCAGCTGACGGGAACGGACGCCGGCATTGTCGGCGACGTCGGCGAACGCGGCCCTGGTTACAGCTTCGAGAAGACCAACTGAAAGTCCGCCCGCCGTTTTGCCGGAGAGTTTTGCCGCGCCGAGGATCGTCGTCTGCTGTGGCTCGCGTACGAACGCAGCCATTGAATCGGCGGCAACTTCGGGTGCGCGTCCGATTCGTCTCGGATAGAAGAGGACTTCATCCTGGCTCTCGTAGATCGGAACCTGGAACAGCGCTCCATTTTCGACGAAGAACGGCCTGCGCTCCTGAAACGTCGTCTCGAAGCCGGAGATGTTGACCTCAGAGGGATCTGCTTCGACCTGACCGAAATCGGGGTGAATGGTGAGATCGAACGTCAGACCGTTGCCGAGCCCGAGCTTGGCGTCGACTCCGGCGCCACCGGTGAACGCAGTGGGCTGAAAGAATGGGTCGGTGACATCGCCAGGCTCGCGTTTCGCGCTGGCACTGACGTACGGAATGATCTCACGGCGCCGGGCCGGCCGCAGGAAATCCATCTCGGTTATCTCGCCGAAGCGCGATACCTCACGTCCCTCTCCCTGCGGAACCGGCGCCCAGCTCGACCATTCCTGGCGCCGGCCGATGTTTCGATAAAAGTTGATGCCCCACGTTGCGTGCGCCGGTGAGCCGGAGTAGCGAAGCTGCGAAAGAGGAATCCGAAACTCGGCAGACCAGCCGAGCGAATCGCGGCTGACTGCCACATCCCAGACGGCGTCCCACGTCACGTCTCCGTGAACGTCGTCGTAATGGTACGTATCGAACTTGACACCCGACGGCGTGACGCCGAACTCAAAGGCGGTGCGGAGATCGTGATAGCTGTCGATCAGGACCTGTACCTGGTCGGAGTTGATGACCTGCGCGTCGCGCCGCATCAACGGCGCTGCGATGCTGTCGGGCGAGTCGAACGCCCGTATCCCCACGTAGATCGCGTCGCCCACGAAGAGGACCCGCGCTTCGGTACGTCGCGACGCAGGAACGCCACCCTGTGGGTAGTTCTGGGTGAAGTCGCTGGCAACGGGAGCAGTGGCCCACACCGAGTCATCGAGCGAGCCATCGAGTTTCGGTGAGGTCATCACTTTGATGCCGCGCATTACCCGCTGCCCGGCAGTGGTCGAATCCGCGGCTGCACGGGCCGGCAGAACGAGGCCAACCCCGGCAGCGGGATCGGCGTGTTGCTCCAGGTAGAGCAGCACCAGAAAAAACAACATCGGAAGCAGCTCCTACTAGTTTTCTAGTAGAAGCTACAACCGATGCTGAAACCTGTCAACTAGTTCTTTAGTAGCTAGCCGATACCTGTACCTGGAAACCGAGCCCTTCGAGCATGCAGTGGAGTGCCCCCGGCTCGGGAACGAACGCCGCCGTTGCAATCAGTATCGCTGCGACAAGTGCCAGCCTCGCCGCCCGCAACCGACCCGACCTCCGCTCAGCGGTGATTATCTGCAGACGCTCCTCGAGCGACGACAGGGGGCGCGATAGTGCCGGGATCGGAAGCCTGCACCCGGCTGCCCGCGATCCCGCCTCCAGCAACACCAGACCATAAGTGCGAGGATCGGAGCCCCTTCTCAGTACCCGCGAGTCGCAATCGACTTCGAGCGCCACCCGCAGGCGGCGCGCAATCCACCACACCGCCGGATTCCATGGCTGTATCACTGTCGCAACGAGTGCCACCGCGCTGAGCAGATGATCCCCCGCCCGTTGGTGTTCCAGCTCGTGGGCCATGATCAGCGAGCGAACGCGCTCACTCTCAGCCAGCGCCCACTTCGGCACCACGATGACGCTCCTGATGAAGCCGACGATCGCTGGCCCTTCACTTTCGGAGACGAGCACGGAATGTCCGTCGAGCGATTCCCGCTGCCAGGCGCGCCGACGCTGCACCAGCCGCCAGATCGCTATCGCGAACATCACCGCAACCAGGCCCGAAGACGCCCACAGCACCACCTGCAGAAGCGGATCCCAGCGGCCGAGCGAATCGTAATAGCGGATGTAGCTGCTGGCGGGCCCGTCGAGCCAGCTCGCCCCACGCCGCCGGGGAATGAGGGTCGTCGCGCCCACCACCGCTGTGTACATCGCCATCATGCTGATCCCCAGCGTTGCTGCCATCGCGGCGAACCAGATCCAGCGACTGGGTTTGCCAATCGTGCGAGCCGCGCTCTCCAATGCATGCGCAGCCAACACGCATAGCCCGCCGAAAAGAATGCTGTATACCATCCATCCGAGAATCATCGACTTGCCTCCTTCAGCCTGCTGTCGAGCAGCTGGCGCATGCGCTTGAGCTCTTCCGGCTTGAGTTTCCGTCCTGAAACGAGCTGGGTAAGTAGCAGCTCCGCCGAGCCCGAGAAAACCTTGTCGGTGATGCGATGCAAGGCAGACTGACCGGCAGCGGCACGATGCACGAGTGGCGCGTAGCGATGGGCCTTGCCCTCTTCGCGATGGCCAACGTAGCCCTTTGCCTCGAGCGTGCGCAGCACAGTCAGCACGGTCGTGTACGCGAAGTCCTCTTCCAGGGCCTCACGGACTTCCGCGACCGTAGCCGATCCCTTGTCCCAGAGGATGGCCATTACATCCAGCTCGCGTTCAGTGAACGACACATCCATTGGTGCCTGCTACGAAAAGATTAGTAATAGTGATGCTTGGGCCCTGGGACTGTCAACTAGGAAATTAGTTGATCAATCTTCTTTTCGTGCCGGCAGATGGCGCCCCGGGAACTTTGACCCGACCGGCAGCCGAAGGGTTTCCGCAGGGAGAATGTTGTATAGAAGAGGCGCCGGTCAGAATCGAACTGACGAATAGCAGATTTGCAGTCTGCCGCCTTACCACTTGGCCACGGCGCCGTGCAGACAAAGTTATCGGGTGCCGAGGCCCCAGAGCAATCGGGCCACGTAGATGCCCAGTGCCAGCCCCGCACCTATGATCAGAACGAGAGCGACGACCGTGAGGGCGATCACCGCGATGGTGCCGCGCTTTTCTCGTGCAATGGCGGCGCGATCACCCGAAAGATGACGCTCCAGCAACGCCACGTTCTTGGTGTTTGACTTCCACGCCGCATCGAACACGTCGCCAACCGCCGGGATCGAACCGAGTAGCGTGTCGACTCCGACGTTCACCAACATTCGCAACAGCATATAGGTCGGCACTTCTGCGCGCGCCGCTTCCAGAATGATGTAACCCGACAGGACCGCTCCAATCAGGTCGCCGATTCCTGGAATCAGCCCGACGATAGGATCGAAACCGATTTTCCAGCCAGTCCCGGGAATACCGATGGAATTGTCGAGCAGCTTCGCCAGCACCCGCACTCGTCGCGTGCTGCTGCCCTGATCACTGGCGATAATGCTTTCGCGTGCCGGTGTCGCCACCCGCGGATTGCTTCTACTCATCGCGAGATCTTCGCGTCCAGCGCCGACATGCGGGTCGGACCCGGATAAGGCTTATCCCCCTTGATCGCGCTCCACAGAATCCGATTGAAAAGCTGCTCGTCGGCCTGATCCACTTTGTCAAGCGCCAGCTTCTTCGACGCCTCCGCCAGCGCGCCACGCTGCGGATTTTTCTGGTCGAGCGGCACGCTGGACCGGAGCGGCGTGTACGGCGTCAGATCTGGCGTCGTCTCCCAGATCTCGCGCAGTGGCCGCCCGTATTGATCGAATTGGGACATCCGCCCCAGGTCAAGTATGTCTTCGATCGTAGCCACGACGTCACTCGTATTGGCGAACCGATG
>Ga0066673_10000309_pt1 | contig 13458 bp, 9 predicted proteins | sample GraSoiAngelo_122_FD_62302 | JGI IMG/M metagenome (GOLD analysis project Ga0066673, IMG submission 62302) | Grasslands soil microbial communities from the Angelo Coastal Reserve, California, USA - 14_0927_02_20cm | ecosystem: Environmental > Terrestrial > Soil > Grasslands | place: USA...
GTTCGTCCGTGACGATCACAACTGTTTGGCGATTCATTGCCACGACTCCATTGAAGCGTCTAACCTTACTGCTCTGTTTCTGGTGCTGCGGGGCTAGCAGAGACTTCGAACTCTACGCCCGTGCCCGATGATGCTGCCGCGGCTTTCCCCTTCGGCATGGCGCCGGATGATTGCGCCAAGGCAGCTTCAACCGCGGTTCGCAGGTCAACGAGAAGAGCGAGCGGCTGGCCGGACGAATACTCGGCATGAAACATGACGCGCCACGACTGGCAAATCAAACGCAAGCGGGCTACGGGTTCATCGGCAGCGAACTGCGCCTTTCGGCAGTCGAGCGTTGCTACACCGCGAGATTCGAGTTCCCGCAGGCCATCAAAAATGCGATTCAGATCGTCATGCATCAGGCGGAAAAATCTCCGGCGAGTCAGGAACCCGAAGCGGGTGAAAGCTGCAAGCGCGATGGGATCGAAGAAGTTGTCCCCGCACCCAGCTTTGATTTCACGCCCGCGCTCGATAATCCGCGCGGTAAACATGGCCTTGAGGCTTTGCATATCCAATGCTTCACGCGATACATCGTCGATGCGGCTAACAAACTCCGGCGCGGTAATCTCAAACTCGCCAAGAACCGGTTCGAGGGCTTTCGCCACAAGCTCGAGGCCGGGATCAGGATCAGTTGCACTTAACGAAGACCGTTGCGAGAAGAACTGCACCAGCAGGAAATCGAGCTTGTCGCGGTCCTGGGCAGTGCGCTCTATTTTGTTCAGGTGATGAGCGATGAAGTCGCGCAGCGCATCCTCGTTCATTTGCGCTGAATTCTGCGCGAATTGGCGAAGATGATGGATCTGGATTCGCCGGTCCATCTCCGCAAACCACGACTCCGCTGCCGAGTCCCATTCCGCCGATGGGACCTCCAAGCCCTGCTCCAGTTCGGGACAAAGAGGCGCTTCCAGCACGAATTCGGTCGCTATGGTGACGTATAGACGATGAAGCCGGCGCCACCTTGACCACAGGGTCCCGCGATCTGTCTCTTGGTGTGGCATGTCTTAAACGCGTTCGGCCGGACGGCTGCGCAGAAGGCGCCTCCAGATGGGCCTGAGTCGCAGGTGCACGAACCCGGCCAAAGCAATCCGAAGCTAAGTGACTGAATCAACAGAGACGAGTGTTGTTCCGCGCAACGGAATCCTTGGTCTTGTCTCACAATGAAACACAGTCTCACGCTACTGCAGGCGCGGACTTGCGGCGGCAATGTCGGGATGGGAACCTATGTTGTAGCGCTTGAGCTTGCGATACAAAGTCGCGCGACTGATGCCGAGCATCTTCCCTGCCATAACTTTGTCGCCGTTCACCTGCTCGAAAACTCGCTGGATAGTAGCCCGTTCGATGTCCTCGAGATCGTTTGATGAAAGTGCGGTCTGAGGCGAACTGGGAACGCCCGGCTCGAGGATTGGCGTATGAGACGAAATGACCGGAGGCAGGTCGGCCATGTCAATCAACTTGCCGTCGCCCAGTGCGGTCGCCCGTTCAATGCAGTTTTCCAACTCCCGAACGTTTCCCGGCCAGTCGTATTGCATGAGAGACTTCATCGCCGCCCCGGTCACTTGAGTGCCAGAGCCTTTGGCGTGACGATCAAGGAACCAGTGCACGAGCATGGGGATATCGGAGCGGCGCTCGCGTAGCGAGGGCAGTTGAATAGTTACAACATTAAGGCGGAAGTAAAGATCTTTACGGAACTGGCCGGCGCGGTATTCGGCTTCCAGATCGCGATTCGTGGCGGCGATCACGCGTACGTCAACTTTGATTCGCTGATTGCTGCCGACCGGACGCACTTCCTTTTCCTGAAGTACGCGCAAAAGCTTGGCCTGCATTTCCAGTGGAAGTTCCCCGATTTCATCGAGGAAAATTGTGCCCCCATGGGCGGACTGGAATAGGCCGGGCTTGGAGCGCATCGCGCCGGTAAAGGCCCCTTTTTCATAACCAAAGAGTTCGCTCTCGATCAACGTGGGTACGAGTGAACCGCAATCCACAGCAACGAACGGGCGATTGGCGAACCCGCCACGGAAGTGGATGGCCCGCGCAACCAGCTCTTTACCGGTGCCGCTTTCGCCGGCAATCAGGACCGGCGTACGTGTATCCTTCAGGCGCGCGATCATCCGCAGAACGTCCTGAATTTTCGGCGTGGACCCGACGATTCCATGTAAGCCGGTCTCGCTGTCCACGCGTTCACGCAAAAATTGGTTTTCTTCGACAAGCTCAATTTTGTCCGCCATGCGGCGCAGGAAGAGGCGCAGTTCTTCCAGCGGCGAAAAAGGCTTTGAAATGTAGTCGTAGGCGCCGAGCTTCATTGCCTGAACTGCCGTCTCGATTGACCCGTGTCCGGTCATGACGGCGATTTCGGCGCGCGGCAACAAGCGCTTTACTCGCTCCAGAAACTCCAGCCCGGACATGCGCGGCATAACCAGATCGGTCAGAATGATGTGGACGGGTTGCTCTTCAAGAAGAGCGAGCGCGTCTTCGCCCGTGGCAGACTCCGTGGCGGTGAAACCCATGCCTTCGGCCACTGTCGTGCAAAGCCGCCGGATGCTTTCTTCGTCATCAACCACCAGAAACCGAATCCCTAAACGATCGCTCACTGTGCTTTCCCCATGGTCTGTTCAACAACTGAAATGAACTGCTGGACCCGAAACGGCTTCTCCACGCACGGCGTGCCTGTCCGCTGCAGGGTTTCCGCGGTGTCCTCATTGGCGATGTCTCCGGTGATGAACACCAGGCGTGAGGCGAGTTCCGGACGATTAAGGGTGATCCAATCGTATACGTCAGCGCCATTTACGCCGCCAGGGGTTCGCATATCGGAAATGACGCCGAGAAAATCCCCGGTTTCGAGTTTGCGCAGGCCATCGGCGCCGGATTCACTGCATATAACGGTGTAGCCGCTGCGTTCCAGAACGGCCTTCACATAGCTCATCACTGCGGGCTCATCTTCGATGAGAAGAACAGGCAGGTGCTCGGGTTTAATCGCGGATGTGCTCATGGTTTTGAAACTCCCGCAACTGCGGAAAGAGAAGCTAATTCATTGACGGCGGGCAATCGCACGGTAAAAGTGGCGCCTTGCTGGCCGGTATTGTTTGAGCAGAGGATTTCGCCTCCGTGTTCTTTGACGATTCCATAGCAGATGCTTAGACCCAGCCCGGTGCCCTCGCCGACTTGCTTGGTGGTGAAAAAGGGATCGAATATCCGCTCGGGATGGCTGATGCCGTGGCCGTTGTCGCAGAAGCAAACTTCAACATAGTCGTCCTTGCGACGGGTTGAGATGTCAATGCGAGGTCCGGAGACAGATTCGCGGACCGCATCGTATGCATTGTTCAGAATGTTTAAGAAAACTTGCTGCAACTGCTGAGAATCGCCAATCACAAATGGCAGTTCATTGTCGTAGCGTTCGGTAACGGAAACGCCGCGGCTATGAAAATCGTAGGCGCGAAGTTGGATGGTGCGCTTGAGTATCGCATTCAACTGTACCGGCTTACGCTGCGGCGGCATCTGGCGGGCAAAGCTCAACAGATTCTGCACAATCTGCTTGGTCCGTTGCGCCTCCTGCAAGATGACGCGCAAGTCCTTGCGCGCACTTTCGGGCAATTCCTGGTTCTCCATCAGCAGGTCGGCAAAGCCGAGAATGGCAGTCAGAGGATTGTTCACTTCATGCGCGACGCCTGAGACCAATTGCCCGACGGCGGCCATCTTTTCGGCGTGCATCAGTTTCGCCTGTAATGATGCCGCATCGGTGACATCGCTCATCACTACCACTACACTGCTCACCTGCCCCTGGTCATCGCGCATCGGACTTAAATTAACCGAGAACTGACCCGCACGGGTGTCTGCGCTCAACACCTGCATTTCGAGATTGTCCACTTGATTGCCGGAAAGCACGGAAAGGTACGCATCCCAAATGGCTTGCCGCCGCGAAGGCGAGACCAATGACTCTAGTGATCTGCCGAGGATGGCGTCCTGTTCGTAGCCCAGCACCTGCCATCGCCGATTTGCATAGCTGATGAGCCCGGCGGTGTCGGCGACTAGAATCAGGCTCTGCGTGTTGTTCAGAATCTTGCCGGAAAAATCCCGTTCTCGCTGCAGTTCAGACTGGTAAGCCTTCAGTCCGCTGATATCAAGCATCAAGCCGCGGAACTGCAGAATACTGCCGTGCGTGTCGCGGACAGCAAAGCTGTTGATAAGGACGTGAACCGGGCTGCCGTTCTTACGCTTTAAAACTTCTTCGCGATTCCGTAAGGTGCCTTCCTGCTCCATTAGCGCAAAAAGATCGTTATGGTGCTCCGGCGTTGGAAACACCTGTTCGCGGGGATCGCAATGCAGAAGTTCGTCTCGGCTGTCGTATCCCAGCATACGGACGAGGGCGTCGTTGACCTCGACGAAGCGGCCCTCAGGGCTGCAAAAGAACAGGCCCTCCTGGATATTGTCGAACAACTCACGATATCTGCGCTCGGCTTCGCGGCGATCAGTAATGTCCTTGAGAACGTGAATTGTCTGTAGGCCTTCACTGCTGGCCGCGTGAACTTCAGACGTGGAGACCAGGTACGTACGATCGAGCGCCGGATGTACATATTCGTCGGCCAAGCCGGCGGAACTTCTACAAAACGGGCACGAACTGGAAACCGGTTTTCCGCCGACCGCGAGCAGCGCGCCCATGTTGATGCCGATCAATTGCTGGGGCTGAACTCCGATGAAGTCAGCGAGCGACCGGTTCACGCGCAATACATTGGCCGAAACATCGTGGGCCACGACAAAATCTGGGATGGCGTCAAAGATCTCGATCCAGTGTCGATTGGCCTGCTCCATGCGAGTGAAGAAGCGGCCATTCTCAAGCGTTACCGACGCCTGCCCGGCGATTGCTTGTAATAGCTGACGGTCTTCGTGGTTCAGAGGACGGGGCGGCTCGGCAAGGCAGAGCGCACCCAGCAATTCTTGCCCGCTTCCCTGAAGCCGCGCAACAGTCACTTCGGTCCATTGCAACTGCGCGGCGAGTTCTGGGCCCAGTAGTTCTGCCGCAGCCAGAGTCGCTACCGGCTCTGGATGAGTGGACATCCAGGCGAGAGCGATCTTTGCCAGAGCCGCCTCGATCTTCTTGTTTGAAGCTCCCGATTCGAAGTACAAGGCCGAAGAAGAAGCGGATCCATTTTCGATCACCAACGCTGCCGCGGGAACGTTCATCATTTCTGCGGCGCGCTGCAGAAATCTTCGCCCAAACTCGGGGCCTCGCACCAGCGAATGTACTTCGAGAGCGAGGACGGTAAGCGCTTCCGCTTTGCGGCGGTGCTGCTCAGAAAGCAACAAGTTCCGGCTGACTTCAAGAGCGACTGTGACTTGCGCGGCGAGAGCCTGGGCGCGGCGGATATCTTCGGGAGAGATCGCCTTGCCATCAGAACGGTCGAGTACGCCAAAAACGCCGAGCAACTGCGCGCTGGTTCCCAGCAGCGGGACCGCCAGAAATTGCCGCACCCGAAACTCTGACAAGATCTTTTGGTTTACTCCGGGAAGTTGCGAAGCGTCCTCAGCGTGGAATACCTCTTTGTTGCGAATCGCCTTGGTCAGTATCCCTTCCGGAAAGATGAAACCCGCCGGGCCCGGCTTGCCGTCTTGCTGGCTCCAGCGGATCGAGAGCTTGTCGTTGTCCATCAGCCCTACGAAGGCTCGTCCGAATCCGAGAAAGTCGCCGGCGCGCAGGACGAACTTCTGCATGAACTGATCGATATCGGAAATGGAACCGAGTTCCGAGGCGATGCTGACGATCTGATGAAGTTCATGGGCCTGGGCACGGGCTTTGGAATAGAGTTCTGCGTTTGAAATCGCGACTGCCGCGAAGCTGGTAACGACGGGCAACAGTGATTTCTCTTCTGCGCTGAAAGGACCTTCGCGACGTGGATAAACCAGAATTGCGCCTTCGCGATTTGAGGTGCGGAAAGGCGCAGCGAGGAGGGTTCCCGGAGGAACGATGTCACCCAGTGAATGCGCACGTGGATCGATGGCAACGCTGATGGGCTCGCCGGCGCGCACGGAGCGATGGGCAAGATCAGAAGCAAACTTAAGATCACGGCGGTCGTAGCGTGCACGCACAGAAAGCGCCATCGCCGGGTTCTCGGTTGCGACCGCCCACAACTCGTAGCCTGTGGTCTCGCGCACCAGCACGCACACGAGCGAAGTTCGCAGCATTGCGCGCAGTCGGTCTCCGATCGCCTCGACCAGCACACCCAGGTCAGCTTCTGAATGAAGTGTGAGCGCGACTTCGGCAAGAATTCCGGCGCGCCGTTGTTCTTCGCGCGAGCGCTCGGAAAGCCGCATCGCCTCCAGAAATCCGCCCAGCTGCGCCGCGAAAATGCTGGCTTGAGCGAGATGGTCAGCGGCAAAGAATTGCGGGTCCGAATTGTGAAGAAAAACGGCGGCGCCTAGCACCTCATTGGAGACCATCAGTGGCACCGCCATTACCGCCTGCGCGTTCAATTCGGCGGCCAGTGGATAGCCCGATGTGTTCAATGCATTGCGCAGTACCGGCTTCTTATTGTGAATGGCTTCATCCGCGATCGCGCTTTGAGACGTCTTCAGGCGCGCGTCACGAAAATGTTCCGCCATCCAGCCGTCCGCTTCGGCGCCGACCAATTGATCCGGAGGAAGAAAGTGCCACACATAACTGCCGCTTACCTGGAAGTAGGCGCGAGTCTTGCGACAGAAAAGTTTGAGAAGTTCGGAGGAAGAGACAGTCTTAGCGGCAGCTTCGGAAAAATCGAGCAGATGCTTTTGAAAGGAGTCCTCGGTGGCTCCGGCAGAATACGATCGCAATAACTGCTCGGACCCTCTGGTCAGAGGACGTCCCCTTTCGATTGAATGGTCAAGCCGGTATTGCCAAGTTATTGAATAATTGGACTCTATCGTGCAATCTCATTTTGAGTCAAGGAGAAAGACGCGAGCCAGGAAAGCTGGAACCTGCCTCAGCATAGGTGCAGTATGTATCGTTCTGAGACGCATCCCATTCCTATGAGACATCCTGAGTGTCGCTGCCAGCTGAATTTTTCGCAATATCACAGCGTAAGTCACTGAAAAATTTAACCAGACCGCCGATTACATAAGTAGCCGTTGGGATGGAAGCTTCTTTGCAAAAGAGGAAGATCCATACTCTGGGGGAATTGTGTCTGCTCTTAAAAACCTTAAAAGTGTCATAAGTTCAGTTCTCATCGCCGCAACCCTTTCTGCGGCGTTCGCAGTTTTCTACGCGCGGGCACTCGCTGCCCAGGACTCGGGCGACCGGAAGGTGAAGTACCGGGTCGATCCACAGTACCCGGAAATCGCGAAAAAGTTGGGGCTCTCGGGAGTTGTGAGGTTGGAAGTGCTGGTGGCGCCCAACGGAAGCGTGAAGGAAACCAAAGTAATCGGTGGTCACCCGATTCTTGTGAATGCTGCGGTCGATGCAGTGAAAAGATGGAAGTTCGAATCCGCCAGCGGTGAAAGCACCAAACCTCTGGAGTTTAAGTTTCAGCCTAATTAGCTAATGCGCAAGCTCGCAGAGGTGGAGAGATCAACAATGTCCATCGGTAAAAAGCTGTACATCAACTTCGCCATCGTCCTCGGAATGGTGGTGGTACTGTTCTTTGTCACTTGGTATGCGATTGCGCGCGAGCACACCGCGAAGGTAGCTGCTGATCAGGCATTGAAGATGGCCGACACGACCGATCACATTCGTTTCCAGATGATGCAAAACCGTCTTTACCTCGGCAACTACCTGCTCAGCGGAGACAGTCGCGAAATCGAGCACATGATCGAAGGCGTCCAAGACTTGAATCAGGCGCTTGACAATGCTCAAACACTTGCCAGTTCCGATCAGCAGCGCTCCGCGCTTGGATCTGTCAAGACGAATGAAAATGCCTGGTTTGCCGATTTCTCGCAACCGATGCTGCAAAAGCGCAAAGACGTAGATGCAGGGAACGCGACCGTCGCAGACCTGCAGATTTTCTATCTCCAAAAGGATCCCGCTTCGTGGTTGAAGAACTCAGTTGAGTCGCTGAATATCGCTGATGCAGAAACTCACCACATTCTGGATGAACGCCGCAAAGCTGATGAAAGCGCCGGTACCTGGACCATCTTTATTGCCCTGTTGAGCACTCTGATCGCGGTGGCGCTCGGAGTTGCGATCGCATACCGGACAGCGCACTCGATCACCAGCCCCTTGAGCGCCATGATCAAAGTGGCGAAGCAGATTGGCGAGACCGGGGACCTGGAGCACCAGATCGAATTTAACCGGACTGACGAGATTGGCCAGCTAGGTCGCACATTCAGCAGCATGGTGACTTACTTGAAGGAAATGGCTTCTGTGTCTGAGGCCATTGCTGGCGGAAACCTTGCGGTTAATGTCAAACCTCGCTCGGCCAATGACACGCTGGGCAGTGCATTTCTGCGCATGACAGAAGGTCTGCGCGGGCTAGTCACCAATGTCCGCGATGCTGCCTCACAGGTGGCCAGCGCGTCCACTCAGGTGGCAGGCGCTTCTGACGAATCCGCCAAGATCAGCTTACAGACTTCATCCGCCATCGACGAAGTCACCAGCACCATGCACGAGATGAGCGTTAACGTGCAGAACATGGTGAAGAGCACCCAAGTGCAGGCATCGAGCGTGAGCGAAACGTCAGCTTCTATCGACGAGATGGTGGCTTCGATCCAGCGTGTAGCGGACACTGCCAAAGTCCTGCTGGATATTTCTAATCGTTCGCGTGAAGAAGTCCACAGTGGTATCACCACTATGGAAAAGGCGACCGACGGCTTGAACAAAATCAACAACACCATTGGCTCTTCGGGACAGATCATCGGCGCGCTTGGTCAAAGGGCCGACGATATCGGCAAGATCATCGAGGTGATTGACGACCTTGCGGAACAGACCAACCTGCTGGCACTGAACGCCGCTATTGAGGCTGCGCGTGCTGGCGAGCACGGACTTGGCTTCGCCGTGGTTGCGGATGAAGTCCGCAAGCTGGCCGAAAAGTCGGCGCAATCAACCAAGGAAATTTCTGAGCTGATCCAGAGCATTCAGAAAGAAGCCCGCAAGGCGGTCGAGAACATGGACCAGAGCACCTCGATCGTGAACGAAGGTCTTGATCTCGGACAAGAGCTGAACACGGCGTTGCGAAAGATCTCAAACGTGGTCACCGAGGTTTACAAATTCGCACAGGAAATCGGTGCTGCAACCAACGAGCAGTCACACGGTTCCACGCAGATCGCACGCGCGACCACTCGGTTGAACGAAATTACGCATGAAATCAATTCTGCGGTGGAAGAACAGGCGTCAGGCGCCCACGCAGTTGTTAAAGCAATGGAGCGCATGCGCGAACTGGTGCAACAAACAACCTCGGGCTCGACAGAACTGGCCGCATCGGCGGAGCAGATGTCGAAAATGTCACGTGGCTTACTCGATTCCATGGACAGTTTCAGCGTGGGGCAAGATGGGCGTTACGAGCATGAAGAGCGCGGGCGTAAAGCCCGGGCCGCCGCCGGAGGCCGTGGATGACCGGAGCAGCGGCGATGAGCCGGGAGTTGCACATCGTCGGTTTTCAAGTGGGACGCGAGACATACGGCGTCCCTATCACGTCTTTGCATGAGATCGTGCGCGTGCCGGAGATCACAGCTGTGCCCGATGCGCCCGAATATATGGAAGGCGTAATCAATCTTCGGGGAAAGATCGTATCGGTGATCGACTTACGAAAACGACTGGGCGAAAAAAAAATAGGTTCGAGCCGGCGCAACCGCATTCTGGTGGTTGAACACAAGGGCAGGCTCTCCGGGCTGATTGTCGACTCCGCTTCCGAGGTACTGAAAATCCCCGCGGCAGACGTGGAAGCGTCGCCCACATCATTTGACGAAGGCCGCAGCAACTGTGTGACCGGGTTAGGGAAGTACAAAGGGCGACTGATCGTCCTACTCGATATGACGCGGCTTCTAGATCTTGGGATTATTCAAAAGTCGGGGCCGCACTCGGGCGCAGGCGAGGCGCGCCGCGCAGCATCGGCACAGTAGCACTAGAGGAATCGAATGAGTTCTCCAGCCGTGGCCGTTCAACTCAGCGATGCAGAAATGCGGTTGCTGCAGGCGCTCGTATATCAGGAATGTGGGATGTACTTCGACGCACGGCGCACGCACTTTCTTCAGGACCGGCTACAGAGAAGGCTGCGCGAATGCCGGATGGATTCCTTCTACAGCTATTACAGGTTGCTCATCAGCGCTTCGGGGCGCGAAGAGCTGATGTGTTTGCTTCAAAACCTGACGGTGAATGAAACCAGCTTCTTCCGCAACAAGGCGCAGATTGATCTGTTTCACAAGCAGATTCTGGAGGAAATCATTCGCCAGAAGCAGCATGATCAGCAGCCGACCATTCGCATTTGGAGTGCTGGCTGTTCGACTGGGCAGGAAGCCTACACGATCGCGATGTTAGTCGCAGACGGGTTGGCCTATCACCAGTTACGAATGCCGCCGTCGGCGGGCGTGCAATGGCCCAAGCCGCTTGTGCCTGCGCCGTGGAGGGTGGAGATTCCGGCGAGCGACATCAACTACGCGGTTTTGCGTGCCGGGCAAGAGGGCCTCTACAACGAGCACCAGATGTCGTCCGTAGATTACGCCTATCGGCTGCGCTATTTCGACAAGGTCGGAGAACGTTACGCTGTCAAGGCGACGATTAAGGAATTGGTGCACTTTGATTTTCACAATCTAAAGACCGAGTTCCTTCCACAAAAGAACGACGTTATCTTCTGCCGCAACGTCATGATGTATTTCGATGAGGCGGAGCAGCGCAGGCTCATCGAGAAGTTCTATCGCTGCTTGAATCCGTGCGGCTACCTGCTCGTTGGTCATGCAGAAAGCCTGCTCGGACTAACCGACAAGTTTGCCATGATTTACCGCAACAGCGGCACCGCCTATAAGCGGATCGAGGAGGCACAGTGACTCAGCCCTTCGATGAACGCGGTAAGGAGTTGCGCGAGCTCTTTTTTGAGACAACGCAGGAACTCCTCCAGACCCTGAACGATGACTCTCTAAAACTCGAGCAATCACCGGGTAACCAGGAAATCGTTCGCAGCATTCGCCGCACCGTGCACACGATTAAAGGTGATGCGGCCGCGGCAGGTTTCCGCGAACTCAGTGAATTGGCGCATACACTTGAAGATGCGCTGACGCTCGAATCTGTCTCAAAGAGCGTTTCACTGGCCGAGATTGGATTTGCTGCCGCTGACGTATTCGGCGCGATGATAAGCGCATATCAGACCGAGGGTGCACTGCCGGAAACAGCCGTTGTGAAAGCCCTGGTTCAAAAGCTCACCTCGGAACCAAACAAAGCCAGCCAGGCCACCACAAAGGAATCCGTCCCAGGCAGAGCAGAACTGACGTGGACTGAATACGAGACTTTATCTGCCGAGACGCTGCGGGCGGAAGGCAAGAAGGTGTTTCACATTGTCGCGCACATTGATCCCTTGTGTGCTATGCCGATCGCCGCGCGGCAACTGGTCACGAATGCCATCGCCTCTTTCGCGCAAATACTTGGCGTACGGCCCGAGTCGGGCGCGAGCGTTGAAGTGCGACGCATTGATCTTCTGGTCGCAACTTCGCAATCTGACAAGCTGCTGATCAGCCGCTGCGAAATTCCAACTGTCATAAAGGCAGTGGAGTGTGTCGACTTTGGGGGCCCAGGCCAGAAAAACACGCCTGCAGCCCAAGGCGCAGCGCCGGAACCGGCCCATCACGATGTTAGCGAGCGGCATGTGGTCGCACCGCAGGCCCCTAAGCACGATGCGGCGCGCTCGACTACATCGGACACGCTATTGCGCGTTGATTCAGAACGCATCGACAACGTCCTCAATCTGGTGGGCGAGTTGATCATCGGAAAATCAATGCTGCAGCAAGTCGGACAGGAATTCGGCGCCCGTTTTCCGAAGGATCCGCTGCGCGCGCGTCTCTCTGACGCCATGGCCTTTCAAGCGCGCGTCTTGAATGACCTGCAGCGCTCAGTAATGAAGATTCGCATGGTGCCGGTCGAGCAACTGTTTCGCCGGTTTCCGCGCATCGTGCGCGATACGGCACAACGTTGCGGAAAAGAGGTGATCCTGGAACTGAGCGGGCAAGATACTGATCTCGACAAAGTCCTGCTTGATGCGATTGCCGAGCCGCTCGCGCACATTGTGCGTAACGCGATCAGTCACGGTATCGAAAGCGCAGCTCAACGCACAACTGCAGGAAAGCCGGCGACCGGCAAACTGATGCTCAATGCCTATCACCAGGCCAATCAGTTGATCGTGGAGGTCAGCGACGATGGTTCTGGAGTTGACGCGGAGAAAGTCAAGGTCAAAGCCGTAAAGGTGGGCGTGATTTCGGCAGCAGAGTCCGAGCGAATGACGCAGCAGGAGATTGTTGATCTTGTTTTCCGACCGGGGTTCAGCACTGCTGACGAGGTCACCGAAGTTTCCGGGCGTGGCGTCGGTCTCGATGTTGTTCGGGAAGTGTTGCATCGCCTGAAGGGGACGGTCGAACTGGAAACCGATCGCGGCACGGGCACAAAATTCCGGCTGAGATTGCCGCTGACGCTGGCCATCATCAAAGCACTTCTGTTCAGGATCGAAAGCAGACTCTATGCCATTCCATTGAACACAGTCGCCGAAATCGCGCGCGCGCGAGAGAGCGATCTGCATCGTGTAGATACCTGGGAAGTCTTGCAGTTGCGCGGGGAAGTGCTGCCGCTGATGCGGCTCGGCGAGACCCCCGCGGAAGATACCAAACATTCGCAGAAAAAAATCTTTGTGCTTGTAATCAATTTCGGCGGGCGCAAGTGGGGACTGATTGTGGATGCTCTCGAAAGCGAAGAGGAACTGGTTATTAAAGCCCTGGATGATCAAACCATCGCGACTGATCTGGTCAGCGGTGCGTCCATCCTTGGCGATGGGAGAGTCGTGCTCATTATGAATCTTGGGGCGGTGGTTGGCCGGTTCACGACTTCGGCTCGCGATGGGGTTCCCGCTGGATTGTTCCACGGCAGGACTGCGCAGAACATGACGGAGGCCCGGCAATGAGCGCAAAAGTGCGTGTGCTGGTGGTGGATGACTCTGCGCTCATGCGCAAGCTGATTCCGCAGATCCTTGCGACCGACAATTCGATCGAAGTCGTAGGGACTGCCATCGACGGAAACTTTGGCCTTAAGAAGATCGATGAACTCAAGCCGCAGGTCGTAACCCTCGATCTGGAAATGCCCGGTATGGGTGGGTTGGATACCTTGAAGGAGATCATGCGGCGCTATCGCGTGCCGGTGATCGTGGTCAGTTCGCACAGCACGAGCGGCGCGTCAGTTACGTTGAAGGCACTTTCGCTGGGCGCGTTTGACTTTGTCGCCAAGCCTAACGATGTTTCCTCGCGCATGCAGGAGATCGCGCGCGAGCTGAT
>Ga0066673_10000310_pt1 | contig 13439 bp, 13 predicted proteins | sample GraSoiAngelo_122_FD_62302 | JGI IMG/M metagenome (GOLD analysis project Ga0066673, IMG submission 62302) | Grasslands soil microbial communities from the Angelo Coastal Reserve, California, USA - 14_0927_02_20cm | ecosystem: Environmental > Terrestrial > Soil > Grasslands | place: USA...
TGCGCGTGCTTTGCCGCAGCTCGCCATTCTGCCGCAGCTCGAGCGAAACATCGCTCACATCCACATCGGCATAAACGAATGGCCCAATTGGTGTGTAAGTATCAAACGATTTGCAACGGCCAAATTGCTTTTCCTGTTTTTGCAAATCGCGGTCGGTAATATCGAGGCCGATTGTGTAACCGAACACATGATTGAGCGCCTCGTTTACACTGACGTTTTTCGTTGGAGCGCCGATCACGACCGCGAGTTCTACTTCGAAATCCGTTCGATTTTCGGGAAACGCAATTTCGATCGCGCCCTTATGCGGCAAAAGCGAGCTCGGCGCCTTAAACCAGACTAACGGTGCACCCACTTCGGTTCGTTTCATCTCGGCGATGTGATCGGAGTAATTCAGGCCGACCGCGATTAATTTCGATGGCGCCACGGGAAGATCGACAGGCAAATCTGGCAGCTTCCGTACATCGCCGGTCGGTTCGATCTCGATCCAATACGGCTTTGCCAGCACGTGCACATCGTCGCCACACACTTCGCCGTAGAAAAATTCATTTCCTGATCTGAATCCGCCAAATGTTTTCATCGGCAAGATTGTAGGGCGACCGCTCCGGTTGCCGAATCAAAAAAATGGCAGGCGCAGCGCCTGCCCTACAACTTTATTTCGGCAGGACAGCTACAAAATCCCGCACCGATTTTTGCTCTCGAATCGAAAACGCGCTGCCGTTCTCGCGCGCGAACCAAAATGCGCTCGACGACCCGCCATCGAGATTCAGTGCACGCTGAATTTTCAAATCATCCCCCAATCGCGTTGTGGCAAGAATTGTTGCCAATTCGGCGAGCGAGATTTCAGAGCAAACTCCAAGCAACGCGCGATCATTCATTGCGATCGCGGCAAAAGTCCGCCGCGCCGAAGTCGAATCATTCAAACCACGAACGCGCTCGTCATGATCGACAAGAAACGGGCCACATTGAACCGCAGCGCCTATTTTTTCTCGTAGTGAAAATTCGCGGACTCGTAGGATCTGAACTCTGCGTGCCGACGCGCTCAGCACACCGGTAATCAACCGAGCGCGTTGCAACGGCGCAATCATTCTGCCATCGCTTATCAATAAGCCGATCGGCGCGAAATCCACGCTGAAATAACCGCCGTTCACGCCCGCGGCGCATTTCTCGCGTGGCATCGTGTCGGACAAAGTTTCACCGGTTGGATTGTCAATTACGCGCAGGGTGCAGGATTTAGCAGAGAAAATTGCAAGATCGACAACGGCGCTCTCACTCCCACTAGCGTTTTCTAGAACGACATGCCGATGCGCGATGCCGGCGCGTCCGGGTTCCGAATCTGTCGCGCGAATCGTCCAATCCGCATGCGCCGTAGTTGCAACGGCGAGAAGGAGCAGCGCGGCCTTACGCTTTGCCACTGTATTTGGTAAGCAAAACTTGAAAATTCGGATCGTTTCGCAACGAATCCCAAATCGGATTTACTTTTAAATACTCCACGGTGATGGAGCTTGGCCGGTTCAATAGTCCGTCGAGGATTTCAATCGCGCGACCATTGTTCCCAAGAACCGCATGCACTTCAGCCACACCAGCGGTGATCTCCGGGCCACTAAAGGCGTCCTTGCTCTCGGGTTGCAGTTCAGTTGCCCGTTGCGCCTCCGCCAGCGCAGCATCCTTTTCACCGAGGTAGGCAAGCACTCTTGCCAGTTGAATGTGCGTATCCGCAGCGTCGGGACTTCGTTTCAGTTGCTCCTCCGCAGCACTCCTCGCCTTAAGAAAAGCCGTTCGCGCGCCGTCCTCATCGTGCAAAGATTTTCGGGCAAAGCCGATGAGATAGTACTTGCCGCACAAGGCGCCCGAGAGAGCTGCGAGTTGATCGTCCGGCAGGCTTTCTGCTACCTGCAATCCCTCGCTGTACTTGCGTTCCAACAGAAAGACATTCGCCCGCCCTCCGGCAGTCTTGACTTTCTGCTCTTTGGTCATCGGGACCGATTTCACTGCCTCGAATGCTTTCTCCGCGACGCTGAAGTCGCCGCTCCAAGCGATCGCCAGTTTGGATTTAACTTCCAATGGTTCGAAAGCTGTCGGGTCGAGAGCGAGAGCGCGGTCGATGGTTTTGTTAGCCGCATCGTAATTTCGCAGCATCTGGTAATTGAAACTGAGATTTTGAAGCGACCAGATGTCCTTGGGATTTAAACTGACTGCTTTCTCCAGACTAGCCGTCGATTCTGCCCATTTTCCCTGCCGGCGCTGGATTGCGCCGATGGCGAGATAAACCTCAGATTCGTTAGGCAATCCCTGCTGCGCGATTTCGAATTCTCTTAATGCCGCATCGAAGTTGTTGTCGCCGTAATAATATGAGAACCCCAGGGCGAGATGTGCCTCTGGAAGGTCGGGTTGCAACTGCAAACCGCGCTCGGCTAGATTGCGCGCTTTCTCCCGGCGCTGCGACGTGCGCTCGAATGTGTGCACGACCCAGCTTTCCAGTTGCGAGTAGCGCGCCATGGCGAGTGCGAATTTTGGGTCGAGCTCGATTGCTCGGTCATAGAGCTGCTCGCCTTGTTTCAGTTTGTCGAAATCCTCAAAGGCGCAGGAAAGATTGTGCGCCTGGACAAAAGCAAAGTAGGCCTCGCCATTTTCAGTTGGCTTGCTTTCGATCTGCGCTTTTTCGCTTGGTGACAATTTCGCCCGGAGTTCACTCGCGATTTTCTGTGCCAGGTCAGTTTGAATTGCGAACACATCGGTCAAATCGCCATCGTAATCTTCCGCCCAGATGTGCTGGTCATTCGCGGTGTTAATCAATTGAACGTTCACACGCACCCGATTGCCGAAACGGCGAACACTGCCTTCCAAAATCGTCGAGACGCCCAATGCCTTGCCGATTTCACGAACATTCGATGCCTTTCCTCGATACGGCATGACCGACGTGCGCGAAATTACTTTCAGATCACCGATTTTCGACAAATTGGTGAGCACGTCGTCCTGGATGCCATCAGCGAAATAGGCGTTTTCTTTTTCGGCGCTTAGATTTTCAAACGGCAATACTGCAATCGATTTGTCGATCTTGTGGGCAACTGCGCGCGGAAGGACAAAAAAACCCACGCCGGCGGAAATGGCTACGCCGGCAACGGTCAACAAGGCGATGTTGCGCCGAACTTGTTTGGGCGACGCAACCGTCGGCGTCGCTTTGATTCCCTGCGGCGTCACGTCGAACACCCAGGCAAGAACGAGCGCGACCGGAAAACCGATCAGCATTACCGCAATCACTGGGCGAATCACCGAGTTCGGAATTTCGAAAACTGGAAGGACTTGAGCAAGGCCTTGCGCCAGTGCCCAGCTTACAACCACGTAGGCGAGGGCCACGCGGTAAACTTTTCGCCGCTTCACTTCCTCGAAGAAGCCGCTCATAGCCACAGATTTCGGTTGGTTCAGATTATAGCTCAACGGCAAACGTTAGACACAAAGATGCCGCTCCTTGTTCACTTTATGCCTGTTGCGAAGACGGTTTGAAAATGCGGGCTCTGCGTCTCTCGAGAAACCACGCTGACTTCAATGTCTCGGAAACCGCCTTTTTCCAGAAACTGATGCAATTGCACTTCACTGAATCCGAGCCAGTGATCTGCATACAATTCGCGAGCGCGTTCGAATCGGTGACTCAAAAGATCGAGAATCACCAATCGGCCGCTGCGTTTTAAAATTCGACGGGCAGCCGCGACGGCTCGCTCGGGATGAATAGCGTGATGCAAAGCCTGGCTGAGAATTGCCAGATCGATATTGTTTTTCGCGATAGGCGGATCTTCAATGTCGCCGAGCCGATACTCGAGGTTCTTGAATCCATGTTTCTTCGCCAGTTGCGAGCCAAACTCAACCATCTTTGGCGAATTATCAACGGCGATCACTTTGCGCGCCTTCTTCGCCAGCAACTGCGAGAGTGTCCCCTCGCCTGCTCCGAGGTCGGCCACCGTCAGCGGCGGTAGAAGAGTAATGAGCGTATGTGCCAGCGCCTTCCACGAGCGGCCCGGCACGTAACTTCGGCCAAACTTGCCGGCCAGCTCGTCGAAGTATTTCCGCGCTTTGTCCTGCCGCTTGTGCAGGACGAGTTTGAGACCGGTGCGATCGCGCGACGTTTCCGGCAGTTCGCGCGCCAGCAGCCGCGTTATTTCTGCCACACGCTCTCGCTGTAAATTCCGGCCCTGATGGTTTGCGCCATAATAGACATTCTTCCCGACCCTGCGATCGGAGACTACGCCGGCGCGTTTCAATTGCGCCAAATGACTCGAAATTCGTGATTGGCCCATGCCCAGAAGTTGCTGGAGCTCTGCTACAGAAAGTTCTTCCTGTTCGAGAAGCAGCAACAGGCGCAGTCGAGTCGGGTCTGCCAGCAACCGCAACAAATTAATCGTTGACGCCATGATGCCAGCCAACGATATATCCACGCATCATGATTGGTCAATATGTCTGTGGACATCGTTACACCGTTGAAGCGTTGAATCGTTATAACGTTGAAAACGTCTACGACCGCCAGCCGCTTTAACGCTTCAACCCTTCAACGCTTCAACAAAGCCATGTCTCGTCGTTACATTTTTTCCTCTGAGTCCGTCACCGAAGGCCATCCCGATAAAGTTTGCGATACCATCAGCGATTACGTTCTCGACGCTTGTCTTGAGCAGGACCCGTTGAGCCGCGTGGCTTGCGAAACGCTCGCTAAAGGCAACCTCGTCGTCGTCGCCGGGGAGATAACCAGCAACGCGAAGTTTGACCTTGAGGAATGCGTTCGCACGGCCATCCGCGACATCGGATATGTCAATGGCGATTGCATTTTTCACGCCGATACCTGCCGGGTGATTTGTGAAATGAGCGAGCAATCCCGCGATATCAAACAGGGAGTCGATGAGGCTCCAGCTGACGGAAAGGGTACTGCGGAACAAGGCGCTGGCGATCAAGGATTGATGTTTGGTTTTGCTTGCAATGAAACCCCAGAGCTGATGCCTGCGCCGATTTCTTTTGCGCATAAACTTGGGCGGGAGCTGACGCGCTTGCGTAAATCGGGCCAAATTCCCTGGCTTCGTCCCGATGCCAAAACGCAGGTCTCGATCGAGTACGATGGTTACAAGCCGGTGCGAGCTACGACCCTCGTGGTTTCTTCGCAGCATGTCGAGGATGTGAAGCAAAAAGAAGTGCGCGAGACACTCACTGAACTTCTCATTAAAGAAGTGATGCCGGCGGAATGGTTGGATGAGAAGACAACCTATTTAATCAACCCAACTGGCCGGTTTGTAATCGGTGGCCCCGAGGGCGACGCAGGTATAACGGGCCGCAAGATCATCTGCGATACCTACGGCGGAATGGGACGGCACGGCGGTGGCGCATTTTCCGGAAAAGACCCCAGCAAAGTTGATCGCAGCGCAGCATATATGGGACGCTGGATCGCGAAGAATGTGGTCGCATCCGGTTTGGCGGACCGTTGCGAAGTCCAGTTCGCGTACGCCATTGGTCACCCCGAACCGGTAAGCGTCAGCGTCGATACTTTCTGCACCGGAAAAGTCGATGAGGAAAGATTGGAGCGCGCGATCTGGGAAGTTTTTAATTTCAAGCCGGCTGAGATCATTAAGCAGCTGAATCTGCTTCGGCCGATTTATCGCAAGACAACCAACTACGGCCATTTCGGGCGCGTAGATGATCTTGACGCCCTCACATGGGAAAGGACCGACAAGGCCGAAGCGTTGAAACAGGCTGTCAGATAGAAAAACGAATACTTTTATGAGCGCGACAATCACTGAATCGAAGATAAAACAGGATTACAAAATCGCTGATATCTCCCTGGCCGAGTTCGGAAGAAAAGAAATTTCCATCGCCGAAAAGGAAATGCCGGGGCTGATGGCCATCCGCGAAAAGTACGCGCCGCAAAAGCAGCTGGCTGGCGTGCGCATCACAGGCTCATTGCACATGACGATTCAGACCGCGGTGCTGATTGAGACACTGGTTGATCTTGGCGCGAGTGTGCGGTGGGCGAGCTGCAACATTTTCTCTACGCAAGATCATGCCGCCGCGGCAATCGCGAAAAGAGGCATCTCGGTGTTCGCGTGGAAAGGCGAATCGCTCGAGGATTACTGGTGGTGCACCTACCGGGCGATTTCCCATCCGGACGGCAAAGGCCCGCAGCTCGTCGTTGATGACGGCGGAGACGCCACCTTGCTCATTCACAAAGGCTACGAGCTGGAGGAAGGCAGCGATTGGGCAAAATCCAAATCCGCGAATAAGGAGGAGCAAGTCATCAAAGATTTGCTGCTGGAGATTCATCGCGAGAACCCCTATCGCTGGCACGAGATCGCGAAAGATTGGCGCGGCGTTTCGGAAGAGACTACAACCGGCGTGCGTCGCCTTTACAAGATGGCGCAGGAAAATCGGCTCCTCGTTCCCGCCATCAACGTGAACGATTCCGTCACCAAATCGAAGTTCGACAATCTTTACGGCTGCCGGCATTCGCTCGTAGATGGATTGAATCGCGCGCTTGATGTGATGCTTTCCGGCAAGGTCGCCGTGATTTGCGGTTACGGCGACGTCGGCAAAGGCTGCGCGCAATCGTTGCGCGGCCAGGGCGCGCGTATCATTATCGCGGAGATTGACCCGATCAATGCGTTGCAGGCAGCGATGGAAGGCTACGAAGTCACCACGATCGAAGACACGCTCGGCCGCGGCGACATCTATATCACCGCCAGTGGCAATCTCGACGTGATCAGGCTTGAACACATGCAGCGGATGAAAGATCAGGCAATCGTGGCCAACATCGGCCATTTCGATAACGAGATTCAGGTCGATGCGCTCAACGCCGCCAAAGGCGTGAAAAAAACCAATATCAAACCGCAGGTGGACAAGTACACGTTCCCCGATGGTCACGAAATTTTCCTGCTCGCCGAAGGGCGGCTGGTGAATCTCGGTTGCGCCACCGGTCACCCGAGCTTCGTCATGTCCAATTCATTTTCGAATCAAGTGCTGGCGCAACTCGATCTCTGGAGAAACCGCGACACCTACAAAGTTGGCGTGTACGTTTTGCCGAAAAAACTCGACGAAGAAGTTGCGCGCCTGCACTTGGAAAAAATCGGCGTCAAGCTCACCAAGCTTTCCCAACAACAAGCCGATTACCTCGGCATCCCCATCGACGGGCCATTTAAATCAGAGCACTATCGTTACTGAAAGTCTGTCATTCCGAGCGAAGTCGAGGAATCTCTCGATTAACTACGGACGACTGAGACTTCGGGAAATTGTCGTTCTTGCTTGCAAAATCTCAGCGCGAAGGCTGGTTTGATTTCATCTCATTAACTCCGCGCCGGCGACTTCAACATAGCTACAGTCCGGTTGTCCGCCACGTCGCCATTTTCCCGAAACGTGAACGCGCCGCTTTTGATTCGCCGCGTCGGTGAGAATGTCCGTTTCACGCCTCGGCGCCGCCAACCAGATCGTTGATCCTGCACCGTCAAAATCGAACATGATTTGCGACGTGCACGGCTCGCCGGAATACAGAGTAACCCGCCCGACTTGATCGAAACGCGAACCGACCTTCGCCGCCGTGACCTGCGCCACCGGTTTCTTTACCTGGGCGCATCCTGCCATCCCGGCCAGAGCGGCCCCTGCGATAAGCGAATGTAATAAGAACTTTTTCATAGCGAGAAATCAGGACTGCTCGCGAAACGCTTCAGCAAATCCATTATTCACGCTCCTCCACATGAAAGCGACGAAGTCCGAGCCCGATCGCTACTGATTCGGCGTGTCGAGCGATTCGGTGACGTACAAGCGGGTTACTCTTAGCTCGCCGATTTCGAGACGTTTGATTTTCGCGCGCCCAACCACAAGTCGGCCAATCGCGACCACGCCAAGCGTCACCGCGCCAATAGCGAGCGCGCCTGCGGCGATCGCGCCGATGGATTGCGCGCCTACCGCCAGGGCACGAACCGCAACGGGCCCGAACTTTTTCGGCGCTTCTTCAAGTTGTTCTGATTTCATGCGCAATTTTACCAGTTATTACTTCGGATGCGGCGGAGTGATAAGAATAGCGGGGTCAGAGCGTAAAAGCACGAACGCAAGGTGCACGTTGAAGAACGTTGCGGCAACACCGAGCGCGTAGGAAATCACGCCGACAAAAGATTTGCGCGTAAGCGCTCCACACTTGCAGACAAGATTGTCTGCACCACATAATGCGCGGATGACTGCTCGGGAACGCGTTGCCAGGCTGGTGAAAGCTTGGCCGAAAGTTTATCCCGACGCGCATTGCGAATTGGATTTTCGTAATCCGCTCGAGCTGCTGGTGGCGACGATTCTCTCGGCGCAATGCACGGACAAACGCGTCAACATGGTCACGCCGGCGGTGTTCAAGAAATATCGAACCGCGAAAGACTACGCGAATGCGCCGCAGGCCGAATTCGAGAATGCAATCAGATCGACAGGGTTTTATCGCAGCAAGACGAAAAGCATTCGCGGCGCAATGCGCGCGATCGCAGAGGAACATGGCGGCAAAGTCCCGGATACCATGGAGGAATTAAACGCTTTGCCGGGTGTTGGCCGCAAAACGGCGAACGTCGTTCTCGGCAACGCGTTTCACAAAGACGAGGGGATCGTGGTGGACACGCACGTGATCCGTCTATCACAGCGTCTCGGCCTGACGAAGCATAAAGACGCAGAAAAAATCGAGCGCGATCTAATGAAGCTGGTGCCCCGCGAGCATTGGACGGACTGGAGTCACTGGCTCATCTGGCACGGACGCCGCCGCTGTTACGCGCGCAAGCCAGATTGCTCGAACTGCGAAGTTTTTCGATTGTGCCCAAGCGGCAGGATTTTTTTGCGGAGGGGCGAAGCGAAGTCAGAGTGATTTGCCTTGTGTAGCGGCAGGCGCGCGATGTTGCTCGCGAACACCGCGCTGATTGCCGTCGTGCTCGGCCTTTTTGCGCAGCCGTTGAAATTGCTCTTGGAGCTTTCTCAGCTCGTCATCGGAAAGATCTTCAAGATCGAGAAGTTCATTGCGCGCGCTCCTGACGGCGCGAATGAGCTCATCCAACTTCAACTGCACGGCCTTGGTGGCGCGGTTTTGTGTGTTCTGAATAAGAAACACCATCAGGAAGGTGATGACCGTGGTGATTGTGTTGATGACAAGCTGCTAGGTGTCTGAAAAATGGAATGTCGGCCCGGTAAGTACCCAGACCAAAATGACCAGCACAGCCCAGACAAAAGCCCACGCGCTGCCGAGAACGAACGAGGATTGGCGGGCGAAGATGCGAAAAGCGTATTCGATCACCGCAAAAAAGTTTCGCTGGGCGATGTGTTTGCGTAGTTTCTTAATCTTGGTCTCGACGGCCATCTATCTAATTTCGTAAACGCCTTTGGATTTGCGCGCGCTCCATTTTGATCTCGATGGCGCCTGGGAGGGCGAGCCGGTGCATTTGCCTGCCCTGAATGCGCGCAAGTGGGGGCCGCAATTGCGCTTCTCCGCGCCGCCGCGTTTGATCGAAAAATTTTATGGCGAACACGAGACGAATCTCACCGTGCCGTTCCTGCTTTACGGGTCGGGCGACTTTCACTATTTAACCGCGCTTCGATTACGCCGCGTCGCTGGACCGGTCGTGCTGGTTTCGTTCGACAATCATCCGGACTGGGACGTGCGCCCGCCGAAATGGGGATGCGGTGGTTGGGTCAATCGCGCGCTGGAACTTCCGCATGTGCGCCGCGTGAGCGTTTGGGGCTGCGGGAATTTTGAATGCTGGTGGCCGCACCAAATTTTTGGCAATCGCCGCGCGGAACGCGCCGGTATTCTTGAAGTGCATCCGTGGGCAGACGATCGGCCAGCGAAAGATCGGCAACGAAAAGGCGCCATCCTTCGCGAAAATTGGCGCGAGCGTTTTGAGCAATTTTCCAAAAGCCTCGCTAACGAAAATATCTACGTCACCATCGATCTTGATTGCCTGCGCATCGAAGAGGCGGTGACAAATTGGGAGAGTGGCCGGTTCTCGGTTGTCGATCTTCAGTGGGCGCTCGGAAAGCTGCGCGAATCCTGCCGGATCATAGGTGGCGATATTTGCGGCGCGTATTCGCCGCCGAAATATACGCGGCGCAAACAGCGTTTCGCCGCGGAATTCGATCACCCGAAAATTCGATTACCCGATGAAGTAAAGATTCGCGCAATCAATTTTGCGGCTCTGGAAAAACTCTGGCTGTTGTTGGCCTGAACTCATCCCAAATTGCGATTACTGTAACTCTCCCTTCGACACGATTTTTCTATGGAACTTCATCAGTTGCGTTATTTCGTCGCGGTGGCGGACGAGGGAAATTTTTCCCGCGCGGCGACGAAGGTGCGAGTGGCACAGCCTTCGCTTAGTCAGCAGATCCGAAAATTGGAAGCGGAGATCGGCCAGCCGTTGTTCGACCGTCTGCCGCGTTCGGTCGTTATCACCGAAGCTGGGCGTTGTTTGCTCGATTACGCGCGACAAATTTTGGCGTCGATCGGCGATGCACGCCGTTGCGTGGACGAGCTCAAGGGCAAAATTGCCGGCGATGTGGCTGTAGGCGCAATTCCCACAATCGCGCCATATGTCCTCCCGGAACTGGTCGTGACATTCCAAAACCATTATCCAGACGTGACACTGCACATCGTGGAGGACGCAACCGAGCGAATCGTTCGGCGCATCGAAACCGGTGAGCTGGACGTGGCCTTGGCCTCTACTTGTCAAAAAAGTCCGACTCTCCGCATCGAGCATCTCGGCAACGAACCGTTGCTTGCGCTCGTACCGGAAGGACATCCTCTGGCAAAGCAGACCGTGATCACGTTCGACGATCTTAAATCGCAACGTTTTCTGCTCCTGCACGAGATGCATTGCCTCTCGCAACAGGTGCATCACCTGCTCGAGTCGCGTCGTTTGCATCCGGAGGTCGCGCTGGCTGGAAGCCAACTCAGCACGATTGCTAACATGGTCGCAGCCGGAATCGGCGTTTCAATTGTCCCGCAAATGATGGTGAAACATCACGCCACGCCCGGATGCGTCAGTCTGCCGTTCGCTCCACCGGTCCCCGAGCGGGAACTCAATGTTCTTTACAACCCGCTCCGGTTTCAGAGCAAGGCGGCCGCAGCGTTCCGTCAGGAAGCTTCATCTGCCTTGTCTCCCCAGGATGCGCCAATCGCGAGCGACGCGAAGCGCTAGGATTTTATCTCATCGTCTCCAGCGCCCTCGCCACCAGCGATAGCATCGGCCAGACGCCGAGGAGCAGGATTGCTCCAAAGAGGGCGAACTCCGGAAAATAATGCGGATGCGCCCTGTGCACATATCGTTCCTCCAGGAAGCGCGAAATGCGCTGTCCTATCGGCATTGTAGTTTTCATATAATCAACTGGCCACAAGCAGGCCGCTGATTGAAATACTTTATGCGTCTAGTCGCGATAGGATTCGGCTATAGCGGGGAGAAAACAAGGATTGCAGATTGCGGAAAGCGAAACCGATTATTTCGTTTTGCGCCAGATGACGTCCTCGTTGTTACGACGATCGATCAATGCGTCCACTTTGCCGGTAGCAGCATAATGAAACAGAATTCTGCCTTCGACACCTTTGCGGAAGAAAATCTCTGATGCTTCCGGGAGCAGTTGCTCCTTTTTGCCGTTTCGTTCGACAAATAGATTGTCGCCTTTGGCAATGACAGATCTCGTTTGGCCAGGTCCCAGTTCGTACGTGCCGATGTAGTCGGCGAACTTTTTTGGATCGGCTTTTCCCACGGCGGGGTCTTCGTAATAGCGATGCGCCTGGCTGGCGATGATCTGCCAATTGCCGTTGCGCTGCAGCCAGGTGTCAGTGATGTGATAACGCGCCTTCAGGTTTTGGCCGAAGATCGTCTCCGTCTCGTCAGCGTCGTAACTGAGTATGGCGGTGTTGCCGATAATTCGGCTCTGGGCGTTCTCGATTTTAATCGCTCCGGAATACCCGGCCGGCATCGGGTTGATGTCGGCGATCAGTTTTGGTTTATCGAAAATGCGCCCTTTCTCGTCGGCAAAGATGCAGTCTTCGGCGAAGTATTTTTTCCACGGCGCCTGATTGCCGGGAACGATGGCGTCGTAGAGTTCCTGACTGCGACGGACGAGTTCGTCCTGAGTGATGGGAACATCCGTGGCGCAGGCGATGGTTACGGCGGAGAAAAATGTAATGGGCACGAGTTTCATAACGTCAACGATGAAAGAAGAACACGGAAGGAATGAAGCAGGAAGCAAGAATTAGTACGGAAGAAAAACATACTTCTTAATCCATCTGCCTTTTCGCTCACACAATTGCTTCAGCGAGCAACTCGGCCATGTGTTTTGGGCGCGCGTTGCTTAGATCAGTGATTTGATGGCGGCAACTTGTGCCTGAGGCGACGATTTCTGTCTCAGGCGGCTGATTGTCGATTGCGTTGAGCAAGCGCTGGGCGACCTGGACGGAAAGGTCGTATTTCTCTGCGAGTGCGCCAAATGCGCCTGCCATTCCGCAACACGCAGTGTCGAGTACGGTGGCTTTCCTGCCCGGCAAGCGTTCCGCCAGTCTGCGCATGAAAGTCGCATCCATGATCGACTTTGCGTGGCAATGCGGATGAATCGCAATGGTTGCCGGACGTTCGACGAATTGAAGTGCATCTGGTTCTTGCGCGAGCAGATCGTCAATAAATTTTTCGAACAGGAAACAGCGCTTCGCTACGTCGTCTGCGCCTTCGATATTTAGCTCGCGATAATCCTCCACGAACATCGACCAGCAAGAGGGCTCGAGGAATAAGATCGGCGGCGCCGATTGTTGAGACGTGAGAGGCGAGAGGTGAGAAGTGGAAGAATTTAGAAGCGCAATGTTGTGTTTGCCGAGTTTCGCGGCGGCATCGAGATTTCCGACGCTGAATGCTGGTCGTCCGCAGCAGCGCCGATTTTTCACGAACGCAACCTCGAACCCCAGTGCTTCGAGAACTTTTACTGCGGCGATGCCAATGTGCGGTTCGTGATAGCGCACAAAGGTGTCGTCCCAAAGGATCACGGGACCACGCTTCTGTAGGGCGTTTCTGTGAATCCCGAACGCTTTCGGGACTGACACAGACGCCCTACAATGTCGCGCAAACCAGCGATCAAATCGTTCGCGTGCGTAATGTTGCAATGAGCGCTTCGCGGATATTCCAAGCGCTGTCTCCATTAACGCGCGCAACGGCTTGACGTCGAGAATCGGATTTGCCAGCGCCCGCACCGCGCAACCGATTCGTCCGAGCACATCGACGTTGCTAAAGATTCGCTCGCGTAACGGTAGGCCATCGCGCCGCCACCGCGCGTGAAGCATCTGTGCTTTCAAGAGAGCGAGATTGACGTTCGACGGGCATTCGGGCGTGCAACCTTTGCAGGAAAGACAATTGCTCAGCGCGGCGTCCAGTTCTTCGGATTTCAAGGCATCGCGTCCGTTTACGTGCAGCTCA
>Ga0066673_10000312_pt1 | contig 13432 bp, 11 predicted proteins | sample GraSoiAngelo_122_FD_62302 | JGI IMG/M metagenome (GOLD analysis project Ga0066673, IMG submission 62302) | Grasslands soil microbial communities from the Angelo Coastal Reserve, California, USA - 14_0927_02_20cm | ecosystem: Environmental > Terrestrial > Soil > Grasslands | place: USA...
ATTTGCGCCTAGAGCCGATCTGACGCGATCCATCAGAAGCTTGTGCAACTCCATCCTGATTGGGCCGTCTTCTCTGATGCCGAACAGATTGACATCGACGAGCTTGTCACCTTGGATTTTCCAGCCGATGTCGTCGTAAAACCGCCTCGTTTCCTCAGTGCCGCTAGCCATTTGCGACGACCTTTAGTTGATGCCGCACGATAATCCACGCGGCTTGGAAAGAAAGATTATGAACCCGAACCGCTCATCGTCGGCGCTCGCAATCTGTTATTTTCGTGCAATTACGAACAACCCGGGTGTGAAGTAACGAACCAATCTAGCGGGAGTCAATTGCATTAATAGATTGGTAGCTCTCGTATCGCTTTGCCTGGAAAGAGAACGACGTGCAGTTCGAATCGAAGCCGCGTCAGTTTCAACAAAATGTTCGGCGAACCGCATTTCGGGAACAGCCCAATAGGTTGAAATCGGAGATAAGCCAGCACGCTGAACCAGCCGCCGAAGCGCACCATACGAGTGCAAATGACCAAGCGGTGCTTTTCGTAGTAATCTCCGAAGCAACCACCGCGGCAGAGCGCTTCCGAACCGCATACCGTGGCAGTGCTCGTCCCGGCCCCCGATAATCAGGCGGTACGAAAAGCGGTTCTTTGTATTGAGCTGCACAATGCCACGAGGCTTCAGGACTCGGCGTATCTCAGACAACATCCGGTGTTGACCGTGTTCCGCAGACAACTCGGCGGCTCCGTTGGCGCACCACTCGAGCACGAGATTAAGGATAACGATATCGTAGGTATCGTTCGGATAGGGTATCCGGCAATCGTCTCCGCCACAGGCAAAATTGACGTTTTCCAGAGAATTTTGTTCGCAACGAATTTTTGTGAAAAGCGCACTGAGCAATCGAACTTCCAAGACATCTAGGTGCTTAACACGACGCGCGATTGCGGCGGTGTGTTGACCTAAGCCGCAGCCGATTTCGAGTGCGATAGTATTGCCCTTTGACAGAGGCAGTAGATCAAGAAACTTGCATCGGTTTGCATCGGATATATAAGCGATTTCGTCCGGCACAAAAATCGATTCCAGGGCTCCGCGCCAACCCAGTTTTTTTCCGAGTTCAACAGCCGTCATCATCTGCCGGTTTTCCAACTCGGTCTCCAGGTCGCCTGACCGAAGAAATATCGGTATACCCTCGAATTGAGGTGGAGCCTGATTCGTTGCCATATTCCTGCGTCCGAACTCGAACCGTGCAACCTGTACAACAACGGCGCGCCGTAACGAACCGCTCCCATTGCATAGCTGTATGAGCTCGAAGCGGCGGTTACGTAAACTCAGTTCGAGGCGTTCGTAGCCGAGCGAGCTTCAGAAGGAACGCGCGCTGGCAAATTTATGTCTATTGTCGGACTCTCACCTGCTTGTTACCGGTAGATGCCACAAACAAAGACTGAAAGCAGCGTACAGTATCACCCAAATGCACTTAGTGACTTCGTCGAGAGCGCCGCGAGAAATCGCGAAAGAAAGGCGATGGTACGTTCGCTATGGTGTCTTCGGCCGCGGACAGTGGATCCAGATCAGCCTTGAGCAGCTGGCAATTCGCTTGTTACGAATTTTGAATAACGAAGCAGGATCCGCCGACCGCTTGCAGTCTCCTGCACAGTTGTTCGGCCGCTTGCTGGCTGTTTTCAGCCACTCGGGCAAGATACCTTCTGGTCCGGCCCGATGGACCGTCGGTCATGACTACAAGCGGATCCTTGTCTTTTAGAACCACAGAATATTTTTGCCGCAGGTTTTCATAGCGCGTCAATACCTTAGCTTGGCTGAAATCACCCAGGAGCTGAACTCCCCAAGGTGCCCATGCTGAAACTTTGGGGATGGGGACGCTACTGTCCATTTTCGCTTTACTGTCGATTTGCGATTCGTTATCGGCGCGGCGGGTTAGGTTTGCAAGCGCCGGGCACGGAACGCCTTTTGGAATCTCAGGGCGATCCCAAGAGGGCGATTGGTTGGAAGTCCATTGCGAGATGGTCCGTCCGGTGACGAGTCGAACATAAGCGATAGTTTCGGCAGGTAAATGTTTTTTCCCTGAAAGCCACTGCGCGACTCGGCCGGGGCCCGCATTGTAGGCCGCTGCGGCTAAGCCAAAATTGCCAAATTGACTTTTCAGTTCTCGGAGATAACTGGCCGACTGAGGCAGCGACTGAAACGGATCAAAGGGATTGAGGAGGCCGCGAGATGAGGCGGTTTTCGGCATAAACTGGGCGATTCCTTGCGCCCCCGCCGAGCTGCGAGCCATCACATTGAATCTACTCTCTTGCCAAATAACGCGTGTGAAGAACTCGACGGGTAAGTCGTTATCTGCAGCGGATCTCTCCATTGTTAGGCAAATAATTTCATTGCGGCTCGATGAACCTTGTTTTCCACTGAGAGAGGTTCGTACAGCTTCGCCGGCATCTTCCGCGTGCGCCCCGCCTGCGCGGGCGATCAAGACGATCAGAAGCCCTCCAGTCATCAGTTCGGAACCAATCTTTAAACAACCAAATAAATTCAATGCTTACTCCTTTGCATTACGCAGTTAGGCGGACCGGTTAGCGACGTTGCTCCGAGCGGCGAGGTGGGCGGGATGTTGAAGTTGTCAACATTGCACGCGTGCGGCGCGTAAGCATCGGATCCTTTCCAAGCGGATGCTGCGTAATCGTTGATGACGTGCATGTCAAAAAACGGAGGCTGCAGCGGTGTGACGCCAAACGCGCGCCAAGTGGCGTCCGATCCCGCTACGCGGCCAAGCGCGAGTAGTGCGACCCCTGCACTTACCATTCCAAGCGCCACCACTGTACCGGAGCCGACACGATGTACATGCCGATCCGAAATCATGTGCTCGTCACGCCGGCGTTCTCCCCTCCTTTCAGCATCGCTTTGCTTAGCACGAAGCAGAGCCAGGAGGTTGGGATTTCACCTTCAATCCATTGTTACGTGGGTGGGCTGTACCTGCTGGCTGGTTTCGGGTTTCGGCGACAGCCGGGTCGCAACAGCAAGGACGGGTTATCAGTTCAATGTCGGCGAGCGCTGGTGCGGCCACATTTCCCGGAAGTCGTCCGCGAACTCCACGAGCGCAGCGCGATCGGACCGATGCCATCCCGTGGAAGAAGCAGGCGTCGCGAGCACAAGACGCGGCTCGCGAGCTTAAGATAAAATGCCCCATTTCGCCGCCCTGCAGATGCGCAGGCACCAGCCTCGGATCCGCTCCTGATAAACCTCAGCGCATCAACTTTGGTGGCAGCTCGATCTATTGTCCGGACTTGACCACTCGAATTCAAGCATGGTCGTTCTGAGGTTCTCGGCTGCGTTCCAAACGGGAGGCTTTTCCGGCTCGTTGCGGGCCGGGCGATAACGTCAGACTGCTTCGCCGCTCATCGTTGAACCAGCGGGTCATGCGCGTGACGAGGCTAGATTGATTGAGCTGATTGCCATTGGATATGAAAGGATCAGTGTAACACTTGGCATTTGCCGCCTTCGCTATCCGAGCCACGCTTTGGGTCATAGCTGGCGCGCCCGCCGCGTAAACGACATCACTGGGTGACAGCGGTGGCAAATAGTCGGTCGGCCGTCCCTTGCGAAGGGCGCCCGACGCCGTCTGCGGTTCTGAGACAATCGGAATGATCCTGACATTCGGAAACAGCGCAAGACGGCACAGCGCGGCATCCATGTACAATGACTGGAGCGTCTGCGCCGCGACTACAAATGTAATTTCACGATCCGGCCGCTCCATGATCGCCGCGACTGCAATCGACCACATCGGCGCGAAACCGGTGCCACTCGCGACCAGAACAATGTTGCCCGAATGATTCGGCCTCAGAAACGCCGTGCCAAACGGCCCAGTCAGCTTCAGCCGGTGCCCAACCTGGATTTTCTGGCCAAGAGCGGAAGACACCAACCCATGCGGAAGCCTGCGAATGTGAAAATGCAGCAGTCCAGTTTCCGGGCCTCCCTCCAGCGGATAAGTCGGGCTATAGCATCGGGCTGGGAACCCGCGAAACTGCAACTTGCAATACTGACCAGGAAGATACTGAAGCGGGTTGGGCAGCCTCACGGCTACTCCGACGACATCGGGCGCGAGGCGGACAACGTCTGTGACGCTTGCTGCAAAGGTTATAGGGTCGGGTACCGGCTCGGTCACGATTTCAATATCGGACAGAATGCGCGCCTGACAGGCGTGGATCATGTCGTCGCCCCGCTCATGGCCCCCAAATACGCTGCCTGAAACCAGGCGAACACGGCAAGCGCCGCACACGCCGGAGCGGCAGTCATGGGGCAGGTCGACCCCATTCATCAGCGCAGAGTCCAGCAATAGATCGCCGCAGTTCGACAGGAAGGACTCGTCGTTGAGAGTTATTTTGCAAGGTTTGCTCATTCACTCCACCTCAAGGCGAATTGGTTGGACGTGCCGCGTGTGCCTGATCTGACTGTGATCGAACGCCGCGACGCGCATAAAAACGCCGGTCTTGATCGGCACGTCGTATTCGCTTTTCGTTTCCAAGCGGCGCGCGACTTCCAGCGCCCAATGCCCGGATGCCCATCGGGCTGCGCATCGCACATCGGCGCGATCGCCTGAGAAATCTCCTGCGATAATGATTCCCGGAAGAACCGTCCCAACCGGGATTGAAGCGTCCAGCTCCGCGGAATAGGGCACCGATTCCGATTCAGTCATAAACCAGCGCGCGTCTTCGGCCTCGCCATGATCAGGATCAAGATCAATCTCCCCCATCGCTGCGGCCACTGCTGCGAGATCCCGCGGCAAACGGCGTGGCGCAACGATAGATTTAGCCTGGTCCGCGACGACGAAATTGTCCGAATAGTTGACACCACCCGGATCAGGCGCGAACCCGCCCCTGTAGGGAACCACGTTGCGCGCCTGCATCGGCGTTGGCTCCAACGGCGGACCGAAATGAGCGTCATCCATCCAGCCGGTCGGACCGCCACTTGTCGCCTTCCATTGCCAGACGTCCACATAACCGGCTCTCGTGAAATGGAGACCGCGGCCGCTCATGCTGGCCGGCGCGTCGGCCACGGGCTCCGGGCCTGCATGGAAAGTCCGGTCCCCCGCAAGCGTCGCCTCCGAAGTGGTCAGGAGCACCGAAAACTTGTCCTCGTTGAACTCGTGCTCGTCGCCGGTTTCATAGCCGTTGTGAAGGAGGTGCCAGCCGTCAACTTCCTTTACGAGCGGCAGTTGTTTTAGTGAGCGCGTGGGATCCTCCCATGTGAACAGGAAATACGCCCATGTGCCGTCGTGGACTGCGCGCACTGCAATTCTCGACTCACCCTTGCCATCGAAGTTTCCGCCCTGACTGGTCATGAACGAGAACGGGCTGATGTTTCGCCAAGCTCGATCGGATGTGTCGCCATCCAGGACTGGTGCATCGGCTCGGTTGATGCGGTGAATTTGCAAACGCTCGACACTCAGCCGATCAGCCGCAACCATCACTGATGCGCCCGCCATCGCCACGACTGCCGCAACCACAAAAGGATTGGATTGAAGCGTCGCATTACGCGAGTTCGACTGGGTGCGTTTGATCGCGCCGTGTGCTGGTGAATGTCGGTCATGGCTTCGATCCGGTCCGACATCTCTGGGTGATAGCATTGGCTGGATCGGCGCCTCTGGAGGGAAATCGGCAGCACGTTGCGATTGCTCCAGCCCGGATTGAGCCGCAAGCAAACCGAGCAGATAGGCGATATCGAGCCGCGGTGGCGGGGGCGGGAGGCGCGTTGGACGAACGATCCTAAGCAGTTGCGCTATTCCCCCGATCCGCAACTGCGTCAGAAGATGAAGGCCGGGGAAGCCGATGATCACCCACATGCCATACCAATGAAGCAGTGCTATGTCATGACCGGCGTAAAAGCCGAAATACAGCAACCCGCCGCTCGCAATCAATCCAAGCATGGTGAGGAAGAAAATCCAATACAGGATGACGTTGAGGGCGCCCAGCCTTGGGTGTCCTTGTTTGAAAAGTCCTCGCAGGCGAATTTTGTCGAGCCGAATGCGGCTCGTGAGACCGGAACGCACCAGATACGCCACGTAAGCGAGCGTCAGCGCAACAAGCACCACGGCAGCTTGCATGTGCGCCATCCAGACGCTCTCCCGCGGCAGGACAACGTCGAACAGATTGATCCAGCTGCGTCCGGGCGCTTCCGTCGCGATGCGTAGGCCACTGAGGAACGCAACGCCGAACGCCGCGACAAAAAGCCAGTGCAGGATGACAGTCCCATAATCGGTTTTGCGACGTCTCACGCGCGCCCCCATCCGCTTTCATGAAAACGGCAGGGAGCACGCTGGGCTCGGCTTCCGAACGGCTGCGAATGTCCCCAGCGGCAAAGGATTGCACGGCACTCGATTGCGGCTCTTGGCACGCAACACCAAGAATCCTTGCTGATCTCGCCCAATTGAAATTCCCCCCTAAGAGCCCGGCTCGCCGGCCGAACAAGAGTTCCTCTGTTGACGAACAAACGCCGCACTGGCATTGGTCAGCCAAGCCTCGGCTCGAGCCGAACTGATCAACCGCTTCCAAACCGTATCAGCTCAGGGAGCTGGAAACCGAGCGCACGCAGTGTCACGATTGCCTGGGCTTGGTCGTGCAAGGCGACCGGAATTTGTCCCGCATTCACTTCCGGCAACAGACGCTTCTGCACCGCCGTGAGGTCGTTCGTATAGCGCGCCATGCGGCCATGTCCCTGGCTCCCGCTCTTCGACGGCGTTTTGCCACAAAACCGCCGACTAGCACCGGGTCGCGTCATTAAATGTTGCACTGACGTCGGAGAATTTTGGAACGACAGGAAGTTGCCGGAAGAACCGGTGTTGAAACAGCAGGATTTGCTCGTGCAGCAGACGCTTGGTCCAGTTGGATTACCGGCCCTTGGTCCACTTGTTGGATTAGATTCTCGTGCTGGTGATCTTCGTTGTCTTCATTTCGGGCCATTTCTTGTCCCTTGCTCTTCAACAGTGTCGCCGTTCGCTCGAGGCAACGCGTCAGGGAAAGTGATTTACCTTCATGGCGTCATTCGGCCAAGAACTGGGCCAATGCGTTCGGAAGCAAGGTCATAGGCGTACGATTGTATGACACTTCGTCCAATGGGCTGATCGCAGCAAAATCGTTTCAACCGTCCAGCAACGCACATCATTTGATGGCAATACCAGGCAGGACACAAATCGGCCAATGAGCCCGACGTAGCGGCCAGCTCAACTATAAGGACCTGCAGGCTTTCCTTTCCTTGGAAAGCACCGCGTATTCGCAAGAATCGTTAGCAGCCGCATTGTCGCCGAAAAATGGTCGGCATCGCCGTTCAATGAAATTCAATGAGCAGTACGCCATCTCAGGAGATAGTTGCATGAGTGTCGCTCCGTCCGGCGCGCAAGCAACTTTTTCGTCCCGCGCGATTTCAAACCTCCTGCCGATGCTGGGATGCGACGATCCGGTAGCACTTGGCCTGCGCGAGAGCGCGCGGCGTATGGTTGGTATCGCGGTATTTAGCGGCGTGATCAACATGCTGATGCTGTCGGGCTCTCTTTATATGTTGCAAGTTTACGATCGCGTCATTCCGAGCCGCAACATAGCAACCTTGCTCGGTCTTTCGCTTATGGTGCTGTTCGCATACCTGGTGCAGGGCTATTTCGACGCGCTGCGCGCGCGGATGCTGTGCCGGGTAGCAACCGCTTTCGACGCGAGCTTGCAGGGAGCCATCCATACAGCACTGGCCGACCTACCCCTTCGTGGGGTGAAGCCGTTGTTGATGCAGCAGCCTCTGCGCGATCTGGATCAGGTGCGAGGATTCATGTCGGGCATGGGACCGACCGCATTTCTCGATATGCCCTGGATCCCCATCTTTATCGCTGCCTTATTTTTGTTTCACCCAATGATCGGCGTTACGGCGCTGTTTGGGACGGTTACCATCATCGCGATGACACTGCTGACCGAGCGGCTATCACGCGGCGCCGCCAAAGCCGCGATGGAAAGTAGTGCTCAGCGTCAGGTGCTAGCGGATGCGACGCAACACAATGCCGAAGTCATTCGGGCCCTTGGAATGACGGATCGATTTACCGTGCGGTGGTCGCGCGTCAACGAGCAGTATTTGCGGGAAAATATCCGCGCCACCGACGTGTACGCCAATCTCGGATCCGGCGCGAAGGTGCTCCGCTATATTCTGCAATCGGGGATGTTGGGCCTCGGTGCGTATCTCGTGGTGGCCGACAGGGCGTCGGGCGGAATCATGATCGCTTCATCGATCATGATGGGGCGCGCTCTGGCGCCAGTTGAGATAGCACTAGGTAGTTGGAAGCAGCTAGTCGCGGCGCGCCAGGGGATCACGCGTTTGCGCGAGATCTGCAAGGCAACTGTGATGGCTCCGGCGCCGCCGGTCTCGTTACCGCGTCCAAGCCGCGAGCTGTCTGTTCAGGAACTCACGATCGCTCCACCCGGCAGCGAAAAGCCGATCGTGTCCAACATTTCCTTTTCGCTCCGGGCTGGGATGGGTCTGGCATTGCTTGGCGCTAGCGCATCGGGGAAGACTTCGCTCTCAAAAGCGCTGGTTGGAATTTGGCCGCCACAAAGCGGGCTTGTGCGGCTCGATGGAGCCGCACTCGATCAATGGCGCAACGAGGATCTGGGCCGGTTTATCGGCTACCTGCCTCAGGACGTAGCGCTGTTTGATGGCACGGTCGCCGAAAACATCTGTCGTTTCGATCAAGCAGCAAGCTCCGACTCGATCCTGAAAGCCGCACGGATCGCTGGTGTCCACGACGTTATCTTGCGCCTTCCGCAGGGTTATTCGACGCGGATTGGTCGGGGCGGCATATCGCTCTCAGCGGGCCAACGGCAGAGAATCGGGTTGGCGCGTGCGGTGTTTGGGGACCCGTTTCTGGTGGTGCTCGATGAGCCGAATGCCAATCTGGATGCTGACGGCGAGAATGCATTGACACGTGCCATTCATATCCTGCGCCGCAACAATGCAGTCGTCATCGTCGTGTCGCATCGGCCTAGCGCGCTTTCCGCCTTGGACATGGCGATGGTTCTCTACGAGGGCAAGGCGATCGCGTTCGGGCGTTCCCAAGACATATTTGCCCGCGTCAACAATGCAGCGGCCGAGGGCGCGGCGCGAACGCAACCCGCATCGCCGTCAAACGTTGGCGCGACCCGCCGAGCCCCGATTGCAGAGAGCGTTAGCGGATGAGATCGCAACAACGAACAAGAACTTCCAACGGCGTCAGCCGCGGCTCGATCGACGACTCCAGCAGCGATGGACCCGGACCACAAGGCGCGGCCTTGATTCTCGAACTGCGACGTCTTCGGCATGAGCTGGATCGAGAAAACGTCGAAGAGTTGCGTCGACAAAATAGGCGGTATTCCGAAGCCGATGACGCTCGTCTGAGCGCGCCCGCACGTTCGGGCCAGCCCCACCGACAACAAAAAGGCAAATTCAGTCGCGCCATAGACATCTGTCTGGATCAATTCAGGTTGCGTGGCATTGCCGCGGTTGCAGGCGAAAACAGAACCGTCCGTGAGCGCGCCGCTGCGGGGGCAAAGTCGCAGCGCCCGAGTGGCGCGCACGCAAGCTCAGTATTGAGTAAGGCGGCGAATCGCGAGCGAAACCTGCCAGATTCACGGGGCGGGGATCAGCTATTGCACATTGAGACGCCCGGGCTGCTCCTTCCGGGCTCTGCCCCAAGCTCGGAGATGCGAACGTCCCTTCGCCAAGCCATCAGGTCGTGCCAAGTTGGCTTGAGCGCGAGCGCGGAATTTCTCCTCGGTCGCGATGCACTGGCGGACAATGACGAGTTGTTGGAGGACGGCCTAAAGTTAATTGTCGTCCGCGCCTTCCGGCGCCAGATGCGGACCGGGCTTAGAGTATTGCTGGGCGTGAGCATTTTAGCCGGCGGGTGGATCATCCTGATGCCGCTAGCGGCTGCAGTCGTGGTACCCGGCAATCTCGTTGTTCAGTCTAACTTAAAAACCATCCAGCACCCGACTGGCGGAGTCGTAGCGCAGGTCGCGGTTCATAACGGTACGCGCGTGCAAGCGGGCGATCTGCTGGTGCGGCTCGATGCGACACAAGCGCAGGCCAATGTTCAAATGATACGCAAACAGCTCGACGAGGTGCGCGCGCGGATCGCGCGGCTGCTCGCCGAGCGCGATGGACTGCCTCGGCCCGCGACGCCTGCCGAGTTGTCGGCCCGGTTGGACGAGAGTGATGTCACTTCGCTCCTGGCCTCCGAAGCCTCCTTGTTTAAGGCTCGATCCGACGGGCAAGAAAGTCAGAAAAATCTTTTGCAGAGCCGCACAACACAACTTGCGCAGGAAATTGCAGGTTTAGAGGCTCAAGTTGAATCCAAGGCGAAGCAGCTGGAGCTGATCGCCGGCGAGCTTTCTGGAGTTCAGCAACTTTATGAGAAGCGACTTGTCCCGTTAACGCGGCTGACGAGTTTACAGCGTGAGAGTGCGCGGATCGAAGGTGAACGCGGGCAGTTGATCTCTGCGATTGCCGAGACACAGGCAAAGATCGGGGAGGCGCAACTCCAGCTACTTCGAGTGGACCAAGAGTTCCGGACCGACGTGGTGAAGCAACTTGGAGAGAATCAGGGCAAGGAAGCCGAACTGGTGGAGCGTGGAGTGGCTGCTCGAGATCTTCTCGACCGCGTTGAAATCCGGGCACCGACTTCGGGGGTTGTTCATCAGCTTTCCGCACACACAATTGGCGGGGTCGTTCGTGCCGGCGATGCCATTATGGAGCTTGTGCCGGATTCAGATGATCTTCTGATCGAGGCGCGACTGCAACCAAACGAAATCGATCAGGTAAGGATAGGACAGCGGGCGCTCGTGCGTTTCTCAGCTTTCAATCAGGCAGTCACACCACAGCTGGCCGGGATCGTGTCTTTTGTATCGGCCGACACCACTCACGATCAGCAGACAAATGCGCCGTATTTCACGCTCAGGGTGAGCTTACCGGAAGACGAGCATCGACGGCTTGCCGGATCGCAGCTCGTGTCGGGCATGCCGGCGGAAGTCTTCTTGCAGACGGGTAGCCGCACCATGATGAACTATTTGCTGAAACCGATTATGGATCAAGTGCAGCGCGCGTTTATAGAGCGATGAATTGAGGTATGTTGCAGTCCCACCGATTTCGATCCGAAACTGAACTCGAACGCCGGTCTCTCGACCAATTCAGGTACTGCAAATTCAACCGTTCAACACCGCTTCCCCGAACGCAGCGACCAGCAGACGTTCAAGCTTGCCGGACATGCTGGACACCGCAGCATCTGGCACCGCGTTTTGCTCGAAGTGTTGGTTCTGGTGCCGGTGGGCGAACGCGTTGTCCCTCCCGAACAGCGCGGCCTCTGCTACAGCGTTTCCACATCCGCCCGCGTGGCCTGGCGCGCCATGATGGGCGTTATTTTCGATCTGGTCGCCATTTGCCCAAGATGGTTGCTGTCCTGGATCCAGTGCTTGACGAAGGACGCGCACACGCAACCGAATGTCGGCCTGCCTCGTGCGAAGCCTCACCACCAGAAACGAAGCCGAACTGTTTGGCGGGGACAATGACCGTATCGGGGCAATCGGGAGACGTTGCTGCGATTTTGTTGTGACGGGCGTCGTGCTCGAGACGAACAAGGCGACGAATCCCACACCGAATTTTTGCTAACAACAGCGGCTAGCCATTGGCAACATCGGATCTTTGGCCTCGAGCGGCACTTCAGTAGCAGCAATCATGAAACTGCCACAACGGGAAGTGATATTCATTGTCGTGGCCCAAAGCTTCAGCGGTCGTATATGCATGCTGCGCTGTGCCGCCTGGCCCTGTTTCTTAATGGAGCGCGTGATCGCTTGACTGTTCAGGGCCTTCTTTTGCGGCAGAGTCTCACTCCAGCCCGCGCCACTTCGTGCGCCGAACGCAAATTGGAGAGTTTGTTGGTGGGTGTTCGAGTAGGTAGCTTTCCAGCATGCGGCCCGTTCGCCAATCGATATTACTTATTTCGAGGCGTTTCTTGCTTGTGCCGCACTGAAACCAAAGGGAGACCCGCCTCTGACCACCGCATGGAGTTTGCGGTGAGCCAACCGAATAAGTTCGTCGCTGTCGATCGACCACAACACACAGTACAAAACATTTGTAGTGAGTCGAGCTATGGGTGAAATTCGAGAATTTAGATCACTTGCGAGCGGCGTCCCGTGGTTGTCGGTGCCCGGGCGCCTTGCCGCAGTTGTTGTTGGCGCTATCTCAGACCGCCCCTCCCCAAGGTCCACCGATGAGGCAGAAGAGACGCGCGGTCGAATAAAGTGGATCGATCGCGAACTCATCCCCAGTATTCACCAGCACCACGGAACCCTAATCATATGCACGGCGGATAGATTTATTGCGATTTTCGAGAACCCCGTTGAAGCCGCACAATGCGGCGTTATCATCCGGCAATCCATCGTCGAGCGCAACCAATTGCTCCCGAGACGCCGCTGGATCCAGTATCGGATTGGCGTCGATCTTGGGCAGGTGATCACGGATACAAACAAGATTTATGGCGAGGGCGTCTACGCTGCCTCCGGTCTGGCCGCTATTGCGGGGCCTGGCCAACTTTGTATCTCGGGCGGTCTCTACGAGCAGATAAAGCACAAGCTCTTTTATACCTATGAGTCGCTCGGCGATCGAAAGGTCAAAAACATTGCGAAGCCCGTAACGGTCTATCGGATGCTTGCGGATCCCGATTCCTTTAATAAAAACAGGACAAGATATGAGATCATCCTGCTCTCTCTAGTGAGTCTCATCTTGACGGTTATCGCAGGTGGCGGGATGTGCTACCTGTTTGGGCAAGGACAGTACTAGCGCCCCGAAACGCCGCATCGTCGGACCGCGTCCCGACGGTAAACTGAGTTTCAGACGCATGAGATAGCCGGGCAAGTAGATCAATGTTTTTCGTTATTTTAGCCAGATCAAAATGGTCAACGCGCTGGAGAGTTCACGTTAAAATTGCCTGATTTACCGGCAGCGCCGAGGCAAACAGCAAAGGCGTGTTTTAGACAAGCACGGTTTGCGCAGCAGACTCCATTCTCGTCTGCTTTTTATGCGCAACTTGCAAACTCACGCCGCTACGAATCCAGTCGCGCACGTCGACCAGCGGCACGATCGCCGAGATCTCGCCAAGTGTCTGGCCAGCTGTGTTTGCTCTAGGGCGTCGGGACTGATGAATGGCTTGAGGCCGTAGGACACAAGAGTTTCGAGGCCGCCCCATAGCCGCCATTCATCCAGGACTGCTGGCTCGCTCATGAAGCGATGGACGAAGGTGTCGTGATTGCCTCTTAGAAAAACTGCGCCCTGCCAGCACGAAGGGGCCGCCATCGCGACCCCAGCTTCTCAATCAGCTGACGGACTGCACGCGTCGCTGGCCGATGCGGAGAGCCTCCGTTGGTTTCGC
>Ga0066673_10000313_pt1 | contig 13401 bp, 14 predicted proteins | sample GraSoiAngelo_122_FD_62302 | JGI IMG/M metagenome (GOLD analysis project Ga0066673, IMG submission 62302) | Grasslands soil microbial communities from the Angelo Coastal Reserve, California, USA - 14_0927_02_20cm | ecosystem: Environmental > Terrestrial > Soil > Grasslands | place: USA...
AGGTGCGCTTGTTGCCACTTGATAAAGGCCTTTGAGACAAGCATGGCGGCCCACTATCAGCGGAGCCGCCAGGTAATAGTGCGTATACGGCGGACCCATTCATCTTCATCGGCCCGCTGATTATCGCTTCTATCGTTCCGAGAGTGCCGGGATCGGCCTCACACTCGCCAGCACCGGCGTTGCCGAATCCGGCAAAACGGCATCCATGTGCATGACTTGCCCGGCCTGCGGCGATTGCAATCCGAGCTTGCGCGCCAGCATATCGATTCGCTCCGGATCACGAAGCGAAGCCTCTTCCAGACGCAAAGCGCGATTCATCTCTAGCAAGCCATCGCGCTGCATACGGAGCGTCTCAATCTTGTAGCCGTACTCGATGGCCCTGAAATGCTGCCAGGCAAAGGTCATCACCAGCAAAAACAGACAACCCAGAGCAACTCCAAAGTGCTTCATCTCACGGCTCTTTTGGGGATTTTCCACCTTCACCAGGCGGGAATTGTCGATTGGCCTGGCAAAATAAATTTCAGGAGTTCCCGTCCAGCTACACTTGCGCCGGATCATTGGAGTGACGCTCTGCGCCGCGGCCATTTATGCCACCCCAGCCAAACTGGAATCGAGCTGCGCAATTTCCATTTGCGCAACCGCATACCAGTAGGCCAGTTTCTCTTCTTGCGAACGCTCGTCCGCTGGCAAGCGCACATCGCTCAGTGCTTCCGTGCGCTCCACCGTGGCAATCAATTGATCAATCAATGTTCCTGTATACATCCGTGGCCTCCATTCTGCCTTCTGTTTCTCCGGGACGGCATCGGAGAAGGTAGAGAATTGTTTTCGCCCTTAACATGAGAGGCGATGCCGTCCCGGAAACTGCTTTAATAAACTCACCCGGCCCGCACTCACGTCCGTACCGGGTTCCCGGCAGCTTTTCCGGGATAAACTTTGTAGCCACCAGGGCTACGAAATCTTTTCTGCCGCGCGCATCTTTGCGCTTCGCGACCGCGGATTGCGGCTGATTTCTTCTTCTCCCGAGGTTACAGGTTTCCTGGTCAGCAACTTGTAACGACGCTGTTTCACTCCTTCGCGGAAGGCATCTTTTACGATGCGATCCTCCAGCGAGTGGAAACTAATGACCACTATTCTTCCGCCCTCTTTCAGCACCTGCGGCGCAGCACTCAGCAGCTCCCGCAGATCATCCAGTTCATGGTTTACGAAGATTCGAAGTGCCTGGAAAGTTCTGGTCGCCGGGTGAATTCGCCTTTGCTCCTGATTCATTGGCCGGGCCGCGGCTGATACGATCTCCGCAAGTTGCGTGGTAGTGCGTATCGGCCGCGACCGGACAATGGCTCTGGCGATTCTCCGCGACCTCCTTTCCTCACCGAATTCGTAAATCAGATCGGCGAGCTCGCGCTCGTCGAGGTGGTTTACCACTTGTTCGGCGGTAGGCCCGACTTGCGGATTCATTCGCATGTCGAGCGGCCCTCCCGCCTGAAAACTAAAGCCTCGCGCTGGCTCATCCAACTGCAGACTACTAGCGCCAAGATCGGCCAGGATCCCATCGGCTGATGCCGGTTCGAACCGTCTTCCGATTTCCGCGAATGAACTGTGCAGCAGACTGGTCTGCGGCCAGCCCTCACGCCCGGAAGAAGTCAGCCGCGCACGGGCCTCATCCAGCGCCGCAGGATCTTTATCGAGCCCAATCAAATGTCCCGGTACGCCGAGGCGTTTTGCGATTTCGAAACTGTGTCCGCCCAGGCCCACCGTAGCGTCGATATACATCCCGCCAGGCTTGATATCTAAAAACTCGATCGCTTCTTTTAAAAGAACCGGGACATGGCCAGTCTTGCTTCCACCATGCCCACCCCGCTCGGGGGTGTTTGTTGACCCCTCGCCCACTAGATGCCCAGATCGTCGAGCGTCTTCTCATCCTCAGACGTGAACGGTTGCTCCTCGATTTCCTTGCGGTACGCTTCCAGGTTGCGCACCAATAAACGGTTCAGATTGCCGGTCACCGCCACTTCGCCCTTGATCTGTGCCGCATCGCGCAGCAACTGCGGCATCAGCAGCCGACCCTGTCCGTCCATCTCCACGATTTGCCCGTAGTAGTTCACCCGGTCCAGGAACTTCTTCTTCGTAGGGTTGTAATTCGAGAGCCCGGCCAGCTTCTGCTCGATCCGCTCCCACTCCTCGAAGGGATATATCTCGCCAACCTTCCCGTCCACACTGGTGATGTAAAATTGCGTGCCGTATTTCTCGTCGATCACACGCTTGAACTCTGCCGGGACCTTGAGTCGTCCTTTTTCGTCCACGCGAGTTGGGTGATTGCCGCGAAACATGTGTTCTGCCCTTTAGGGGGCCGGAGAATTTCTTAAGTACGAGCACTGCAACAACGAGGGAGGTAAAAGCGGTGAAAATGGCGGTCGTTTCTGGTTTATTAGGGCTGTTTTTCGGGGTGTCAGCTTCAAATTCCACTGGCGCCTCTCGTTTGCTCACTGCCGCCCACGATCTTTACCGTGCCGACCACTTTCTACCACTTTTGTCCACATCCTACGCCTAAACCATTTGTTGTCAATAAGAAAGTTATAAGTTGGGAAGGGATCAAAGTGCCTATCGACAAAAACGCAAGAAGTTGTGGCTAACTCTTTAGATGACCACAATAACTAGGGTTTAAAGATATGATGCGGCTGCAGTCCAACAGAAGGAAAATTTTCAAAATGCGTAGAGATCGGTGTAGATCTGTGGAAAAAATCTTATAAAGGGAGTTGTTTTACCCTGGGTCCTCAGTTCTGCCAAGGCATCCACGAGAGCCACAAGCATTTCTTACAAGCTACCTACTTACTCGGTTCCACGACTACCGCGGTTCCATAGGCGAGCACTTCAGTTACACCCTGCATGACTTCGGTAGCGTCGTAGCGGGCGCCGACTACAGCATTTCCGCCCAATTCAGCCGCGTGTAGTAGCATCAGATCGAAAGCCTCCGCCCGGGTTTTCTCGCACAAGTTCGTCAACAAAGTAATATTGCCGCCGAGAATTGTTTGGAGGCTCGCGCCAATAGTTCCGAAGATCGAACGTGAGCGGACTACAATGCCGCGCACTACTCCCAGCGTACGAACCACGCGAAATCCATCGAGTTCGAATTGTGTGGTCACCATGTTATGGGCAACCATCCGTCCGGGCACACTGTAAGTTGTGGCCATGGTTCGTCCTCTCTTCTCGGAGTACGGCGCTTCGCAGCTACTATACCTATTCCAACTGCGCCGTAATCAGAAATTCCTGTTCCCGCGAATCATACTGGATGGTAAGCACATTGGGCCGACAGCATACCTGGCAATCTTCCACGTAAGCTTGGGCGTGCCCGGCGGACTCGTCCACCGTTGTCTGGTTCCACTCACCACAGGCCGCACATTGGAAACCTGCATCCATCGCAAGTTCATTTTCAATTTTCCATTATTGAATGCCAATGAGAAATGAAGACACGCCTTATAATGACCATCCCCCAGTCAAGCGGAGGACACATGTTTTCAAGGCGCCACTTTCTGCAGGCAAGCGCAGTTAGCGCGGGTGTGCGTCTTGCCGCAATCCCAGAGTCGCTCCACGCTGAGGAACCATGCACGCCGCTGCCTCCCTCCATCACCAGCCTGAAATCGATGAAAGATCAGGCTAAGCCCATCACTGTGGACGAAAGAGCTGCCCGTCAGGAGAAGGCGCGAGAGTTCATGCGAGACAATCGCCTTGACGCCCTGCTGCTAATGCAGGGAAGCTCGTTGCAGTACTTTACCGGTGTGCAGTGGTGGGGAGGCGAGCGCTTGTTTGTGGTGGTGTTGCCTGCCAAGGGGCATGCGCTCTGCATATGCCCGGGATTTGAGGAAGGGCGTGCTCGAGAGTTACTCGCCTCCTCTCCGCAAGGCAAGGATGCTGACGTGCGCACATGGCAGGAAGATCAAAATCCTTACGAGCTCTTGGCGCAAGCATTCAAAGACCTCGCAATATCCACGGGCAAATTGGGAATGGAAGAGACTGTGCGCTTCGTATTCTCCAACGGAATTGCAAAGGCGGCGCCTCAAGTCGAAATCTTAAGCGCGACTTCGGTGACTGCCGGTTGCCGCATGATCAAAAGCCAACACGAACTTGAGTTGATGGCACTGGCGAACAAGGTCACATTAACGGCATATAAGGCCGCTTATCAGGCATTGCACGAAGGGATGACGCAGCCGCAACTCGAGAGGCTTATATTGGCTGCAAACGAGCGACTGGGTTTTCCCGGGGAGGTGGATATAGATATTGGGGAAAATTCCTCGTTCCCGCATGGTTCAATCATCCCTCAGATCATTCGCGACGGAACCCTGGTGCTGATCGACGGCGGCGGCCCGGTCGAAGGATATCAATCTGATATCAGTCGAACTTTCGTCTTCGGCAAACCTTCCGACAAAATGAAGAGAGTGTTCGACATTGTGTATCGTGCCCAGACTGCTGCCCTGAAAGCAGCGCGGCCTGGAGTGGAATGTCAGAACGCGGATGCCGCGGCGCGCAAGTTGATTAGCGATGCAGGCTACGGACCAGATTACAAGTTTTTCACTCACCGAGTTGGTCACGGGATTGGCATGGATGGGCATGAGTGGCCCTATCTGGTGCGAGGAAACAGGAAATTACTTGGGCGCGGCATGACGTTCAGCGATGAACCCGGAATTTATATTGCGGGTGAATTTGGTGTGCGCCTGGAAGATGACATGCACATCACAGAGAACGGAGCGGAGTTGTTCACTCCGCAAAGTCCGTCGCTGGAAGACCCTTTTGCGGGCACATGAAAGTCAGTCGGCAAGTGATCTCCTCAGGCTCCCGGTACCGGAGGACATCCATCGAAAGCAAGCAGGAATTTGTTGCCTATGTAACCCAGATACTTGATGCCGATCTCGCTGGTGAAAAAGCCGTCGACAGTCATCTCGCGGAGAACAGCAAAGAATTCTACGCCTTGACTTATGCCTGGCTCTTTATCAGCGTTCTTGTAATACGCAATGAGATCGAGAATCTCCTTCTGCTGTTCAGGAGTGCAGTCGAGATAGGGTTTGTCATATCGGTCTACGCAGGCTGAATCCAGCCACATTAAACCGCCACCGAGCTTCAACTGATAGTCAGGATTTTCGCTGGTAAGCAGATCGATGAATTCCGGTGCGCCCGCCTCGATTGCCCCGCCCGATTCACTATCAGGCGGGATGATCGCTTGGCATAGTGTCCGTATTGTCTTATATTGCTGCGGCGAGAAAAACTTTGGCGCATACGTACCCGCCGAAGTCGTAGCTTTCTCCGCTGCTATCATCTTGTGGGCGTACTCCGCTGCCTGCAACGGAATAGTCCGAAGCACCGAACCGGCCATGGCTCCCATGGTCAACGATTTCAGGATGTCCCGCCGCGATATGGAGTTGATTGACATTTCCTGTTTACAGACTTCCCTTCTTAGCCTGATCCAGGAGATATTCTGAAGCGCGCCACGAGAGCGCCATGATCGTGAGCGTAGGATTCTTGTCCGGATTCGTAACAAACGCCGCAGCATCAGTTACAAATACGTTCTTCACGTCATGAGCCTGGCAGAATTTATTTAAGACAGAAGTTTTAGGATTGTTTCCCATCCGTGCCGTGCCCAGTTCATGAATGATGACGCCGCCATCGGCTATTCCGTAGGGATTTGCGCCCTCAGGCCTCACCTTGCTGATAAACGTTCCGCCAGCTGCCTCCACGATTGAACGGAAGGTCTCCTGCATGTCTCGCGCCATTCTGATTTCGTTGTCACTCCAGCGCCAATGGAAACGCAGCACGGGAATGCCCCACTGATCAACCGTGTCTGGATCGAGATCGCAATAGCTATATTCGTTGGGAATCATTTCCCCGCGGCCCGAAAATCCGATATAGGTGCCGTACATGCTTCGGCAACGCTGTTTCAATGACGTACCGTACCCCTCGTATTCTTCGCAAACATTATCGAACTGACCCACCACCGGCATGCCCCGGCCGCCTCCGAACTCTATGTGATAGCCGCGCAGAAAGTCGTTCTTGCGGTCGAACTTCCACCATGGCATGTACAAATGCATCCCGCCAACCCCATCGTGATTATGTGGTGGCATCTTTTCCAGTTGCGGGAAGTATCCGCCGGCCTCGCTGCCCACGGAGTCAGTCAGATAGCGGCCCACGGCACCCGAAGAATTGGCCAGACCGTCGGGAAATAAACTCGAGCGAGAGTTGAGCAGCAGTCGTGCTGATTCACAAGCACTGGCAGCCATCACGAATGCCTTGGCGTGCACTCGCTTATCGGATCGCGTAGCCTTATCGATATAGGCCACAGCCTTAGCTTTGCCATCTTTTCCGACTACGATCTCACGAGCCATCGCATTCGTGATCAAGGTAAACCGGCCGGTGGCTTGCGCCGGCGGAATCATTACCTGGCTAGAACTGAAGTTTGAAGCGGTGAGGCATCCACGGCCGCACTGACCGCAGTAATGGCAGGCTGCGCGCCCGTTCAGCGGTTTGGTCAAAATTGCCATCCGCGACGGAATGCAAGGGATATTCAGTTTGTCGCAAGCCTTTTTAACGATCGTTTCGGTACAACGCGGCGGAGGAGGAGGCAGGAAAACGCCATCGGGTGCGCTGGAAATATTCTCTTTCGTTCCGAATACACCGACGTACGACTCTACTTTGTCGTAATAGGGCGCAACTTCCTCATAGGTGATAGGCCAGTCATCTCCCATGCCGTCAGTGGAACGAGACCTGAAATCCACCGGAGCGAAGCGCAGTGCAATACGTCCCCAGTGATTGGTACGTCCACCGACGATGCGCGAGCGGAACCAGCGGAATTGTGATCCCGGCGCGGCAGTATAGGGCTCGCCAACTATTTCCCAGGCGCCGTTGGGCGCCATGAATTCGTCGCCGACTTCATGCTTTAACTTGCCTCCAACACCGCCGCCGCGATGAGGGAGTTGGTAAGGCCAGACATGCTCTTTGTAGTCTTTCTCCGGATTGAGAGCCGGCCCCGCTTCAAGCATGACTACACTCAATCCGCCTTCGGTCAGCACCTTCGCGGCCGTACCTCCGGCAGCGCCTGATCCAACGATGCAGACGTCATACACTTTCGGCGAACGAACCACTTGTGCCATCAAGTCTCCGGCGCGATCCCGTTTTGCGTCTGTTAGAAGCGCAGCTTGGCTAAATACTCGTAACTCTTCCGGGCACTGTCAAACGGATCTTTGGGATGATCGTGTTCGACGAAGTAGTGCTCGATTCCGGCTTTGTCCGATTGCGCGAAAATTTTCTTCCAATCGATCATTCCGCTGCCAACTTCAGTCATTTCAGACAGCGTATCGCCCAAATTTTGGCCGCCGGATGCACTTACGTTGGGCATCTTAGTCAGATCTTTTACGTGAACCAGCGGAAACCGTCCCGGATATTGGGCGAAATATTTCAGTGGGTCCTGGCCCCCCACAGTGATCCAACAAAGGTCCATTTCCATTTTTACCAGCTTGGGGTCGCACTCTTGCAGAAGAATGTCATAAGGTAACTTGCCATTTACCGGCGTAAATTCAAACCAGTGATTGTGATATGCGAACTGGATTCCTGCCTTTTGGCTCGCCTCCCCGGCGCGGTTGAAAGTTTCGGCGGCACGTTTCCAGCCATCGGGCTGCTTGCGAACTTGATCATCGATGTAGGGATTGACCAGGTACTCGTGACCGATCACATGGGCCGCGTCGAGAACACTAGGCCATTTCTCTCCTAAGCTCTTGTACTCCACATGTGCCGCAGGAGCAGCCAGTCCACTGCGCTCCAGCATGGCACGAATCTCACCTGGAGTGTGATTCTCGTACCCGGCAAATTCCACTTCCCGATACCCGATCTCTGCAACCTTTGCGAGCTTGCCCTCAAGATCGCTCTTCATCACTTCCCGGACGGTATACAGTTGCAGGCCGACCTTTTCTATCTTGTGATTGTCGGCGGCCAATGCGAACCCGCGAGGTAGAACCGTTGCGGCGGTCATCGTACCCAGGAAAGTTCGTCTGTCCATGATCAGATTTCTCCTCGCTTCATTTGATCGACGGCGTAATCGCAAGCACGGGCGGTGAGGGCCATGTAGGTCAGAGAGGGGTTGACGCAGGACGATGAGGCCATGCACGCTCCGTCAGTGACGAAAAGGTTCTTCGCGTCGTGCGCTTGATTATGAGAATTGAGCACTGACGTCTTCGGATCTTTGCCCATGCGTGCCGTTCCCATCTCGTGAATAGTCAACCCCGGCGCATTGTCCTCCACGAACGGCTCAATATCCTTGGCGCCGGCTGCCGAGAGCATCTCGGCAGCGGTGATCGACATATCCTTCAATAGAGCACGTTCGTTTTCTCGCCACTCGCAGTGGATTTTGAGCACCGGCACGCCCCAGGCGTCCACTTTGCTCTTATCGAGTTCTACGAAGTTGTCATGGTTGGGCAGGCATTCACCAAAACCATAAAAAGTAAAGGTCCACGGTCCGGGCTGGCTGAGCGTGTGCTTGAAATTCGCACCGAAGCCGCGCATCTCTGTCCCTCGCTCCCATCTCGGACGATTGGCGCCTCCCTGGAAGCCATAACCACGAAGTGCCAGCGGATGTTTCTGCTTCACGTTGCGGAACCGCGGCACGTAAATTCCGTTCGGACGATTTCCCAACGCAACGTGATCTTCGTTCCCCGGAATACGGCCTCTGGCCCCGCCGCCCATGCAGTGATCCATGAGGTTGTGCCCGAGTTCGCCGCTCGAATTAGCCAAGCCGTTAGGAAATTCCGGAGTCGCAGAGTTAAGCAAAATACGCGCCGATTCTAGTGCTGACGCGCAAAGAAAAACGATCCGGCCGCGAAACTTCATAGCCTGTCGCGTTTGACCATCGATGACTCGTACTCCAGTCACTTTCCTGGTTTTAGCATCGAACATCAGGCTATGCACTACGCTGTGTGGCCGCAAGGTAACCTTGCCGGTCGTCAGGGCTGCGGGCAAAGTTGAATTCAGGCTGCTGAAGTATGAACGAGTGATGCACCCTCGCGCGCATGGTCCGCAGTAATGACAAGGCGCGCGTCCGCGGTGGCGCTGAGTCAGAATCGCGGTTCGACCGATGGTCAGGATCCGCTCGCCGGGAAAAAATTTGGCGATTGCATCTTTGACCACCAATTCCGCACAATTCATTTCCATTGGGGGCAAGAACTTGCCATCTGGAAGCTGCGGAAGTCCTTCGGTCTGACCAGAGACGCCGATGAAATCTTCCACATAGTCATACCAGGGAGCGATGTCCTGGTAGCGAATAGGCCAATCGATGGCGATGCTCTCGCGCAGATTCGCTTCGAAATCGAGATCACTCCAGCGATACGATTGTCGTCCCCAGATAATCGAGCGGCCACCCACCTGACGTCCCCGAATCCACAGAAATGGCTTGCCGGGTTCTGTGGTGTAAGGATTCTGCTTGTCGTTGACGAAGAATTTGCTGTTCCACTCGTCCATCCCGTTGCAGGTCTGCTGGACTAGTTGCTCTTCATCGACACGCTTGCGCTCGCCCATACCTCGATAACGTTTCTCCCAGGCAGGCACATGCTCCACGTAGTCAGTATCCGGATCGATCGGCCGGCCCGCTTCCAGCACCAGGATTGTCAGGCCTTTCTCGCCTAATTCCTTGGCCGCCCAGCCGCCGGTAACCCCTGAGCCCACGACAATGGCGTCATAACTCTTAGTCGCCATGCCTATTTCGCCGCCTCCTCTTGCAGAGGGGCACAACCGGCGTGGCGCGACGGGATAATCTCGGCGTGCAGCTCCTGCTCGAACCCGACCTCGGATGTGTAATATCCAATTAGCGTGAGCTGTTTGATCATGGAGAAGAAATTCTTTTCGGGCGGGCGTCTACGCCTTCTCATGGGTTCTGGTTCAACACGGGTCGCCGCCAAGTCATCATCCAACGCCTGGAGTACCTCGAGTTGCTGTTTCTCTGCGCAATCAACAAAGTCCTTACCGAATAGGTCGCGAGTTCGAGAGTCAACCTCTCCAAGTCCGGTTAGGAATATTGATTTCTCTTCATTGTCATACCACTCGGTAAGAATCAAATCGATAAATTCGTTTACTTTCGCTGCCTTTGCGCCCGGAGTATTGGTCTGCGGGATGATTATCTCCGTGATAGTCCTGACCATAGCGTCCTGATGCGGGTTGAGTGTCTTCAAGGCGGGCCGATCAGAAAGTTCCTGATGTACCTCCTGGAAGAGCGAAAATGCCTCTCGTGGCAAGAGTGGCAGGCTGGCAGCCGAGACCAGTAACCGTAAGGCTTCACGTCTTTGCATGCTTACTCCGGGAAAGTGGCCGAATTAGTGAGCTTACGCTGGAGCAGGAAGTGGGGTCAATGCTAGGCGCGCGCTGCTACAGCCTGCAGCACCTGCTCGCGCGCAGAACGAAGGACAGTTACAGGATCGCCAGCAGGCATAAACTCCATGGCTGCGTAGCGATCGTATTTCAACTCGGCCAGCTTGCGAAAGATATTGAGGTAATTGATTTCGCCCGTGCCTGGCTGATGCCGGCCTGGAACATCGGCAATATGCACCAGTCCAACCTGGTCAATATTTTTCTCCAGCTTCGAGATCAGGTTCCCTTCCGATATCTGTTCGTGGAAGAAGTCATATAAAAACTTGACGTGGGGATTGTCTACCTTGCGCACGATTTCGAATCCCTCGGCCACTGAGGTCAGGTAATACTTAGGATTCTCTTCCTGATCGATGTTTTCCAGCAATAGGGTGATGTTCTGTTTAGCGGCCATATCAGCGGCAGGTTTCAAAGCCTCGATGCACGCATTGTGATGAGCTTCGCGGGAGACTCCTTCGACGCGATTTCCGGACAGAACGATGATGGTTGGACACTCCAATTTGGCAGCGATGGGAAAGAAATTCCTAAGATCGGCGAGGAAGGCGTCACGTCCAGAAGGGTCGGCAATTCCTTTCCCTATACCAGCAGTCGAATCAAAACTAATGCCCAGAGACCGCTTCTTGGCGTTAGCCCGGCGGAAATCTTCGTCAGACCAATCTTTGAACTCATTCACGAGTTCGACGGCGTGATAGCCCGCCTCAGCTACTTTCTCCAGCCGTTGCTCGAATGGCAATTGCTTATAAACCGTCCACAACATGACGGAGAGTTTGAAAGGCATGTCGGCCTCACCGCCTGCGATCGCACGCAGGGATGGGAGCGCGGCGGCGCCAAAAGCAGCGCCAGCAATGGTGCGGGCGAAATTGCGTCGATTCATCCTCTTGCCTCCGTCACGTCGTTCCGAGCAACTCGCTTCTCACATTTTTCAAGACGTACAGGGCACGCTCCACTCCGACCTCTCCGGAAAGAATGGGATCTTCATTCTCCACACTGAAAATTCCCTGATAGCCAACCTCCATGTACGCTCGCATGATCTCTTTCCAGGTACCCGCGCTGTGACCATAGCCTACGGCGCGAAATGTTTCCGACGCCTGAGAGAGTTCATTCTTTCCGAAGGCGAAGTTCAGGACGCCGTACCTTGCTACATTGTCCTTATAAAATGTCGTGTCTTTCATGTGCGCGTGGAAGATGGCGCCCTGCTTACCCAGCATGCGGATCACTTCCACCGCGTCACATTGCTGCCAGAAAAGATGGCTAAGATCGCAATTAGCCCCGATCTCCTCACCCACAGCTTCACGTAAACGCAGCAGCGTCATAGGGTTATATACGACAAAATTAGGGTGCATTTCCAAGGCTAGCTTATGGATTCCGTGCTCACGGGCGAATTTCGCGGCCTGCTTCCAGTAAGGAACTACCTTCTCTTTCCACTGCCAATCGAGCATTTGGCCGTATTCAGTCGGCCAGCGATAGGTTACCCAATTAGGCATCGTATCGGTGGGACTGCCGCCAGGGCAGCCGGAGAAACCAACGATCACGCTCACGCCAAGGCGTTCGGCCAACAGCACTGTTCGCCGGAATGTCTCTGCATCACGCTCCGCAATCTTGGCATCGGGATGCACCGGGTTACCATGGCAACTGAGCGTCGCCACCTGGATATTGCGATCCTCAAATTTCTTCTTCCAAGCGCGAGCTTTGCCGGCGTCGTCGAGCAAATCCTTCACCGGACAGTGAGTTGAGTTCGGATACCCGCCGGTTCCAATCTCGACTGCCTCGACTCCCCAGCCAGCAACCTTGTCGATCATTTCCTCCAATGACAGATTGGGAAATGCAGGATCGAATACCCCGATCGGAATCTTCCTGAGCGACGTGGACGAACTGGACTTTTCGCCCGATTCAGACGTAGTGCTGGCAGGAAATGCGGAAGTAGTCCGCGGAGCTGCCACGGCTGCGGCCACCAGGCCAGTCGTGGTCAGAAAACTTCTTCGGCTACGAGAATCGGGCTCGGACCTCTGATCCATTGAGTAGTGTCCCCCAAGGCGGATGTGTTTCAAATCTCACAACAAAATCTTGACTGCGCCAGCATTATACGCATCCGGCGGAAACAAATGTGAGTTCATACTCTGAGGTTTGCTTAGTTAAACATGAAAGCAAAACAGACGAGCAGATTTGACGAGGATGCCGGTTGTCAAGCCAGGCTCTCTCTCAGAACGCGAGGTATTTCGCTCCGCTTATGAGGGCAGCGTGAAGCAGGACGGTTTCACTTGCCCGTCACTGCTTGTAGATTTTCCCATCTTTCATCACAAACTGAACGTGCTCCAGGGCCCTGATGTCCTGCAACGGATCACCAGAGACTGCGATGACGTCCGCATACCTACCTGGCTTGATCGAACCGACTACGTCCGAATGCCCCAGCAAATCGGCGGCCGAAGTAGTGGCTGATTGGATGGCTTGCATCGCAGTCATGCCATACCTGACCATAAAGGCAAACTGTTTGACGCTCTGGTCATAGGGACACACACCGGCATCGGTTCCGAAGGACATCTTCACTCCAGCATTAACTGCTTTGCGGAAATTCTCGCGTTGCATCTGACCCAGTTCGGCATCATGTTGCAAGAAATCCTTGGGAATGTTCCCACGCTTCCCCGCCGCCTGAATGCACTCTTCATCGTAGATATCCATGTCCAGGTAGGTGCCCCGTTCCTTGGCCAGCGCGATACCTTCATCATCAATCATGGTCGCGTGCTCGATTGAAGCGACGCCTGCACGAATTGCATTCTTAATGCCTTCGGCAGAATGTGCGTGCGATTCCACCCGCAATCCGAAACGGCTGGCCTCGTCCACCGCAGCCTGCAATTCTTCCATGGTGAACTCTTGCGATTTTGGATTGCTGCCATGCGTGAGCACCGCACCGCTGGAGAGCACTTTGATGTGATCCGCGCCATCGTGCATCAACTGCCGAATCCGTTGCCGTACTTCCCAGGGACTGTTTGCCTCCCCGTACCTGAGATCCCAGGG
>Ga0066673_10000317_pt1 | contig 13334 bp, 11 predicted proteins | sample GraSoiAngelo_122_FD_62302 | JGI IMG/M metagenome (GOLD analysis project Ga0066673, IMG submission 62302) | Grasslands soil microbial communities from the Angelo Coastal Reserve, California, USA - 14_0927_02_20cm | ecosystem: Environmental > Terrestrial > Soil > Grasslands | place: USA...
TTCTCGGCGCACCGCAGTCCTTCATCCACAACGGGCGGACCTATTCGCTCTCGCTCCGGCGCCACCGCGAATACCTGCCGTTCGCGATGACCCTCAAGAAGTTCCAGCACGACGTCTATGCGGGCACCGACATCCCGAAGAACTTCTCCAGCCTGGTGGAGGTCTCGCGTCCCTCGACGGGAGAGGCGCGCGAGGTCCTCATCTACATGAACCAGCCACTCCGCTACGGCGGCAAGGCGTTCTACCAGGCGAGCTTCGGCAAGAACGACACGCTCTCCATCCTGCAGGTGGTCGAGAACCCGGGTTGGCTCCTGCCGTACGTTTCCTGCGTCCTCGTCGCGCTGGGCTTGCTCGTGCACTTCGCGCTCGGCTTGCGCCGCTCGGCCGCGCGGCAGAAGGCCGCCCTGGAGGCTTGAAAATGCGAATCTCGAAGCTCATCCCGCCTTCCGCGGCGTTCGTCGCCATCGCGCTCACGGCCGCAGTCCTCCTGCCCGCGGCGAAGATCCGCGGATTCGATCTGGACCGCTTCGCTCGCCTTCCCGTCCTCGAGGGCGGAAGGGTCAAGCCCATCGACTCGGTCGCGCGGAACTCGCTGCTCCTCATCCGCAGCCAGCAGTCGTTCACCTGGCAGGGCCGGACCGTCGCCGCCGACGAGTGGCTGCTCGACGTCCTCTTCCGCCCCGAGATCGCGGACTCGCAGCCCGTCTTCTTCATCAACGACCCCGAGGTCCTCGGCCTGCTCGGCCTGAAGCAGACCTCCGATCGATACTTTCCCTTCCGCGTGCTCGGGCCGCATCTCGAGAAGATCGAGCAGCAGGCCGCGGCGGCGCGCGAAGTCGACTCCAAGCAGCGGACCCGCTTCCAGGGCGCGATCCTGAACCTCTTCGATCGCATCTACCTCTACTACCGGCTGGAGAACACCATCCAGGTGAAGAACGGCCCCCGGCTCTCCGAGGAGATCGCCAGGGCCTCGGACCCGGCGTCGTCCGAGCGGCACGATGGCCTCGTCCAGCTCGCCGCCTTCCGCCTCTTGCCTCCGCCGGCCGGAGGGAAGGCCGAGGCATGGCGGAGCAGCGGCGAGGCCTTGCGCGCCGGTCGGGGAGCCGCCGCGGACCGCGGCCTCGAGCAGCTCGCCGGGATCGCGGATGCTTACGCGAAGCAGGATGCCGCCCTGTTCAACGTGGGCGTCGCGGGTTTCGAGTCGCTGGTCGCGCTGGAGAGACCGGATGCGCTCGAGCACGGTCGCTACGAGGTGCTCTTCAACCGCGCCCAGCCGTTCTACGCAGGAATGGTCATCTACCTCCTCGCGCTGCTCGCGCTCTTCGCCTCGTTCTTGTGGAAGCGCGCCATCCTCGCGCCGGCCGCCTTCGGCCTTCTCGTGGCCGGTGCTCTCGTCCATACGGCCGGCCTCGCTTCTCGCGTGGTCCTCCAAGGACGTCCGCCGGTGACCAACCTCTACTCGTCCGCCGTCTTCGTCGGTTGGGCCGCCGTCATCTGCGGCATCTTCCTCGAGCGGATGTACAGGCGCGGCATCGGTACCGCGGTCTCGGCCGCCGCCGGCTTCGCTTCCCTCATCGTCGCGCACCACCTGATGGGCGACGGCGACACGATGGAGATGATGCGCGCGGTGCTGGACTCGAACTTCTGGCTCGCGACCCACGTGGTCACCATCACCATCGGGTACAGCGGCACCTTCCTCGCCGGCGCCCTCGCCATCGGCTACGCCTTCCGCCGGCAGCTCGCGACGCGGATCGATCCGGCGACCACCAAGGCGCTCGTCTCCATGACCTACGGAGTCATCTGTTTCGCGCTGTTCTTCAGCTTCATCGGGACCGTCCTCGGCGGAATCTGGGCCGACCAGTCGTGGGGACGATTCTGGGGCTGGGACCCGAAGGAGAACGGCGCGCTCCTCATCGTATTGTGGAACGCCCTCATCCTCCACGCGCGCTTTGGCGGCTACGTCCGCGAGAAGGGGATCATGGCGATGGCCATCGGTGGCAACGTCATCACCAGCCTCTCCTGGTTCGGCGTGAACATGCTCGGCGTCGGGCTGCACTCCTACGGTTTCATGGACGGCGCGGTCTGGACGCTCTCGGGCTTCATCGCCTCGCAACTCGCCCTCGTCGCGCTCTGCCTCTTGCCCCCGAAGTTCTGGAAGCCGCATCCTGCGGCTGCGGGCACGGAGCTCGCCGGAGGGCGATAGCGGAATTGTTCCCCGGATCGGCCAGGCACCCGCTGGAGGTCTTCTTCGCTCCGCGGGGCGTCGCCGTCATCGGCGCAGCGGGCGCGATCGGACGCCGGGTGATGTCGAATCTCTTGACGAGTCCGTTCGGCGGGACGGTCTTTCCCGTCGACGCCGCGGCGGCGCCTGTCCTGGGCGTGAAGTCGTACGCGAGCATCGCGGCGATCGGAGAACCCGTCGATCTCGCCGTCATCGCCACGGCCGGCGCCGAGATTCCCGGCGCCGTCCGCGAGTGCGCCGCGGCGGGCGTGCGCGGCGCGATCATCGCTGGAGCCGGCTTGTTGGAACGCGAGGACGAGGTCCTGCGCATCGCGCGGGAAGCGCAGATGCGCCTTCTCGGACCCGGCTCGCTGGGAATGATGTGTCCCGAGACGGGACTCAATGCCACCTCCGTGGGCGCGATGGCGCGCAAGGGCGACGTCGCCTTCCTCAGCCAGAGCGGGGCGCTGCAGACCGCGATCCTCGACTGGAGCCTGCAGGCGAAGGTCGGATTCTCCGCCTTCGCCTCGGTGGGATCGATGCTCGACGTCGGTTGGGGCGATCTCATCGATTATCTCGGGAACGACGGCCGCACGCGGAGCATCCTCATCTACATGGAGTCCGTCGGCGACGCCCGCGCCTTCCTTTCCGCGGCGCGGGAAGTGGCGCTGCAGAAGCCCATCATCGTGCTCAAGGGCGGACGAACGGAGCCCGCCGCCCGGGCAGCCGTTTCCCACAGCGGAAGGACGGCCGGAAGCGACGAGGTGCTCACCGCCGCCTTCCGGCGAACCGGCGTATTGCGCGTCGACTCCATCGCCGACCTGTTCTTCATGGCGGACACGTTGACGAAGCAGCCGCGTCCGCGCGGCCGGCGCCTCGCCATCGTCACCAATGCGGGCGGACCCGGAGTGCTCGCGACCGACGCGTTGGTATCGGGCGGCGGAGAGGCGGCGACGCTCTCTTCCGCCGCGCTGTCGCGCCTGGATGCGGTCCTTCCTCCGCAGTGGAGCCGCGGCAATCCCGTCGACATCCTCGGCGACGCCGATCCGGAGCGCTACGCGAAGGCGATCGAGATCGCGGTCGACGAGCCCGACGTCGACGGCCTCCTCGTCATCCTCGCTCCACAGGACGCCACCCAAGCGGCAGCCACCGCGGAGCGGATGAAACCCTACGCGCGCCGCCGTTTCGACAAGCCGGTGCTCACGAGCTGGATGGGGAGCGGCGAGGTGGCGGCCGGCCGCGGCATCCTCGCCGAGTCCGGCATTCCCTGCTTCTGGTACCCGGATACCGCGGCGCGGATCTTCAACTACATGTGGAAGTACTCGTACAACCTGCGCGGCCTGTACGAGACGCCGGCATTCGGCGACGAGAACGCCGGCGCCCACGGCGAGGCGGACCCGCTCTTGCGCTCGGCCCGCGCAGAGGGCCGCACCGTCCTCACCGGGCCCGAATCGAAGCGGGTCCTCGCCGCCTACGGCATCCCGGTCGACCTGCCAGGTCCGGGGGCCGCCCGCGAAGGAGGCTTCGAGCTTCTCGTCGGCAGCACCGTCGATCCGCAGTTCGGTCCGGTCATCGCATTCGGGGCGGGCGGCGTCGTCGGCGAGGCCTACAAGGACCGCTCGCTCGCGCTGCCACCCCTCAACACCACCCTGGCGCGAAGGTTGATGCAGCAGACCCGGATCCATGGCGTGCTCGCCGGCAACGCCGGCGCCCGCGCCCGCGCCGATCTGACCGGATTGGAGAAGCTGCTCGTCCGGTTCAGCCAGCTCGTCCTCGAGCAGCCCGCGATCCGCGAGATCGAGATCGACCCGCTCTTCGCCTCGGCCGAGCGCTTGTTCGTGGGCAACGCGCGCATCGTCCTGCACGGGCCCGACGTCCCTGCCGAGCGGCTCCCGCGGTCGGCGATCCGGCCGTACCCTGTCGAATACGTGGGAAGCGCGAAGCTGAAAAATGGAGAGACGGTCTCCATCCGTCCCATCCGCCCGGAGGACGAGCCGAAGATGGTCCGGTTCCACGGGACGCTTTCCGAGGAGAGCGTCTACAACCGGTATGCGGGGGTGATGCGGCTCGATACGAGGGTCGTCCACGAGCGGCTATCGCGCATGTGCTTCCTCGACTACGACCGCCAGATGGCGCTGGTGGCGGAGCGGGGAGGCGAGATCGTCGCGGTGGCGCGGCTCGTGCGCCTCTCCGGCACTCGCGCGGGGGAGTTCGCGCTCCTCGTTTCGGACGCGCTGCAGGGGCAGGGCCTCGGGACGGCGCTCCTCACCCGGCTCTTCCAGGTCGGCCGGGATTGGGGGCTCGATCGGATCGTCGCCGAGATCCTTCCCGGGAACGTTGCCATGCGGCAGATCTGCCGCCGTCTCGGATTCACCTTCGAAGCCGAGACCGGTGCGACGCTCCTCCTTCGTTGAACTTCATGGGCCGAGGAGCGCGCGAAGGTGGGCCTCGACGCAGCGCCCGAGGACGGAAAGATCGTACCCGCCCTCGAGGACCGAGACGATGCGGCCCGCCGCGTATCGGATCGCAGCCGACCGGATGACCTCCGTCACCCAGGCGTAGTCCGATTCGACCAGCCGCAACATGGCCATGCCGTCGTCGCGGTGGCCGTCGAAGCCCGCCGAGACGAAGATCATCTGCGGCTGGAAACGATCGAGGGCCGGCAGCCACTCTCGCGTCACCGCCTCGCGAAACACGGCTCCGCCGGCGCCGGCGCCGAGCGGAACGTTGACCATGCGCTCCGAGCGGCCCTCGATGCCGCTCTCCGGATAGAACGGGTGCTGGAAGGTGGAAACCATCAGGACGCGCGGGTCGTTCCGGAAGATGTCCTCGGTTCCGTTGCCGTGGTGCACGTCGAAATCCGCGATGGCGACGCGAGCGAGGCCGTGCTGTTCGAGCGCGTGCGCGGCCGCGACCGCGACGTTGTCGTAGAAGCAGAACCCCATCGCCCGGGAACGGGTGGCATGGTGGCCGGGCGGCCGGACGCTGCAGAAAGCCGCGCTGGCCTTTCCCCCGATCACCAGATCGGTCGCCAGGACCGCCGCGCCGGCAGCGCGCCGGGCCGCGCGGAGCGTCTGGGGATTCATGGCGGTATCCGGATCGATTTCCACCAGACCGGCCCGGGGGGCGATGCTCTCGAGCGAGTCCAGGTACGACTCCTCGTGCACGCGAAGAAGCTGGGCTCGCGTCGCTTCCGGCGCGTCGAAGCGGGAGACGAGCCAGTCGAGACGCGAGGCGAGCAGCCGATCCTCGATCGCCCCGAGCCGCTCCGGCCGCTCCGGATGTCCTTCGCCCATCTCGTGCAGCAGGCAATCCGGATGCGAGACAAAGGCGAGCGTCATGAGCCTCGCATGGGCCTAGCCCGTCTCGAGGACGCCCGCCACTCCCTCGCCGGCGGGAAGCTCGCGGGAGATCCAGCGCAAGACGTCGCTGGAAGAAAGGATGCCGACGACGCGACCCTCCCGGCCCGTCACCACCACGCGGTGGACCTCGCGCGCGCCCATCGTCTTCGCCGCGTCGAGGAGCGAGTCGCGTTCGTCGACGCAGATCGCAGGACGCGTCATCGCGTCGAAAGCGCTTCCAAGTCTGGAGCCCCGCCGGAGGAGGTCCGTCCGCGTCACCATCCCGAGCGGGTGGAACTGCTCGTCGACGACGGGCATCCCTCCGATGCGGTGGGAAGCGAGGAGTGCGGGCACTTCCTCGAGGCGCAGGTCGGGATCGACGCAGATCACGTGCCGGGTCATCAAGAGCGAGATCGGCGTGTTCTGCAGCGAGTCGCGCGCGAGGATCTCCGAGGTATCGGGCATCGCTCCCACGGGAGTGAGGCGATGGCACCCGACCTCTTTCCAGGTCTCTTCCGCGTCGCTGTTCGTGCCCACGAAGTCGGCGCATTCCCCGCACTGCTCGAGGTCCATCGACCGCTTGCGGAACGGACAGTAGACGGTGAACTCGGTCCGCTGCCGTCCGCCGCCGGTCAGGATCTGGCGGGTGCGTACGGGCAGCTTGGCCATGTTGGAGGCGTGATCCATAGGTCATCCTTCGTTCGCTCGAGCTTGCAAGGCATGCTCCATGGCGCGTCACTCTCGGACTCACCCTCGCGACAGCGCAGGGAGTGCGCCCCGGGAGAACGGCCGCCGCAACGCATGCGCCCTCGCCATGGCGCCCCGCGGGATGGCCCCTCGCCGGAAGGTCGGCGCGAACCCTGCAAGGTCCCTCCAGCAAGTTCGGAGGCACCCTTGCGCGATCTGGTCATCGGAATGGCGGGTTCCGGAGGAGACGGAATCGTCAGCGCGGGCGAGTCGCTCATCGCCGCCTGTGCGGCGGAGGGCTACCACGCTCTCATGACGAAGAGCTTCGGCTCGCAGATCCGGGGCGGCGAGTCTTCCTGCCGGGTACGCCTCGGCGTCGCGCCCGTGCTCAATCCCGGCGGCGCGCTCGACGTCGCCGTCGCGCTCAACTGGGATGACTTCCTCAAGTTCGGCTCGGAATTGCCAGTCGCGGGGAACACGGTCGTGGTCTACGACTCCGCGACCGGCATCGCCCCCGACGCGCTGCCCTTGGAAGGCATCGATCCCGCCGCCGTCTTCGCCGTCCCGATCGGCGAGATGGCGCGCAAGTCCGCCGGGACCGAGAAGGCGAAGAACACCGTGGTGCTCGGTCTCCTCGCCGGCTGGTTCGGCATCGCGCGCGACGGCATCCTGCGCGGCATCCGCAAGAAGCTCGCGAAGAAGGGACCCGAAGTCCTCGCCGCCAACGAGCGGGCGTTCCAGAGCGGGATCGACTACGCCGCCGCGCACCCGCTCGATTCCCCGCGCACCATCGATCGCCCGGGCCAGGCGACGAAGAAGCTGATCGTCGACGGCAACGACATCTGCGCCGCGGCGGCCATCTTCTCCGGCTGCGACTTCTTCGGCGGCTATCCCATCACTCCCTCTACCGAGGTGATGCAGCTTCTCGGACGCGAGCTGTGGAAGTACGGCGGCGCGGTGTTGCAGGCCGAGGACGAGATCGCGGGGATCGGTTCCGCGCTCGGCGCCTCGTTCGCCGGGAAGAAGGCGATGACCGCCACCTCGGGCCCGGGGATGTCGCTGAAGACGGAGATCCTCGGCCTCGCCAGCATCGCCGAGCTTCCCCTGGTGCTCGTCGACGTCCAGCGCGGCGGGCCGTCCACGGGCATGCCGACCAAGTCGGAGCAGGGCGACCTGTTCCAGGCCGTCTTCTCGGCGAACGGCGACGTCATCCGTCCGGTGCTCGCGCCGACCTGCGTCGCCGACACTTTCGCGGTGACGGTCGAGGCCTTCAATCTCGCCGAGCGCTACCAGACGCCGGTGGTGGTTCTTTCCGACCAGGAGATCGCGCAGCGCAAGGAAGTCATCGATCCCATCGACACTTCCCGCTTCACCATCGTCGAGCGCGTGCGTCCCCGTGGCGCCGAGCTCGAGCCCTACGTCCGCTTCCGCCAGACCGAGAGCGGGGTGAGCCCCCTCAGCCATCCGGGGATGAAGGGCGGCAACTACCTCGCCGCCGGCATCGAGCACAACGAGAGGGGCGAGCCGACTGCGGGCGGAGCGGCGCACGCCAAGATGACGGAGAAGCGGTTCCGCAAGTTCGCGCCGCTCAAGACGCGCGAGGACCTCTTCCGCATCGAGGGCGACCCGAACGCCCGGCTCGCCCTGGTGAGCTGGGGATCGACCGCCGGCGTGTGCCGCGAGGCGCTACGGCTCGCGCGCGCCGACGGCCTCTCCGTCAAGCTGCTCGTGCCGTGGCTCCTCTATCCGGTCGCGGACGGCGTGTACCGGAGCTTCTTCGCCTCGGTGAAGGGCGGCCTCGTCGTCGAGCAGTCGTACCAGGGCCAGCTCTACCGTCTCTTGAAGATGTTCACCGACGTTCCCGCCGGCGTCCAGCCGCTCTGCCGCGCCGGGGCGAATCCGTTCCGCCCGACCGAGATCGCGGCGGCCCTGCGGGACATAGCGCTCTCGTTGCAGCGGCAAGCAGGCGACGCTCGCCAACCACAGGAATGAACCGATGACCTCCCTCTGCACGCTGACCGCGAAAGACTTCAAGAGCGACCTCAAGCCGATCTGGTGCCCCGGCTGCGGCGACTTCGGCGTCGTGCAGGCCATCTATCGCGCGCTGGCGGCCATCGGCCGGCCTCCGCACCAGATCGCCTTCGTCTCCGGGATCGGGTGCTCGTCGCGCATCCCCGGCTACACCACCGCCTACGGCTTCAACAGCGTGCACGGACGCGCGCTACCCATCGCGCAAGGGATCAAGATCGCCAATCCGGAGCTGCTGGTGCTCGCCGCCGGCGGCGACGGCGACGGCTTTTCCATCGGCGGCGGCCATGTTCCCCACGCCATCCGGCGCAACGTGGACCTCGCCTACATCGTCATGGACAACCAGATCTACGGTCTCACCAAGGGGCAGCTCTCTCCGACCAGCCCGCGCGGCCTGCGGACGGTCAGCTCCGCCTTCGGCAGCCTGGAGAACCCGGTGAACCCGCTCTCCTACGTCCTCGCGTACGGAGCGCCCTTCGTAGCGCAAGGAACGCCTGCGGACCTGCCCGCGCTGGCCGCGGTCATCGAGCAGGCGATCCGGTATCCCGGCTTCGCCTTCGTGAACGTGCAGTCGCCCTGCGTCACGTATGGCGAGGAGGAGCAGCAGATCAAGGCGCACAAGGCGCGCATGAAGCCCCTCGAAAGCCTCGGCCACGATCCTTCCGATCTGGTGAACGCCTTCCGCCTCGCCCAGGACTACGGCACCGAGCTGTACACCGGCGTCCTCTACCGGAACCCCGATCCTTCGCCGACGCTCGATTCGCTGATGCGCGAGCGGCAGCAGAAGATGTCGGAAGGCGCGCTGCCACGGGAGCGGATCCTGGAGCTGTTCGCGCAGAGCTAGCGGGTTCTACCGGAGCCGCCGCTGATTAGCAGTCGCTGGCGTCGAGCACGATCGGGTCGTCCCGCAGCAACCGCTCGGAGAGCAGGTCCCGCTCCTCCGCGTCCATGTCGAGCAATACGTCCGCCACCAGCGACCGCGCCCGGCGCGCCATCTCGCGTGGACCCAGCCTTCGATCGGTGTGCAGCGCATGGAGCACCGCCCGCTGATGGGAATGCTCCGAGCGGAGGAGATCGAGCCGCAGAGGTCCCCAGGCGTCGATGCGCTCGAGGACCGGGGCGAGCAGCTCCTCTTCGGCGGCGAGATGCACGCGCAGCTCGTCGGTGAAGGCATCGACGACGCGAATCAGCTCGGGATGATGCGTGAAGAGCTCGCCGTCGCTGCAGGCGAGGACGTTCGCCGCGGCCTCGCCGACCTCGACGATCGACTCGCGCAGTTGTTTGTGCTGCGCGAGCAGCATCGCTCTACGCTCCAGATGTCTCATGGGGCAATCCGCTGCAGGAAGCGCGCCCGCGGTTACGGGGCGAACACGCAGCTCAGGAACGTCGTCCGGCGGCGCATCACGATCGCCTTGCAGCAGCGGAGGTAGGCGGCGGCGCCGAACTCGCGGACGATGGTTGCGGAGTGCCGCAGGACCTCTTTCGTGGTGATGACTCCGCAGATCGCCATGGCCGCCTCTCTCTCCTCTCTTGCACACCGGTATTGCTGCTGGCGTGCCAATAGGTTCACGAGGTACGGCACAGCGCCGCGTCGCACGTTTTGCGAGGGGCCTGCCGCCGCGCGCAAAGACTGCGTCCTTCCACGGCGATGGGAGGCAGCCGATCGCGCATCGTCGCCACGCTCTCGCCGGGCGCCGGCGTGGTGACGACTCGCGCGCACGTCGACATGATCGTGACCGAGCTCGGCGTCGCCCGGCTGCAGGGCCGCAGCATTCGGCAGCGCGTCCGCGAATTGGCGGCGGTCGCGGCACCGGAGTTCCGCGAAGACTTGTTGCGCCGCGCGCGCGAGATTCGTCTCTTGTGACATCCGCGCGCGCAAAGGGTGCGGAACGGCGCAACATTCGTGCGCTGGACCGGGAATGAGCGGCGCTGTTGTAGGTAAAATGAACGACCGGAGCCCGTGCGGCCGCTGCGCAGCCCGGGCACGGGTCTTGCGGAGCCCCTTCACGGACCCCGGCGGCCCTCGCCGGGGCGGAGGCTGCGCAAGACCCGGGTTTCATGCCGAATCGAGTGCCGCGTGGCGACGCGCCGCGGATTCCATCCGACATGAACGGCGGTGCTCCTTGGAGCCCGTCGCGGCGGGGGGCGCGCGGGTGTGCGCTGTCTGCCTCCGTTCCGGGAGGGCCGCCGGCCCGACTGCCAGCGACTTCCGAGGGGGCGAGACGGAGGTCGCCCTCGAGCCGAGGTGGCTAGGCAGATCTTCGTGCAGCGGCTCGCCTGAAAGGAAGGACCATGGCCCGGATCGCCGTCATCTTCGCCACCACCAGCGGGCAGACCGCACGCGTCGCGCAGCACGTCGTGGACGTCCTCCGGCGCGGTGCCCACTCGGTCGATGCGATCGAGGTCGGCGACAACGCCTCGTGCCCGCCCCTCGACGGATACGACGCCGCCATCGTCGCCGGCTCGGTGCGGATGGGGAAGTTCCAGCGCCGGCTCGTCGAGGTGGTGCGCGCGCAGCGGGACGTCCTGCACCGCAAGCGAACGGCCTTCCTCGCCGTGAGCCTTTCCGCGGCGCGCAAGTCGGAACCCGCCAAGCGGGAGGTGAAAGAGACCGTCGCCCGCTTCATCCGCGAAACGCGCTTTCGCCCGGACGCGATCCTCCCCGTCGCCGGAGCGCTCTTCTACACGAAGTACGGCTTCTTCCTCCGTCTGGTGATGCGCCTGATCTCCCGCCTGGCCGGAGGCGATACCGACATCTCTCGCGACTACGAGTACACCGACTGGAAAGCGCTGACGCATTTCGCCAGGCGGTTCTCCGCCTCGCTCGGGATCGCCCGGGCGCAAGCGCTCTCGAGCTGACCAGGCATCGCCCCCGATCTGCGCGTCGAGGGATCCGAACGCAAGAATTGCGCTCCCCTCAGCCTCGACGGCGCTCGCTTCGCCCGGAGTCTGCGAAGTCCGCCCCGCACGTCCAGGGCACGGAACTTGCGGAAGGAAACGGTCGACCGGCGATCTCCGCCGGGCGGGAGAGCACCTTGAATCCGACCGGCACCACAGAGGCAGGCACGACGCGAACGCGCCGGCACGCCAGCGCCGCCATTCTCGCCTGGATCACCATCCTGCTGCTCGGCGCCGCGATCGGAAGCCGTCAGGGCAACGCCGCGCTCGTCCACCCCGCAACGGAGATCGCCCGGTCCGTACCGCGCTGAGAAATCCATGCGCGCCCCCGTCTCAGGTCCGGTAGGCGACAAGATCAATCGACGAAGCCTGCTCGACGTGCTGCTCGCGATCGGAGTCGTTGGATGGCTCGCGACCGTGCTCTTCCCTGTCCTGCGCTATCTCAAGCCGCTCGGGGTGCAGACGCAGAACGGACCGATCAAGCTGAAGGGCGAGGAGCTGTCGAAGCTGGAGAAGGACCATTCCGTCATCGTCAGGGCGGGAGCGGCCCGCATCGTGGTCTTCGAGGATTCCACGCAGCAGCTCCGCGCGCTCTCGGCGAAGTGCACGCACGAGGGCTGCACGGTGCAGTACGTCCCGGGCGAATCGGTGATCTGGTGCGCTTGCCACAACGGGCGATTCGATCTCGACGGTCGCGTCCTCGCCGGGCCTCCACCGCGGACGCTGGAGAAGTACTCGTGCACGCGGGAGAGCGACGGCTCCGTCGTCGTCCAGCTCGGCCGCGGTCCAGAGGCGGCATGAGCGCGCCCACCGGCGGCACGCATCCCGAGGCGAAAGGGCTCTACCCCTGGCTCGATCGCCGCTACGGCATCACACCGCTGATCGAGTTCCTCAAGCACAAAGAGGTCCCGATCGGCAGCCATTCGATGATCTGGTACTACCTCGGCGGGATCACGCTCTTCTTCTTCACCATCCAGCTCGTGAGCGGCGTCCTCCTGCTCGCCTATTACCAGGCGGGCGAGTCCACTTCTTACGAGAGCATCCGCTTCATCACCACCAAGGTGCCCTTCGGGTGGCTCGTGCGCTCCATGCATTGCTGGAGCGCCCATCTCATGATCCTCTCCCTCGTGACCCACATGCTGAGCACCATGGTGCTCAAGGCGTACCGGCCGCCGCGCGAGCTCACCTGGATCACCGGCTTCCTCCTCTTCGCCTTCGCGCTCGGATTCGGATTCTCCGGATACCTGTTGCCGTGGAACGAGCTGGCCTTCTTCGCCACCGCGGTCGGCACCGATTCGATGAAGGCCGTCCCCGGAATCGGCGAGTGGCTCTTGCAGGTGATGCGCGGCGGGACCGACGTCAGCATCAACACGCTCTACCGCTTCTTCGCCCTCCACGTGGTGGTGCTGCCTCTCCTCACCGTCGGGATCGTGGCCTTCCACCTCATCTTCATCCAGCGCCAGGGAATGGCCGCGCCTATGGCGCACGACAAGCCCGGCCGGGGGATGAAGTTCTTCCCCGATTTCGCGCTGCGGGATTTGCTGCTCTGGCTCGTCTGCCTCATCGCTCTCGCTTCCCTGGCCGTCTTCCTTCCCTACGGACCCGGGATCCCCGGCATGGAATGGGAGCTCGGCAAGAAGGCCAACCCGCTCGCGCCCGCCTATCCCGGGATCAAGCCCGAGTGGTACTTCCTCTGGGTCTACCAGCTGCTCAAGGAATTCCCGGCCCACCTCTTCGGGATGGAAGGGTCGCAGGCTGCCATCGCGCTCGTCTCCGTCCTCTTCGCCGTCTGGGCGCTCGTTCCCTGGCTCGACCGCGACGCGCGCTCGAACCGCGCGTCGCCGGCATTCACCGATCTGGCGATGGCGGCGCTCGTCTTCCTCGCCTACCTCACCTTGAAGGCCTGGGACATCGGCGGCGGCGATGGCCCGCTGCCGGACGTGCGCGCGGTCGCGCGGGCCTGCGCGTACTGGGGCCTCGTCGTCGCCGCCGCGACGGTCGTTTTCCGCTTCGCGATGGGGAGCGCGCGATTCTTCGACTTCACCGCGGCGGCGGCGCTGCAGATCGTCCTGCACGGCTTTCTCGGGGTTTCCTATCTCGCGGCGGGCGCCATCGCCGTGCTCCTGCTCGCCGTGTCGCTTGGGGTTCGCATGCTCCGC
>Ga0066673_10000322_pt1 | contig 13286 bp, 8 predicted proteins | sample GraSoiAngelo_122_FD_62302 | JGI IMG/M metagenome (GOLD analysis project Ga0066673, IMG submission 62302) | Grasslands soil microbial communities from the Angelo Coastal Reserve, California, USA - 14_0927_02_20cm | ecosystem: Environmental > Terrestrial > Soil > Grasslands | place: USA...
GCGAAGGCTGGTTGGCGAAGGCGGATCACTTCTAATTCACGCGCGGTTAGCTCAGTGGTAGAGCACTACCTTGACACGGTAGGGGTCAGAGGTTCGAACCCTCTATCGCGCACGATTCTTTGTGCGTGGAATCCAAAACGCGCCGTCGTAAGCTGCGCGCCTTTGCATCAGTCAGTCGTGGTCGCGAGATAACGAAAATTGTTCATGCCTGCCCGGCTTTGCATCGGGCCGATCACTGACCCCGCTGCTGTCTCGTTTCACTTTATCATCATCCGGTCTCGGAACTGGCTCCCTTACTCTACGCTGGACAATTAGCTCAGCGCCACATTGATTAGGAATCGGGACTTCTCTGGGTAACTTCGGTTCTTTTTCCTTCGGTTCGATTACCTCACCGCCGCACTAACATTAAGAATTCGGGGTTATCTCCCAGATTCTTAATGAATGGCTCGCCGGATGGCCGGCCGCCTTTCGCATCGTAACGGAGGATCTCCTTTGTATTGCGACTGGCAACGTACAGGAGACCGTCGTCTCCGAATTCCATTCCAGCGGGGCCATTAAGACCACCGGATTTTGGCGTGATAAAGACACTCGTAGAGTTCTGGCGAAGGTCATGCCGTAGAATTGAATCGTTCCCGCCGCTTCCTACAAAGAGGTAGTTGCTATCTGGACTGAGCATCAAATGGATCGGTTTATCAACTTGATCGGCGCGTGAGATAAGATCGCGTAAAAAATGACCGGTGCGAGCCTGATAAATACGTACGCAATCAGCAGCACGATCTGCGATGTATAAATCACCATTTGGCGCAAAAATCACTGCTCTCACTTCCAAGAGACCGTTTGTCGCAAGCTTTGCTGATGGAACGAAAGTGCCGGGCGGAAGTTTGGTTCTTTCGACGTCGAGGGGTTCGGGAAGAGGCATCGGCGTACCTGGCTTACCTGTCTTGCTGAGGGGACCATGATATCTAGCGACAAGGTTTGTATTTTGACTTGAAACGTAGAGATCACCGTTGGAATCAAAAGCTAGATTGAAGGGATGATCGATCCCGGGATTCAACTCCGCGTGCCGCTTTACAAACACACCGGCAAAGTCGTGCTGCCCGTCTTTGTTGAGAGGACCTCGAAACCTTACGACCTCGCTATATTCGAAGTACGCGTTGACTACGTATAGGTCTTTGTCTGGTCCAAACGCGAATCCACGAAGCTCACGAAGCTTCACGCCTTCAGGGAGACTTTTTTTGTTTAGAGCCTTTCGTAATTTCTTCCCGTCAGCCGAGTAGACGTGAATATTGTTCAGCGACGTTTTCTCTTCACCACCATGAAAACTGACGTACCATTCCTTTGGCATAACGATTTTCTTAATCGGTTTCAGATCCGCTTGGAGCAGGTGCTCCCTGAAATTTTGATTTTTTTTGCTGTTCGTCGAGGCGTTTTTCTACAATGATCGTACGGTACAGGCAACGGAGGATCGAACCATGAAATCATTTCTATGCAGGGTGCTTTGGCGTCGTTTCCAGCTGCTCACGGCATTGGGTATTCTGTTATCATTCAATACTGCTTTTTCGGTTTGGGCCGACCAGGGAGACCAATCTCTTCCCATAGGCAATCCAGCTACACTGGAGCACTCGACCCCGACCGGGGCCACGGAAATCGCGCAACGATTAATTCCGTTTCCGTTCACTCCTCCCGATGTAAAGCTCAAAGAGAAGGAGCCTCTTTCAGGCTCGAATAACTGGTTTACGAAGCATGATAAGAATAAGATCGATGAGCTCGGCAGTCTCGATTTCTATGCGCCGAGCGGTCCACAAAGCGTAGGCGTCGTTCCGAAGCTTCATAACACTTCAGCAGGCATAGAAATTTATCGGCTTCCTACAACGTTGAGCAAAGACACATTTGAAAAAACAGAAGGCCCGTACCGCCCGGGCATAACCAAAAAGTTTAGTAACAAGAGGTCCGGCGAAAAGATTGCAAAATTCAAAACTTACCCCGTCGCGCAGCCGGGGCTGGCCTGCTTTTACATCTCGCGGCTTCTCGGTCATCTTGTTGAGGTCCCACCTGCGACTTACCGGACCATGGACGTCCAGGAATTCATGAAGGTCGGCAACCAAGCCCGTACGACAGGCCATCCCGACTGCACGCAAGCATGGGCAAATCTGCGAGGGTGGGCGCAGTCGGCGAACCCAAAAATGGTCGCACCGGGCGGCAAGCTCGTCTATGGCTCGCTGGCGCAGAACCCGCGAGGAGAAGAAAGCAGTCCCGAGGACTACTGGACGGTCGACGCAATCAGGGGACACAGCTTTTACAAGGTCCTTTCTTCCAAGGCCCCAGTAGCAAGTCTTCTAAAGTTGAACGATCCGAAGTCCCTGCAAGACCTCGCTCTTGCGCAGGATATGACGCGAGGTGTGATCCTGGATTCAATTTTTCGGCAAGTAGATCGACTCGGCAATATCAGCGTCGCCGTGTTACAACACTATGTGACCAGCGATGGTGGCGTAAAATGGGACGACAAAGTAAATGACAAGGACAAGGCTGAAGCAGTGAGCCCTTTACTGCCGTTGAAGCGAATTATGTACAAGGATAACGACGACGGAATGAACTGGGGCAGGGACACGATCTCTGTCACTCGGATTCTCAATGACACTCATCACATCGACCAAACGATCTATAACAGATTGCAGTGGTTAGCGGGCTTGATGCAGGACAGTGAACCCGGCTCGAATGCGAAGATAAGAGATTATTTTGTGAACGTCGTCCATATCTCAGGGGATAATTATGATAGCATGAAAGCCAGCCTCATTAAGCAGGCTGCAGCGCTGAAGAGCAGAGTGGAGGCAAAGGATATTCTGGTCGACTTGGATTTCGAGGGAACGATGAAGAAACTGTACGCGAAAGAGATCGAGGCCGCTCAAGCCAGGAAGAATGCCGCTACGGCATCACCAACTGTGGCCGAGATGACGCCGACTCCTTCGCCTTGAGAGTGTTTAGACGCGACAACGATAGATTTTTGCCAGCCCTATGATTTGGCAGAAGGGAACGCGGTGCGGCACAATTGTCGTATCCGCGATTGCAATAGTGAGTTTTGCGGGTGAACTCGCGTGCGCTGATTTTGATGTAAACACGCCACGCGGACAGGAAACAGTCAGTCACACGTCACCCAATGGTACGGTTGAACTCGCGATCCGGTCCGCCCCCTTTCCCGGACACCCTGAAATTTATTCCCAAAAGGACATCGACAAAGAAAAGGAGCTTGCCGGGATCGATTTCTATAATGGGAAAACCAAAGATGGACTGGATATCGTTCTGATTCCGAAAACATACAGCACTTCACCCGGGATCAATATCCACACGGTTAACTTGCCGGCAGGCGCAAGCCATCTCGGTTACGCGCAGTCACACACAGGAAAGTCCCATTCAGGCGACGACAAGGTGATAGCCAAGTACAAGCAAACCATTCCCACCCATTTCACCTATAGCCCTTCGATACTTGGTTATTACCATTTATCGCGGTTCCTTAATACTGGTCACGTGGAGCCTGCGATTGTGCGCACCATGGATGCGGCCGCACACAAGCCTCTGGCTGATTTGGGAAAGGCAAAGGCAATCGGATCGAACAATCGGCAACAATGGGCCGAGCTGAGGGCGCTCGATGACTCCCGTAGTAATCCGGCCTTATACACTAAAGATGGAAAGCAGCTTTACGGCGCTCTGCAGTCGAACCCGACTGGGGAGGAGAGTTATCCGCACCTGAGCGACCTCCAGGGCGCTGCTGCTTTTGCAGCGTCGGCTGAGTTCAGCAAAGTGGCGAGTTCAGCTCCACTGAGGTTAAACTGCAAAGACGACAGCGGTAGACTTATCCAGGCTGCGGTTCAGCAAATCGTTCAGATAAAGGATCTCTCCGATATGGTGCTGATGGACTTTATCATGAGCCAGGCGGATCGGTTTAGCGGAAATATGCATTCGGAGAAGATCTACGTTTGGCTCGACAACGGTGCGCTGAAGACCAAGGCCAAGAAGAGCGATCTCGCGAAGGCTGCCGAGCAGTCGCAGGAAATTCCTTCGGACGCTGTTGTGATTAATCGCATGATCATGAAGGACAACGATGCCGGCTTGGTGAGCGGCAATTCGGCCAGGAGTTACCATCTCTTGGACAGGGTGAGCCACATGGATCCTAAGACCTATAACCGGCTTCTTGACTTACAAAAGGAGCTTCAGAAACCTGAAGTTGCTCAGTGGTACCAGACGGAGCTCCTCTTCACGCCGGGGAACTTTAACACGTTAAAGAGTAACGTGGATGAAGCCGTCCGCATCTTAAGCGCTCGCAAGGATAAGAGTCTGTTTCTGGACGCTAGCCTGACTTCAGCCCTCGGCGTCGAAGAGGGGACGTAATAAGGACGCTTCACTTTCAAGGCTTATGACTGTATAGTCTGAGTCGCGCCAAGCTCTGTGATGGCTGAACACCTAACGAAACGTCAAAACCAGGAGTCAATATGGCTGATATTAATGACTTGGTTAAGGTTGCGCGAGGAGAGATCGGTACACAAGAGGATGCCAAGCATCAGAACGAGGGCTCCTCGATCCTGAAATACCAACAATCCACGGGGTTGAGCGGCCAGGGCTGGCCGTGGTGTGCAGCTTTTGTGGACTGGTGCGTGCAGCAATTTGCAGACGAAGGCGCACTCGACATTACACACGTGCCCCGGACTACGGCCGCTTTCGGCCTAATTTCATGGGGCAACGACAATCACTATCAAGTATTCAATCCCCCCGTTAAAACTACGGACATCAAGCCCAGACCTGGAGACATCGTCGTTTATGAGTTCTCCCATACCGGTATCGTTTCTCGCAACGGAGACTCTAACCACGATTTCTATGCGATCGAAGGCAACACCAATCCGGGCGGGGGACGCGACGGCTACGAAGTCGCCGAGCGTGGCCGCAACTATAGCTCCGTGAGAAAGTTTGTTCGATTGCCCGGCGAGGCAGCCTAACCAAGCGAATGTCGATCCTTTAACTGGGAGAAGGCGGAGTAGCCGGAGCTTGTGGCAACGCGGGTGCGCTGGTGGGCCGTTTTTCGATAAGAGTCGCCAAGGCGGGACGCAAACTCGTGAGGTTCTTGAGCAGATTAAACCAAAACGGCGCGCCGAGCGCGAGTAACCCAGCCGTAGCAAGAATGCCAAGCAGATGACTGAACGTATGGCCCATCTGTCGTCGGAGCCGCGGCAATCCGTGCAGTTGACTTTCTGTCGGTTGATCCCAGCGGCCTAGAAAATTCACCGGCATAATGTCGAATCCGGCTTCGCTTACGGTTTTTCCTAGGCGTTCAGCTTGTTCGCGGCTTGCCTCTTCAAACTTTGTCGCCGCGGTTTTGTAAAGGCTGTCGTACTCTTCAAGTAACGCTTTCGTTTGCTCCGATTCGACATTGTTCGCAGTCAACTGCGCGTTCAAAGCCTGCCAATACTCGTCGGGCGTGCGCGAGGTGGGAAAAGCGTTCAAAGCCTGGTCCGGGTGTTTTTCTACCCACTGAAGATAAGCTTGGTGCGCAGGGGCGTTGTTCGGGTCGAGAATTTTGCTGCCTTGTTGGATCACACTTGATGCAGCTTTCTCCAGTCCCTGGGCCAGTGCCGGACTGGCGCGGAGTTGTCGATAAATATCAGCCGTATCGAGCTGGAGAAGGAACGCTGCACAAATCGAGCAAACGACAGTTACGACGCGGGTATGAGTTTGGAACCATTGCTCCGCCCGGTCCTGGGCGCTGCCGAACCAGCGCTGAAACCGATCGTACGCTTCCGTTGTCGCGCGCTCCACCGTTGCGCCAAAGTTGGCTAACGAATCGAGCACCGCCTTTTTCTGTTGCTCTGTCGCAAAGATATCCGCCACCTGTTTGATTAGCTTAAGTTTCTCTTCCGATTCTTGCGCGGGCTGGTCGCGTTCTTGGAGACAAGCGAGCAGACTCACCGATTTTTCGATCAATTCCGGCGGTACATCGCTGAGCGCTGCTTCGGTCGGCGTCAGATCTGCGAACTCGTGAATGATACGGTAGATTTCGCCTGGACGAATTGCGCTTCCAAGAGCGGTTGCGTCCTTCAACTTAGAAAAAAATCCCCATGGCTTCATTCGGTTCGGCGTGACCTTGCGGATCTGGACGCCAACTTTTGCCGTATCCACTTTTCTCTGGGCCGCTTTCACCGCTGCCTGCTTGTGGGTATCCGTCGGATCGGCCGCGAGCTGTTCCTTGGCCTCCTTCAACCTTCTCTCTGCATCAATGAGCGCTTGCGTTCTGGCATCGGGAACGATCTGGATCCTATTCTTGGGTCGCCAGAGAGAATCACTGAAAATCGGATCCCTTAAAATTTGTGCTGCCAGAGAATGCGCATACTCGCCGATTTTTGGGTCGATCGTTTGGAACGTAAGCGCCAGTGCATTGGCGAGATTCTTACCTCGCAACGAAAACGCCGTGGAGACCATCTGCACGACAATTGTGATAAGCAGGCTGAGAACAGTCATGATCACCGCAAAGGCGATCACCGTATCGATGGTGTTTAGCATAAAAGTTCCCAGGGATTTGGCGGAGTCAGCGGACCAGCGGCAAAAGGAGACGCGATGGAGCCTCCGACGTCACGAATGGCGAATACCTGAGAGCTGGTCTGTTCACTTGGGAGCAGCGTTGGGCCAACCTTTATCGATTCGAGAAGCCCCTGACAAGACCAAAATCCAGCAGCCATTTCGACTCCGTGCCTATAAGCCGGCATCATTCATTTTGCTTCGAGCGCTGAAAAGTTGTATCAACACCAATCCGTTCCAAATAAAGCCTGCAATCAATGTCCGACCTTCCTCAATTTCACGACGCCATTGCAGCCGCGACAGAAACATTCCGCTCACTTTCGAGCCTCGAAGCCCAAATGGTTAATGCTGCCGATTTGATCGAGCAATGTTTGCGTGCCGGAAATAAATTGCTCGTGTGCGGAAACGGCGGCAGCGCAGCTGACGCGGCACATTTTGCGACTGAGCTTGTGGTACGCTTCGCCAAGGATCGTCGGGCGTATCCGGCGATTTGTCTCGCAGGCGACGGCGGACTGCTCACTGCAGCGGGCAATGATTACGGTTTCGATGAAATTTTTGCACGCCAGGTGGCGGCCGTCGGTGTGCCGGGCGACATGCTGATTTGCCTGACGACTTCCGGTAAATCGAGAAATGTCGAGCGCGCGCTGGAAGAGGCGAAAGCGCACAAGCTAAAAACGATCGCCTTCCTAGGCCGCGACGGCGGGTCGACTATCGGGATGGCCGATGTCGAGCTTTTGGTTCGCAGTAACTCAACGGCGCGGATTCAGGAATCGCACCAGCTTTTGCTCCACGTTTTGTGCGAGACGATTGAATCCCGTCTCGTCTAAAGCGAAGGGACTGTAGAGCCAGGTGTGCCGCCTGCATTTAAGAGAACATGCAGCCGACACGGCTGCCACTACAGAATCACTCGGATTGCTTTAACAGCCGTTCGCGTTCGCGGTCCAGTTGCCGCCGCTCGCTCGGCGTTAAACTCCCAATCCCGAACTTGGAGATTTTATCGAGAATCGGATCGATGGATGAATAGACATCCTCCGATTCAGTCCGGCCGCTGGCGGATCGCGGTCGCGTTTTTGGAACAACGTGATACTTCGGCTTGGGGCCAATGCGCTCTTTCAAGGCATTCCACCAGGTGAGTTCCGGACCCGCCCCGCGGAATTCAATAAAAAGGAAGGCAGCGCCGATACTCGTCCAGACCACGACCAGATCGTTCCACGCGTGATAGGCGAGAAGTTGAAACGTGTAAACGCCTGCCAGAATAAGCGCGATCCATTTTGCCATGATCCGGAGAAACAACTCGACACGGGGATAAATGGTGGCGAAAGCAACGAAGATCCCAAAGTGCAACGCTGGCGACCCGGCAAGGGCAGAACGCTGCCAAAGACCCCAGATCGTGAGCAGCGCCGCCGGCGTGATCAATAAAACAAGGTAAAGTGCCATGTAAGCGCGTCGCCCGACAAAACGCTCCACTTCCCGCCCGAACACGAAAAGCAAGTACATCTCGATGGCGAACCACAACAGCCCCGACGGCGCATGCACGAACGCGTATGTGAAAAGACGCCACAGCTGGCCACCGGACCAAACTGCGCCGCTGTCGAATTGTAAATATGCCAGGATCCAACCGGCCCCGAATGCCACGAAAATCGCCGCGAGAATTGCGGCTGCGACATGCACCCCCACGAGCATCGTGGTCACATCGTCAGGATAGCGACCCATCCACGCAACCGGCCGATAATCATCGGAGGTGGTGACCCCGAACATGTTTTCAATTAATGCCCCGCATTGCGCTTACGCAAGCGTGATTCGTGATTCGTTAAATCATAGGTACATCGCACGGCACGATTCAACGGGTTTAACGATTTACTAATCGACGCTTTAACATGGCGAAGCCATTTTCCTTGTCACGCCGTAGCCTTGGCGAAGGCGGATTCGTGGTTAAGATGAACGTCTTCGTTTCATGAAAAATCCCGCACCTGCCATATTCCCGCCGAGTGGAATCGGTGACGCAAGGCCGGCCAATCAGGCCGTGCTCGATTGGGTGCACGAGATCGCCACTCTTACGGAACCGGAGAACATTTTCTGGTGCGACGGATCGGATCGGGAAAACGAATTTCTGGTCGCCGAGTCGCTCAAGCAAAACGTCTTGATTAAGCCGAATCAAAAGAAAGTTCCGCAATCGTATTTGCATCGCTCCGATCCGAACGACGTGGCGCGGGTCGAGCAATTCACGTTTGTCTGCACACCGACGAAAGAGGAAGCCGGCCCAACCAACAATTGGTCTGATCCGGAACAAACGTACGCCAAACTTCGCGGTCTGCTGAAAGGCGCAATGCGCGAGCGTACCATGTTTGTGATTCCCTACATGATGGGGCCGGCGGATTCGTCGCTGACCAAAATCGGGTTCGAGATCACGGATTCAAAATATGTCGTGCTCAACATGCGGATCATGACGCGCATGGGCGAGATCGCCGTGAAACGCCTCGGCAACGATCCAAACGCAGAGTGGAACCGCGGCGTGCACTCATTGCTGGATGTGAACCCTGAGCGGCGCTTCATCTGCCATTTTCCACAGGACAACACGATTATTTCGGTCGGCTCTGGTTATGGCGGCAACGTTTTGCTGAGTAAAAAATGTCTCGCCTTGCGCATCGGTTCGTATCTGGCGCGCACACAAGGATGGATGGCAGAGCACATGCTGATCCTCGGTGTGGAATCTCCCGAAGGCCGAAAGCATTATGTGGCCGCTGCGTTCCCGAGCGCGTGTGGCAAAACGAATTTTGCCATGCTTATTCCCCCCGCGCATTTCAAGGGATGGAAAGTGACGACGATCGGAGACGACATCGGGTGGATGCAAATTCGGGATGGCCGGCTCTATGCGGTCAATCCGGAAAATGGCTATTTCGGCGTGTTGCCGGGCACAAGCAACAGCTCGAATCCAAACGCGATGAAATCCATCGCGCACGATACAATTTATACAAACGCGGCGCTTAGTGATGATGGCGACGTCTGGTGGGAAGGCAAAGACGGTCCAAGACCTGCGCATGCCATCGATTGGCGCGGAAAGGATTGGACATCGGCCTCAAAGGAAAGGGCGGCCCATCCGAACAGCCGATTCACCACGCCGATACGCAATAACCCGGCGCTCGATCCTGACGTCGAAAAAGGCGAAGGCGTGCCGATCAGTGCCATTATTTTTGGCGGCCGCCGCAGCGATACGGTGCCGCTGGTCTATCAGGCGTTCGATTGGGCTCATGGTGTTTATCTCGGCGCGACGATGGCTTCGGAAACAACCGCAGCGGCCGCGGGCGCGGTGGGACGAGTGCGACGCGATCCGATGGCGATGCTCCCGTTCTGCGGATACAACATCGGCGATTATTTCCAGCACTGGCTTGACATAGGAAATCGCCTCACGAATCCGCCGCTCATTTTCAACGTGAACTGGTTTCGCAAAGGGGTGAAGGGCCAATTTCTCTGGCCGGGTTTCGGCGAAAACATGCGCGTACTCAAATGGATCATCGATCGCTGCGAAGAAACCGGCGGAGCACTCAAATCGCCGATCGGTTGGTTACCCAGCCCCCACGATCTCGATCTCGCCGAGCTCGACATCGACCACAAATGCGTCGCCGAAATTCTCGGTATCGATCATGAAGAATGGGCGAAGGAGCTGGCCGAGCACAAAAAATTCTTCGATTCGCTGGGCGGCGTCGTACCTAAACAGCTTCTCGAGCAGCGTGAACAATTAGCGGCGCGATTTAAAGAATAGCGTCACTGTAGCCGTCGCCCTGTGGGCGACGGAACACACACGCGGGATTAACGGGACCATCGTGCGCTTCGCACAGCGAAGTGGCTACAGGTTGCGAATCGCCCGCAATCTGGAATTGTTTCCAGTGGGTTCGAAGGTTGCGAAGATAGCGCGTGCCAGAGTGTCGGACACGCATGATTGCATCGAAATTCGCGGGGCGCGTCAGAATAATCTCAAGGGCGTCGACGTCGATCTTCCGCTTGGAAAACTGACGGTCGTCACCGGTCCGAGCGGTAGCGGCAAGTCGAGTCTGGCCTTTGAGACAATTTACGCCGAGGGCCAGCGCCGTTACGTTGAAACCTTTTCGCCGTACATGCGGCAGTTCCTCGACCGCATGGACAAACCGCGCGTGGACGACATCCGTGGCATCCCGCCAGCCATTGCGATCGAGCAATCGAATCCCGTCAAAACATCGCGCTCAACCGTGGGCACGATGACAGAGATAAACGACTACCTGAAGTTGCTCTGGCCGCGTGTCGCTCGCGCGTTCTGCCCGAATTGCGGTCGCGAAATTCGCCCTGAAACCGCGCAGTCGATCGCGGAGCAAATTCTGCGCGATTGCGCCGGGAAAAACATCATTATCACGTTCTGGGTCGCAGTCCCCGCGAAGACCGCGCCACGGGCATTTTTCGATTTTCTACAACAGCAAGGTTACCTCCGTATTTGGATCGATAACCAGATCGTGCGTGTGGACACCGATCCAAAAATCAAACGGCTTGGGCCCCGCGTGCAGGTGATCCAGGATCGCACTGCGGTCAGCGAAGAAAATCGCGCGCGATTAGTTGAAGCAATCGAAACCGCGCTGCGTTTTGGGAAGGGCCAAGTCAACGTTATTCCGATTTCGGAAAACGCCCAACGCTCAACGTCCAACGCTAAGCGTCCAACTGATCACGGATCACCGATCACTGATCACTCAGTTCCCTTCTCCACCGGCTGGCACTGCGCGTATTGTGACCTGGATATTCGCCCGCCGACGCCGGGTCTTTTCAGTTTTAATAACCCGTTAGGAGCGTGTCCTGAGTGCCGCGGATTCGGTCGAACCATCGCCATCGACTTGAACAAGGCGATTCCGGATCGAAGTCTCAGCATCAAACAAGGTGTGGTGCGTGTTTTTCGGGGTGCCGAGTTTGGCGAATCACAAAAAGATTTACTCCGCGCCTGTGCTCGCGAAGAGATCGATATCAATGTGCCCTTCGAAGAGTTGCCGAAGGCCGATCAGGATTTCGTTGTCGAAGGCGAGAAGCGCGGCGGCGAATACACTGAAGAAGACTACGAATACGATCGGTGGTACGGCGTCCGCGGGTTCTTTCGCTGGCTGGAGAGCAAAACTTACAAGATGCATATGCGCGTCCTGCTCAGCCGCTATCGCGCTTACATCACCTGCCCCAAGTGCAAGAGCGGGCGCTATCAGCCGGAGGCTTTGAACTACAAAATTGTAGCGGGCGTCCATGATCGCCGAGACGGCGCTCGCAGAGCGCCGCTACAGCTAACGCTGCCGGAATTTCAGGCGTTGTCGATTTCCGATGCGCGCGACTTTCTTCGCAACGCCCATATCCCTGCGGTCGACAAAACCGCCCAAATGTTGCGTGACGAAATTTGCGCGCGCCTGAATTATCTCTGCGAGGTCGGCGTCGGTTATCTCAGACTCGATCGTTCGACGCGCACGTTGAGCGGCGGCGAAGTCCAGCGGGTGAATCTCACGACATGCCTTGGTGCGTCGCTGGTGAACACTCTGTTTGTCATGGACGAGCCGAGCATCGGGTTGCACCCGCGCGATGTCGGCCAGCTGGTGCGGGTAATGCACAACTTGCGCGACAAAGGAAATACGCTGCTGGTGGTCGAACATGAGGAACAAATCATTCGCGCAGCCGATAATTTGATCGATCTCGGCCCGGGCAGCGGCGAGCACGGTGGGAAATTGGTCTGGAACGGCCCGATCGAAGAGTTTCTGGGGAGCGCACGCATTTTGCGTGCTTGTGAAGGCATTCTGCCTTCACAAACTTCCGAGCAGCTATTGAGTGATATTGATGCAGCCACGAATCCAGTCGGTGCAAAAAGTTCGTCGCCGCAGAATGCAGCGACCAGCACGCTGCAAGCGTGCACTCCCCGATCCTTAACGCGCGATTATCTGACTGGTCGCCAATCAATACCGGTCCCAAAATCGCGTCGTAAACCGAAATCGTCGATCAAGATCGCAGGCGCGCGGCAGCATAATCTCAAAAACATCGACGTCGATCTGCCACTCGGAGTGTTCGCATGCGTGACCGGCGTTTCCGGTTCGGGCAAATCGACACTGATTCACGATGTGCTCTATCGGAATTTGCTTGTGGCTAAGGGTCAAAGGAACGGCGAGGAAGTTGGCGCGTGCAAAACCATCGCCGGCGCGCATCGCATCGATGAAGTGGTGATGGTCGATCAATCACCGCTGGCACGCACTCCGCGTTCAACTCCGATTCTTTATCTCGGCCTGTTCGATCGTGTTCGGGAATTGTTCGCCGCGCAGCCGGAAGCGATGGCGCAGGGACTCGCTGCCAGCGCGTTCTCGTTTAATTCCGGCAACGGTCGTTGCGAACGTTGCTCAGGAATAGGCTACGAAAAAATAGAGATGCAGTTTTTGAGTGATCTTTTCGTGCGTTGCGCGGAATGCGAAGGCAAGCGCTTTCAGGCGCACGTGTTGAAAGTGCGTCTTCATGGAAAATCAATTCATGACCTACTCGAGTTGACGGTCAGCGAAGCAATTCAGTTCTTTGCGGAGCTCGGCGACAAGTGCGGCGCGGAAATTTCCGCCGGGCTGAAAGTGCTCGAAGAGGTCGGGCTCGGTTATTTGCGGCTTGGTCAGCCGTTGAACACGCTTTCCGGTGGCGAATCGCAGCGATTAAAGCTGGTGGGACATTTGGCTGAAACCAGAGAGGAAAAACCGGATACTGGA
>Ga0066673_10000326_pt1 | contig 13188 bp, 9 predicted proteins | sample GraSoiAngelo_122_FD_62302 | JGI IMG/M metagenome (GOLD analysis project Ga0066673, IMG submission 62302) | Grasslands soil microbial communities from the Angelo Coastal Reserve, California, USA - 14_0927_02_20cm | ecosystem: Environmental > Terrestrial > Soil > Grasslands | place: USA...
GCGAGCTGGGTCTCCCTCGCGGAGGCCGATCTCCAGAACATCGAGGTGGCGCTCGGACCGATCTCCGACGGGTCCTGGCACGAAGGCCTCGCGTATCAGCAGTACGGTATGTCCATGGCGCTGCCGTTCTGGATGGCAAGCCGGCGCGCAGGCCTCGACCACACCGACATCGGCTTGTTGCGCGGCGTCGGGAAGATGTTCCTCGCAGCCACCCTCCCCGATGCGACGCGGCAGCAGATCCTGGTTCACGGAGATAACATCGGCTGGCCGCGCGAGGGCACGCTCCAGATCCTGCGATACGCAGCGTCCCGGTTCCACGACGGGCTCGCGCAAGCGGCGGCAAACCGGTGGCTTGCCGCGGGACCACGCAGCTCCGGCTTCATTCCCGATCTCTTCTACGACACCTTCGAGTTCATCGGTTACGACCCGAGCGTCGCCGCGGTCGATCCGCACACGCTTCCGCTCGATACGCAGCTTTCCGACCTGCAGGCGTCCGTCATGCATAGCACCTGGGACCCGGGCGATCTGGTCCTGGCTTTCAAGGCGGGTCCGTACGGCGGCCGGGCGAACTTCGATCGCTACAAGGCTGGCGGCATGCCGGCGGAGCACTTCACCTGGGGCCATGACCACAACGACGACATGTCCTTCTGGTTGTACGGCAGCGGAGTCTGGCTCGCCCCCGAGGCCGCCGGTTACGACGCCGGCAGGCGCCCGTCGCCCGTGCCCGCCGGCTCCGTCTTCGCCAACGAGACGCAGTACCACAACGGATTGCTCATCGACGGCAACGGGGAACTGGGCGACGTGCGCGATTCCGACTCGGAATACGCCAATCCCTGGTTCTTCAATCGCGACGCGACCCTCCTGCCGTCGGCGTCGACGGCGGACTATGCGGTCACCGGCGGCCGCGGCACGAACCTCTACGATTCCTCGCTCGGGCTCACGCGCTGGGACCGCGTCCTCGTGCTCGCCCGCAAGCGCTACACGCTCGTCCATGACGACATCGCCGCGACCGTGCCCCACGATTACGACTGGCTCTGCCACTTCTCCGACGGCGCGGCTCCCGACGGAACGGGCTGGATCCAGGGAACTACGAAGAAGGCCGCGCTGACGCTCGGCGTTCGCATCGTGTCGCCTGCCCAGTGGACGGCTGCCACCGGGTTCCAGAGCGAGAACAATACCAATCTCTTCGAGGCCGACGGTTCCATCGCCTTCGTCAAGGTGCGCCCCTTGGCGCCCTCCACCTCGCAGCAGTTCCTCGCCGCGCTCGTACCGATGCCTTCTGCGTCCTTCGGGACGTCGTCGCGCGTCCAGATCGATCCACTCGACGTGCTGGATACCGGTGGCGGCGCTGTCGTCGCCCCGGGAAGCGCGCTCGAGGAGCGCTGGATCTTCAGCCGCCCGGCCGCGGACGGAAAGGCCGCCGGAGATCTGACCCTCACCTCGTCATTGCTCGGCATGGCCGGGTACAACGCGGGCTTGCCGGCGCGCGCCTTCCTCGCGGGTGCTGGAAAGATCTCCGATCAATTGGGAAACCGCGAGTTGCTCTCGAGCACCACCGCTCGCTCCATCGAAGCCGATCTGCAGGGAACCAAACTGGTCGTGACGGGCGACGGGATCGCCGACTTCCGCGCCTACGCACCGGGCGCGACGACCGTCACCTTGAACGGCACTACGGTGGCCTGGTCGAGCGAGGGGTCCGTCGTGGTCTTCCCTGCGGCTGGGGCCCCGCCGCCGCCGCCTCCCCCGCCGCCGCCTCCGCCTCCGCCGCCCCCTGATGGAGGGACGGACGCGGGTACCGCCGATGCCGGCACGCCGCCTGACGCCGGCACCGGCACCCCCGACGCCGGCACCGCAACTGGCGTCGCCGACGCCGGCACGCCGGACGGTCCCACCGTATCGACCTCGAGCGTGGGACGAAGCGGCAGCACGGGGATGGGATGCTCGCAGGCGGGTCCGGCCATGCCCGCGTTGTTCCTCCTGCTGCTCGCGGCCTTCGCCCGGAAGCGAAAGGCTCAGCGGCCCGAGGGCTGAGTCGCGGCGCCGAGCTTGATCAGCTGCGCGGTACGCCGCGGGCGTGCTTCGTGGGGCATTTGCGAATGCCCCAGCCAGCCCTCGGCGATCCAGGTCTTGATCCGGTCGTCCACCACGGCGGTCACCGTCCGGGCTCCCGCGACGCGCAGGTGAACGCCGTCGGAGAAGTTGGCGGTTTCGGCCCGGAAGGCAGCGAACTCGTCCGCGGTGAAGTCCAGCACCCGGTCGTCGCCCGATCGATCGGCGAGGATGACGCTCACGTACTTGCGGAAAGCCTCGCGCTTCGGCTCGAAGATCGACTCCTCGGTCGGAGGAATGACGAATCCGACCGGCACGTGCCTTGCGCGCAAGGACGCAACCACCTCGCGATAGCTTTGCAGGGCGACCGGGTCGATCTCGAAATCCGAAGTCCCCAGCATCATCGCTTGTAGACGCGCGTTGAGCTTCTTCGTGCCGTCCCCGAAGTCCTGGCTCCCCGCGACGTCGAATACCTGCTGCTCGCGCCCCAGCCGGATCTTGAAGGCGTTCTTGTACGCGTCGAGCAGGTTGAGCGATCCCAGCGCCCCCCAGTACTCGCGCGGCGTGAGGGTCACCGAATTGGACTCGTGCGACGAGGTCAGGAACGGGTGGACGACGAGGAGCGCGAGCCCGGGCCCGCCGTTCTCCAGGACCTGATCGAGCAGGGCTTCTTCCTCGACCATGTTCCCGCCGTTCACCGACTCGTTGTAGAGGCGGGCGCTGTGCATCGTCCCGACGCTCCAGTTGGCGGAGACGGAGGACCCGATCAGCACGCCGTCGAAATTGGCCTGTACGTAACGCCTGCCCAGCAGGTACTTCGCCACCCGCTCGTTGCCGTAGACAGGCAGCGCGCGACCCGTCGGATCGCGGAACAACCCGTAGATGTCCAGGGCCGAATTGGCGCCCACGGCCAGCGCCACGGCGGCGAGCGTGGTTGCGACGGTGACGACGAGCCAGCGACGGCTGCTCATGTTCGACCCTTAGAAGGCAAAGTAGACGAACTGCTTGACTACCGAGGAATTGAGGAAGAGCAGGGTGGCGACGAGGAGCGCAGCGGTCCCCATCGAGGTGCGCCAGGTCGGCCTGAACTCCGACGCCAGATCCCAGGACGACTTGAAGAAGAAGGCCAGCACCGTTCCGATCACGACCGGGCGCAGCAGCACCGAGGGCGCGAACGGGACCACCGTTGCGAGGAGCTCCCTCCCGAACAGGTTGTGGTGGGGCAAGAGGCCCTTCAGCATCTGCCAGGCCGCCGGCAAGCTGGGTGAGCGGAAGACGATGAAGCTGGCGTTGACGAACAGGAACGTCAGCGCCCAGCCCACTCCGTCGGGAAGCCGCCGCTTCGACTTCTTCCAGGCCTGGTTCACGGCCAGCGCCGCGCCGTGCATGAGGCCAAAGAGGATGTACGTCCATCCCGGCCCATGCCACAGGCCGGCGATGCCCATGGCGAGCAGCGTGGCGACGATCGAGGTCCGTAGCGTGGCTTTTCCCATCGAGCGGACGATGGGCATGTAGAGATAGCTGGTGATGAAGTTGGAGAGCGAAATGTGCCAGCGCTGCCAGAACTCGCTGATCGACTTGGCGATGTAGGGCGCCTTGAAGTTTTGCGGAATGTCGAATCCGAGGATCCAGGCGGCCCCCACCGCCATGTCGGAATAGCCGCTGAAGTCGAAGTAGATCTGGAGCGTGTAGGCGAGGCTGAATGCCCAGGCTTCGACGGTGGAGAGCTGGGCCACCGAGGCGAAGCCCGCGTCGGCAACGGCGCCGAACGAGTCCGCGAACACCACCTTCTTCGCGAGCCCCTGGGTGAAGAGGAACAGCCCGCGGGAGGCCATCTCCGTCCTGGACCCTGCCGGCCTCGCGCTACCGAACTGATCGGCGATCTCCTTCGCGCGGACGATGGGCCCCGACGAAACATACGGGAAGAAGGAGACCACGGTGGCATGGTCGAAGAGCGAGATCGGCTCGTTCAGCTTCTGGTAGCAATCGACCAGGTACATGACCTGGGTGAGCGTGAAGAAGCTGATGCCGAGCGGGAAATCCCAGTGCGGCATGGGCAGCTCGAAGCCGCTGAGTCGCCCGATCTGGAGGAAGAAGAAATCGACGTATTTGAAGCTGGCGAGGAGCGCGACGTTGGCGACCAGACCGAGCCGCAGCCAGTTCTTGCGGCGTCCGGGGTCGTCCTGGACCGCCATGCGCCTCGCCACCGCCCAGTTGAACAAGATGGAGACGAGGAGCAGGGGCAGGTGCGAGGGGCGCGGCAAGGCATAGAAGACGAGCGAGGCGACGAGCAGGCATGCCTGCGCCGGTCGCGGCCCTGCGAAACGGCGCACGCCGGCGTACACCAGTGCCAGCGCGGGCAGGAACAAGAGGAAGCTGAAGGAGCTGAAGGACATCAGGAAGCTCCGCCTCCCGTGACCGGGAGCTCGATTCCGGTGATGAAGTCGCTCTCGGGCGAGAGCAAGAACTGGATTGCTCCCACCACGTCGTCGGTGGTGGCGATGCGCCCGCGCGGCGCCGCCGCCGCGCTCATCTCCTTGGCGATGGCCGGGATCTCGTCGAGGAAGCGCGTCTCGATCATGGTGGGGCTGACCGCGTTGATGGTGATGCGGGTCGAGGCGTATTCGCTGGCCAGTGCGCGCATCAAACCGAGCTGTGCGTGCTTCACCACCGTGTACATGGACATGAACTTCGGGGGGACGCGGCCGGTCACGCTGGAGAGCACGAACACGACCTTCGCGCGGGGCAACTCCGCCATCTTCGGCAATAGCCGCTTGAAGAGCGCGATGGCCGAGCGGACCTGGACGTTCATGTCCCGATCGAAGTGGCTGAGGTTGAACTTGGAAAAGCGCTCGTAGCGGAGCTTCAGCGCGGGCAGGTAGACGACCTGGTCGGGGACCCGGTCGCCGAGCTGTTCGGCGAGTCGCTCGACCGATTCGATGGATTCGAAATCGGCGGACAGCGCCCGGATCCGGTCGCGCGCGCCGAGCTGCTCGATGCGCTCGGGGCTCTTATGGTAGTGCGCGACGATCGACGCGTCGCCGGTTCCGAGCAGCCGCCGCAAGAGCGCGACGCCCAGATCGGAAGAAGCCCCTGCGACGAGGACGAGGTCAGGCCGGCTCATGGACGCCGGCCCTGATCTTCGCTTTGGAGATGGTCTTTCCCTCGCCGTTGATGATGGCCGCCTTGATCTCCAGGCGCTTGTAGGGGTCGCTCAGGTGCGTGATCTGCCCCTTCACCGTCAGGCGATCGCCGACGAACGCGGGCGCCTTCATCTCCACGTCGATCCCGTGGAGCAGAGCGAACTTTCCCGGCAGGTACACGCCGACCAGCTTCGAATAGAACGAGGAAGCGAGCATGCCGAAGACCACCCGCCCGGGGAACCCCCGGTTGCGGGCGAAAGCGTCGTCCATGTGCAGCGGATTGACGTCGCCGGAGATCTCGACGAAGCGGCGCATCGCGTCTTCGCCAATGGTGGTCTCGAATTGGGCGTCCAGACCCACCTTGAGGTCGGACCACCGATACTCGTTCATGACTTGCTCACCTTCTTTTCGATCAGATCCGCCATGTCGCCGACGTTCTTCAGCGCCTGCAGCTCGCCCAGGGCAAACTTGACGCGGTATCGCTTCTCGATCGCCACAACCAGGTTCACGTGCGCGAGCGAGTCCCAGCCGTCGACCGACGAGGCGCTGGTTTCGCCTTTGAGCTCCAGGTCCGGCTGATCGAGGACGTCGCGAAAGATCGGGACCAGCTCTTCGATGATGGAATTTCGGCTCATTACAAAATCCTTATATGGGCGGTCTTGGGCGAATACGTGGACAGGTCGAGCTCCCACGTCGAATGGTCCAGATCGTCCGGAGCGGAGACCAGCTGGAACCCCATGCTTCGGTAGTGATCCGCGACCATGCCGTTCTTCGGAGTCCTCGAGTACCGTCCCGTGATCTTCGACGCGCCGGCGGCCTTGGCGGCCACCACCAGCATGTCGAGCATCGCGAATTCCATCTGCCGCTTGAGTACCCGGCAGCTCATCACCCAGAGGTCCAACTGCAGGGCCGCCTCCTCGAGACGGCCGATGATGACCGAGACGAGCCCGTTGTCGCCGAAGACGTCGGAAAGCCGGCCGTAGATGGGAACGAAACGGTGGTCGTTCGCGATCTCCTCGATCTCCGCGAGCGTGTACCGCCGGGTGGTGAGATTGAATTGATTGCTCTTGTTGATGAGCTGGGTGATGCGCTCCAGGTACACCGGCTTGAAGGGGGCGACCTCGGCCACCATCTGGAGCGAATCGAGGTATTCGCCGTAATCCTTGAACTTGGATTGCAAGGCGGTTCGTGCGGAGTTCGCGGTGTACGCTTCGGCGCGCGCCAGATCCTCTTGCGACAGCGCCACCATCTCGAAGTAGCGGCCGGCCTGGATGAGGCCGGGGAAAGCCGCCACCTCGGAGCCGACCTCAGGCACCGACACCATCGGCAACTGCCCTCGCACGATGGCGCGCTCGGCCGGGTTGTCGTCGACGAAGACGAAGCTGTCCATGCCGAGGTTCAGCTCGCTCGCGATCTTCGCGATCCCTTCCGGCTTCGGGTCCCAGCTCGCCTGGAACGAGGAGAAGTGGCTCAGCTTGAGAATGGAATCCGGATGATCGAATCCGCTCCTGGCGATTTCGGGATCGTTTTTCGAGCAGACCGCGAGCAGCACGCCCCGCTCGCGGAGCGAGAGGCAATACCGCTGGAATGCCGTGTACGCCTCGCCGAGCGGCGTCTCCTTCCCGATCTGCAGCTTGCCGACGCCGTCGTCTCCGATCACGCCGCCCCACAGCGTGTTGTCGAGGTCGAGGATCAGGCACTTCTTCGCCCGGCCCAGCGTCGCGCCGATGAGGCTCGCCAGCGAGCTCGCCAGCTCGAAGCTCGCCTCGGGCGTCGTCAGGATCTTGTAGGCGTACCACCGCTCCCAGTCGAACCAGCGCGCATGGCCCATGCGCGCGGAGAGCGAATTCACGTCGTGCACGAGGAGCCGCCGATCCGCGGCCGCGCACTTCGCGAAGGCGAGGTTCAGCTCCTGGACGAAGCGCGTGTGGCCGCCCGACGCGGTGGAATCGAGATTTCCCATCGCCGGGAACGGCGGGTGCTCGAAGTTGTTCTGGATGACGGGGCAGTGGAGATTCTGCTGGATGGATTCCCACATCCCCTTGAAGCGCTGGAGCTCGTCGGAGACCCGCGCCTGCAGATCGTCCTCGGTGAAACCAGGCGAGGGATAGCGCGATACGTTCAAGAAGTGCGTGTGCAGGTAGACCAGGTCGGGTTTGAAATCGACCAGGGTCCCGACGTCGACGGTCGCATCCTCGTAGAAGCGGTTGTAATCCGATTGACGGAACTCCGGCCGGAAGCCGTCGGCGAGGAGCAGGAGCTCGAGCAGGTCTGCGAGCTCGTTGGTGGTCGTGCCGCCGAGAACGGCCACGCGCAGCGGGCGCAGCGCGGGGTTTTCCAGGAGCTTCCGGCGCAGCCCCTTTCGCTTCTGCAAGATCTCGTCGATCGGGCGCGAACGGAGCTCCCAGAGCGCCGGGGCCGGACTCTTGTCGCTTCCTGGCCGATGCTGCCTGTTCAACCCATCGAGTGACGGCAAACTGGTAGTGCGCTCGTCCACACCCCCTCCTGCCTTTCGTGCGGCTGAAGGTGGATGCTGCCGTCGACGGAAGCAACGGGTCGCTATTCCTCTCTCTTTACGAGCAGGCAGCGGTACGTCGTCCGTTTTTCGACGCGTGCCGTCGAAGTACCCACATGTTATTGCGGTCGGCCGATGAAAAGGCTCGCGGCCGCCCTGCTGCTCGTAATCGCTTGCAAGTCAGCCCGGACGACCGGGTCCGCGTCAGCGGCGGATGCGACCGCCTCGAGCGCGGTCGAATCGCGCATGGCTGCTGCCGACGCGGGTTCCGGCGCTTGCGGCGGGGCGGTTTGCGCCCACGGCCAATTCCCGCCCGCGAGCTGGCGGCCGTACTCGAGCAATAGCCCCTTCAACCGCAAGGTCCCTGCGAACCCGCGCCTGATGGCGAAGTCGGAGCTGATCGTGGAACGACTGCTGGGAGATCTTTCCCGGCACAAGCAGCCCGCCAACCTGGCCGTGTACGACGACGGTACAGGAGGGTGGCCCACCTACTGGGGCACGCCGGCGGATCCGCTTTACGCTGTCTCTTGCAAGTGGGGAGACTGCAGCGCCGCTCACCTCAAAGGACATGCGCCGGCCGGGGCAGAGATCCAAGGTGGCAACGAGGCCGCCAAGGACGAGTCGCATGACCGTCATCTGACGTTCATCGACCAGACCACCAGTACCGAATTCGATTTGTGGCACGTCGCGATTTCGCCGCTTCCCGGCGGTGGCGGCACCATAGCCACGGACTGGGCGGGGATCACGAAGATCGATGGCGACGGCCTCTCCGGGTGCGCCGGAGGCGTGTGCCGGGGCGAAGGCAACGCGGGCAGGGTGGGCAATCTAGCGGGCCGCGTCCGCTTCGAGGAGTTGGCCGACGCGAGTGCTCGACGGTCGTATGTCGAACACGCGCTCGCCATCACCATCCGCTGCACCGACGGGACCACCGTGTATCCGGCCTCCACGAACTCCGGCATGCCCTGCACCGATGCTGCCGCGCACACACCGAAGGGGAATCGCTACGCGCCTCCAATGGGTGCCCGCCTTCATCTCAACCTCACGCGCTCGGGCGCCGCCGCCGACCTTGCCCACATCGACGGCAAGGCGATGTCGAGAGTGCCCGAATGGAAGAAGGTCTTCCTCCGCACACTCGTGGTCTACGGCGCCATCGTCATGGACACGGGGACCGACTTCTACTTCGCCTGGCAGACCGAGTCCGGAAACCAGTACACGAGCATGAAGGTTTCTGATCCCTGGCTGGGATTCGCCCGTGGCATGACCATCAACGCGGCGACGGGAAAGCCCCATACCGACTGCTGGACCGGTCCGCCCGCGACCGACTTCCAGGTCGATTGCCAGCAGGATCCGAAGGGGCCCGGCGATGGCTACCTTGGGGTCTGGCACGAAAAGGACGACGGCCTCGACTGGAACGGCCAGGTCTGGAGCCATCTCGAGGTCCTCCACGAGTGCGTCAGCAAGGGAACTTGCTGAGCATCGCTGCACGGCTCCGCGCGTCGTCGCGTACTCGACAGTTGCCGGGGCCGGCCCGTGCATACCTTGAGCCGCGTTCGAGGGCCTGGTTGGCCAGCCCAGGGAGGGGCCTTGCAGATGAGCACCGTTTCTCAGGTCGATGCCATCCAGACCCGGATCGATGCCGGCATGCAACCGATTCGCAACTGGCAGGCGCGACGGATCGGCCAGATCGCGTGCGCTGCGGCCACGCTCTTCCTCGCGCAACTCTATCTTTCGCCCGCCCAGTGGTTCCCGGAGACGGAGCCGCTCCACCTCGCCCTGGTGCTTTCCATCGCGGCGCTCGGCGGACTTCTCGCCTTCCGGATGCTCACCAACCGGCCGCTGTGGCTCGGATGGCGTTCACTGGCTCTCGGCATCTACTGCACGACGGCTGTGCTCTCGCCGATCTGGTCCGTCGATCCGCCGAGCTCGATCCACGGCGGCCTCGAAATCGCGAAGCACTTCCTCTTCTTCGTCGCGGTCATCAACGCGCTGACGACGCCGAAGCGGATCCGGGTCGCGATCATGCTCTACGCCTTCGCCGCGATCGTGCCGGGCTGGGGAACCTTCTGGAACTGGTGGCACGACGAGCTGCTCGTGGAAGGCTTCCGCGGCCGCTGGCTCGGCGTGTTGGCGGACCCGAACCACGATGCGATGGCGCTCGTCGCCGCGGTCCCCCTGCTCCTGTACCTGGTGACCGTAGGGGACCGCTACTGGAAGCGGATCGTCGCGCTCGCGGGCGTCCCGGTGCTCTTGATGGGAATCATCGCAACCCACTCGCGCGGAGGATCCCTGGGTCTCGCCGCCGCCGTGGTGGTCTGGGCGCTGACCTCGAAGCGGAAGCTGATCGCGGGCACCCTTGCGGTGCTCGCCGCCGCCGGCGTGTTCCTCTGGGCGCCGGCTTCCTTCTGGGCGCGGAACGAAACCATCGCCAGCTACGAGGAGGACCTCTCCGTCCAGGACCGCCTGATGGCGTGGCAGGTGGCGGAACGGATCTTCAAGGAGCGTCCCCTCCTCGGCGTCGGAGAATCGGCCTTTCTCGCCGCGTGGACCCATTACGCGCCGATCGAATACGGAGACGGGCAGCGCTACGTGGCGCACAACCTCCAGCTCGAGGTGCTCGGAGACCTCGGTGTGGTGGGCCTCCTGGGTATGCTGGTGTTCCTCGGCTGCTCGCTGTGGTCCGCCTTCCGCGCCCGCAACGGAGAGATGGCCAACGAGGCGCGGGCGGTCTTCGCGGCCCTCGTCGGGTACCTCGTCTGCCAGCAGTTCTCCGGGTACGCGCTGTCGTGGTTCACCTATGCGCTCTGTGCATTCGCGGCCTGCTGCGAGCACTGGGCGCCGCTCCGCCGCGTGACCGAAGGGCAAACGGCGACGATCCCGATGGCACCGCTGACCCAATCAGGGAACGCCGCTTCCACGTCCTTGGGCGCTCTTTCCCCGTAGACCCTGGGTCCTGCTCGGCAGGCGGGCGCTCGGTAGCTGGTACGCGTCGTGCTTCTCCATCGCTGAGCGAGCAGGCGTGCGCCTGCATGCGATGGAGGGGAGCGATGGCGTTCTGGAGGTGGTCAGCGGGGCTGGAGTTCTGGAGGTGGTCAGCGGGGCTGGTGCTGGTCGGCGCTGCGGTGATCTGGTCTTGCGGCAAGGGCAGTGACGGCAACCCCGGAACCGGTGGAACTGGCGTCGTCACGCCGCCTGATGCAGGGCAGCCGCCGCCTCCTCCGCCCCCGGACGCGGGTACTGACGGCGGAATCACCGACGCGGGAACTACCGACGGCGGCACGGCCTGGGTCCCCCCGCCACCGGTCGATTTCCCCTCGCCGGCGCCCGCGGGGTGGTCCTTCTACGGACCGCAGAACGGCGGTCCGCATGACGTCTTCGGGGTGAGCGCCGATCAGGCTGGCAACATCTGGGTGGCGGGCGGCGAGGACGGACTCTTCTTCATGCGCGCTGGCACCACGACGTTCCAGCGCTTTACCATGGACGACGGCCTCAGGCCCTACGGCTACATGCCGGACGGCTCGGATCCGATTGGGCCGAAGTTCCTCAAGGTCATCTCGGTGGCGGGCGGCCCGGCGAACACGGTGTTCGTGGGGTACGAGGGCCGCAACCGCAGCGTGAAGGACGATTGCGAAGGCAACTGGGACGGTCCGAATCCGGATCCTTCCATCTACAAGAGCGGCGACGCGGATCGCGTGACGGTGGACGCGGCGGGCAAGCTCACCGTCGTCCACTACGACATCTTCAGCGGACCCAACGTCGTCAGGAACGAACCGCGAGGCCGCGAGAAAATCTGCCACGTCGTCCGCATCGTCTGGAACGCGGCGACCAGCGATCTCTGGTTCGGCGGCAACCACGGCTACGTCTGGGCGGATCCAAACTACGCCGGGGACCCGAAGTGCAACGGGCAAATTGGCTGCTCCGGGCTGCGCGAACATGGTCATCCGGGCTTCAATGGGATCAACGACGCGGGGGGCTGCTGTGACTTCGTGACCGGCGATTATCGAGGCGTCGCCGTCGATCCCGCGACCGGAGATGTCTGGTTCGGCGGCATCAACCGCACGACGAAGCTCCACTGGGGAGAGACGAGCGGCAACAAGGAGGGCCGGTTCGATGCCGCCGACTTCTTTACCGAGGCGCACGACACCGGGCCGGCCTCGCAGCCGCCTCCTTCGGTTCCCCCCTGTCCAGCCGCGCCCTGCTACCTCGCCAATCGCATCGACGTCTGGCCCGACATCATGGGCGAGGTGAGATTCGACAGCGCACAGCACAGGTTCGTCGAGTACGATCCGACGCGCGCCGAGCAGCAGCCGGCCGATCTGGTCTTCGGCATCGCGGCGCTGCCGAATACCGCATTCGTCGGCTCGGGATACCTCGGCCTCAAGCAGCTCGCTGCGGACGGAACCGTCGTCGCGGACCTCACCTCGCGGCTGGCCTCGCGCTTCGTCGGGGCGGTTGCCGCAGATCCGAGCGACCAGAGCATCTGGGTGGGAAACCGATTCGGTGGCGCGGCCGACCGTCTCCAAGACGCGGCAACGACGCACTACTCGCTCGACGTGTTCGGACCACTCGCCAACAGCGGAATCGAAGACATCCAGATAGCGCTAAAGCCCGGACAGCCCGCTACGTCGCGCCAGGTACTCTTCGGCTTCCGCGAGAGTCAGACCACCGCCGGGTTCGTCGCCGTCTACTCCGGCAACTGAAACGCGCCGTCATTCGAACCGCGGCGGGCCCTCCAGCAGGGGCCCGCTGCTGCTTCGCGGCTGCGCTCCCTCGTCCGTTGAGCAAGCAGCGCGCAATGCGCTGCCTCGAGAGTCGAGGCGCTAGTCGCGAGAGCGCCTGGTCCCGCCCTGCAGCCGATCGATCTGGCGCTTGCCGCGCTACCCGTACTCCGGTCGTAGTAGCCCTGAGCCGGTCGTAGAGCGGCAAATCCACCACCGGTTGCCGATAGGCGCCGTTTCGCCGTCCGGGGCGCTTCCGAGCGGAAGTGCGCCGAGGTAAGGCACGGTAGGGCGCTCGGCACCACGAGGTCCCTGCACGCGTACAAAGGCCCCCTTACCCGTACAGGGGCCAGGGAAGAGGAGGGTCGCCCCCTGAGTTAGGCGACCGGAACGACGAAGCCTCGCCGTTCCGGACACCGACCAAGGAGACGCCCTTGCAGAAGCTTTCCATCTTCGTCGCAGCCGCGGCTGCGCTCCTCGCCGGCACTGCGCGCGCAGCGGTTCCCGCGTATCCCGACAATCCCGACATCATCTGGCGGGGCGGTTTCGAGGAGGGCGCCTCGTCGCTCACGGGAAACTGCAACTTCGGCGACAACGGCTGGTGCAATGCGCAGGTCATCCGTCCGCAGCAGATCCAGATCACGAACGACCCCGATCCGGTTTTCGAGGGCCACCACGCGGTCCGCTTCGAGGTGAAGTACGGCGACGTCTACCGGACCTACTCGGACGAGCGCAGCATCCTCAGCCCGCCCACGCAGATGTGGGA
>Ga0066673_10000343_pt1 | contig 13019 bp, 11 predicted proteins | sample GraSoiAngelo_122_FD_62302 | JGI IMG/M metagenome (GOLD analysis project Ga0066673, IMG submission 62302) | Grasslands soil microbial communities from the Angelo Coastal Reserve, California, USA - 14_0927_02_20cm | ecosystem: Environmental > Terrestrial > Soil > Grasslands | place: USA...
CTGCGGCAGCCAGCCGAACTGAGGAGGGATCGATGAGATCGGCGTGGCTGACTCTTCTTCTGTTTCTTGCTTCTACGGGTACGGTGGCCCAGGCGCAGGACAACCGCACCGTCGTCGTCACGCGCGGCGAGTACCTCGCCCGCGCCGGCGACTGCATCGCCTGCCATACCGCACCGGATGGCCAGATCTTCACCGGCGGGCGCGCCATGCCCACCCCGTTCGGCACGCTCTACACCTCCAACATCACGCCGGATCCGGAGACCGGTATCGGTAGATGGAGCCCCGACGATTTTTACAAGACCATGCACAGCGGCCGCTTTCCCGACGGCGGGTTGATCTATCCCGCGATGCCGTTCGGCTCCTACACGAAGGTCACCCGCGCCGACAGTGACGCGATCTTCGCGTACCTCAGGTCGATACCTCCGGTGAACCAGAAGAACCGTCCGCACGACCTCCGCTTCCCGTACGGCAACCGATCTCTCATACTCGGCTGGCGCACGCTGTTCTTCAGCGAGGGCGAGTACAAGTCCGACCCAAGCAAGTCGGCCGAATGGAATCGGGGCTCGTACCTCGTCGAAGGACTAGGCCATTGCGGCATGTGCCACTCGCCAATTAACGCGCTCGGGGGCACGCCGCAATCCGAAGCATTCAAGGGCGGACTGATCCCAATGCAGAACTGGTACGCTCCTTCCCTCACCTCCAATCGCGAAGCGGGACTGGGCGACTGGAGCATCAAGGACATCACCGATCTCCTGCAGACCGGCGTCTCGGCGCGCGGCGTGGTGTACGGGCCGATGGCCGAGGTCGTCCACAACAGCCTGCAATACCTGAACGATGAAGATACGAAGGCGATGGCGGTGTACCTGAAGAGCATCGCCGAGTCGGGGACTCGGGTGCCATCGAGTTCCGCGCTACCCACCACCGAAAGCAGTCTGCTGACGAGTCTCGGAAAGACCGTCTACGACGCCCGCTGCGCGAGCTGTCACGGCGCCCAAGGCGAAGGCAAGCCGCCGCACTGGCCGCCGCTCGCCAACAACCAGTCGATCGAGATGGAGTCCGCGGTCAATCCGATCCGGATGGTGCTGAACGGCGGCTATCCGCCCGGCACCGAGGGCAACCCGAGGCCCTACGGCATGCCGCCATTCGCCGGCCTATTGTCGGACAACGAAGTCGCTGCTGTCGTCACCTACATCCGCACCACCTGGGGCAATCGCGGCACGCCGGTGAGCGCCCGCGAGGCTAATGAATTGCGGTCGGCGCCCCTCAACTGAGGCAACGCAACACATGATCAACTCGGACCTACCAGAGCAGATCGCGAATACCGCAAATGACCGTGTCGACAGGATCGTGGCCGCAGGTCCTCGAGGCGCGCTCACGCTGGCCGGAATCGGCACCGCCATCGTGATCGCGATGTGGTTCGCGTTCTACCTCTTCGTCTTCCTGCCCCGCGGAGCCCTGCAATGACGGTGCAGGACGGCCATCACGGCGCCGAGGTCGCTGAGCGGACCGAGAAGCGCTGGGCGATGATCTCCATCATCATCATCGTGATGCTGGTGCTGCTCGCTGCCTTCGCTGGCATCCATCAGGCGACCATGCCGCAGGCCCGCGTCGAGACCACGGATCCCGCGCGCCTGCATCTCTCCGGCGAGTTCGTCGAGTCAAACCTCGGCACGGCGGCGGAGGCGGACGGGACGGTGACGGTGCGCGCCATCGGCCAACAGTATTCGTTCACGCCGTCCTGCATCCTGGTGCCCGCACAGACGCCGGTCACGCTTCGGGCAACGAGCGCCGACGTGGTCCACGGAATCCTCATACAGGGCACCAATGTCAACACCATGCTGATCCCGGGCTACGTGTCCGAGCAGTTCATGCGGTTCGAGAAGACCGGCGACCACCTCATGCCTTGTCAGGAGTTCTGCAGTTTCGGCCACGAAGGCATGTGGGGCAAGGTCAAGGTGATCGACAAGACGGAATTCGCTTCGCGGGCGAAGAACCGTGGGAGGCTGAGCTGTGTTGGTGAATAGGAAACTCATTCTCGCGCATTTCTGGCTCGCCTTTGGTGGCTTCGGGTTGGCGCTGTTACTGGGTGCCTGGCAGATGTTCGTCCGTAGCCCGCTCTATGCGTGGATCAGCAATCCGGAATGGTACTACCGGTCGCTGACGGCGCACGGCACGGTGATGGGCTATGTCTTCCCGACGCTTGTCGCGATGGGCTTCGGATACGCGATCACCGAGTCTGCTCTGCAACAACGCCTCGTCGGCGTGCGCTGGGCCTGGGCGGGCTTCTGGCTCATCGTTCTGGGCGCCGTTATGGCGATGGTCCCGGTCGCGCTCGGCCGGGCCTCGGTGCTCTACACCTTCTACCCGCCGCTGATCGGCAACGCCTTCTACTACGTCGGCGTGGTTCTGGTCGTGGTCGGCTCCTGGATCTGGGTCGCGCTGATGTCGATCAATCTCCGGGTCTGGCGGCGCGAGCACCCGGGGGAACCCGTGCCGCTCGCGATGTTCGCCAACGTCGCTGGATCATATCTGTGGGCCTGGACGGCGGTCGGCGCGGCTCTCGAACTTCTACTCCAGATCATTCCGGTTGCGCTCGGCTGGAAGACGACAATTGACGCCGGGCTCGCCCGCGTGTTCTTCTCCTGGACGCTGCACGCCATCGTCTATTTCTGGCTGATGCCGACCTACATCGCCTACTACACGATCGTGCCTCGCGCGATCGGAGGCCGGCTTTACAGCGACTCGATGGGGCGGATCGCGTTCATCCTATTCCTGATCGTGGCCATGCCGATCGGCATTCATCACACCTTTGCCGATCCGCAGGTTGGCGCCGGATTCAAATTCATCCACTCGGCCTTCACCGCACTGGTCGCGCTGCCGACACTGCTGACCGTGTTCACGATCTGTGCCTCCGTCGAGATCGCGGGGCGATTGCGCGGCGGTAGAGGTCTATTCGGCTGGATCGCGGTGCTGCCGTGGAAGAACCCGATCATGCTCGCGGTCGCTTTCTCTTTCGTGCTTCTCGGTTTTGGCGGCGCCGGCGGGCTGATTAACATGAGCTATCAACTCGACACCACCGTCCACAACACGCAATGGATCACCGGTCACTTCCACCTGATCTTCGGCGGTGCAATCGTCATCATGTATTTCGCAATCGCCTACGACCTGTGGCCCCATCTCACCGGCCGCGCGTTGCCGGACCTGCGGCTGGCACGCGCGCAGCTCTGGCTGTGGTTCGTCGGCATGATCGTGACCACGTTCCCATGGCACTGGGTCGGAATCCTCGGCATGCCCCGGCGAATGGCCTACTATGATTATGCGGACCCCGCGATTTCGCCTCAGGCATTCTCGGTGACGTTGTCTGCGATCGGCGCCATCATCCTGCTGATCTCGGGTCTGCTGTTTCTCTTCATCCTGGCGACTGCGCATCGACAGACAGCAACGGAGGCAGGGGCCTACCGCTTCAGCGTCGCCGTCCATCCGCCAACAACGGTGCCTATCGCGCTCAACACGTTCGCGCTCTGGGTAGCGCTCATGATCGGCCTCACCGTCACCAATTACGGGTATCCCATCGCGGTGCTCGCCTCACGGCCGGACACGTCCGTCCCGGCGGTCTATGTTGGAGCGCAGTGATGAGCGCGCGCGAAATCTTCTCCTCTCGCAATCCCTATTTCGCAATCAGCGTCGGCGTCGTGGCCGGCATATTCGTACTGACCGCGGTCGGAGGCTTCATCATTCTGCCTTACGCCCAGCCCGAGCTGAAGTTCGCCGGCATTTGGGACGTGATCTGCAGCGCTGCGGGTCTGCCGCAGCGGTCAGCCTCCTCCGACGCGGTCCAGCCCGTGCGTCGCCTCTCCGAGGTGGTCCTGACGCCGACAACACTCGCGCACCCGACGCAGGAGTCGATCGGACGCGGCGCCACGCTGGCGCAACGATGCGCGATCTGTCACGGGCCGACGGGCGTCAGTCGCGCGGACTCGCCGAACCTCGCCGGCCAGTATGGGAGCGTGATCTACAAGGAGTTGGTCGACTTTCGCTCAGGAGCGCGCACGAACGCGGTGATGGCGCCATTCGCCGTGAACCTGACGGACCGGGAAATCGCCGACCTCGCGGCCTACTACGCCTTTCTGCCCCGCCTGCCCGCCTACCACCCACAGCAGCAGCTTCGGAAGCCGCGCGTCGTGATCTACGGCGCGCCGATACGCGGCGTAGCGCCCTGTGGATCCTGCCATGGCAGCTTGGACAACAAGGCCGGTAGCCCATGGCTTGAGGGGCAGTCGGAGACCTACCTGAAGTTCCAGCTTCACGCGTTCGCGTCAGGCCAGCGCACCAACGACATCAGCCAGCAGATGCGCAATATCGCGCGCGCGATGACGCCGCAAGAGATCGATGAGGCAGCGGCCTACTACGCCTCGCAGCCGTCGGAGATCGTGAAGGCGACGGATTAGGGTGCGTACTCATCTGTGGACGCCCTGCCAGATGCAAGCGGTATTTGAAGAAGGTTGGCACGTAGTCGGATGCTGCCATCTGTCCGGCCTCTGATGCAGCGATGGAGCTGCGGGCCCGTAGGGAGTTCGCGGACGGAAACCAAATCATAAACTTCCCGGCCGCCGCTCAGTCGCTTTTCGTCAACGGGCTTCGCAAACGACGTCATAGTCTGAGAAACGCGGCCGTTGTGAGTCGGCACGTCATTGAAGCAGTTGACTCATCTCCAAGGTCACCACTCAACCATCCCGTCCACGCGCAGAAAAAAAGCAGTGGCGCGATCGCCTCAATCGGCTGAGGCGTTCTCAGTGATTGCTCGCGGCGTCCGGCCTCTCAGGGCTTCCAGAAGTTCTTCAGCCAGGAAGGGCTTGATCAGGACAGCGACACCATCGACCGGCTCAAGCAATGTAAGGCTCAGCCGCCCGGCGACAAAATAGGCCAGTCCCACTCCGACGGTCAAAATAACGTCTGTCTCGCTTGCGTGCGGCTGGCGAGCCAAAATGACCGTCTTTTTTGCGGCAGTGCCCAGTGTCCGCTCCACTTGTTAGCCAACAAAAATCCGCGGATCACCTCACGTCAAAAGTCTTGCACAGTTGCCGCCACGTCGCGCGGCACCGCCAGCGGCTATAAACCCCCATCGCCGCTAATGCCACCGCACGTAGACGAGCTTTCTGGCAGTGTTGAGGTGGATCAAAGCCGGCGACGATCCCTGCTGAATGGTTCCGTCTCGACAAGAGGCAAATTGAGCACCCCGCTCGAAAAATGCAGTAACTGGTGACATTTCAAACGCCCCTAACTCTTCAGAGATTTGGAGAATTCTTCGGGCAGTGACCAAACCGTCGATCAGGCAGCAGCAGATCGTTGCTACCCGCCGGGCTGGGCCAGGTAGACAACACGAGGCGATAAGAAGACCCGGGAAAAGAGATGTTGATGAACTGGAGTCAAAAATACGGCCTCAGAAGCTATCTCAAGTCGTCGCTTTGGCTCGTTCCATTTATTGCCATTCCCATTGAACTCGTCGTCACACGATTATTGCATGGACTTGACGGTTGGCTCGGATGGGCTCTTTTGGGCTTGACGGTGCAAGGCGCGCAAGCGTTGCTCGGGGCTTTTGTCACTGTAACGCTGTCTTTCGTGGTCTTCACGTTCGGTTCGCTGCTCATCGCGATTCAGGTCGCCAGTGCGCAAATGACCCCCCGCATTATTGCCCCGACGTTGCTGCGAAACGGCGTCGTCAAATATACCGTTGGTCTCTTCATATTTACCTTGATGTTCATGCTGAGCGCGCAGAACAGAATGGACAAGGAAGTCCACCAGCTGGTCATGCTCGTCGCAGCCTTGCTTGGGATATCCTGCTTCGCCGCGTTCTTCTATCTGATCGATTACGCATCGCGACTATTGCGCCCTATCAGTATTTTGGCGCACGTCGGCAACAGCGGACTAGAGGTGATCGAAAGCGTCTATCCCGATCTTTGTCTCGCTGCCGACATCCGGGAACGCGACAGTATAGGGCTCGGTGCTCCGGATCGTGTCGTTCAGCATCAGGGAGCGTCAAGCATTATTCTTGCGGTAAATCTTGACCAGCTGATAGCTGATGCCGAGCGCTCGAACGGCGTCATCGAATTCGTTTGCCAGATCGGCGATTTTGTCTCGGTTGATGAACCCCTGTTCAACCTTTATGGCGGCACAAAGATGATCGACGAAGAGAGATTGCGGACATCGACAGCGCTCGGGTCAGAGCGCACTATGGAGCAGGATCCTACCTTTGCATTTCGCATTATTGTCGACATTGCGCTGAAGGCGCTGTCGCCGGCGATTAACGATCCTACCACAGCCGTGCTGGCGATCGACCAACTCCATCGCATGCTGCGAAACGTCGGCAAACGCGATTTGCGCACCGACGAACTATTCGACAAATCCGGACGATTGCGCGTGATTTTCCGAACTCCGGACTGGGAGGATTTCGTCCATCTCGCATTCAGGGAGATACGCGCATGCGGTTCGAACCATCTCCAAATTGTAAGGCGGCTGCGGGCGATGATCGAAAACCTGGTGCAGACGCTCCCCGCGCGCCATCACCCAGCGCTATCTGAGGAGCTAGGCCTGCTCGATCGCGACATAGAACGCCATTTTACTTACCCGGAGGATCTGATGCTTGCTCGTATCGCGGATGCTCAGGGCCTTGGGGGGCATTCCGGAACGATCAAACGTTGAACGAACGCTGCACGCTTAGCTTGAGCCCTAAGTCGCCTGCACTGATGCAATGAGGACTTGTTGGCGATGTTGGAGGACGACACCCTCGTTCACGCACGTCTGAAGACTCCGAAGGCCGCTGCCTTGGCCGGGATCGCTTTTTCCCTGCTGATGTTCACGATCTTTGGGCTGCTTCGGCGCTCCATTCCGGCCGACCCGCTGGAGTCCGGCGCATGGCTCACCACCGATACGAAGACGATCGCGCTCGCGTTGAACCTCATTCCTTTTGCCGGCGTTGCCTTCTTGTGGTTCATTGGAGTGCTGCGTGATCGGCTTGGTCGGCAGGAAGATCGCTTCTTTGCTACGGTGTTTTTCGGCAGTGCCCTGTTGTATCTGGCCATGCTGTTTACTGCTGCTGCGCTGATCGGCGCGGTTATGCTGCTGGCCTCTACTGCCGAGCCGAATCAATTGATGAATTCCGCCACCTTTCGCTTCGCGCGTGCCGTCGCATACATCGTTACCAACGTGTACGCCACCAAGACGGCGGCCGTCTTCATGATTTCAACGTCAACTGTTGTGATCTACACCGGCATCGCCCCGCGCTGGATTGCCTTTATCGGGTATTTGTCGGCGTCGGTGCTGCTGATCGGCAGTTATTACATCGGGTGGAGTTTCGCGGTATTGCCCGTTTGGGTGCTTTTGATCAGCGTATATATTTTGGTTGACAACCTACGCGGACGTTAGAAGCCAGATGCGTTCTTTTCAAATCAACGAACCCCACCACGCGCAGCACAGAGGAGGTTACGATGGCTGAAATAAATAAACTCTCTGTCGGCAAAGTGCTCGACAAGCTGCGCAGCAACGATGCGCAAAAAGGCGCAAAGACCACTCAGCTCGAAAAGAAAATTAATACGACTGATGAAGAGATACAGCGCTTGAGAGCGGCAAGCCGCCGTTTTAAGCGGGGGCCGCGAGCCGGCACGACCGGGCCCGGGCCCGATTGAGATTTCCGCAAACCTTCTTCAAGAGCGTCGCCGATGGTCCTCGTGCTCGCCATCGCTGCGGGAAATACCATTCTTAGTGAGACGTTCGCGCTCCAGACTGAGGGTTCGTAGCCGTGGAGAGAGAATTCCCTTCAACGAATGCGCGAAGCAGACACCGCGACCAGAAAGCCCGCTTCCGCTAGCCGTCACCTTAAGAAAAGGCCTAGAGTTCGGACCTCGCGCGACAACGCTCGGTCCGAATCAACTCCTCACCAATAGCCAAACCAGCCAAACTGCTGTTGCCGCGCCACCAGGAACGCAGGGGGCGCCAAGCGTTTCTTTGTAAATTTGCGTTGGCGGTGCAGCCTCGGTTCTCGCTTTTTTGCATCGGATGATGGTAGCTGGCTGACATCAGACGATCGCAGTTGCGCATATGCCTCCCATTCCCCCGCCTTGGCAGGCGCGATCGTTGCCGGGGCCGCGGCGCTCTCCTCCATGTTCGCGACCTGTGCAGGGATGATCGTCGGGAGGTTAGTGTCGTAAACAATGCGCTCCGGCCATTTCCGATCGGAATGAATGCGGATGACGTAGGAAGCCGTACTAGCGCTGTGCTCAACCGGCAATTTCGGAAAATAGGCATCAGAAATAAACAGCAGCGCGAGCAACACTCCGCCAACATAGTAAAAATATCGCGCGAGGGGCATTGGTCGCTCCATCTCCCCCGCCATTGTTCCACCTGGCAAGCATTGATCGATTGTCAAACCATCAATGAATGGTCAGCCGAACACTGTCGTGTTTGCCCATGCGACTCGATCGACGTCTGGACTTTCCAGTACTGTTCGATCCAATGTACTTCGGTCAGTTACGTCGCTCCTCGCGCCGCTCCGTGCGTTCTGTGCGCCGCTCCTGACGCCGCTCCATGCCAGCAGTCTGGGCGTCGCCTCACATGCCGTACTGACCGCGGAGGATGCCGTTAGACTGAAGGCAGCAACCGATGCCAAAAGAGAAAGAGCCTTTCGACGGGAGATCACTTCCGAATTGAATATTTCGCTCTTGGTCAGAATTCCTCGGACGGATCTGGCCAATTTCTGATGCGCTTGGTTCCAAGGTGCAGTGTTGATCCAAATCAACGAAGCAATCACACACGGCGCAACGCTCGTGGCAGGTTGCGGCTCTCCGGCGCAACTTGTTCCGGGATCGTCTAGGCGATCAGAGGAATAGGGCTTTTCGGCAACTGTGCAAGGAAGGACAGTAATCATGTCACGTCGAACGATCTTCTCGTTGTTTGCGTCCGTTATAATGGGCATCGCGTGCATGGCCATGATTTCAACTGATGCGTTCGCATATCGCGGCGGTGGACGCGTTGGCGTAGGCCGCGTTGGTGTTCATCACGGAGGCGCCTATCGCGGCGGCGTTTACCGGGGCGCAGCCGTACGTCGTGGCGTGGCGGTAGGCGTTGGCGCTGCTGCCGTCGGCGCTGCTGCCTACGGGGCTTACGGACGTTACGCGCCAAGCTGCGGATACTATCCCAATCCGCCCTGCTACTAGAGCTGTCGTGCAAGCCGGTCTCCTTGAGGGGACCGGACGATGCGAACATTGGTTGTGGCCAGTGCGCGTTCGGCAGGCTTTACGTGATTCAATTCGGGCCAGCACTTGGCGCGACGCTTTTCTGGGTATCGCCGATACCAAAAGAATACAGGCGCCGCGTTTGGTCGCTGATCAGGCCTGTCGGTGTGGTCTGAAAGCCGTTCGGCTTGCCCAGCCGCTACTCCTGAAGGACTGGAACGACCGGCTCTGCTGAACGTCCGAGTAATGCCGGTGCGTCACTCCTGGCGACAGATGCCGTATACGTGGTACGTGACTTTCGAGGTGCAGAAACGCGGTGTATTGCCTCGGAGGAGAAGCCCTCGGGCAACTAGAAGATTTGAGACTGAAAAGGAAGCCAGGGACTTCGCACGAGCGAAGTTCGATGAGGGACAGACTGTCTATGCCGGCACTATCAACCCTCATTTGCCGAGACAGTTGATACCCTCGAGAAGCATCCCTTCCTGGCTCGGACAGGAAGAACAAGAAAACGCGGCGCCAGATGGCGCTCGGAAGCAAAAAAAGTAGCAGGCGGAATTGCGATTTGCACAACGGTTCGACGATGCGAAACCGGCGAGCTGATCCATCCCGCCTGCGAGCCGCCGCTTCAAAGCGACTTGGTTCCGGGCCCATCCGAGTCTGCTCGCGTTCAGCAGCGCTCGCTGCTGTTCACGGAAAAGGTCAGTAACACGTACATGAATTGAACCCTAGGTGTGATTCTATTGATTGCTCTTGTGTGTTGCCATTTTGGCATGGGGCCCTGGAGCGCACGCGCAACCGCGAAAGCGTCGCGAGAAGCTGTTGTAGAGGGAGGTCTGAAAGGTAACTAAACGAGACCCTGTTCTCGTACGAACGGACCCCTCTTTGCGGCTGCGCGAGAAGAAATCGCGTCGTCGCATGGCGCACCCCAAGGAAACGCGTCAGCAGGCACAACCTAGCACCTGGCGAAATTGAAGTCAGTTGGAAACGACGTTGAATAGGCGCCAGCCCCATCTCCGTTCCGGGTCCATCAAGGTACGTCGCGACTAAGCCTCGGAATGTCCGCTTCGGCTCCCTGGCAGCGGAGATGGCTGCGCGCGGGGGCCGACGTCAGTTGGGCGCCAAAGGGTGCCATGGTCGCGCATCTACCCCGTCACCTCACCCGCCGGCTCCGGACTTAGCCAGCGATAGATCAAGCCACCAGCTGCGCCCCCGATCAATGGCGCCACCCAAAACAACCAGAGCTGCGCCAGCGCCCAACCGCCCACGAAAAGCGCGGGCCCGGTGCTGCGCGCCGGGTTCACAGAAGTATTGGTCACGCGGATGCTGAACAGATGAACGAGGGTCAGCGCAAGGCCTATGGCGATTGGCGCAAATCCCGTCGGCGCCTTGCCGTGAGTTGCGCCCATGATGACGAAAAGAAACATCATCGTCAGCACGACTTCGGTCAGCACGCAGGCGCCTAGTCCGTATTTGCCGGGCGAGTGATCGCCATATCCGTTCGCCGCAAATCCACCAGCAAGGTTGAAGTCGGGCGATCCGCTGGCAATGGCATACAGCACTGTGGCGCCGACGATCGCACCAACCACTTGCGCTACCACGTAGGGGAAGACGAGGCTGGGCGGGAACCGTCGTCCGAATGTCAATCCCACGGTCACCGCCGGATTGAGATGGCAGCCCGAGACGTGGCCGATGGCATAGGCCATCGTGAGCAGGGTGAGGCCGAAAGCCAAGGCCACGCCGAGCATTCCGATGCCCACCTGAGGAATTCCGGCCGCGATCACGGCACTGCCGCAGCCGCCGAACGTCAACCAGAAGGTACCGATTGCTTCGGCCGCAAGTTTCTTGCCGTCCATTACAATCCTCCCTGGTCACTGAGGTTCAATTTTCGCGAATTTCCAAATGGCAGTGAGCAATGCTAAACGGCCTGTCAGGAAGGAAAAAGTCTTAGCCAGCGACATTACGTCGACCCAGGGTCACTCAGCGTAGTTCTGACCGTCGGACCTAAGTCCCGTTTACGGGGCACGGACGCAAGCGGGCCGGTAGCCGCCGCGTCTGCAGCGGCTCCGCCTAGGACGCCCGTCTCCGTTTTGTTGTGAATGGACCCGAGAGGCGGCTCAAAAAGCCGCCGATTTCGCCCATGTCGTTCTGTTGGCAGTGATGCATCAGTCCGTCGTCAAGCTTGACCATTTCACCGGGCGTGCACGTGAGGCCGTTGCGCGCCTGGTGGTCATTCCACCCGCTGTAGCCGTACCCGGGGGCCGCCCGCGTAGTAGGCCCCTCACTGCGTAGTGAGGGGTGCTACTAATTGAACGACGAGAAGTGACGCTATTGCGTCTTGATTGTCCCGTTCGCGTTGAAGTTGTTCTTCGGATCGTACCCGGCGTCGTGTAGATTTCGGATATAAAGGTCGTAGTCGCTGCTACTCACACCGCCCCCCGCTGCGGATGGGTAACCGCCATAGTAGGCCGCCCTAGCCCCGAAAGCTCCGCCCCCGTAGTATCGACCACCACCGTAGTAACCTGTGCCTGTGTGGTAGGGGCTGCCTCCCCATCCCACGTTGGGTGAGGTGGCCGCAACCGCGGCAGCTGTACCGACCGCTGCGGCGCCTGCGCCGATTGCACCGGCGCCATAACCATAACCAGCCCGCCGCGCATGTCGACGCGCAACACCTGCACCGCTCATGGGGGTCAGCGGGCGACCCACCCGTGCCTGAGCGCTCTCGACTGATAGCGTGACGCCGCCTTGCTCAGACCGACCGAAGGAGAGCAGCGCCGTACACGCAAACGTCGAGGCTGCAACAGCAACTGTCATCAGACCCATCTGCTTCATGGACTTTCTCCGTTACCTGCTTGCCCCATTTCGAAAACCATATGGCCTTCTCGTCCACGCCCCTTTGCGCACAGCCACTGATCCACATCACGCGCCGCCTGCCGCCTGCGGCCATCTGCTCTGGCAGCCTTAGCGCGCTCAAATCGCCGGCGCCTCCATCCCCGGCAGTTTGAATGCGCCGGCGCTAACAAGTCATTCCGACTGCGCACCTACGGACGGCTCGGCGGGTCTGGCGAACGGCGGTTCTTGCCACACAAACCCCGTTCACCCGCGTCATGCCCGCGCCGCAGGCTCGAGCGACTTTCGTAATCATGCCGTCCGGTTGAGGAATCGGCGCAGGCGTCATTGCTTGTGCCGATGTTGCAACCGATAAGGCGAAGCCAGCAACAGCCAACAACCTGATCATTCTGCTCCTCCCTTAACCGTCCAATCGCTCTGGCCTCCCACAGCCCGGGATGGTCCGGCTCTCGTGTTCAAGTACTTCCCTCTACTAATTTCCGGCACTGGTCGCTCGAAGGCTTGAGATAGATCAAGGTCCATAAGACGACCGAGCCGGAACCTTCTCGAAACCCAGAAGACCGGCCATGACGCGCCGAGCCGTCGGTCGTCCGACGCGGGTACAAGGCCGCGTTCGCTTGAGAGCCCTAGCACGCTCCGCTCCTCACGCCTGGTGACTTAGCAGCGGACATCCCAATTTCGTCGGTTCAAGATCACGACCCAGATTCCAAGCAGCGGCCAGATCTCCCCTCTTCTTCCCGAAAGCGACATTCAACGAGGCGACCGGAACGCAGCCCTGCCAGGTTCATGCGTTGACTTGAATCAAACGAACCTGTCGGCAGAGCCTTATTCAAAATTGTGAATCGGTGGCTTTGGTGCTGCATGGCGAGTTCGGTGAGGCATCAAAAGGAGGCGACTCGGCTTGCGACTTGGCTTGGATGGTTTCCGCCAGTTCGCTGGTTGGCC
>Ga0066673_10000350_pt1 | contig 12939 bp, 11 predicted proteins | sample GraSoiAngelo_122_FD_62302 | JGI IMG/M metagenome (GOLD analysis project Ga0066673, IMG submission 62302) | Grasslands soil microbial communities from the Angelo Coastal Reserve, California, USA - 14_0927_02_20cm | ecosystem: Environmental > Terrestrial > Soil > Grasslands | place: USA...
TGATTTCCACCACGCGCCCACGGATTTCCAGATAACGATAAGGATTGTCGGGATCGATGATGGCGAGAGCAACACGAGGATCGCGGCGCACGTTCTTGTCTTTTTGACGGGCCCTCGCACTGTTGACGATAACGAGGTCACCTTCGATGTCGCACCACACAGGAGTGACCTGCGGGCGGCCGTCAGGCATAAGCGTGGCGAGACTGGCAAATGCGCGCTTGGTAAAGAGGTCACGGTATTTATCCGGGATGGCCTGGGACATAGTTCCTCCTTGCTAGAACCGCCAGTAATTATAGACGGGACTCACAGCAGCGGGTACTTAGGCCGTTTCGGCCGGGCCTGGAGGGCCGTCCATAAGTGGACTTCCCTATTCGTACGCCAAGGCGTCGATGGGATCCTTCTGCGCGGCTTTAAATGCAGGGTAAAGGGCGCCGGCCAACGATCCAATCAAGGCGATGACAGTGGCACGGATGACCCACTGAGTGCTGATCTCGACGGGCAGGGTTGGAATGCGGTGATGGATGCTGCTGCTGGCGACAAGACTGATCGCGATACCCACAATGATGCCGCCGATAGCAAGCAGCGCAGTTTCTCGGAGGATCACATTCACGATGTAGAACTTGGAAGCGCCGAGCGATTTCAGGATTCCGATCTCGCGGGTGCGCTCCATAACCGCGGTGTACATTGCCTGGAAAATCACTATGACACCAATGGTGAGCGAAATGCCGATCACGACATTAATGAACGTCGAGAGCATCGGGATGTTATCGGGCGTTAATGTCGAGAGATATTCGCGCATCGAATGCACGCCGTAGGTCTGCATATTTGGGACGTTTTTAATCTCCCCAACGACCACCTCGGCATTCGCGGCATTGTCCGCCTTGATGTAAAAGGCGGATGTCCTGCCGGGCGCGCCATTCAATTCCTGCAAGGTTGAGAGCGGTAAAAAAAGTCTTGCACCCTTGCCGTGAGCCACAACCCCAGAAATCCGAAAGGTGTGATTCAGCAGGTCAACGTTGTCGCCGATCTGCGAGTGATGGGTGCCGGCGTAGACGTCATCAACAATAATGTCGTTGGGGCCCTGAAACGCTCCACCTTTTATATAAACAAACGGGCGCATCGCCTCAAAGCTGGGAAGGTCAATGCCATACAGTGTTTGCAGGGATCCGGCAGTCGAAATCTGCATGAGTATAGGCGAGACCACCGCAACGTGCGGCAGTTTGGCGATGATGTCGCCGATTTTCACCGGCATGGGCGCGCCAGTCACGCCAACAAGATTGGATGAACCCGGCGGCAACACAATGACGTCGGCTCCGATACCGGCTTGACGGTCGCGCGTGCTGTTCAGTTGCCCGAGTGAAAAGCCCACGATCAAGAGAATCAGAGTCACTTCCAACGCGACTGCGACGATGCTGATGGCCGACCGCAAGGGCCGGTGCGTCAGGTTGGAGACGATCATCTTGTTCATCATAAGAAGGCAGAAGTAAGAAGAAGTTAGAATGCAGATTCAATGCAGAAGTCAGAACTAAGAATGCAGAAGTAAACCACTTCTGATGATGAAATTCTGCTTGCTTCTAACTTCTGCCTTCTACTGGCCTCCGCCGCCGTTGCTGCCGCTAGCATTTGTGGCGGGTTGCGCGCCCAAGCGTATCACTTGTGCGCCCGGCGGCTGTTCAAGCACGAATTTGTCGTTGGTGAGCGGCTGATTCATATCCATTTTTACAATGTTGAGAGTTATGTTGTACTCCTCTTCCGGGCGCCTAATCTCGATCTTGGAAGGAAACAATACAGCATTGTAGTCCTGATACTTGGAGTACCGCGCGTCGGTGACCAGCGTGCCGGACTGGTCATAAATGAGCTGGCGGTTAGGTAAAAGGTCAGTGCGGCTGAAAACGATTTTGCGAGCGAGCCACGCCTCGTCGTTTTGTACACGAATTACGTCGATAACATAGTCGGGCTGCTCGTACTTCTGACCCTTTTCTGGGGTGATGGTTTCAGTCGAATCCTCCAGCACCGCCGTCTCGTGTTGCGCGGGATCAATGGTCCGAAGCAACAGGGCGTCATAGATTGTCTGTGGACGAAGGTTCTCAAGCGGCTGCTGCGGGTTGGGGGTTGAGACGTTATTATTCCCAACGACGAAACGATTCTTGGTCGGAATCCAAACTTTGAACTGCTGGCCATCGCTCACCATGTCGAATGCCCGATTGCGAACGATGGGAAACAGTCCGATCATGCGCAGCATCGCCGGCTTACGGGCGAGTACGTAACCGCGGATCTCCTGATATTCAGTAACCTTGCCTTTCTTTTCGCCGCCGACTGCTGTGGCGATATCGACGGTGGCCTGCATGGTCTGTATCTTTGCCGCCTGCGCATTGATGTAAGCAACCAATTCGGGCTTGGTGGCGTTCTTGAGCGCCGACATCTGGAATGGACGTTCGACTTTGCGGGTATGAAAGAGACACCCCGCCAGCGGGAACGTGGCGAGCACAACAACGAGCGAAAGCTTCCTAAATATTCGTGACATTCTGCTTCGTAATTCGATGTTCCAAAAGTATATAAGGACTCCTCTGCGGCACCACAAAAGTCAGCGCTGCTGGGCCATGGCGCGTCGCAGGGCAGCTACGTTCCGGTTGTGCTCTTCCAGCGAGGTTGCAAAGCGGTGGTGGCCATTGCCATTGCTTACGAAATAAAAATATCGGGTATCAGCCGGATGAAGCGCTGCAGCCAGTGAGGTCTTTCCGGGATTAGCAATCGGTCCCGGCGGCAGCCCGGAATGACGATAAGTGTTGTAGGCAGAGTCGAATTGCATGTCGTTATGATGCAAGGCACCCCCGTAAGTTCCACCTAATAGTTCGGCATAAATTACAGAGGGATCAGCCTGCAGTGGAATGTGCGCAGCCAGACGGTTGACGTAAACGCTGGCAACCTGAGGGCGTTCGTCGGACACGGCAGTCTCCTTCTCGATAATCGAAGCCAGCGTGACCGTCTTTTGCACGTCTCCGCTCAATCCGAGCTCGGCGGCGCGAACCCGGAATTCCTTCACCATTTCGGCAGCCATGTCATGCATGCTCTGGGTGCGGGTGAATTGATAAGTATTCGGGAAGAGGTAGCCCTCGAGTGAGGTCGCTCGCGGCGCAAACTCGGAGATGAGAGAGGTCTCGGTGGTTGCAATTTTCAGGAAATCCTCTGTTCGGCCAAGGCCCGCGTCGCTGATGGCTTTGGCGATGTCAAACATGTTGAAGCCTTCTGGAATGACAACCGTGTGCACATAAACATCGCCGCGGGCGAGGCGATTGTGCACGTCGATAGTGTTGGCGTCGTGTTCGAACAAGTATTCTCCCGCCTTCAGCGAGGGGCGCCGGTGAAGTGAGTGCCAGAGCACGAATGCGTCAAAGCTGCGGATTACGCCTGCGTTCTTGAGCTCGCGCGCAATTCGTTTGGTTGAGTAGCCGGGGCGGAGAATGATAAACTTCTGCCCGTTGGGCGAAAGCGGCACCAGCAGGCCATAGGCCAGCCAGCCCGCGATTGCGAGCAGGAGTAGGAACGCGAATCCGAGCAGCTTGCGCACGCCCTTAGTTTAGAAGAATGAGGAGATGCTGCTGGTTTACCAAAGGACTACGAGGACAGTGAATCATTGGGCGTAGATCAATACTTCAGTTGCCCGGCGACGTAGGCGTTCACCTTGGCAAAAATATTTTCGTGGAGCAGGTCGCGTCCCTCCGCGTTTGCGGTGACGCGAATCTCTAGGAAGTCATCGCTCTGTTGCGATTGGGCAATGACAGGGACGGCAATGGTTACTTCTCCGCCGGACGGAACGGTGACTGGGTGGATCTCGCTGTTCTGCTTCCAACCCGCGGGAAGCATGACCGAAGCTGTAACGGTTTGCGGTTGCTGCGTGCCGTTGTGCACCAATAACGGAATCGTGAGTGTGTCGTTTGGTTGGATTGCGATTTCGGGGCGGAGCGCGTTCAACGAAGGCAAATCGTGCGCGCGCCAAAACTGGCGATAGAAGCCCCAGGGTCCGGCGAGTTCGACACGAAGAGAGCGGAAATCTTCCGGCGCGGGAGTTGGAGGCGGCGAGAACGGAATCGCGTCGGAAGTAATTCCGTCCAAAATGTCGCCGATGGAGGAAGACTTCACATGCGATTTCGCTAGCCATAGGCGAACAGGATCGGAAAGATAGCCAATCCCTTGCAGTTGCTTGATGGCCGCGTCGAGGTTCTTGCCGCTTTCAATCTGGCGGTTTACCTTTGGGTCAAACGACTGCGTGTAATAAGGAGCAGCGCCCGGAGCAGCGAGTTGCAGATAAGAAGTGTGGCGCGACGGCGAAATGTCTCTCCCCGAGTACTCGGGCCCGTGGCCCCGCAGGAAACCGGAATCGAATGCGTCGGTGAAGTAGTAGAGCTTTTTTGCCTGCCACGGACTCAGTCCTTCAAGCGCATTCTCGAACTGCCGGATCGGCGCGGCGACTTGCCAGGGGAATGCTGCAGGGTCGCCGGACATGTCGAAGGCCTGTGTCGCAATTACGCCGGATGCCTGATGGTCTCCGTGATTTTCTCCGGCGACACTGCTGGGCAGCCAGGTCATCAGCACTTCAGGACGGGTCAGGCGGAAGATGCGGACAACCTGTTCGAGCACCGAGGCGGTCGGCCAAGTGGCTAGAGAGACCAGGACGTTCTGACTGGCGACGTCGCGACCATCGAGGAACCAGACGTTAGTGATTCCGAGAACGTTCATCGCGCGCCGGCCTTCTATTTCGCGCACTGCGCCCAGCGCTCGCGCATGCTCTCGGCCTTCGGAGTTAGATCCGGAATCTCCGCGAGTGCAGTAAACGACTGCTACACGCTTGTGCTGATCGATGATGGCGCGAGCGAGATAGGTCGAAATCAGAGTGTCATCGTCGGGATGAGCGACCACGACGAGGATGTCGGCTTTGTAACGAGCGTCCGGGGTAGAAATCTGGGCCGAGGCGAGCGCGGCGAGAATACATAAGCCAAGAACAAGACCGAACTTTGTTTTCATGGAAGTCAAAGTCAAAAGCCTTACCCGCAAAGATCGCAAAGGACGCTAAGAAAATGGTCCGCCAAGCCCGGTGAGGTGTCAGCTATGAATTAATCGTTCAGCCCGTTTTTCTTGCATCTTCGAAGGCATGTTTTTTGTCCAGTTCTGCTTTCGCGCAGTTCATGTCCGCGTCGAATTTTTCCGCCTGAGCCATCAGGGCAGCATTCGCCGACGCCCATTCGCCTTCAATAGTCATCAGGCCAGATTCGGCCAAACCTCGTGCAACTTCCAGCACGTGACCCACGGTGTTTTCAACGTATAGGGCTTCGGTGGGATCGCCGACCCAGACATTGCCACCAACGAGGCGAGTCTGCCAGAAAACTTTTCGTGCCAGCAGCAACGATATCTGCTCGTCGGTCGCTTTGCCGAACACCCATTTGTTGCGCTTGAAATCGTAATACCGGCTGGAGAACTGAACTGGAACGAGCTTGCCGGATTTGAGAAATTCAAGCTGGCGGCGGTCAACTTCTTTGCGCAGTGAATTGATTACCGGAGCTTCTGTGTCTTTTGCTTCAAGCGAAGGCAGCACTTCGCTGACGGTGACTGAAAGATTGACGGCAACCGGAGCATGCAGGCCGTCGGAGTTTCCCAGTTTCACGTCGCCATGCAGGACCCAGAAGTCTGCACCAGACCCCGATTTGTGGAACGGCCATTTCAGATCGATAAAAAGCGGGAGTCCGGCGGAAGTAACGTAAACCGGACGAGCTTGAACGTCGCTCATTAGAAATTGTCTCCGTTGAATTGTCGAAGTGGAATTTTACGACAGGAGCGGCTCTGGGGAAAATCGGCGCGTGGTCAAGCGGCGCACGGGCGAGGACGCCCGTGCCTCCAAGATTCAGCGAAATTGACTTATTTTCCGGCGACTGCGGCGGCGGCTTTGGGCTGTTGCAATGCAGTGATCTTGCGAAAAAGGTGGTCCATGTCCTCGCCGGTATCGGTGTTGCCGTCCACGTAAGGATGACGTGAACCGTCGGTGTGCATGACAAGAACTTTAACCGTCTTGCTGGCTTTTTTGGCCATGTAAGGCAAGTGATGACGATCATCGCGTGATAGTGTCGCGCCGAGAACCACGAGGTCGAAATTGGTCTGATTGAGCGCCTCTTGGACGGCTTTGCGGCCGATGGCAGTTTGCACGGTAAAGCCGGCTTTCTGGAGCTGTTCCGCTCCCGCGGACAGCACCTGCTCGTTCAGCTCACTATAAAGAACTTTGATCGACGTACTGGGTTTTGACATGCAGTGCTCCTGAAAGGAACGTTAGCAATGTCTGAGTGGGTTGAGAACGTAACCGAAGACCACGCCCGAAGGAGACTCCCTGGCGTCGCGCAAGCATCTGGAATACGTGTTTGGCCTTTACGCCACATCAACTTGCATGGTCTGTTACATTATTGCCGAAAGGAATTCGGGAAAATGCGCACGATCATGTTACTTGCCGTGAGTTTCGCGCTTTCGGCGAGCGCTCTGGCCCAACAGAATGCTTTTTGCGATTTTGACGACGGCAATCAAGTCAACGTGCAGTACAGTCCTAACGTTAAAGAGCAGCCGCGCAACGGACGCGTTTGGGCGCCGGGCATTACTTTGTATGTGCAGACCCCGCTGACGCTTGGCGGAAAGACGATTGGATTGGGTGCGTATTCGGTTTTCCTGATCCCTGATAGAAAGAATTGGACCCTGATCGTTAATAAAAACGTGACCGCGGGCGCGGCTTACAACTCCGCCGACGACGTTGCGCGCGCATCCATGGACATAGGCGAGATCCCGCAGCCGGTGAATACTCTACAACTCTCATTCGGCCACATGGGACCGAAGCAGTGCAGTCTCCGCGTCTACTATCAGAAGACGGGCGCGTTCACGGACTTCATGGAGAAGTGAGCACCCAACATTACCGAGCCGTATTTGACCGCATTTGCGTGCTCCTGAATAATGACTCTCCTGCGGGTTTTCTTTGATCGGTTCAACAATTTCGCATTTCAAAATCGTCCGTGAGATCGGCGCCGGTGGCATGGGTGTGGTCTATGAGGCTGAAGACCTCTCACTGGGACGGCGTGTTGCACTGAAGTTCCTGCCGAAGAATGTGGCTGCCACTCCACAGGCGCTGGAACGCTTCCGCATGGAGGCGCGGACGGCATCGTCTCTCAACCACGAAGGCATTTGCACGATTTACGAAGTCAATGAGCACGCAGGACAGCCTTTCATTGCAATGGAACTGCTGGAAGGCGAGCCGCTTTCAGCGCGGCTACTGGGACGGCCGTTCACCAACGAACAGCTCCTCGATATTGCAATCCAGGTTTCAGATGCGCTCGATGCCGCCCACCGCAAGGGCATAATTCATCGCGACATAAAACCGGCAAATATTTTCATTACCACTCGAGGGCGCGCCAAGGTACTCGACTTTGGATTGGCCAAATTGGCACGTGAGCACGAACAGGCGACAGTGGCAGCGGGCGCCACTATCGACAGCCCGATGCTGACCAGTCCGGGCTCGACGGTTGGCACGGTCGCTTATATGTCACCGGAGCAGGCGCGAGGCGAGGAGGTGGATGCCCGCGCTGATCTGTTCAGCTTTGGCGCGGTGCTGTATCAGACGGCAACCGGAAAGCTTCCCTTCGACGGGCCGACATCGGCGGTGATCTTCCACGCAATTCTGGAAAAGAATCCGCCGCCAGCTACAGACCTAAACCCGATGTTGCCGCCACAGTTTGCTGAAGTGATTCAGAAATGCCTCGAGAAAGATGCTGATCTGCGTTGCCAGAGCGCGGCCGAACTGCGCGCCGATTTAAAACGTATAAAGCGCGGATCGAGCACGAGCGGTAGCTCAGGTTCGATGACGCGGACGTCATCAGCCGATTCCACCGCTCCTTTCGGGTCCGGCGTAAACGCTGTATCTGCTGGCACACTGTCCTCAGACGCCGCAACGAAAACTCAGACGGCTGCTGCCGGTTGGTCCCAAAGTGCTCGGCCTCGAAGGCAACTCATATTCCGGTTTCTAATCGGTCTGCTTATTGGCGCAGTCATCTGGATAGGGTTCGCTCTCTACAACCACTTCAGTGCTGTAACCGCCATCAACCCGCTCAATATGCAGATTACAAAGCTGACGGATGGCGGCACCGCCCTCGAAGGTGCAATTTCACCGGATGGCCGCTTTGCCGCGTTCGTGAAACGCGGCGATCAGCAGAGCCTGTGGGTACGGCAGATCGCAACCGGCAGCGAGGCCCAAGTGGTGCCGCCCGGACCAGGATATTTCTTCAATCGTCCAACATTTTCGCCAGACGGCAACTACATTTACTACGAGCACAGCGATCCTCAAAATGAGGACGAAACCATTCTCTACTCCGTCCCCAGCCTGGGCGGAACTTCGCAGCGAATTCTTGACGACCTGAGCACCCCAGTCAGCTTCTCGCCTGATGGCAAGCAGATTGTGTTTGCGCATTTCGATGTCGGCGAGAAGAAGAAACCTCAGCTGGTGATTGCCGCAAGCGATGGTACAGGCCGGCGCACAATTGCCGAACGTGAGGCGATAGCCGTAAATGGTGCCGCCCCGTCTTGGTCGGGAGACGGCAGTTTAATCGCAATTGCTCAGTACGAGCTGACAAAAAACGGGCTCAGTAATGTGCTCGTATTTACTCCACAGGGTTCGCTGGTAAAGTCCTTCGCGTTTCCCTTCCTGGTCGATGGCATTGCGTGGCTGCCAGATTCCACCGGCATGTTCCTGGAAGCCCGCTCTCCGGAGATGAGCTTTCGCAGACAAATTAAGTTTCAGCCCTATCCTTCCGGAAATCTGCAGAATGTGACAAACGACTTGAATGAGTACCGAAACATAACCGTCACCAATAATGGTAAGGCGCTGGCGACGATTCAGGAACAAGAGTCTTCAGCCATCTATATCGGCACTTCGCCGGCGAAATGGCCGGGTGACGTCAAGCTAGGCTCTTCGCCAATCACAACTGGCCAAGCCGAAGGAGGCGAGGCGGTGTGGGGCGTTGATGGCAAGATCTATTTCAGCGACGGAGACTTTCACTCATTCCGCATGAACCCTGATGGCAGTTCGCGCGCGCGTGTTCCAGACCGCGATACCAATGCTGTTTACGCAAGAGCTTGCGGACCGAATGCTCTGCTCTTCGGAAACTTGCGGGACAACAATCTCAGTCTCTTCCGCCAGACCTTGGACACCCGCGAGATAAAGCAGTTAACCTCAGAGCGCGACGCCGAGAAGCCGGTCTGTACTCGAGACGGCAGCGCAGTTTTCTACCATGACTTTTTCGAAGGACCGGCCATCAAACGAATTTCGACCAGCGGCGGTTCGCCATCAGTTGTGTACGCCAGCGCCGCAAACGATCCGGCCCTTTCTCCCGATGACAAGCGGATCGCTTTTTTTCAATTCTCCTCAGCAGGCGGGGAACATAAGAACATCATCGTGGTACAGGACCTGGATGGCGGGAACCGGATCGAGTTGTCATCGATGGGAGTGCATAAAATGATCTGGGCACCGGATTCACGAGCGTTGTTGGTGAGCAAATCGACCGGCGCAGGGGCTAATCTTTTTTATCAGCCACTCGATGGAAGCAAACCCACGCAGCTCACGCATTTCGACACCGAGCCGCTTTGGTCCGCATCGTTTTCCTTGTCGCCAGATGGTAAACAAATCGCAATCGGACGCGCCCGTGTCAACGACTCCGATCTGGTCATGTTCAGTAACTTTCGCTGAAGAGAATCACTGAAATTCCCGCGTTTCGAAAAGTCATAAAATTTATTCATGCAAGCCGCTGTTCTGACCGCCCCGTCCCCGATCTCAAAATCTCCCCTCAAGATCGAAGACGTACCTACGCCTGAACCGAAGCAGGGTCACCTACTCCTGAAGGTGCGCGCTTGCGGTGTATGCCGAACCGATCTGCACATTACAGAAGGTGAATTGCCTCCCCGAAACCCTCGACTTATTCCTGGCCATCAGATCGTGGGTGAAGTGGTTGCCGGAGAAGGTGTGGCGAAAGGCTCACGTGTCGGTGTCTCCTGGCTCGGCGGCGTGGACGGAACTTGCACGTATTGCCGCCGAGGCATGGAAAACCTGTGCGACGCGCCGACATTCACTGGATACTCAGTTGACGGCGGATATGCCGAGTACGCCCTCGCGCGAGCCGATTTCTGTTTTCCAATTCCCGCAGCGCTCGATGATCTGCACGCCGCGCCGTTGCTGTGCGCAGGCATTATCGGATTTCGCGCGATACGGGTGGCGGGAGTGGAAAAAGGGGATCGCGTGGGGCTGTTCGGATTCGGTGCTTCCGCGCATCTCACAATTCGTGTTTTGGGGGCTTGGGGTTGCGAAGTGTATGTGTCATCGCGCCGCGAGTCGCATCGCAAACTCGCGGAGTCTCTCGGCGCAAAATGGGTTGGCAAAGAAACTGATCGTCCCCCCGTGCAGATTGATCGCGCTCTCACCTTCGCGCCGAGCGGAGATGTAGTGATCGCGGCGTTAGCAAGCCTGCGCAAAGGCGGTGTGGTTGCCATTAACGCGATTCATCTTGATCGCATGCCGCAATTCGACTACGACAAGTTGCTCTGGGGCGAGCGCCAGATTCGCAGCGTTACCAACATGACACGTGCCAACGCGCGCGACTTTCTGAACTTGGCGGCGGAAATCAAGCTGACCGCCAAGGTCACGTCGTTTCCGCTCACCAGGGTGAATGAGGCGCTCGCCGCGGTAAAAAACGACGCAATTGACGGAGCGGCGGTGGTGGTTCCCTAATTCGCAGATGTGGCCGTTGCTGACGGTCGTTGGCCAAGTCCAGAACGCCTCGTTATCGCGTACGGAACCTTAGGAAAATCAGGCCTCCAATCGGGTGTGCGCCGTAATCCTTCCGCAACAGGTCTGGCACACCATGCCACGTGAGTTGGCCGCCGAGCGCGGTTGAAAGATGCGGGATACGACCGATGTTGCGCTCGTACCCTGCGGTATAAGCCTGGATGCGCGTGAAGTAGGAATCGACGGAACTTGCGGGGAGCGCGCTCCCGCTGGACAACAGCTCAGTCGTCCGGTCAACGTTTTCGGCGCGCATCCAAAGGCTATTTTTATCAAGGAACCGCAGAGTCGATTCGAGGAGAAAGGCGTTCCCGACATTTGTATTCTGCAGGTTCTGATTGCGTCCCCACAGAGCCATTGAAGCCCAATTCCCTCTACCAAGTGGGCGGTTGTATATGAGCGACGCCGTCATGCGGCGAACGCTCTCGTCGGGGAACAAACCCTCTGGGCCACTCAATTCGCCAATTGAATATTGAAAGCTCCAGTTCTGGCGAGGAATGAAGGTAAGCCGGGTGGACCAGGAGTCGATCTTGCCTGAATCAACGTCCCATCGGTATTCGTCCGGTTCACGTCCATGAAACCCGGAGCCTTCCAGCCGCAAGTGGCGATAAGTGATGCCAACTGTAACCACGTCGTCAGCGATGTGAGTTGAATCCTCGAGATGATGGCCGAGCGGAGCCAATGGATCTTCCGATGCGGAAGCCCGATGCGGATACGCCGGCGGACCCATCGCCGGATCGCCTACTGGAGCAGCGTAGAACGATATCGCCGTGTTTTCGTTGATGTTGTAGTCATAAATGGCGGCCAGTTCCATGAAGAAATCGTGTGGGTGCTGGGCATCAATAATCGGCTTGCCATAAGCGGCCTCGCCCTGCTGAAAGAGTTCTGGATAGCGTCGATCAGAAACAGTCGCAGGTTCGAGACTCAACATGCTTCGCAGCGTGAGCACACCGTGGCCTATGGATCTCTGCGCCATCGGCATAAACCAATTGGTGGAGAAAAACTTGTCCCCGCCGCGCGGCCCGGTCTGTTGCAGTTCGTTGATGAATGCTTCTCCGTGGAACATCAGCATCCAGCCACCACACTGATGCATGAGCATTTCCTTGGGCGTGGAGATTGGCTCGATGTCGGTTCCCGACGTGGCGTGTTGCTCCAGTGCTTCAATCATCGAACGAGTTTGCAAAGTCGGGTTGTTGTTATCCATGCCGCTCATACTCGGCATGGGCATCTGGTGACTTGTTTCCTGTGCCACAGACGCGCTGCTAAGAGTTATAGACACAAGCAAATATAAAAGAGAATTGCGCACAGACCGCTCCTGTCGTTAGCTACACAAGTGTGTAAACGGGCAGTGCCGAACCAGCGGCACACTTTGGGAGAGGGGCGGAATTCTTTTCAGATACGAAGAACGGCAGTACTAGGAGGCCGGTCGGGGAACGCTGTACCAGCAGCAGGAACACCGAACAAACGTTCAGTGGCCAGCGTCTGCACAGGAACCGAAGCTGCCAAAAGGGAGAACGTGGAAAGCCGGAAAGTCGTTACTTCACGTACGATTGCAGATTGATGTCCGGCCTGGCAGCATTCGTGATGGGACGAGTCTCGGGAGGGTAGAGGCGCGGGCCGGCGATGTTCTGGACAGCCCGCAGAAGTTTCAGGTGAAGTCGGCGATACTGCTCCGGGAAAAACCGTCGCCACCGCTGCAAGCAGAGAAAGGACGATAATTCCCGTGACCGTTTTCATCGAGCAGCTTTTGCCGACCTGAGGCAACATCACTCCATTCCTGATTAGAAACTAAATCCCACCTGCGCCGTGAACGCTCGTGGTGTGACGTAATGGGTCCCGGTAAACGTTGACAGGAAATTATATAGTGCAACTTTGTTTGTCAGGTTGATGGCCGTCAACTGAAGATTCCATTTGTATTTATCGCCGCGAAAAAGATTGTCATCTCCTACGGACAAATCGAATAGATGACGTGGAGCAATACGTGGCGGATTGTGATTGTCATTTTCGGTACCAGCCGCAGGTATGCTGATCAACGTTGACCCGTACTGCGACGCCGCGCATGAGTTGGGCAGACCGACTGTTGGCGT
>Ga0066673_10000356_pt1 | contig 12821 bp, 12 predicted proteins | sample GraSoiAngelo_122_FD_62302 | JGI IMG/M metagenome (GOLD analysis project Ga0066673, IMG submission 62302) | Grasslands soil microbial communities from the Angelo Coastal Reserve, California, USA - 14_0927_02_20cm | ecosystem: Environmental > Terrestrial > Soil > Grasslands | place: USA...
GTTCGAGCGACCAGCGCGTAACCGAGAACGGATACTGCCGCGACCGCGGGCATGAGCAGATCGCCGGGGCGATCGCCGCGTGCCGTCAGGAGCAATCCCAGGCCCTGCGCGACGACGACGAATCCGAGCGACCCGAAGAGCCGCGTCCGCGCGTAGCTTCGTCCGGGCTCCAGCACCGCCCACTCCATCGTCACCGAGTCGGCGAGCGGAATGAGGGCGCCTCCGAAGAACCCGTGAGCGGCGAGGACCAGCCCGACCTGCAAGGGGGTCCGCGCGAAGGGAAGGAAGGCGAGCGCACAGGCCGCGCCGAAGGCGCAGCGCCGCAGGGTCTTCTCGCGGGCATCGCGCCTGTCTGCGGCGTGCGCCCAGTAGAGGCCCGCGGGCGCGGAGACGAGCTGCGCGGCCATCGCGACGCCGCCGATGACGTCGCCTGTGAAACCGAGCCCGCGCAGCCAGGGTGCGAGGAACCCCTGCGATGCTCCGACGTACCCGTAGTACAGGAAGTAGAAGGCCCGCAGCCTTCCGCTCACTCCGGCTCCATGGTGCTGAGGAGCGGGAACTGCGCTTGCTCGGCGAGCTTGAGCGTCTCCGCGACCTTGGTCTCGGCCACTTCGAAGGTATAGACGCCCGCGACCGCGTATCCGTGCGTGTGCGCGTGCAGCATGATGCTGGTCGCGTCGCTTTCCGACTTGTTGAAGATGTTGACGAGGACGACGATGACGAACTCCATCGGCGTGTAGTCGTCGTTGTGGAGCAGCACCTTGTAGAGCTTCGGGCGCTCGAGCTTCGGCTTGGTCTTCGTCTTCGGCTCGGCCGTCGTGATGCCCGGGTCTTCTTTTTGCTTGGGGCTCATCGCGCTCGCGCCTCCGCCTGCGGCTTCAAGATAGGCGATTGTGCAAGCCAGCGCGCGAGCGCCTCCCTCCGTTCGTCCAACTCCGCGCGGAACGCCTCCCGCATCGCCCGATCGAGCCTCACGTCGCTGAAAGCATGGGTACTCCACACTTCCGCCGGCAAGAAGCCGCGCGACAGCTTGTGCTCGCCGCCGGCGCCGCCTTCGAACGCGCAGAGGTCCCGCTCGATGCAGTCGCGGATCGAGTGGTAGAGGCAGACGTTGAAGTGCAGGAAGGGGTGCTCCTCGAAGGCGCCCCAGTAGCGTCCGAAGAGGCGGTCCTTCGAGGCGACGTTGAAGGCGCCGGCGACGAGCCTTCCGTCCTTGCGCGCCTCGACCATCTCCACGTGCTCGGGAAGGCGGGAGAAGACCCGCTCGTAGAAGGCCTGGTTGAGCCAGCCCCGGCCCCACATGAGCTTGTCGATGGTCGAGCGGTGCAGCGCGTGGGCCTCGCGGGCAAGCTCGCCGGAGCGTGCCCGCAGCTTCTCTCCGCGAACCGTGCGGATCTCGATCCCTTGCTCGGCCGGCGCGCGCATTTCGCGCTTGATGGCGTTCCGGTCCTTCGAGCGGAAGCGGGCGAGGAACTCGTCGAAGGTCCGGTAGCCCTCGTTCTGCCAATGGAACTGGTGGTCGACGCGGAGCGCGAGGCCTGCCTTTTCCAGTTCTTCGGCTTCGCCGGCGAGCGGAAAGAGGAACTGCAGGCTGCCGAGTCGCTCGCGGCGGCACAGATCGCGGGCCAGGCCGACGATGGCCGCGACGGAACGCTCGCGATTCTCGCCCGGAGCGACGAGGATTCGCCGCCCCGTGCAGGGCGTGAACGGCACGGTCATGGAAAGTTTTGGATAGTAGGCAAGCCCAGCGCGCGAGGCTGCCGAGGCCCATCCCCAGTCCCGCGAGAAGTCGCCGTCGCTGCCCCTCCGGACGTAGGCGGGCGCACAAGCCACGAGCTGCCCGTCGCGCCAGGCGGCAAGATGCCTCGGGACCCAGTCGGACCGCGGGCTCGCGCACCTCGTCGACTCGAGGGCTTCGAGGAAGTCCCAGCGCACGAAAGGCGTCGCCGCCTCGTCGAGGAGGGCGTCCCAGGCCTCCCGGGGGACGGAGGCGATCGAGTCGAGGACCTGCAATCGCATGCGCCCTCTGGTTGTGCATTCCCCCGCGCCGCTCCGCAAGCGTGCGTCGTTTGCACCGGCACAGACCGCATGGAAAGGTACGCGCCCGATGAACCTCCTATCCATCCTCCTCTGCTTGCTCGCCCAGGCACCGAACCAGGCCCGCCCGCAGTCGCCTCCGCCGGTTACCGTCCTCGTGAAGGCAGCCCGTCTCATCGATGGAAAGAGCGATTCGCCGCGGACCGGGATGGCGGTCCTCGTCCACGGCGACCGCATCGCGCAGGTCGGTCCCGCGGCGGAGCTTTCCCGGACGGGCCCCCAGGTCATCGATCTCGGCGACGCGACACTCCTGCCCGGGCTCATCGACAACCACGTCCACCTGCTCCTGCAAGGCGACATCACCGCCGCGGATTATGATGAACAGCTGCTCAAGGAATCGATCCCGTATCGGGCCATCCGCGCCGTCGCGGCCGCGCGCATCGGGCTCCTGAACGGCTTCACCACCATGCGCGACCTGGAGACCGAGGGCGCGATGTACGCCGACGTCGATCTGCGCAACGCCATCAACCGGGGGATCGTGCCGGGACCGCGCCTCTTCGTCTCGACCCGCGCGATGGCGCCGACCGGGATGTATCCGCTCCTCGGCTATTCGTGGGAGCTGAAGATGCCCGAGGGAGTGCAGATCATCGACGGCGCGGAAGGGGCGCGCAAGGCGGTGCGCGAGCAGGTGAAGTACGGCGCGGATTGGATCAAGTTCTACGCCGACCGGCGTTATTACTGGGACGAGAAGAAGGGACGCCTCGCCAGCTGGGTCAACTTCACCGACGAGGAGGCGAAGGCGATCGTCGAGGAATCGCACCGGATCGGGCGCAAGGTGGCCGCCCACGCCATCGGCTGGGACGGAATCGACGCCGCGCTGCGCGCCGGGGTCGACACCATCGAGCACGGCGACGGTCTCACCGACGATCTGCTCGATCGGATGGTGAAGCAGAATGTGTACTGGTGCCCGACCATCTACGTCGGCGCCTACGTCGCCGAGGGGCGCGGCGGTATCTGGCCGCGGATGGTGGAGCTGGAGCGGATCGCTTTCGGCAAGGCGCTCAAGAAGCGCGTGCGCATCTCCTACGGGACCGATGCCGGCGGCTACGCCTGGACCGAGAACCAGGCCAAGGAGCTTTCCTACATGGTCCGGTATGGAATGACGCCGATGCAGGCCATCCAGAGCGCGACCAGCGTCGCCGCCGCCCTGCTCGACAAGACGGACGACCTGGGAACCGTCGAGAAAGGACGCTTCGCGGATCTCGTTGCGGTGGACGGAGATCCACTGCAAGACATCAGCAAGCTCGAGCACGTACGCTTCGTCATGAAAGGCGGGCAGGTATACAAGAACGACCGATGAGCCTCCTTCGCGCGCTGTGCGCGGCACTGCTGTTTGCGGTCGTCGCAGCCTGCCACCGGCAGACGGAAGTCACGCCGACGCCGCAGGAGGAAGAGGAGCCCGCCCCGCCGCCTCTGCCCAAGCCGAAGCCGCAGCCGAAGCCGCCGGCTCCCAAGCCGCCCAAGGTGGCGCAGCCGCCGCCGGAGCCCCCTCCTGTCGTCATCATGGAGGACGGGATCCGGCTCGAGTACCGAGCGCACGGCGGCCGCACCGTGGTCGAGGTGACGGAGCCCGAAGGGGCACAGGTGCAGGCCTTCGACGGGTCCGCGCTCGTCGCCGACGATACCGTTCCCCTCGCTTTCGACGCGCAGCCCGACCATTACTACCGGCTGGTGACGCGCTTTCCGAGCGGAGCCGTGCGTGACAAGAAGGTACAGGCGCGAGCCGGAAGGCTGCTCTCGGTGCGCCTGCACGAGGCGAAGGAACCGACGGCCATGAGCGACAAGGACTTCCGGGCGCTGCGCGGCCAGCTCGAGCACGAGCGCAGCGACACCACCAAGCTGGCGGTGCTGCGCTCGGCCGCGGCGAGCGTGTACTTCACCACCGCGCAGGCCGCCTCGCTCATCGACCGCCTCGCCTTCCGCGAGGACAAGCTGGCGGCGATCCCCATCCTCAAAGACCGCATCCTCGACCGCGAGAACGCCTGGCAGCTCTACCAGCACTTCACCTATCGCGAAGACAAGATGAAGGTGCAGGAGATGCTCGAACGTTGAGGCCCGCGCCGCCGCAAACGCTGCGCGAGCGCGTCCGCCTGACCGCGTCGTATCTCAAGGCGCTTCCTCGCGTCTTCCAGCTGGTGAGGGAGTCCTCGCGGACCTTCGCGGTGGGCATCGTCCTGCTCTTGCTCGGGCAGTCGCTGCTGCCGGCCTCGATGGCCTGGGTGGGCAAGCTCATCGTCGACGCGGTGGTGGAAGCGGCGCGCACCGGCGCCGCCGAGGAACGCCGCCTCGTCGTCGAATACGTGCTGCTCGAGTTCGCCCTCATGGTGGTGAGCACGGTGCTCTCGCGCTGCCAGTCGCTCTTGCGCGACCTCATGCGCGCGAGCCTCGGCAACCACGTCAACGTGCTCATCCTGGAAAAGGCGGCAACGCTCGACCTGCGCCATTTCGAGGACGCGGACACTTACGACAAGATGCAGAACGCGCGGCGCGAGGCCAGCATCCGCCCGCTCTCGCTCGTCCTCGAGCTGGCGTCGCTGGTCCAGCAACTGCTCATTCTCGCCACCTACGCCGCGCTCCTCGCCCGCCTCTCCTGGTGGTCCACCCTGGTCATCGTCGCGGCCTCCCTGCCCGCCTTCGTCGCCGAGGCCCGCTTCTCCGGCGAGTCGTTCCGGCTCAACTCCTGGCGCGCCCCGGAAGGCCGGCGGCAGAACTACCTGGAGTGGATCCTGACGCGCGACTCGCACGTGAAAGAAGTGAAGCTGTTCGGGCTGGCCCCGCTCATCCTCTCGCGCTACCGGGCGCTCTTCGACAAGTTCTACAGCGAGGACCGCAGGCTCGCCTTGCGCAAGACGTGGGCCGGGCTGGTGCTCGGCGCGCTCTCCCTCGCCGCCTTCTATTTGAGCTACCTCTACATGGCGGATCGCGCGGCGCGCGCCCGCATCACGCTCGGCGATCTGACGCTCTATCTCGCCGCCTTCCGGCAGGGGCAGCAGGCGATCCAGTCGGCCCTGGCCTCCATCGGTGGCCTCTACGAGGACGGGCTCTTCGTCTCCAACTTGTTCGACTACCTCGATCTGCAATCGACCGGCGAGCGCCCTCGCGCGACCCCCCGCGCGCTGCCGGTCGCGAGATCGCAGGCCGTCGAGTTCGAGGAGGTCTCGTTCCGTTACCCGGGCAGCGACCGGCCCGCGCTCGCCGGCGTGTCGCTGCGCATCGAGCCCGGCGAGAAGCTGGCGCTGGTGGGCGACAACGGCGCGGGGAAGTCGACGCTCATCAAGCTCCTCTTGCGGCTGTACGAGCCCAGCGGAGGGCGGATCCTGTACGGCGGCATCGATCTGCGCGACATCGATCCCCGCGATCTGCGCGACCGCATCGGCGTCCTCTTCCAGGATTTCGTGCGGTATCAATTCAGCGCGCTGGAAAACGTCGGCCTCGGGCAGGTACAGGCGATCGCCGAGCGCCCCCGCATCGAGACTGCCGTCGATCGGGCGGGGGCGAGGAGCGTCATCGACGAGCTGCCCAAGAAGCTCGACACCATGCTGGGCGGCTGGTTCGAGGAGGGCCACGAGCTCTCGGGCGGGCAGTGGCAGAAGATCGCGCTCGCCCGCGCCTTCATGCGGGACGATGCCGAGCTGCTGGTGCTCGACGAGCCCACCGCCTCGCTGGACGCGGAGGCGGAGCACGACCTGTTCCAGCGGATCAAGGCGCTCGCCAAGGATCGGAGCGCGATCCTCATCAGTCACCGGTTCTCGACGGTGCGCACGGCGGATCGGATCGCGGTGCTCCAGGGCGGCCGCATCTCCGAGATCGGCTCGCATGAGGAGCTGCTAGCGAAGAATGGCCGGTACGCGCACCTGTTCCGGTTGCAGGCGTCGGGGTATGTGGACGGGGCGCCGGCGTCGAGAGATCCAACATAGGGCCGCTTGATCTTCGTTGACGTTGACCTTGACGTGGTCATCGACGGCGACAACGACAACGACCACGTCGACGATCACGTCCACGTTGATTTGCCGATGCGGCGGCTAACGGCCGATCTCCCCTCGCGCGAGGTGGTGCTCCACTTCCAGCGCACTCGCGCCTTCGATGGCCGCGCTCGCCTCGAAATGCGCCTTGGCCAGCTCGGGATCCTGCGCCTTCACGCCCGCCCAGAACCGCGCCGACGCGAGCCTTCGCGCCTCGAGGTCCGGATCCTCGTACCCATCCTCGAGAAAGGCGGTCTCCTCCACCTTCCCGAGCAGATATCCCGCGACAGGGCCGGGCCACACGCGCGAAAGCTTCGGCTTCCACAGCTTCCCGAGGAGCCTCGAGCCGCGCAGGACGTAGCGTTCTTCCGGGATGCGGAGGCCGGCGTAGTAGAGGAGCGCCGGCGGCTTCACCCCCCCGGCTGGGCCGTCGTGGGGCGCGTCGAGGGCGGCGATCCACTTCTCGGCCGCCATCTCGCGATCCCCGGCGAGCCAGCGTGCCGCGCCCGCCAGCTCGAGGAGGGACCCGCTCTCGGCGGCCCCGGGCGCTTCCTCGAACGTGCGCGCCGCCTCGGCGTAGCGGCGCAGCTCGAGGAGCGCGAGGCCGCGCCAGAGCGGGTGATCGTCTTGGGCCAGGTCTTCGAACCGGCCCGCTTCCAGCAGGTCACGAGGGTCGTCCACAGCACCAGACTGGTCACAAGCCGCATGCCTTGCAGGGGCAGCCAGGGTCGAATTGTCGTCTGGTACACGCGACGACGTATTGCGAGGGATGCGCCTCGGGGCGGATCCTCGATGGCGTGGATGCCTTCGACAGGCTCGCGACAGTCCCTTGGCGCGCGCTCCGCATCGCTCAAGTGCTTCCGGTCCTCGGGCACGTTTTGTCCGGCGCGGCAGCGGAGCGTGAGATCGACCGCTTCCTCCGGAATCGCCGCGCCTTCGACGGTGACGAGCGGGCCGCCGCGGTCGAGGCCATCTTCGGCGTAGCGCTCTGGCGACGGCGGCTCCTCTGGCACGCAGCGAGCGCCGACCCACGCGCCCTGCTGTTCGTCCTCCTGCGCGATCTCTCGGGGGTGGGAGAAGCGCAGGCCGCTGCGCTGTGCGACCTGCCGCCGCCCTGGCCGGCACGACGTCCAGGACCGGAGCGCCTCGCCGATCGTTGGTCGTTACCCGATTTCCTCGAGGCGCTGCTCGCGCGCGAGCTCGGCCCCGAGGCCGATGCATTCGCAAAAGCGATCTGCATGCCCGGCCCCGTCTGCTTGCGCACGAATACGCTCCGCACCACGCGGCGCGACCTCGCTGTGCGCCTGCGAGACGAGGGCGTCGAAACGGTCGAGACGGCCCTGGCGCCGCAAGGGCTCGTCGTGACTTCTCCCAGACCGAATCTGCTCGCGCTCGGCTCGTTCCGCGCGGGGCTCTTCGAGGTGCAGGACGAGGGCAGCCAGCTCGTCGCGTCGCTCTGTCAGGCGCGGCCCGGCGAAACGGTACTCGACGCCTGCGCGGGCGCCGGGGGGAAGAGCCTCGCCCTCGCCGCCGACTTGCGCGGGGAAAGCCGGCTCGTCGCGTGCGATCCGGACGCAGAGCGCCTGCAGCGCCTCGCTCTGCGCGCGCAGAGGGCCGGCGCCCGGGTCGAGATCGCTACCCGCCCGCCCGCCGGCCTCCGCGCCTGCGTCGCCTTGGTCGACGCGCCCTGCTCGGAATTGGGGATCCTGCGGCGCGGACCCGATGCGCGCTTCCGGATCGACGAGGGCGAGCTGGCTACTCTTCCCCGGCTTCAGCGCGGGATTCTGGAAGAGACCCTGCCCCACGTGCGCGACCGTGGACGGATCGTCTATGCGACCTGCACCATTCGCTCCGAGGAGAACGAAGAGGTTGCGATGGCCTTCGAGCGCGATCACCCGGAGCTCGTTCGCAATCCGGCGAGCGAGGCGTCCGACGGTTTCTTCCGCACGTATCCGCACCGTGAAGGCACCGATGCTTTCTTCGCCGCGCGCTGGATCGTTTCCCGAGGCAGCGATGCCCGATGACGAGAAGAAGCCCTTTCACAATCCCTTCGGCGCGCTCAAGGACAAGCTCGGCGAGCTTCCCCGCGGTCCGGAAGCGAAGCCCGCAGTGGCCCCGAAAGGTCCGGCGCGCGCCGTCGTGCGACTCGAGCGCAAGGGCCGCGGCGGCAAGGAGGTCACCGTCGTCGAGCAACTGGGTCTCGGACCTCGTGAGCTCGGCGAGTGGTTGTCCGCCCTGAAGGGCGCCCTCGGCTGCGGCGGCGTCAACGAGGAGGGCTCGATCGTGCTGCAAGGAGATCAGCGCAAGCGGCTGCCGAAGATCCTCGAAGCGCGCGGGGTCCGGCGGGTGACCGTCGGGTAGAAGGAGCAGCTCAGGCGCCGCTTCCATCGGTGGCCGCGCGTTCCGGCTCCTCCGCGACCCGCTTGCGCCTGGCCGGCGAGCGCCGCTTCCGACGGCGCTGGGCTTTCTCGCCGGAATCTCCCTCGCGCCCCGCATGCCAGGCGGTGAGCTCGGCACGCCGCTCCTTCCCAACCTGGTCGAGCGTCTTGAGCCATTCCTTCCGGTACGGGCGCAGCGTCTCCGCGAGGGATTCCGCCACGACGAGGTTCCGGTACCACTTGGCGTCGGCGGGAACCACGATCCACGGAGCATGGGGCAGAGAGCAGCGCGAGATCGCATCCTCGTACGCCTCGGTGAAGTCGCCCCACTCGTCGCGCTCCTTCCAGTCCTCGACGTTGATCTTCCAGGCCGCTACCGGATCCTTTTCCCGCTCGAGGAGACGCTTCTCCTGCTCGTCCTTCGAGATGTGGAGGAAGTACTTGAGGATGATGCAGCCGTGCTCTGCGAGCAGGGATTCGAAGGCGTTGATCGAGTCGTAGCGTGTCTTCCAGACCGACTTCTTCACCAGCTCGTGCACCCGGACGACCAGGACGTCCTCGTAATGGGACCGGTTGAAGATGGAGAACTCCCCCTGCCGCGGCGCTACCCGGTGGACGCGCCAGAGGAAGTCATGCTGTCGCTCCTCGGTCGTGGGCACGCCGAAGGACGTCACCTGGACGCCTCGGGGATTGAGCCCGCCCACGACATGCTTGACGGTGCCGTCCTTCCCCGCGGCATCGCGCCCTTGCAGGACGAGCAGGACGCTGTGTGTCTTCGCGCCCCACAACAGGTCCTGGAGCTCGAAAAGCTCCTCGTTGAGCGATTCGAAACGCTCCTTGGCCTTCGCCTTCGTCATCTTCGGCGGCGGGTCGGTGGAGATCGAATCCAGGCGCACCTTCGCGCCCGGCTCGTCGAACACGCTGGTCTGGGGCATGGCGGAAATCTTACGCGACTTTTCCTTTCCGGCTAACGTGGTGGCTCCGACTTGAGGGAGGCTCGTCCAGTGCGCATCGCGGTCCTTCTTGCCCTCGCACTCTCGTCTCCGGCGCTGGCCTGGGAGCCGAACGGCGTGGCTTCCGTCGACGCTCGGCTCTCCGAATTGCGCGAGGCCTGGCAGGGCAAGGATCCGGGCGCGGTGCTGCAGGACAAGATCAAGCGCGCCCGGCAGAAGCAGCGACCGGCCTGGGTCGACCACAAGGCCTGGTACATCGAGGAAAAGAACCGGCGTCTCTACTTCGGCGTCGGCGCTTCGTCGAAGATCTCCGCAGCGACGCTCGATTCGGCGGATTTCTCGGGAGTCGAGGGCCGGGCCGGCGGCCCCTCCGCGCTGGACTGGTACTTCGACCCCGCGGCGAGCGTCCTCTACGCGCTCATCGTGGACGAGAGGCAGTAGCCGGCGCCGGCGACCCCTTCGCCAGGGCCCGCACGGTCACCGCGGCGAGCACGATGACGCCTCCCACCACCGACCACGGACCGGGGCGCTCGCCGGTGCCGAGATAGACCCAGACCGGGTTGAGGGTCGGCTCGAGCATCGAGATGAGGCTCGCCTCGGCGGCGGGCACGAAGCGCAGGCCTTTCGCGAGAAGGAGGTAGGCAATGCCCATCTGCACGACGCCGAGGTAGAGCAGCACGAGGGCGCCCTGGACCGTGATCGACGCGAAGCCGCTGGCGGCGAACGGCAGCGTGATGACGGCGGCGATCAGGTTTCCCAGGACCGTCGAAGGCATCGCGTCCCGCGCGCCTTCCTTCGCATCCCGCCTGAGCAGCACGATGGTGAGCGCGTACGCGATCCCGGAGAGCGCCCCGAGGACGTTGCCCCAGAACTGGCCGGGCTCCACGCGACCGACGAAGAAGAGCGCCATCCCGCCGAGCGAGAGCGCGACGCAGTAGCCGTCGAGGCGCTCGAACGGCTCGCGAAGGAGGAACGGCGAGAGCGCGAGCACGTAGGCGGGACCGGTGTACTGCAGGAAGATGGCGTTCGCCGCGGTGGTCAGCTTCGTCGCCGAGACGAAGGTGACGATCATCGCCGCGTAGACGAGCCCGGTGGAGATGCGCGCCCCGCGGAGATTCGGCCGCAAGACGAGCAGGTAGAAGAGCGTCGTCACCAGCGCGCGGCCGCAGGCGACCCCGAGCGGGCCGAAGGGCGCGATCTTGATGAACAGCCCGCCGCTCGACCAGAGCAGCGCCGCGCAAACTACCGCCAGCACCGCGTTGCGCGGCGGCGCGCTCGTTTCCATGGAGGCGAACCTTACCGGATCCCGCTTGCCGGATCGGATGCTCCGGGCGACAAGGCTCTTCGTGCGCTATCTGGGAATCGGCGAGTCGCTCGATCTCGGCCATCTCTATCTCCGGCTGCGCCGGGCCGGCCACGAAGTGAAGGTCTACGTCGCGGACCCGGCCTGCCACGGGATCTATCTCGGGCTGCTCGAGCGCACCGACGACTTCCACCGCGAACTTTCCTGGGTCGGGAAGGACGGCGTCGTCATCTTCGAGCAGACCTCGCATGGAGAGATGCAGGACGAGCTTCGCCGCGATGGCTTTCGCGTCATCGGTGGCAGCGCTTTCGGAGACCGGCTCGAGAACGATCGCGCATTCGGGCAGGAAGCGTTGCGCGCGGCGGGGCTTCGGACCTCGCCGACGCGCGATTTCGGCAGCTTCGAAGCAGCGCTCGCCGACCTCTCGGCCCGGCCGCGCAGGACGGTGTTCAAGCTCAGCGGCGGGGGATTCTCGTCTTCGCGCACGTACATAGGCGAGCTCGACGACGGCCGCGATGTCGCCGCCTTCATCGAGGCGCAGCGCGATTCCTGGAAGTTCGACGAGCCGCCCCGCGTGGTGATCATGGACCACCTGCGCGGCGTGGAGATGGGCACCGGCGCGTACTTCGACGGCCAGCGGTTCCTCGCGCCGGCGTGCCTCGATTTCGAGCACAAGCGCTTCTTTCCCGGCGACCTCGGAGAGCTCACCGGCGAGATGGGGACGCTAGTCACGTACCGGGGAGCGGAACGCTTCTTCGCGGCGACGCTCGGGCGCCTCAGGGAAATCCTGCGCGACGGAAAGTACGTCGGCTATGTGAACGTCAACACCATCGTCAACGAGGACGGCGTCTTCCCGCTCGAGCTGACCTGCCGCTTCGGCTATCCGGGGGCGGCCATCCTGGAAGCGCTCCACCTCGACGGATGGGACGCGATCTTCGAGCGGCTGCTCTCGCGCGCCGGTGGCACTTTCCGGACCCATCCGGGATTCGCCGTCGGGATCGTGCTCACGGTCCCGCCCTTCCCCCATGCTGCATCCGCGGTCACGCTCGCGCGAGGCGCGCCCATCCTCACGCGGCGGCCGTTGCGGCCCGACGAAGAGGAGCATCTGCACCACGGGGAAGTGGCTCTGGTGGGGGGCCGCCTCGTGACCGCGGGTCCGACGGGATATGTCACCGTCACGACCGGCCGCGGCGAAACGGTCGAGGATGCGCAACGTGCCGCGCGCGGTCTGGCAAATCAGGTAGTGATTCCGGGCCTGCGATACCGCCTGGACATCGGCGACCGATTCGCAAAGGGGGATCGCCGGGATCTCGAGCGATTTGGTTGGCTGAGATGATCGCTTCCTAGATCCCGAACTGCTCGCGGTATCTCGCGAAGCACCGCGCGCCGGCTGCGAGCCGCATCAGCGCTCCCTCCGCGATGGCGCGGGCCGCCCGGGGATCGCCATCCACGAGCGGGCGGATCACCTCCCTGTTCCAGGCCGCGCTGTGGCGCAGGTCCACCACCGCGTGCAGCGAGAAGTACCGGCGGGCGCCCTTCGCCACCCCGAGGCGAGCGAGGCCCGCGTCGACCTCGGCTACGCGTCCGGGCGCCGTCATCTCGATGGCTCCGAGCGCGCCGATGGCGTGGTACGCGTAGCGGCGATTCGCGGCCAGTGCGACGAGCAGGTTGGCGAGAGCGTTCGCCTCCCACACCACTCGCGACGGATCGGCGTCGACTCCCAACTCGCGGGCGAGGTTCCCGAGCAGCGGTCCGTGCATTGCCTTCTCGCGGCCGCGGCCCATCTCGTCCCAGTAGTTGCGCGCCAGCTCCAGCTTCGGCTGCACGGGCAGCTTCACCTGCGTGAGCGCCAGGAGATCGTCGAAGCCCGCCTCGCCCGCCACCTCCTGCTCGAGGAACCAGCGCATCTCGGCGAGCGAAGCGCGGGACCGCAGCCAGGGAAAGAGCGGGTCCTCTTGTCCCGGACCCGTCTCGCGCAGCGACTCGAACCAGCGGACGAAGGATCCGGAATCGATCGGGGCGGTTCGCGCCCGGTCGGCGACGAGGGCGCGTTCCGACTCGACGAAGTCGCCCTCCATCTCTCGCAGCGTCGCCTCCTCGCGCAGATCTTCGCGCCAGGACGGTGCCG